>Ga0307507_10000859_pt1 | contig 67471 bp, 35 predicted proteins | sample 7_EM_MG_FD_207223 | JGI IMG/M metagenome (GOLD analysis project Ga0307507, IMG submission 207223) | Populus trichocarpa ectomycorrhiza microbial communities from riparian zone in the Pacific Northwest, United States - 7_EM | ecosystem: Host-associated > Plants > Roots > Unclassified | place... | reverse complement strand
ATAGTGATTTGCCTCATTTTGGCCCCCAAATTTTACTATTTTAAAAACCACCCGACTATTTATTATATAACTTTAATAGGAGCTAGAGAGTATATATAAAAGTCCAAATTTAAATTATTAAAATTTTTTATTAAGTGGTTGTTAAGATATTAAAGTGTGATTTTTCCATTTTTTGGTGTGTTTTTGAAGTGATTAGCTCACCCGTTTGACCAGCTCACCCGTGAAATACGTTAATAAATTTTGCACGACATACCTGGATAATATCCTTATATACTTAGATAATGAACTTAAGCACCAAGTTTACGTTAAAAAGGTCCTAGAGAGGCTGCAGAATATAGGCCTATAAGTTAATATTAAGAAATGCAAATTTAGAGTAAAACAAATAAAGTACCTTGGGTTTATTATTAGTATAAAAAGAATTAAAGTTAACCCTAAGAAGGTTAAGGTAATATATAACTAAAAAAACCCTTATACTATAAAAGGCATCTAGTCCTTTCTTAGCTTCTATAACTTCTACTATTAGTTTATTTATAACTATAGGGTTATAGCTAAGCCTTTTATATAACTAACTAAGAACAATACGCCTTTTATTTTTAATAATAATTATATAGAAGCCTTTAAGGAGTTAAAGGACCAACTTACCTCCTCCCTAGTTCTCCGCCACTATAATCTAGACCTTAAATTAATGCTAGAAACAGATGCCTCTAATAAAGTAGTAGTGGGGGTTCTCTTATAGTTACACCTAGATGGTAAGTAATACCCTATTATATTTTTCTTAAAAATAATGGCCCTAGCTAAGTATAACTATAAAGTACATAATAAGGAAATACTGGCTATTATATAATTATTGTCCTAGTGGCGCATAGAGCTTAGAAGTACAGACTCTTAGATTAAAGTCTATACTAATTATAAAGCCCTTAAGTGTTTTATAACAATAAAGTAGCTTACTGGTTAACAGGCTAGGTGGGCTAAAATACTATCCCAATTCTTCTTTATAATTATATACCGCCTTAGTAGGCAAAATTCTAAAGCTAATACCCTTACCTAGAGAGAACAGGATGTGGAGTTATAGGATAAGCTAAAGGCTTAGCACTAGATATATGCCCTCCTCTATCCTAAATAGCTTAACCTATATATCCTTAAAGAACTAAGCTCTGAACGGAATAAGCTAGCGCCTATAGAAGGAGAGATACTAGATAAACTAATAGGACTAATTAACCACATTCTAATCACAAACCGCATAGCTAAATCCCTAAAAGCTCTCTATAACTAAGCTATAGAAGGTAACCCTAATTTAGAAATAAAAGACGGACTGCTCTTATACCAAGAATGGCTTATAGTTCTAGACGTTAACAACCTATAAACAGAACTAATCCATAAAGCCCACTATTAAGTCTCTATGGTGCATCCTAGTTAAGACAAGACTTACTAACTACTAGCACCTTACTACTACTAATAAGGACTTCTATCTAATATAAAGCAATTTATTAGGAATTGTTATGCTTATAAACGGGTAGATACCCCTAGGGATTAAACCTCTAGATAGTTATAACCACTGCCAGTTCCTAAACGCCCTTAGCAGCATATTACAATGGACTTTAAATTATTCCTAAAGGACAAATATGGCTACAATATGGCCTTTATGGTAGTCAACTAACTAAATAGGCAGGCTATTTCCCTTCCCTGCTTTAAGATTACAACTATAAAAGATATGGCCTATATATATGTTAACAACATTTACCAGATCCATGGTGCTCCTAAGTTAATTGTCTCTAACTATAGACCCCAATTTATATTAGACTTCTAGGACAAATTCTACTATATCCTTAAAATTAAGATTAAGCTCTCTACCGCATTCCACCCTTAAACTAATAGCCAAACTAAGATTATAAACCAATACCTTAACTAGCAACTTCGCCCCTTTATTAATTACTACTAGGATAACTAGTTAGAACTACTACCTATAATAGACTACGCACAGCTTACACTCCCTTATAATAGTATAGGAATATTACCATTTAAGTTACTCTATGGATATAAACCACAAACATCCTTTAATTGGGATAGACCTATAGGACCTATAACGGCCTGCGAACGCCTCAGCTATAAAGAGGCCTAGATATTTGCTAAGAGAATATATAGAGCCTAAGAGACTGCCTAAGCAATTATAAAAAAGGTATAAGAGAAGAAAGAGGCCGACGTGAACTAATATTATTATGAGGTAGACTTCTATGTAGGAGATAAGGTATAGGTGTTAATAAAGAACTAAAAAACCTAGAGGCTAAGCTATAAGCTAGACCACCAAATAGCTAGCCCCTATAAGATCCCTAAGCAGGTAGGGCACTCTTTTAAGGTTAAGCTACCAGAGTTAATAAAGATCTACCCTATCTTCTCTCTAAACCAACTGCAGAAGGCCGCGGACAATCCATTACCTAGACAGTATAATAACCCCCCACCACCAATTTAGATTACAGAGGACGAGGAATAGGAAGTTAAAGAGATCTTAGCAGTTAAGAAGGACCGTGGTACCTTAAAATACTATATAAGCTAGGTAGGTTATAATAAAGATCTAGAATGGTACCCCATATCTAATTTTAAGTACTCTCCCTATAAGCTATAAGATTTCCACCTAGCCCACCTAGACCTCCCTAGACCACCACGCAAACTAGACAGCTGGATTAAATGCTAGGAGGAAGGGTTAGATAACTATAACAATCTAGATAATAATAAGGAACTTGGACAAAGCCTAAGGGCAGGCTTTTTTAGGAGGAGGGGGTAATGTGATGGTGCTAGAGCGCGTCACCTGCTACTTTCTAGGCATTCTGCCAAATTCTGCCATATTCTGCCAACACTACTTATAGAGCCGACCAATCAGGATTTTCCATGCCCGGCATGGAAAATCGCTATTGGCTCGCTTACTACTAGCGCCTTGGCGACCCCTTTGTATCTTGCTAGTCTCTAACAGACTTCTTCTTCTCCTTAGCTTAGTATTCTTATATGGTAGCAATCTACAAGCTTCGGTTCAGAAGCATTTGTACGAGCCCGTCACATAAGTTATATTAGAGAAGATTAAGCTAAAAACGCCGCCTATACCTCCTATAGAGGTACCTTAGCTTAAAACAACCCCTTTTATAATACAATTACTAAAGCAACAAGCTTAGTATCTCTATAAAAACGCACTACAGGACGATCTAGAGTTTATATACGCACTTAATCGTTTTATATAAGGTTCACTTACATAAGGTACTAAGCTTCTTTAAACTATAAAGGACTTTAGCTAGTTATAACTTATAAAGCAAGCTTGCTAAGTATAAAAGGCAGACTAGAATAGGCCCTTAAAAGCAGGGGGAGTGCTTACTATATAAGATGGACGTGCAATAGTGGAGAAAGTTAAGGAAGATGAGCGGGTAAAGGCTAAAGCTATAATTTGATGTCTGGATAAACAATATTATAAGGCTATAAAATGTACCTTTTTTAATGCTGCAAAAAAGGCGCGTAATTAGAGACTTAAAGGAGTCTTAAAGCCGCTGTATATAATTAATAGGTAAGGTTATAGGCGGTGCCTATGGCGTGATTCCCGATTCCGAATCGTGAACATCTGAGAGGTATTGAGCTTCCGTTAGAGCTCATGCTAACTCTAGGCCGGGTTCGGTATCCGGTCGATTGCCTTGAAAGCGTCGTTCTCAAAGGTCACTCAACTGCATTGATTCCAATGTCCCAGACACAGGAGTCGATGCAGTGGCATTTTGAATCTCGGAAAGATCGAACAGAACCTATTAAGTTGGAGACGATCGAAAATATATGCCAAACGGCACTGAAAGAAGTAGACCTTGAATCGCTGTGCGACAGCTCCAAAAGGCATTTTCTAGGATTATGGGAGCATGCAGAAATTCATCTCGGAACAAATGACTCGAATTACAGTGTGATCACGAAATCTAGCACTGATGAAGAAAGCCTTCGGCCGGTAATCGCTCGAGAATTTCCATTCGCGATTGGATCAAGTGGAATGGGAGTTTTTGGCGTGCAAGGCCAGGCTAAACTTGCTTGGTCAAATGCAACTGTGGCTGAGCTCCGCGCTGAGGATCACCTCCTGATAGACCAAATACGACATGCCGGAGAGAGCGCGTCCATCCTCTACGACAACGAAACGAAGTGTGGCTGGCTGGTATCGGAGCTGAGCCTCATTTACGAACTGATTCTCGCTTGGGCCATGAAGCAAAAGGACACTCACCGCCAAGTTTTGCTATCGCGTCTACCTCGAGCAGAAGTTGACCGCGGCAAAGGAAGGGCTGTCAGCGATCTTCTTGATAAGGAAGGCGACAGAGTCATTCTGCTGAAGAGCGGAATTCAAGGAGAGATTCTTCTACGTGACCGATTCATCGCGATGTTCAACGCATTTCAACAGCGGAAAAACCAAGTTAAACTAAAAAAGAAGGACGGCTTTCCACTATCACGAATCCTGCCATCATCTACCTTGTATGGTTGGGACTTTGATGATATTGCCTCTCAGATTAGTGTTGCCAAACGAAGAAAAATCTCTATTTCAGGTTCCAGTGGAGGGTGGGAGACGATCGCCTCGCAAAATCCAGACATCGTTGTTGTGCTCTGCGCCAAAGCAGGTTTCCCAATTCGGGCCAGGAATGGGACACAAATTTGTGGCTATTGGACACCGCTTCCACCGCAAAAGAGCTATCTGATTGCAAGTGTACCAACGCTTCTCCCTCTTAGCAGGAACCTTCCAGGAGAATCAATGGCCCCAAGGTTATCGACTGACAGTCATTACTGCTGTAGACGCCCAGACTCGAATCTTTTTGAGCCATGTCAGTTCAACGGCGCTGATCACAGGTGCAATCGACTCCAACAACTCATAAGCCACCCTTCAAAAGATTGTCTATCCTTCAACGTGAGAGGAGCGGAAGGCGCCGTGGTGTTCGGTAGAGGTAGGCTTTCTAAGAAGAGGCGCTTCGAAGGGTACGCCCAACATGAAGGCAGCACAGACGAAGCCCACCAGCACATCTAGGAACCTTCACATTCTTCTGCCTCAAGTTCCATATATCCTTGGGTCCCAGAGTCCGCTTATCCGTCCCCTGTTCAGCTCAACTCGCAGTTAGATTCTGCGAGGAGCCTACCTCTTTCAGCAAACCCTCCAATAGCGAACACAACCACAACCTAGGATTGCGCAGCGACCAATACCAAATCACGAACTCATCACAAGCTTGACCTCCTCATTATGCACAAATGAACGGTCCGAGATCCTCGAGCCTTTCAGACCATTTCAGGCCAGACGAGTGAGAGGTTGCTTGACGCAGAGCATCCAGACACACCGACAAGTATGGTCAACCTAGCGTCGATGTACGGGAATCAAGGCTGGTGGAAGGAGGCCGAAGAGCTGGAGGTGCAAGTGACGGAGGCTCGTAAGAGAGCTGGGCGCGGAGCATCGTTCCACACTGACCAGCATGAACAATCTTGCGTTCACATAGAAAGGTCGGGATCGGGACGTGGAGGCTATGGCGTTGATGAAAGGAAGTGTGCAGCTAAGGGAACGTGTCTTACGTCTAGATCACCCCCCCCTTGACGTCCTCTTGGCGCGTGATTTTGAATCGGTGGAAATGCGAGAACTTAAAGTCAGTATCCTTATCGTTTAGAGAGAGTTTAACATTAATGGCAGTTCTAGGCAAAATGCATCAACGTCTAATTGACACTATCTTCTTTTATGCATCGTATTATAAGCTTCTTACTGGCAGAATGATAACTATATCTCTGACCTGAATGATTGAGCCAGTAAGAAGACCAAAATATAGGCGATCGTATGTCGGGGCTAGATAGTAGGCTCTCCACTTGGCGCTGCAGTAATATCGTAATATACTACGTCATTCAAATAAATAACTATACAATGGAATAAAGTTAAAGCCGTCCCATAAGAACCTTGATCACACTTGACTATATCCCATAAAGCGAGGGGCAAGGGCTGCGATCCTTAGGTGGGGCAAAAGCTTCTTGAAAGTGCACTCGAGGGTGAAGCTGCGACTTTACAACCATCTCCTCAAATGTTATCCACCTCAACATGGATCACCGCTTGGTGATCATATCGTAAAGTTATCCCACCACCTCGACTTGTCGATCAACATGCCTTTCGCATCGAACTTAACACCCTCTTCCGAAAGCAGCTTGAGCTTCTTCTCGACGTTTTGCCCGCTCGGGGCCTTCTGCCAGTCACCCTGGAAGCCGCCAATGAACTAAACGTTATTGTTAGCCCTGCTCTCTACTTAAGCGACACCTATGCAGCTCCACTTACCCCAGTACTGGCAATGCATCGATGACACGGCACTTCAGGCGCGAAGGGATTGTTTCGTAACGCTCCACCTACAGCGCGGGGCGATGAGTTCAGAGCTTTTGACATGGCGGCGTAGGTTGTGACTTTCCCCTCAGGAATCTGCTGAAGCAGGGCGTAGACACGCGTCTGATATTCGGTGACTTTGACTTGCTTTGCCATGCTGACCATCTGCAAGTTGTTTGAAGATGGAGAGAATGAAGAATATGTCCATGAAGAGACGCGCTGTGGCAGTCTTTTCTACGTCCACACGAGATCACGGGATGCCATGGCAATGCTTTGAATGTGGCCAATCATGAGCAGGTGGCGTTTGCGGCTGTGATGTTTGCGGCATGGCCGGTGCGTGTTGATTAGAAACATGCCGTCGTGACTCGCAAGGTTCTTTTTGAAGTCCAACACCATAACAGTCATAAAACGGTCATACTCTCTTGTTGATTTGAATTTCAATTAAAGGACAGAGGCGTCGTTCTTATTTATTGTTTATTTATTTATTTATTGTTGTTAAGTTGACTGCCACTGCACCCTGCTGTGTTCGTTGAGGCGCTAGAACTGAGAAAGCAAGGTGTCACCGTTTCAATTGAAGTGTAATGACCAACTGAGATCTTGCTTCCATCACACCGCAATCATGCCGGCCGTGCAGGTAACCGATCAAATCTCTTCCCCAACCCCCCCTCCCCCCTACATTTATACCCCCCACATTTATATCTATCCGAGAGCTGCGTCTGTCCTACTCAAGTGGTCAGCAATGACTGATTCGCCTCATCATTGTCCAATAGGTCCTGTGTGAGTCTTTATTAGCAAGTATGAAGTCTCCCTACAAATTGCTGAGCGCTATTTTTACTCTGGCGACTCATGACGTGGCCTTCGCATTCAATAATCCGCCTGGTGTGGACATCTGGTGTGGAAAGGCATATCGTGCAACGTAGGCTGACTTTCTCATTTCTTTGTTTATTCAATTCTGGGACAAGGCCTAAATAATCCAGAAACGCATCTTTCAATCCCGGTGGTTGGCTATTCGCACCCAATGCGACATCATCTTCGCCATTGTTGGATCTCCGAGTCTATCCCCGTATGAATTTCTACCTCAACGACCAGAACGGCTCTTTTATCGTCGACGCTCCAATCTCATTCATCCAAGGCCAAAAGTTCTCCAATTCGACGTTTAACCCGGGCCCTAGCACCCCAACGCCTTTCACAACCCTACAGATTGAGATCATGAACCCAATTACGGGTGAAGTACTCGTCCCATGGACTAATATTCCCATAAATTCAACTGGAAATGAGTTTTCTTTTTCTCTATCGTCGTTTGCGCCCAGGCAGAATCCCTATAATATCCAGATATCTGGTGCTTCTCCAGATGGTATTCAAACTTTTCAAACTTCCACTCTTCTCACCGTCCTACCTAAGCCTGGAAATTCCGGTAGCGCTGTCCAGATTGACCAGTTCTATGGCGGGCTTCAAGTCGCCACAAACCCTTCGGAGGCTTCCATCTCCTGGAAACCAATCTTCCCCTTCTCCTTCTACACCAGCTGGGACTGGATCACCTCCGTATTGCTCAACCCCAACTCCACCTCCAGCCTCGACGCCTTCAAAGCATCCGGCTACAATATCATCCACCCCATCCCTGGCGGCGGCGATCCCCCCTTTAACGCCACCCTCTTCCAGCTCTTCCTCAACAAAACTGACTCGCTCGGCCTATTCGTCATGTACGACATGCGCTGGACCTACCAAAACCTCACCTCCGTAACCACGCAAATCACGCCGCTCCTCGCCCACCCCTCGCTCCTCCTCTACTACACGGGCGACGAGCCCGACGGGCAAGGCGACCCGCTCTCCGCACCCGCGACCACCTACGCGCACCTCAAGCAGCTCGACCCCTACCACCCCACCTCGCTCTGCCTCAACTGCGCCAACTTCCACTTCGCATCCTACAGCGCCGGCGCCGACATCCTGCTCTCGGACGTCTACCCGATCGCCGTCAACACCAGCTTCTCCCCCGTCTACCACACCCCCTGCAACGCCACCTACGGCGACTGCGGCTGCGACGACTGCGCCGGCACGCTCTCCGACATCTCAGACCGCCTCGACGCCTTCGCGACGTTCCAGCAGTGGCTGGGGCTCAGCAGCGCAGCGGCCAAGGGGAGGGGTCCGAAGAGCCTGTGGGCGGTCCCCCAGGCCTTCTTCGACGCCGGCAGTTTCTGGGCTCGCTACCCGACGCCGGATGAGGCGGTTGCGATGGTGCTGCTGGCGCTGAACCATGGTGCCACAGGCGTGGTCGCGTGGGCGTATCCGACGGCGGCGGAGGTGGCGGGGGCGATGGGAAGGTTGGCGGGGGTTGTGGCAGGGGAGGAGGTCATGCGGTTCGTGCTTGGAGGGTGGCGGGTGAGTTTGGGGGTTACTGGGACCGGGGCCGGTGCCAGGGCCGGAGGTCTGGATGCGGCTGCGTGGACGGTTGGTGGGCGAGTTCTGGTTTGTGTTGTCAATCTGGAGGACGGGAATGCGATTTCGAGCGCTGAGGTCGCGCTGCCGGCGAGTGCGGCGGGGATGGGGGTTGAGGAGGTGCTGTGGGGGAGCGGGGGGTGGAGTGTGCAGGGGGGTAAGCTGGTGAAGAGCGGGGTTGGGGGGTTGGAGGCTGCGTTGGTGGTTTTGGGGACGGGGGGAGGGCAGTGACTATATGGCGGAGGTTGGTTTATGGGGGTAATGCGGTTGGTGGGTGAGTTGTGAGCTGATCTGATGGATGTAATGTACGCATGCGGTGGTTGTAATAGGTTACCTCGCACTATGAGAAACGAGAATACAATTTGGGGACCTAGATTCTAACTTCCTCACTGGAGACTCTACTTAAGCTTCGAGGCCAACTGGACTCGCTCTCATTAATACACGAAAAGATTTTTGCTAAAACCGCTAATTCCAGCACGCTCAATTAGCACACCTATCAGATGCTAAACTATTGTTAACAATAGTAGGGGGGAAGCAATGACAGTTCGAATCCTAGGGGAAATAGCCATGTTTCACCTTCAGCAGAATCGAGAAAGTCATCCCGCATATTGTTCTCGTTCCAACCATTTTAAGGACCTTCCAAATTTTAGCGAGGTCGTGGTTGAGGGATTGAGAGCCTACAGGAACTAGATCTGTAACTTCTAACTTGACGAACTTTGTCTCTTCATTAATTATCTCGATTGCTTCTGCGGCATTCCAAAGATTTGCTGCCATGTCGGCTAGGAAAGCCGCGAGTGAGGTAGTACCCGAAACAACCCCCAAAACCGCTATCGCCTCTGCCATATTGAAGCAACCGTGAGAACTAGATATGTAACGTGTAAGAGCTCAAGTGGCACTAGAAGATGAGCGGGAAATAGCGCCGATATATGTTAGCCCAGCCTTGCGGGGTGTTCTGGTGCTGGGACGCTCTCATGGTGGCTTCTGACTGCTTCATTTTACGTTAGGCTTATTTCAGTCTCTGAGGCACTAATTCGCAGGTCAGTGGGCTTAGAGCCTTCGCGAATTCTTGCCAGGAAAGCAGCATTTCTCATATTTCTTAACGGCGTATACTCTCGTCCGCAACCACAGTGGCAGCCTTTTACCCCTCTGCTTCTTAAACCGGCTAGCACCTGCTAAACACCAAATTCCCCTTCTCCAAATTCAAAATCCAACACATAACGACCACCTTCCGGAAATCATTACACTAGCTATATGTGATGGCCGTTTATTTAAAACAGCTATTTTCGTATCCCATGCCACCGTAAAGAGGCGCGCACGCAGGGGCAGGCGGTTAACCCCCCGGTTGCGGCACAGTAAACGCCATTATAATGGCAGCACTGGAGTCTGACAGTTCACATTTGATTTAATCACATCACAATGTACAAGTACTCGCAAAATGTATATGTAGCTCCGGCATCTCGTAAGCGTCCTCGTTTCGCACTTCTCGTCTCTCTCGTCGCCATAACTGGCATTCTGGGTTTCTGGCTACGCTCAAGCTTGAACAAACGTAGACCTTCTCTTCCTTCTGACACGTTTTCATTGAGTCCTGATTTCCTTCCTGCAAATTCTACGCTGGGCTTCGGCGCTGTTCTTGTCGTATCACCGCTAGACTCTCCTCGCCGTTACAGCCTTCTGCAAGCAGCGAACGTCACTGAGATCGACCTCACCATCCCAGATCTACCAGTATGGACCGAGGAAGATGAAGCACGGTTCCGAAGCGCAGGCCCTCCCACAGAAATGACGAAGGGCATGGTATTCGCCTGGATGAGCCATCTCCACGTGCTTGAATGGTCTGTATTCCTTTTGCTGACACCTTATCCATAAACCAACTAACCAACCCCAGGTTCCTCTCCTCCAGCCTCGAAACAGCCCTAATCCTCGAAGACGACATGGACTGGGACCAGCGCCTCCGCAGCGTCCAAATCCCGCACGCCGCCTCCTCCTTCCGCTCCCTCTTCAACACCACCACCACCTCCTCCTCACCCTCATCCCCATCCCCATCCCTATCCTCCTACTACTACGGCTCCCCCTCAGACTGGGACATCCTCTACCTCGGCCACTTCGACCACTGGGCCTGGCCGGGCCAATCCAGCGGCGTGGGCTACCAGACGCCCTCCGACCTCGCCGCGATCCCGCACCGACTCTTCGCCGACGCAACACTGCCGCCGCGCTTCGACATGCACCCGCGCGTCGCCTCGCTGCTGACGGCGCTGGACGTGGCGCCGGCGATGCGGGTGATCCACCGCGCCAAAGTCCCGCTCGGGTCCTGGGCCTACGCCGTCACGCGCGCGTCCGCCGCGCGCATCGTCTCGGCTGAGGTCGCGGCCCCTGGGGCCCCCAAGTGGGCTGCCGACTCGCTCGACTCGGCCCTCGTGCGCGCCTGCGCTGCCACCCTGCGGTGCTGGAGCGTGTTCCCTGAGGTGTTTCATCATCGCGAGGGGGAGGGGAGCTCGATGATCGATTATGAGGAGCAGCGGGGAGCCGGTGCGGAGGATTATGTGGCGGCGAGGCAGAGGGAGCGGACGGGGGAGACGGACCAGATTGGCTGTGGGTTTGCGAGTGGAGAGTTGGATTGGGGTGAAGATTTGGAGAGGCTAGAGCGGTTGAGGGAGGGTGGGAGGAGGGGGGTGTGTTTGAAGGAAGGGAGGCGGCGGAGAGCGGGGGAATGAACTCCTGAATAGACCGGCCTACTTTATATGTACAAAATGTATTCTGAGGTTGAACCTCTTTTTCCCGCCAGAGGTTTCTTCAAGATTATGCATTAGCAACGCCAAATGATGCGACGTGGCGATTAAATGCCAGTATAACCAGGCTCAGATGTGTCAAGAGCCAAGCCATGGTAATGCCATCCGGCAATATTGCAGTTTCGGTCGCATGTTGCTGCATGAAATTGTTTGAGGCGAGATCCAACAAGTACGCAAATGTCCCACCTCCAAAGGTTTCTTCAAAGGACCATTCAAAAATGTATCGCTTTTTATGTCCAAAAGTTCGCATTGAAACATAAAGTCAAAGCACGAGACAAAGCATGAAGTGCTGTAGAACGATAAAACGCCTTGTCGATATTTCTTTCCTGATTTCGAGGCTTTCCTTACTGTTTTAGATTCACAATTTGAATACCTCCAACTTCTTATTCAAAAGGAGATGGCAGGCTTCGAATTTCGAACGGCTGAGGCCTAACATCTTTCCGTTGACCCACGTAGCTGTGAAGCCAAGGCCCAAAATTACTGTGAATCAAACTTTAAGACTCCTTGGGTCTGTTGAAGAAGTTTGCAGCCATTTAAGTGTCAGAGCCCAGCCGCTCCATCCGGCTTGTTCTACGAACCCAGTTTTCAACTTAGTCCAGCTAGAAGAGACATTGTTCCTCTAGCAGTTATCAAAGGCAAATCCAACGCAGGATTGAGAACTTCAATTCTTTTGAGACATTGCTAAGCAAAGAAAGGTAATGATACTTCAAGAGTATCATCGTAGAATCATTCCATGTTCTAATACCGCATTAGCATAATGTCATAGTATCGAGAGCAGTCTGAAATACCTTCGCATGGTAATACCTATTGTTAAGGAAGAAACAAAGATGCGATAAGGAGATAGCGTGCTCGACTGAATTGATATTGGAGTTTAGATCAGTTGTTTAATTTAGCAAGATAGCTGTGGGTGCGTAGACAATACACTAGAAGCGGTTGGCCGGCGACAAAATTGGGGCCATGAAGACCAGCAAGGGTATATGCAATGCTAGTTAGAGGTTCTCGACCGTGGTGGAATTAATTCTGGTCCCGTTGTTCATACTTCTACCTTCTTTTCATCAATTTTTCATTTCCGTGTCTATTTCTCGAACCTCTATACTCAGGCCTTGCACTTCTTCTTGCCCCATCATTTGCGCGCTCTTTTCCAAGTCTTGTACCACAGTCTCGAGTCCACGCACAAGCGCCTCGATTTCCGCCCGTTGCGCGGTAATGCTTGAAAGAAGCTCAGCATTCGAAGTATGGGTAACAGAGAGTTGAGAGTTTAATAGTGCGGAATGTTGTTCTAGGAAGGGAAGGAGGTGCGCAAGGTGCAATGAGGTTGGTGGAAGAGTGTGCGCCCTGCCAAAATAGATTATCAGCTATTTTGTGGAATAATTGTATTGTTTTCGAGGTTTGATCAAGCGAGTTTGTACGAGCAAGTTGACTTACGGGACCGGAACTTCCACTGGACTACCGTTGGAAGACGCTTCGGCAAGTTCTTTGCGCTTCTTCGCGTCTACGATACACTGATCCAGAGAGTTCAGGGACTGGACGATATTCCTTTCGACGAGGATGCTATTAAATTCAGACTAGCGGTCGGAAAAAGTGGTCAGCGGCAATCGTGTGATGGAGCGCAAAAGGTGTTTCACGAGCCTTACCTTCCAAACATGTCCAAGCTTTCCTGTGAAGTCTCTCCAAAGCGCGTCCAAAGACTCTGGCACATATTGCGCGGCTGTTGGGAAGCATGCCGCAAAGCTGTTATAAGAGCATTTCTTCAGCGTCGCGTCAAGCGCGTTGTTAAACACATTTATGAGGGCTGTCGCACGGGGGCCAGGCGATTCACCAAGAGGGGGTGGAGCCGCAGGTGAGGGAGAGCGGGAGGGCACATTTGTCATCGCCAGCATTGTTAAAATATGGATGAATAAATAATTGCTCCCAGTGAGGGTGATTTATCAGAGTGAAGGTGATAGGATTATTACGGCGATAGGATTATGACGGTCGGCTACTACCGCCTTTCTAATTGGGCTCACGAACACCAAAATACTACCGAATGCCCGATCGTAGAGAAAACACCAGTAAAAAGCATCGCACGGTATCATACTATTACTATAGTTTTATCCTTTCCAATCAGAAGTACGCGTATGGTCACGGGGCCTCGATCCCATTGATTTTATTGGCTGGCTCTTATCAATAACGGTAGGACGCATTGTGACGTTGGAAGGGAGGTCGCTAACAAAAGTTCCTGCACCTTCCTAATTAAGAAATTAAGCGACTGCGTATTCCTTAATGCAATCTTATCTAATTGGACCCCCGAGTCTCCACAGTGCATCAACAAGCGGAAAAAGAATATCGGTCTGTATACGTTGGGAAAATAGTTCATTTCCCAAATCCAGTTCTTCTTCTTCGAATGGGCAATGAAGACATCTGCTGACGACAGTTCTCTATAATGGAAGCTCTCTACTGCAAATTTCTTGTTCGATCCTCCACGCAGTCTCATACTCATGACTATCACCCTCATTTTTTTTCGAGTCCAGAGGCTTTCCCATCAAAATTTCGAGAATAACCATTCCGAGTGCGTAAAGAGGTCGGTTACGGATACCGACCGTTGAAAGTGAGGTCGATGATTCGTCCAGCATCTTTGAAGAAAGTATAGCTGTCAGATGAGGTTTTTTTAATGCGGCATGTGCGATGTCGCCCTTCTCGGCCTCAAAAAGAATGTCCTCACTGGTCCAGTCCTCCGACAGCCATGGTGAAGCATGTAGTCCCAGAACACAACACCTAAGTACTATGGCCAGGTATAATCTGTCGCGCTCGTGGAAGTAACGGGGAAAACAGGTGTATGATATATCGTTCGATATGACATCTTTCAGAGATTTAAAGCACCCTGATGGCAAAGTGGGTGACGACATAATTTCTATGTGATACGAATCTCTCGTATTTTGCGGTCTTTTGAGCACGTAGATATTTCCTGGGGTTTGGTTACCACTTGAGCAGACTTGCTGATAAACAAACAATTCAAACCATAGGTCTTAGGTTTGGTTAATTGGATATTTTAAAGCTTTAAGCTTATTTATTTTATTTAGTTAATTAAACTAATAAACGGTTTAAATAGGTTTAACTATTTAGATAGATTTATATATATTTTTATATAATAGTAGAAGGATTTAGGAGCTCTACGCTATAATTTAGTAATAAGCATTTAGTATTATACTAGGCTTAAAAGTTAAAGGGGATATATAATTAGTTACCTCTAGTATTAATAATAGTAAAGTCTAATTCTATTAATCTAAAGCGGTAAATTTATTAATATTAGTTACTATAATAGTGTTTAAATATTATATAAGGATAGCTTACTATAGTATAGATTAAACCTTATTATTACTCTAGCGGTTTCTAAAAAAGGTTATATAATCCTGGCTTTAATATAGAGTTTTTCTATATAAAAGAAATGCCTAAAAAATTAATTGCCTACTATAATAGTAGTAATATTAACCTAGCTATATAGCTAATCCTTCCTATATATTATTATATATATATAAAACAGCTTCTAAAGTAGGAAATCGCGCCTTTTAATAGCACTAAAGTTAGAAACTAAAATTAAAAATTTAAGTAAAACTTATTACTTTATATAAAAGCTAGTAAACTAAATTAAATAGTATAATTTTTATTTAAGTCTAAACTAGTATATAATTTCCTTATTAGGAAAAGTTATTTTCTATATTTAATAAAGCTATTATAGTTTTAGCTTCGCGTATACTATAGGGCTACAATAATATTAGGCCGTATTTATAAGTAATAAGGCTTAAGTATATTACTAAGCTTACTAAATAATTATTCGCAATTATAGCTTAATAGTAGTATACTTAGTATATTAAGTACTATTTAACTAAGGTTAGAAAACTCTATTACTATTATCTTTTAATATAAAAATAGATTATAAGCCAGTGGATAATCCCCCACTACTTATATTTATCTTTTTAATTATTAGATAAGGAAGGTGCTATAGTAATAATAGTGCCTATAAAGCTTCTAATAAAGTTATTAATATTAGATTATAGAGGCTAATTCTTCTTAAAGGCTTACCCTACTAACTATAGCTTTTTTCCTTTATACTTAAGCCAAAGCTCTTAGAAGGGAGTATTATAGCTATCTATTTAATTAGGCCTCTTTTTCTAGTTATTTTAGCAGAATCGCTTAAGGTTAGGGTATAGTAGGTAAGCTATATAATAAATAGGCGTCTAATTAAGTGTTATATAGTATTTTTAAAGCTTTACCCACCCACAATTAATATTAATTTTATAGTAATCCTTAATCGCCTCTTAATTAGAATAATCCTCTATTATTACCTTAGTTAATTGTCGAGGCTGGTACTCGACGAGGTGCAGCGGAGGTGTAAGGGAATTAGATGCGTATATCAAGATACATAGATAAAGTTGTTGTATTGTTGATACTATTCTATAGGTGGATTCTGGTGGATTTCATACTCGCTTAGCTTACGTAACTAGTACACGTGACTACCCCATAACTAGTTAGTCATAGACAACAACTGACACACCCCTTTGTATTTAACTAACTTAATACTCTAAATAGGCTTAATTAATCTTAATAACCTTTAACCTTAGCTGCTCTATAAACTTCGCATAACTTGTAGCTAAAAGAGGTTTAGTTAAACTATTAGCCACTATCTCCAAACTAGCAATATACTATAGATTAACCGTTCTCTTTATAACGTGCTCTTAAATAAAGTGGTGTTTAATATTAATATGCTTTATCTGTTAATAAAACTTAGGGTTCTTAACCAAGCTTAAGGAGCCATAATTATTACTATATAGGCGTACTAACTTAATATCCGCACCTAAGTATATTATCTGGCCCATAATCTGCTTTAGCCAAAGTGCTTTAGACACAGCTTTAGCTAGAGCGTAATACTCTACCTTAGTAGTAGACTGCGCTACTATTTACTGTCTCTTTAACGAGTATAATATAACTCTACTAACAAAGAAGTATATATTCCCCAAGACGGACTTCCGCGTTAACTTGTTACCTGCGAAATCCGCATCGCAATATCTATAAAGGAGTGTCTTTAGATTACCTACGCACCCCTAGTATTCAATTCCTAGGAGCTTCGTGCCTTGCAGGTATTAAAGTATCCAGTTTGCAGCTTTTATATACTGCGGAGAGGGGTTTAATAAGAATTGTAATAGTATAGAGACTTTGTATGCGATATCCAGTCTAGTTTAGATTACCAGATATATTAGGAAGCCAATCTTTAATCTATAAAGCTTAATATCTTTAACCGTTGCTTGCCCGTTAAAGGGTACTATAAATTTAGTAGCTCTAGCTGCCATTAGCGTATTAACTGAATAATAATTCTCCATGCCATATTGTTTAAGGGTCTTGCTAATATATGTATTCTAGCATAGGGTAATCATCCCTTCCTTTCTGTTTTAAGTTATTCTTACCCCTATAGAGTATTTTGTAGGGCCTAAGTCCTCTATCTTAAATCTTTTTATTAGACTCTTCTTTAGAGCCTTAATCTTAGCCTTATCTTTGCCAATAATTAATATATTATTAATATATGTAATAATTAGAATTCCTATTAACTTATTAATATATACATATTGGTTGCTAGTGCACGCTTTAAACCCCAATTACTAAAGCGCAGAGGCTAATTCCTTCTACTATAGTTAAGGTGCCTGTTTTAGACTATATAGCGCTTTTAGGAGCTTATATGCCCATTTAGGTACATCCTTTAAGATCTCCTTATTAATTTTCTAGTTAGGTGGTACTTCTATATAGATATCCGTGTTAGCAGTTAAGTTTAGGAAGGCTCCAACTATATCTATCTACTTAATTTCTAAGTTAAATAGAGCTGTAAGGGCGACTGCTAGCTTCCATGTAATACTCCTATATACTCCCACAAATGTTTGGTTAAAGTCCTTTCCGTACTACTACCTAAACCCTTTAATAACCCATCTCGCCTTCCGCTTTAGGATCTTACCATCTCTATCCCTTTTTATCTTTAGGACGAGCTTTCCTAGCAGTACCTTAATACCCTTTAGTAGCTCTAATCGTCTTAGAAGCTTCTAGGTTCCTTTACAAACTAGGCCTTAATACTCCTTCTTAATTACCTTCTTCCATTTTAGCTAATTGGGTCTCGTCTTTACCTCCTTAATTATTTTAGGATTATTATAGATTAACAACACTAGGCCAGCTGCATATGCAGTATAGAATACTATATTTAATTTAGAGTTAAAGCTTAATTTTAGCTTTAATTGTTAAGTAGCTTGTTAAGTCTCTCTACTAAGCTTTAGGTTTAGGATATAGACCTTATTCTTTAAACCTCTAGGTTAACCCCTTAACTTAAGTACCGTTTTAGTTTTAACTCTCTCCTAAGTAGTCTCCGGTATTAATTTAGTATTATATTCTAATTTGGGTTTAATATTAGAGTTAACATCTAGTTGCTCTAAATCCTTATTAATTTAAAGCTCTGGTGTAATGGCCTTTTTAAGTGCTAATTAGGGTTAATGCTTAATATTTCTAGACATATTAGGAACTCTCTAATAAATTAAGTTACTATCTTATTAATCCTAATTCTTAGTGCTCTTACCCCTATTTCTAGTAGGTACCGGAATATTAGTATCGTCTTCTAATAGGGGCTTTATAATTAAGCCTCCTTTATTAAATCTAACATTTAAGGATTATACGATCCTATTTTTAGTGGGTCCTTTTCTTAAAGGTATATATACCTTAAAGATATGGCTTCCTTTATAGCCTATAAGGATTCCTACCTTAGCCTATACGGCAACCTTCTAGCTAATAATTTAGCGCTCCTTTAGTATTTAGACATATATCTTGCAGCTAAGTACCTATAGATAAGCTATAGATGGTCTATTGTCTTAATTTAGGTAAAACTTATTTATAAAGGCTTTGTACGGGGTCCTGCCCTTTAATAAAAAGGTAGCTGTTTAATTAGTAATTAGTACCATTAACTTAAATATTAGTGGCTAGAGGAACTATAGAATGTTCATATTAATTATTGCGGTTTATATACGCTTGTAGAGAATACCAATTATTTGTTTAAAAGTGCCATCTTACTCTAGGTTATACGGTATAGTAAGCTCTACTACATACCCTAGATTATCTATAAGCTCAGCTAGCTTCTTTAGGCTATATTCTTTACCCCCATCCATACACTATTTTTTAATAACTCTTCTAAATTAAGTCTTTACTATCTTTTAGTATTTAACTAGAGCGTTATATACGCCATTCTTTAACTTATAGAAGTAAGCCCACTAAACTAAAGTTGCCTTCTTAGTAAATATTATGGCATACTTCTTCTTTCTAATACCTTAAGGGGTAATTATTACTATGTTAATATATACTTTGTTAAACACCCGCAGATTTCGCGTTTTAGCGTGTCTTTATATATACCTTATAGCATTTCCTTTCTCGTATAGGTTATAGAGCCTTAAGTCTTCGTCCTCCTATTATATGGCGCTTAGCTCTTCCTTCTTAAGGGTTATACCTTTAACCAATCTGGAGGTCTTCTATATATTCTTAAGGCCAAGATAGCCAAAATGACGATGCTAGAGTTAAATTAATATCTTTAATGGCTTCTTTTATGTGACTGTAGGGAATGCGTATATATGGGGTGCTTTAATAATTATTATATCTTTATTAAATTGGAATATGCTAAGGCCTTCTTTATTAACCATAAGGTTTTTATCTTTAATTTAAATATTACCCCTACCTAGGAGCTTTCTAGCTCTAAAGACATTAATGCTATAGTTTGGTAGATACTGCACCTTACTAAGGTTTAGCGTATACATCTCTCCTATATCTATAGTATAGATAATTGTCCTCTTGCTAAAGCTAAGCGGCGTAGCTTCTCTACTTACTATATTAATTAATAGTAGAGATGCTGGTACATACGTACTAGTATTAAAGTTGTTAATTAATTTGGCGATATGGGTTTTAGCTCTAGTATTAAACAGTGTTCCTTTCTGCTTAATTAGTAATTAATTCTTCCTATTTAGGTATACGTAGAGGTACCCTAACTCTTTCTTTATAAATATATAAGCATTGCTATTATCTAAGTCACTGCAAGCATTGTTATTATCTAAAGAGTTACTGTTAGGTTCTTCCTTCCTGCTCTTACTACCTAACTTCTTCTTATTAGGTTCCTAATATAGAATAAACTTCTTGCCTATCTTTTCTTTCTATTTATAATATAGCTTCTTATTTATAATAAAGCAGTTTTTAGGTTTATAATGGGTGTTTAGCTTCTTATAGTTCTTGTAGTACTTTCCCTTACTCTTCTTCTTATCCTCCTTTGCCTTTTGTTTACCCTTTTTATTAGGCTCCCCCCTATATAGTATACCTCCCTTAGCCTTCTTATCCTTGTTTTGTGCCTTATCTATAATATCTTTAATTAACGCGGAGAGTAATAGTTGGGTTAATTCTTTTTAAGAATTTAATTGCTGTCGTTCTGCCTAGATGGGCTATATATTAAATAGGGCTATAATAAAGAGAATTAAAGGCCATAATTTAGGTAGGGAAATGTTAAGGTTTGCCAGCTTTTTAATAGCCTTTTTAAATATAATAATAAAGTGCTTAAGATTGGGGTAGTTATTATACTTAATCTTTATATATGATTTAATAGCGTTATAGCTAAGAACTGCTCCGGTTTCCTTATACTAAGTCTGTAGAATTACCCATATCTTATACGCTAACTTATATCTTGCTAGCATCTGTATAGGGGTACTCTTAATATTAAGCTTAATAATAATCTTTATGCTTAAGTCTCTAGCTTCCTATGTCAGCTATACTGCTAGCTTTATCTTATTAGCTTTCTTATTAAATTTATCCACGTATTCGGGTGCTTTTCCCTTTTTATAAATATAACGTCTTAATCCATTCGCAACGGCAATATCCTCTATTACTTTCTTCTATGCGATATAGTTCTCCTCTCCCTTTAGCTTTATGCCATTAGGTAGTAGGTTCTTGCTACTACTACTTTTACTTATCCTAAGTGCAGTAATTAGATATTAAGTTAATTGGGAACTTGCTATATTTATATTATAGTGTTATAATTAAGATCGTTCTGATTAGTTTTAATCGTTATCTACTTCTTAAGTTATTAATAGGTGGTATATGCTACTAGATGCGTCGTGGTTGAGCTCCTAATACGCGTTGTATTAATTATTATCCAGTTACAAGCTCAATCTGTTACTATCTCCTGCCTGCTTCTTAGCTCTTGTCTTCTAATTAGACTTAGCGAGTTAAATAGGTTAGTAAGGTAGTGATTAATTCCGCGGACAATGCGCGTCCTTTAATCGTTTAATAACTGCTGTAATTACACATCATAGCTCTCTCTACGCGTTATTTGAAAACGCTATGTTAAAACCATCTATAGGCGTAGCCGGGCTTATAACCTGTCGAGGCTGGTACTTAACAAGGTGCAGTAGAGGTGTAAGGGAATTAGATGCGTATATTAAGATACATAGATGAAGTTATTATATTGTTGATACTATTCTACAGGTGGATTCTAGTGGATTTTATACTCGCTTAGCTTACGTAACTAGTACACGTGACTACCCCATAACTAGTCAGTTATGGACAACGACTGACATTAATTAAGCTTTAGCTTCTTTATAGTGCCTTATTAGAAACTCTATATAAGGGATAACTTCTTATATTATGCTATTATGCCTAGCCTTGCTTCTTTCTTTAAGCTTAAGTATAGCTTACTAAAGCGACTTAAAAAGCTTAATATATTATTTAATAACATCCTAATTATAGGAAGTAAGGCCACTAATTTATATATAGAGAGGAGAATTAAAAGGCTTTTAATATAGATTTAGATTCTTTTTATATTATTAACTAAACTTAATTATTATAAGCTTCCTATTCCATTTATTAATATTATACTATATTATTAAGGAAATGGGGCCTTAAAGCTTAATAGCCTATTTAAATATTATTAAATAACTATTTTACCTAGTCTTAACAGGTTTAATAAGCTTAAGGACTTTAAAGTTAGCGTATAGTAGTATAGTATTCTCCTTTTACTAAAAGGTATAGAACTATTTATACTTTCATAGTAAATAAATTAAATAGATAAAATTAATAAGAGTTTTAAGCGGGCCTTTCTTTTACTATTTTTTTAGAAACTGCTACTCTTTCTATAAAAGTCTTTGTCTGAACGAGTTCGAATAGGAATTTGTAGACGCAATTACGTGAGCTAAGTGAGCTTAGGAAACCCCTTAAATTCTACCTATTTATGTATGAATAGAATCGACAGTCACCATTATCCAAAAGAGCATACAATACTATACGTATTTCGTGCCCCTAGATATGACTCACTTGTATTATTAAGTTAATACAAACACTGATTAGTGTTTGTATCAACTTAATAATACAAGTGAGTTATATCCAGGGGCACGAAATATGTATAGTATTATATGCTCTTTTGGATAAATGGTGACTGTCGATTCTATTTATATATAAATAGGTAGAATTTAAGGGGTTTCCTGAGCTCACTTAGCTCACGTGATTGCGTCTACAAATTCCTGTTCGAACTTGTTTAGACAGTCTTAGTTTTAAATTAATAGTAGGGGAATATCTCCCTACCGTTAAGTTCTTATTACTATTTTTAAATATATCTTTATTGGTTTTAAATAGACTTAATTAAGCCACTAGATTAAATATATAGGTAGCTTACTATAAGGTAAGGATGTGGATAGGGAGCTTAATAATAGAACAATAGGGTATATTGTATATATAAACAAATCCTTAAGGGAAAAGGAGGAGTCTGTATGCGAGGTAGGAAGGGTTTTCCCTAGGCATATGCCCTGCACGTGCCTTACAGGTAAGTCACCCCTAAGTTGCCCTAGGGTCGCCTATACCTTGCGGCTATGTAACTATCTACTTAGGTTTTACCTAACAATGCCCCCCCCTTTAAAAGGATTGTCCCCAATCCTTTATATACTTAAGCCTTAATAAAACCCTATAAAAAACCTTAATAAGGAAAAAATTTGGAGGGGAAAGAGTGTCTTAATTTTGCGCATAGAGGGACAGGTGGTATATATGCGCGGCGCAAAGATGTTAAGGAACTTTAACCAGCGGTTAAAGTTATCTAATTGGTTAGATTTGCCTTACCAAGACTCCTCCGTATTTAACTGAGCTAGTAGTAATTTTATATACCCGGTATGGAAAATCCTAATTGGTCTATTTAACGGGTAGAGCCTATAGAGCTTAATACCGTCGCCTAAATTTGGTAGACCAGAAATATTCCAAAGCTCGCTTATATAGGCAGGTCGCTAGTACCTTATAGGTAGGTTATAGGTTATTTGCATACAGCCAGATTTATAGACAGTAAGGCTATATACCTATTAAATCCGCTGCTGACCCTGCTTTAGCCTTACGCTATACCAGTATAGCGCCGTATATACTTTGTGGGTAGGTTATAGGTTACTTATATATAGCCAGATTTATAAACGGTAAGGCTATATGCCCGTTAAATCCGCCGCTGACCTATACTTTAGCCTTGCGCATTATCTACATAGTATATACATAGAATAGTGTATAAGTTATTAGTATAGGTTACTGCTAGCGGGTTACTAGTAGGTCTTAGACCCTAGTTAAATAGACCTATTCTCTAATATAATAATCTGCTAAGCTGGTATAGAGTAACAGACTAGGTCTATAAAGGGTGCTTTTTAAATCAAGCTTTATTATTAGCGTACGCCGTAGCTTCGCCTACGAGTCGCCAGCATAGCTAGGTTGTATTAGAGTATAGCTTATATAGGATATTAATAAATTATGTTTCACCCTATATATATACCGCAGTTCTTACTATAAGCATTAGCTTATTCTTTGATCCCTTAGAATATCCTCTGCTCTACTTTTATATAGGTTATATCTTAGCAGCGGCGTTTGCTTTTTGCCTACGCTTTAGCTACGAGGCTGGGGTGTTTTACTTACGGTACTTATCTAGCAGTTATTAACAATTCTTAAGTTCTGTCTCGTATTTCTATTTGTTGTACTCATTTAGCCATCCTAGCTATTTAATAAGGTACTATGGTTATTTAGTACAATCCTAGTAGGCGATAATTGCTTCTACTTCCTAGCTGCCTTCCTTAAGCTCTTCTACTGCCAGGGGTTAAAACCTAGGGCGTGACTTATAAGGCTCTAATAAGGAGATATAAAAGACTAGGTAAAGCTGTGCTATAGTAAGTAGAAGCTCTAGCTTATATACTTACTGCCCTATACGCTTTAGGATTTAGAATAGTCCCATAAACTTACTATTAAGCTTCTTATAGGGACATTTTATGCGGATATTCTTGGAAGAGAGCAGGACTTATTTACCGACGGCGAAATGCTTAGCTAGATAGTAACGATTGTAGTATTTTACCTAAAGTTATTAGGCGTACATTATTAATGCTGCCGCTAACTCACGTGTAAGGCGTAGGCGCTATAGGTACGTCTCTATAAGTTTAATATTTATTAACTTAGACCCCTCCCTACCTTGCTAGGCGTCTTAGACACCATCTAGGACTCTATCTGGGACGTTTAGTAGCTAGCTATAGGCGAGCTTAATAGGGGAATGCTTCATTATAGTATAGACCTTAGAGTTGTAGGTAAAGGCTACTTTATTAAGTAGGGAGGCCCAATTAGACTATTCCCAGTTCGTAAATATACGCAGGTATACCTTAAGCTTCTAGTTTTAACGTTCCGTCTAACTATCTGTCTATAGATGGAATGCGGTACTAAGCTTACGTTAAACGCGTAGATAGTAGTATATAGTACTCTAGTATTTACTTGTAAACACACTACCCCTATTAGAGACAATATTATCTAGAGGCCCTATTTATATAAAGACTCTAAATAAGAGTTCTGCGAGTTATATAGCATCAATTATCTTACGCACTAGATAGTAGCGCACTAGCTTTATAAAACGGTCTATAAGGACAAGGACGGAGTTATACTCTACGCTATTAGAAGTCTTAGACTTAGGGAGATCTATAATAAAGTTAAATAAGTAATATTGCTAGGCTTAGGTAGGGACCTAAAGAGGCTACAGTTTGCTATAGGGTTTATAACAGCACGATTTATAGCGTTGGTAGGCATCGCAATTATCTAGGTATTTATAGAGATCTTTATTAAGGCCGTCCTAAGTGTACTTCCACGCGATTACCTCGTAGGTACAGTTAAATCCATAGTGGCCACCTATAGGATTATCATAATTCCGCTTAAGGATCTCCTATTATAGTAGTATATAATTTGGCATCTAGACCTTATTATTTTACCTTAGGAGTCCTTAATTATTAAGGGTGTAGTTCTTATTACTAGTAGGAACCTATCCCTAGGTTAACTAATTATATATAGAGTATATAAAGGCGTCCCTTTTTTATACTCCGCGAATGAAATTAACTAGTGACTTAGGGGGGTATTCTATAAACGCCGTTTCAGCTAAAGCAGCTACTACTACCTTTTGCCGTGGCACGAGACTCTGCGCAAAGTCAGTACCAGCAAAGTAATGTATAATACGCAGGTAACTCGCTAGGTTATTGCGGGGGACCGTCGCCTAGGCCAAGGGATCTTCCCTAGGGTTAAACGCCATTAGGCTAGTTAAGGAGGTCTTAAAGAGAATGGCAGGACACCCTAATCCGCCGGCGCTATATTTGTGAGGGTCGCTTATATGCTACATGCATACTACTTACTAGTTTAGTGTAGTAGCACTAGGGCTGCCCACAAGGCCTATAACCCGCAACTTTTGCTGCAATATAGGTAGTATAGCATTTAGGACTATCCTCTTGCTACTATCTTTAAAGCCTTTGGCATAATCCGGGCGCTAGGATAATATATTAGCGGGATTTACTTTGCCTAGCTTATATTTAATCTTAAAATTAAACTTAGCTAGTTCCTTAGCGTACCAGGCCTAGCAAGCAGATAAGCTCTTTATGGTTATAAAGTACCTAAGATTATTATAATCGCAGAGCACGCGCGTTATATATACGGCGTGCTTAAGATAGTGGCGCCATGTCTTAAAGCATTGCACTATAGTAAGTAGTTCCTTATTATGCGTATTATACCACACTTTTAGGCCAGTAAGCTTCTAACTATAATAAGCAATTAGGTGCTAGTAGAGTTGATCTCCCTGCCCAAAAGGCTGTAGAAGTATACCGCTATAGGCATAATTAGAAGCGTTAGTAATCACTATTAGGGGTAGATTAGGGTTAAAGTGGCGAAGTAGAGGAGCCTATGTAAACGTAGCGCGTAGCTTGCAAAACACCTGCTAAGCGTTGTTGGGCTAGGACCAGGGTTGATACTATTTAGTAGGCCCTTTTTTACGCTTCTGCTTCTTCTTCTCCCCATCTAACGTTAGGTTGCGATATGCCTATGTAAGATATATGTGTAGGGGGTATACGGTATCTAAGTAGTTCTAGATAAATCGCCTATAGAAGTTGGCGAAGCCAAGGAAGACCTAGATGTCCCTATAGGACTTAGGCTTAGGCCATTCCTTAATAGCTTTTACGCGGGTAGGATCTATTATAATACTATTAGGTGTGACGATAAAGCCTAGGAACTCAACGTTCTTAGTATAAAAGATGTATTTTGACAATTTGGCGTATAGGCCCCAAGCGCGGAGCTATTGCAGTACCTGCTTAGTGTGCTTGACATGCTTATCCTTGTTATTTAAGTAGATGAGAATATTATCTAGGTAAACTACGTAGATGGTATCTACTAGGGTCCCTAGAGCCTTTTAAATATAGCTCTAAAAAGTTATAGGGGCGTTAGTAAGACCAAAGGGCATTACTAGGTACTTAAAGTGACCATAGCGTGTCTTAAATGCAGTTTTCTATTTGTCTCCCTTTTTAATGCGAATCCTATAGTACGCATTATAAAGATCCAGCTTTATAAATATCTTCGCATAGCTAAGCCTATTAAAGAGTTCGCCGACTAGCGGTAAGGGGTACCGGTTTTTAATCGTGATCTTGTTTAGGTGTCTATAGTCAACGCATAGCCGCATTATACCTTCTGCTTTTGGTATAAAGAGGATAGGCGCTCTAGTAGGCGACTTGCTAGGCCTAATCCAGCCCTTCTTAAGAGCACTCTCTAGGTACTCCTATAAGATCTACAACTCTTTCTATAAGAAGTTATAGATGGGCATCTATAGTAGTGTCTTGCCTTCTTCTAGTATACTTGCTAGCTTATTAGAGAAGATATTAATCTCCTCTTTGTATATATCTGGTAGGCTGGGGTCCACAAAGGTTAAGGCGACTATTGCGTAGTAGTGTGCTTTTAGGAGCCAATAAAGAGAAGGTTGCGGCCGACATGCGTTTCGTAGGTATACTCGCACTAAGAGTATATATAGCTCTGCTGCAGTATACTTAATAGTTTTGGGGTTTTAATTACCTCCCCCCTAAGTTAAGGTAATCTACACTAGCACTAGAGGGTCTCCATAGGTACTTACTGCTAGTAATAATAGGTCCTCTATTATGTTTACAACCGGTGTCTCTACGTCCAGAGGGTCTGCACGGGTACTTACTACTAGTAACAATAGGTCCTCTATTATGTTTGTAACTAGGGTAAAGAGGGAATCTTCTGGCTATAGCAAATAGACTATTTCGCCAGCCTTAATGTCTGCTAGAAGCGCATTAAAGGTAACTATTTAGAGGCGTTTAGGGTCCGAAGTACCCTAGATAAATTATCCAGATTAAAAGCTAATTAATAGATCTGCTTCCGCGAGCCAATCCTATCTAAAAACTATATTATAACTATTAAATAAGCCACCCTAAAAGGTCTGGGGGCTAATAGTGCGAGGGGTACCCTAGGAGTCGCTAGTAGTAACTATTAGATTATAAGCATCCCAGATTATTATCTAGTTGCTATTAAGAAAACGTGTAATAGGTTTACGTAGATATAGCGTATAGCTTATAGGTAGGTTAAACCTATAGACGACGTCTTAGTTAATAAAGTTAATTTAGCACCTATTATTATATAAGCAATGTAGGTAGACTTTACCCTAGGGCGTATCTATCGCAATATATACTATAATTCGTTTCTTCTCTCCCTCTATATTAGGCCCTAGTTATAGTTAAGAGAGATGCGCTACTAGGGCTTCAGGTTTTCTGAAAGCTAGCCTGACTTATCTTTACTAGCTTACTTCCAGTGTTCTTTACAGTGGTTACCTACAGGTCTCTTTTAACTGGCGTGCGTAGCACTAGCGTCTGGGGGGTCCCCTAAGCCCTCTAGCTTTTGGGTATTCTCCCCAGACGTTTGCTTAAAGCGTCGCCCTTTTTAGGTTCTATTCCCTAAACCTAACTCTATAGAGCCTGTACTGCGACCGCGCTTTATACGCAATAATTTACCACTACCGCTTATGCGGTTTTCCGCAAGCTTTATGGTATTAAGTAATTGCTCTACACAGCGGATTTTATTAAAGAGGTCCTTAGCGGTTCTTACCTATTAGGCGAAGTTCTGGCGGAAGAGCTCTGCTTATAGGTAGGCTAGAAGATATAGAACCAAAAGTCTACCTATTGCTTAGGATTAACAAAAGGGGTATATAAGAAGAGGTCCTCTAAGCTACGCATATAGGCTAGGAAGACGTTAAACCTCTAGTTCTCTTTCATAACAGCTATATAGTATATAGTAGCGTTATTAAAGCGTCTTACTATAGGGTTCCTAATCTGGTCTTAGACTATAGTCTTAAACTTATCCTATAGTAAAGGACCTTTATCTTTAGTGCCTAGCCGGCAATAAACTAGTTAGGTAATTGTCTTCTCTTTTATAAGACCTTTAATAGCCCAGCACGTGCGTCGCTTATAGTTATAGTCAGCGTTATTAACCTTAAATCGGTTCTCAACTGCGGCAATCCAGCGGTTAAAATGCTGTTAAGTAGTACCGCTAATATTAGGTAGTAACTTCTTAACTAGGGCGTTAAGATTTGTTCGGCGTATATATTCACCACGTAACTTGTGCTCTTCACTAAAGAGGCGACAGGAGGGCTTTATTAAATCAATAATACTCCATAAGTTGGCTATTTTCTTGGCCGGCTTATCTAGCTCCTTTATGTCAGTAGTATTTGGTAGGACACTAGTGTCTGTACGAGTAGAGGTTGTATATTATATTACTAGATGGATGGCGCAGAGCGTATGCGGCAGGGGCCGCATAGCGTAGCGTAGGTCACCTGACTACCTACGGCCCGATAGATAGCCCGACCTTTACTACCCCTTTCTCTCTCCTTAAGTAGAAAAGAAAGACACGAATGAATTAAGAACCAGTTACCTTATATTGCAATTGCAGTACTCCCCCAGGTGATACCGACAACTAGTAATTTTACTAAGCTCCTATTAAGCCCAGGTATATAAGTTAAACTAGTTTCTAGTATTTGCAGGTAGCTAATTATTTTAAGGTTTAGAAGGTGGCTTAGATTCTACTAGTATATTTCTAGCGGTTTCGTCTATACTAGATCCTAAGGCGTTTGGCGGTCATATCGTTAGCGTATTACCGTCAGGTGTAGGCGTCGGTTTTCTTTTCGGAGGTATCGTAGAAAAATTAAACCGGCTATCCTCCTAAGGGGATTGGTAAGGATTCAAATGTAAGGTAAAAATATGGATAGGGAGCTTAATAATGGAATAATAGGATATATTGTATATACAGACAAATCCTTAAGGGAAAAGGAGGAGTCTATATGCGAGGTAGAAAGGGTTTTCCTTAGGTACGTGCCCTGTACGTACCTTACAGGCAAGTCACCCCTAAGTTGCCCTAGGGTCGCCTATACCTTGCGGCTATGTAACTATCTACTCAGGTTTTACCTGGCACTTACTATATATAATATTGCTCTTTATTAAATTTAAGCTCTACTATAAGGAAGTTAATATAGATATTATTATTATAGGCATTATTTATAATAAACCAGCTAATTTAACTACTAAAATTATACTTAGTAATAATATTGCCAATAATATTATAGTAGTTATAGCCGCTATATAGGCTAAGCTGCTCTAGTAGAGTAAGTATAAAGTCTTAAATCTAGCCTTAATTGTCTAGATAGTAAATATAGATACTAGTAAGAGCCTTCTTCTTATTATATATTATTTAGCTATTAAATAATATATAAAATCTTATTATTAATTATACCAGTTCTTCTATTACTACGCCTTTATTACTATTATATTTAGCAAGAACTTAATTATAAATTGCCTTATAGTTTTAGTATAGATTAAGCTTGGCGTCTTTATTTATAGCCGCAATTAAGGCCTAAAATTTAGGTTGCTTAACTTTTTATAAAGGGTGGTTTCTAGTGGCAATCTATAGTATAACTGCTTATTTAAAGATATTAGAGTTATAGGACTTAATAAGCTTATTAGTAACTACTTATAATATATAGTAGGTTTATTAAATATATTTTAGAATAGTTAAAGCCTTCTACTTTTAAGATATTATATAATTAATAGGACTATAAGAATTAACCTAATAGCTATTTATATCCTTAGCAAGGTGTCCTACTATAAAAGTAGTAGCTCTACTAGTTTTATATAAGGTTATCTTAATCTTATATAGATGGCAATATTTATATAAGAAAATGGTTGTTTTCTTACTAAATCTTTACTAGAGCCGCTAGCTATAGTCCTATATAAAGCTTAGAGTTCTAAGGAGGTCTTAATAAGGCTATTAATATTAATCTATATAGTCCTAATTAATGCCTTTATATTTATCTTAAAGGGGGGTTAATTCTAATAAGGTATTAGAACCTTTATAGGCTTTACTAGGCGCAATTATAAGCGCGTCCTCTGCTAAATTAATAGGGCTAGCTTAGTAAGATAGGAAGATATAATATAGGTAGTATAGTAATAGGAATTAGTAGGTAAAAGAGGAGATTTTAATAAGCTTAAGTTAGAAGACGCGTTTAGATGTTTATTTTTGGCGCATATATTATATTATAATTGCGGTATATTATAGAACTACCCTAAACTTAACTACTAAGAACCCCTATATTTACTCCCTTTAACTAAAAACAATACCTGTATCTTATATATTAAACAAGTAAACTAACTTAATTAAACAAGATAATTAGGGCTTGATTAACTGCTAAAATTAGGCCTTTAGGTTTAATGGGTTGTTTGATTATAAAGCAAATAAATAAACAAACTAGCAAACGGGGTTTGTTTATCAGCAAGTCTGCACTTGAGGTACCGAATCGAAGAGCGGAACAGAGGTCATGTATCTCTGCGAAAGGTATTGAGGCAGATGACTGATCGAGCGCTAAGACTCGTCAATTTGTATAACATGTCGCGTTGTCTGTATGCTGCTTGCTCTCTATAGTTAAATCTAAGGATGGGGTAGAGGCGGAGGCGTTATATGGGTCTAGTATTGTCAGAAATTAGCGTTGAGGGTGCTGACTAAGCTCTGTACGCGAACTCTACATGCAATCTAGATAGACATCAACCGCATCTACTGCATCACGAATCAATCAATATTCATCGTCTGCGTCATCTCTATCATCAATTAGACCCTCAAGACACCTCCGCTGTGACCTTATGACCTTGTAATTCCAACAAGTATATTTGGAAAGGCCCCCAGCTTTAGATTCGCACAATGAGATGCAGGACAGCTGGAATGGAGAGACTCAGCTACTGTTTTGCAAAATCCAACTGCTGTGGTATGGACCTTCTGAAAGAATATTGTTGTAGTATTTGTCCGTTTCTGGTGGCGCTGGTTCTGAGCCGTTTGCTGATAAATCTTGGTTAACTTTCGGAGAGCTTGATTGTCTCTTCTCAGTTGGTTAAGAAGTTCGCATCGCCCAGTATTTGAGGCTATGAACTTGGTACGACAGAGGATGTTCTCAGTTTTACGAATCCAATCCATGTTGTGGTCTTGCGTTTCTGGCTTTATGGAGATATTAGCCGAAAACAGAACAATCTATCCAAGCAACTATGCCGAAGTGTACTTCAGTTTGAAATTTAGGAAGCCCAACATGGTTGCCTAGCGGTTCTCCAGATCCCATCGCCAATTCATCATTCAATATTTGCAGAGGAATACTCTGTGCTATTTAGGCACGTACCTTTGGAATGTGTTTGCCTAAACTTTCCCAGGTACTATGAAGAGACTTGAGGAGATTACAAAATGTGCCTCATTGAAACTCCTCGGTGAAATGGCTCTTGAGGACATCCTGAATTCCTTTCCAGTCCGGATTACCCAGACTTGCTAATAAACAAACCCCGTTTGCTAGTTTGTTTGCTTGTTTGCTTTGTAATCAAACAACCAATCAAGCCTAAAGGTCTAATTTTAGTAGTCAATCAAGCCTTATATCGTCCCGTTTGATTGAGTTGGTTTGCTCGTTTGATATATAAGATATAGGTATTGTTTTTGGTTAAGGGGAGGTTCTTAGTGGTTAAGTTTTAGACAGTTCTAAAATATACCATGATCATAATATAATATACGCGCTAAAAATAAATATCTAAACGCGTCTTTCTAACTTAACCCTCCAAAATCTCCTCTTTTACTCACCAATTCCTATCGCTATACTGCCTATATTATGTCTTCCCAACCTACTGAGGCTAGCCCTGTTGATTTGGCAGAGAACACGCCTGTAATCGCGCCTAGTGAAGCCTATAAAGGTTCCAATACCTCATCAGAATTAACCCCCCTCTAGGACAAATACGAAGGCCTTGATTGGGACCATATAGAGAGATATTAACGGCCTCATTAAGACCTCCTTAGAACTCTAAGCTTTATATGGGACCATGGCTGGCGGCTCCAGCAAAGATTTGGTAAGAAAACAACCGTTTTCTTATATAAATATTGCCATCTGCATAAGATTAAGGTGACCCTATATGAAACTGGTAGAGCTACTACTTCTGCGGCAGGACACCTTGCTAAGGATATAGATAGCCACTAGGTTAATTCTCGTGGTCCTATTAATTATACAATGTCTTAAAAGCGGAAGGCTTTAACTATTCTAGAGCAGATTTAACGAACCTACTATATATTATAAGCAGTTGCTAATGAGCTTATTAAGTCCTATAACTCCGATATCTTTAAACAAGCAGTTATACTATGGATCGCTACCGGAAACCACCCTCTATGAGAAGTCGAGCGACCTGAATTTCAAGCCCTAATTGCGGCCGTAAATAAAGACGCTAAGCTTAATCTCTACTAAAACTATAAGTTAATTTACAGTCAAGTTCTTGCTGAATATAATAGTAATAAAGGTGTGGTAACGGAAGAACTGGCACAATTAATAACAAGATTTTATATATCATTTAATGGCTAGACAACGCGCGATAAGAAGAAGGCTCTTACTGGTATCTATATTTACTATTTAGACCATTAAGGCCAGATTTAAAACTTTATGCTTGCTCTACCAGAGCAGCTTGGCCCATATAGCGGCTATAACTACCATAATGTTATTAGTAATACTATTACTAAGTATAATCTTAGTAGTCGAATTGGCTGGTTTGTTATAGATAATGCCTACAATAATAACACCTGCATTAACTTCCTCGCGGTAGAGCTTGGATTCAATAAAGAGCAACGTTAAGTGTGGTATACTACTTATATATTTAATCTAGTGGCTTAATCAAGTCTATTTAGAACCGATAAAGATGCGTTTAAGAACGGTGATAAGAACTTAACGGTAGGTAGGCGTTCCCCTACTATTAATTTAATTAAAACTAAGGCTTTTATAGGAAGAGCAGCAGTTCCTAGAGGAGTGGCAAAAGGAAGGCCCGCTTAGAACTCTTATTAATTTTATCTATTTAATCTGTTCGCTATAAAAGTATAAACAGTTCTATGCCTTCTAGTAAGAGGAAAATGCTATACTACTACACGCCAATTTCAAAGTCCTTGAGCTCGTTAAGCCTATTAAGACTAGGTGGAACAGTTATTTAATAATATTTAAACGGGCTATTAAGCTTTAAGGCCCTATTTCCTTAATAATGCAGCACGATATTAATAAATGGAATAGGAAGCTCGCAATAATCAAGTCTAGTTAATAATATAGAAAGAATCCAAATCTATATCAGAAGCCTTTTAATCGACCTCTCTATGTGTAAGTTGGCGGCCTTACTTCCTACGATTGGGATGTTATTAAACAATATATTTAGCTTCTTAAGCCGCTTCAGCAGGCTACACTTAAGCTTAAAGGAAGAGGCAAGGCTGGGCGCAATGGCGCAATATAGGAAGTTATCCCTTGCATAGAGTTTTTAATGAGGCACTATAAAGAAGCTAAAGCTTAATTAACTAAGGCAACGACGGAAGATTATCCTAATTAAGAGGTAATTAAGGATTACTACGAAATTAACGTCAATCGCAGGTAGGCGAAGCTTTAAAAATACTATATGGCGCTTAATCAGACGCCTATCTACTATATAGCTTGCCTACTACACCCTAACCTTAAGCGATTCTGTTAAAATAACTAGAAAGAGAGGCCTAATTGGATAATTAGCTATAACGCTTCCTTCCAGAAGCTCTGGCTTGAGTATAAAGGAAAGAAGCTATGGTTAGCAGGGCAAGCCTCTAAGAAAAATTAGCCTTTGTAATCTGATATTAATAACTTTATTAGAAGCTTTATAGGCACTGCCTTTACTATAGCACCCTCCTTATCTGACAATTAAGAAGACAAGTATAAGCAGTAAAAGAAACTTAATCTACTAATAGAAGATTACCTATTGGCTCACAATCTGTTCTTATACTGGAGGATAATAGTAATGGAGTTTCCTAACCTCAGTTAAATGGCGCTTGATATACTAAGTATACCACCATCAAGCTGCGACTGCGAACGATCGTTTAGTAAGCTTGGTGATATGCTTAAGCCTTATCGCTTATAAATGCGGCCTAATATTATCGCAGCCTTATAGTATACACGAAGCTGGAACCGCAACGGCTTTATTAAACGCAGAAAATGACCTTTTCTAATAAGGAAATTGTATACTAGTTCGGACTTAACCGGAGATCGCGCCATTTAATTTAGTTTGCTGACTTTTAAATAGAGCGATAAGTCCTACCTAAATTTTTAATATAGCCTCTAACTTTGGTGCTATTACGAGCCGCAATCTCCTACTTTAGGAGCTGTTTTATATACATATAATAATGTACAGGGAGGATTGGCTACATAGCCGGATCGATATTGCTGCCGTTATGGAGGCGATCGATTTTTTGGGCATCTTTTATATAGGAAAACTCTGCATCAAAGTCGGAGTCACGTGACCTTATCTAACTTTTAAGCATAGTACTACACCAAACGCCTATCACTAAATTGTAGTATAGAGCTCCTAGAACTTCCTACTGTTGCGTAAAAATGTATATAAATCTATCCAAACAGTCAAATCTAACCAAACCGTTTGCTAGTTTGATCAACCAAACGAAATAAACAAGCTTAAAGCTTCAAAATATCCAATCAACCAAACCAAAGATCGATGGTTTGAATTGTTTGTTTATTAGCAAGTCTGGGATTACCTGACCTTAGACTTGAAACATCTTTCTCCCCCAGTAAAATGGCACATGAGTTTTCGAAAAGCACAGCCTGGATGTTTAAATCTAGTTTCAGGGCCTGGATCTTCTGTTCATGATAGGTTGAACGAGATCCCAAGGCAGATGTGTAAATATCCAACACGCTTATTATCGCTGGATATGCTCCGACAATGCCTAGAACTAGCCCAGCTGCCTCGATACCCGTTGACATCGTTTTCGTCTCCGGTCGCTCTACGCTAGGTATACGATGGGAAGTTAGATAATAGATGTTGCTGCAATGGAGTAATGTTCTTCGAGGATCTCTCTAATACTTAAGGAATTATCTGCAATATGTGAATACTAGAACCTATAGTACATAAAACTAGTGTTGTGGTAGATAATATTGGCGGGAGACTTACTCGACTAGATTCTTAATGTTATATGTCTTCCTCAAGGCACCGTCCCTTTTTTAAGAGTCAATGGAATAATAGTGAAGATAAAGAACCGAGTTGTAACTATATATTATGAAACCGGACGCAAGACGGGCGAACAGCGCACTGCATATGTGCATAATGAACCTCAATTATCTTTGAATGATGATGCATGTCTTCGCATTTAGAATCAAGACCGGTGAACTCATGCAAGGCTGAACTTTGCCTTAGCTGTTATAGCAAATCAACTATCACCGCTAGAATTACCCCGCACAAATTATCTGCAAAAATCGCGCATTTCTCTTAGGAGCTCAATGTCATGGCATACATATCTAATTAAAGTTCCACACTTGGAACGGAACGACGACTCAGCACGTTCAAGCAATTGAGAGTAGGGTGGCTGAGAGTATCTCACCATCTATACTGCCTCCGAATCAATAAGATTTTATTCTTGAGGTATTAGATTTTATCTATATATTCTGATGACAATGGCCGAAACCTGGATATGGAGTGCAGCTCACAACGATCATTATCGTCAAACCTACGAAAATGGTCAGTAGCATGGTGGATACGCTTTAACGCCCCAGTCTACAAAGGTATTAATTTCGTATAGGAGTATTGAGAACTTGGTGGGCAAATGAAACTAAAAGGTATGTGAAGCCGTTTTCGATAATGCAGCCTCTTTATAATGTTTATTTCCGCTGGTGCGAGTACGTCTAGCGGAATCTAACAATATCGAAAAGTTCTTCGGAAGAAGATATATTTTCAGCCCCTGCAAGGATTTTATCGCCCAATGCTGTCTCCAACAGCAATTATACCGCTTCTCGTACTTGTTATACAAACACAGCTCCCTATTCGAGTATTTATTCTACCAATAGTATCCCAGGTAATACCGAACGTCCGACAATCACGTCTCTCGCAAAGGACTGTTCGAAATTATTTGGAGAGATATGTGAAGATTTTCGAAATCAACAACAGGAAAATCAAGAGCTCATACTACGGATTTCCAACGAGCTCGATCGTTTTCGACTATGGATGATTAGCTTTGATGTTGAATCCGGACTGTTAGAGGAAAGTGCTTTAAGTCAGTCGACCTCGGAATCAGTGATGGAATTGGACTGGGTTAATTCAGGAGCTCCATGGTGGAGGCGTATTTTAACTAGACTGGATCCTGTCAATTTAATTGGTTGGATGGAGTGGATTTGAAGCTGCGGAGCTCTTAGAGCTCCAATTCTCTAACCCAATTTAGAGGTATAACTTAAGGATAGAGCCAATTAACAACGTTAACAATAGGATCCAATTTTAGAATTGGGTGTATAAGCTATATATCTAAAAACTCTGGTATATATAAGTGTCTCCTCCTGCCCCCATTGTTATTGTCGCTTTAATCCTTATCCTTTTCCTTACTACCGCCATGGAGCGATATTTATTAGCCGAATTGCCTTTTATATCTAATAATATAATTCTTATACCTAAGAGCCTTAACCTAAAAGCTAATGAGTTAAAAACGATTAAGGAGTTTAAGCTCTATAGGAAGTAATATATTTGGTATAAAGCTCTTACTAAAACTTTAAAGAATACTAAGTAACAATCCTTACTTATTTAGAAGTAGGGTAAGGATATCTAGCTAAAATCCTCTATAGATCGCTAAATATTCTACTACTGTTATCTTTATAAGCGATTAAAGTATAAGCAAGAGCTCTATGTAGTGTTGTTAGAAAGAATAACTGCTATAAATCACCTTATATAAGATTACCACTTGGATAAGGTGACGGGCGAGCTTCTCTCTATAAAACCAGTAGAACTAAATCAGCTAATAATTAAGGTATATCTAGAGGCCAGATCGCTTAATATAAATCGCAACTTTAAAAGCTTTAAAGCTCTCCTAATTTAATGGATTATTTGCTGCTATATTGCCTTCTTCTAATTTAAAAACGCCTACTTTTAATAGCTGCTATTCTTTCTCTACCCTAGGCTCCAAAAGTTTCTTCTATAAGTAGGAAAAATAATTCGCAGTTAGGTTATAAAATTGTTTAAGTAATAGAAGGAGTTATTAAGGTAAGAGCTTAAGAGTGCCTAAAGTATAATATTAATTTTCTTTAACTTGTGGACGTCACCAAACGCATATGCGATTATTGGTGTTGTAGGCTATTTTATTAGCGAAGAAGGTAAGCGTCGCTATATAGTTCTTAGGCTCCGTGAAATTGTTAGTAATTATACTAGTGAGAATATAGCGGGCGTCCTTATAGATCTATTTTAAGACTATAGGATTATAGGTAACATTAGGTATTTTATAGCCAATAATGTGGAGTTGAATAATACGTATATTAACGCGATTCTTCGTGTACTATATCTAAATATGTCAGTAAAGATTTGTAAAGGATATTAACTATATTACTTTGGCTATATTACAAACCTTTACGCCTAGGCCTTTATTATTGGAAGTAATATAGAGGGAGTTTATAAGGAACTGGTAACTACCTATTATAAAATAGACTTTAAGAAGATTAAGAAGCTATAGAGAAAGCATAGAGCTGTTAAAATGCTTTATAATCTTATATAATATATTTATATAACTCCTTAGCGCCGTAATTTCTTTTAGAGGATAAAAATGGGAGGCCTATTGGCAGAATTTGATGGCTTAGAGGTAAGCAATAAAATCTTATATAGAGCTTTGGTGTTGAGTTTTAGCAATTTTTATAGAGCTTAGTGCCGGATTTTATTTCTTCTAGAGGAAAATTAACTCTTTTATATACCTATACTAACCACCTGCTAGCTTATTTAAAATAACTAGACGCGTTGGAACTTATTATTCTTAGCTATATTACGCTTTCTAAACTGTAAGGAACGTATTATAAAGTTCTGTAGTAGCTACTACCTAGCGGTAAGTACAAAGCAGCTTTCTAAGGAAGACCTACTATAAGAGCATTATTGGAAATAACTTAAACACCTATATAATTACCTAGAGACGTTCTATAAGGCTACTATTATAGTAGAAGGTAAGTATATTAACCTTACTAACCATTTCTAAACCCTAGATTGGCTTTTGCTTAAGCTTAAAAGTATAAAGCATAAGTTTATTAAGCTCTTAAAGTAATTAAAGAAGAAGGCTAAAGTGTAAGGTTACTACTACTTAGCTACCTACGCAGAGGCTGCCTAGCAGAAGTGTAAAAAGTATTATATTAAGACTGATGATATAGCAGCTTACTATATAGCAATTATTCTTAATCCTATACTTAAGATGCAGTAGTTTTATAATTAATGGGCATAGTATAATAAGAAGGCGGCTTAGATCTTAAAAGTAAAGGAGGTAGTAAGAGAGCTCTAGCTTAAATATAAAGGCAAAACCTTCCTACCGCTATTACCTTTAGCTATACTAGGAACTCCGCAGCCACTAGTTAAGAGAGAGAAGTTATATACCTCTACCTAAGCTTATAAACGCCTTAAAACCACTTACCCTAAATCTAATAACTTACTACCAATTAATCGCTTTAAAGAGTATCTTGCTACTAACCGCGTACTTCTTACTAAAGACTAATACTTTAACGTTATATAATACTGGCTAGATTGCTATAAGAGCCAGCCTAATCTTGCTTAATTTACGCTTAATATCTTAGCTATACCTCCCATGAGCGATAAATATGAGCGGCTTTTTAGCAGCTATAAGATTCTTCTTAAGGACCAACGTTCCCAATTATAAATGGATATTATTAAGGCAAATGAGGTTCTTTAGCACTTATATAGGCTACTGCTAAAAGGTATATTTAACAATAAGGAAGTAGATAAGATGGTAGGAGAGACTTATAAAAGGATATCGCTTAAGGAAGCTGCTAAGGTTTAACTTATTACCGCGGTTACCGCAGAGGTCTCTACTTAGGTGGAAGATATAATTAATAAGGAGGAAAAGGAGCTAGATAAGTAATATGTAGCTATTAAGATTAACTATAAGGTTAAGGTTATTAGTGAGGCATAATATAGGTAGCCTTTAGTAAGTTATTCTATATCTATATTTCCTTTTATAACACCATACTTATGCCAAGATTTTCTAAATATAGTATATAAATGTAGTGGAGCTCCGTGGAGCTCCTGGAGTTAAATAATTTACCACCTAGATGGAGTGGATTTGAGCTTGAATCCACTCCAGTCCAGTCCAATTCCATTACTGCTTGGAATTATTGCGCAGTCAACTACGTTCTATTGTAACACTTTTGAACCAATGTAAGAGGATGGAAGCTTAGATGAAATATTGTACACACTTAGATATTCTCGAATATTTTAGCTACTAATACCTTTTACTACGTGAAGATGGTGCCTCGATTGAAGATAATACACATTCGCAGCAAGACGATCATTACATCACTCATGTTCGACATGCTATAAGTAGTCTACTTGAACTATCTCCAGTCTTGGAACTGGCCCTGGATGATATTGAGCTAAGACATGAGGACGAGATGGAACTAGAAATGTTTAACTGTAAAGGGTAAGGACCCTTTTTTTGTGACCAGATTCGTTGAAATGTCTCGACCCTCCTCAGCTTGTAAAAGCTACAGAGAATAGTGGATATACAAGTCCCCCGATCAGCAATTATTACTGAAAGTTTTCCGACTCTTTTCTGCTCCATGCTAATGCCAGAGCATTCGGCGAGCACGATTTTACCCCTAGTTTTGATGTTCATGCTGTTCAGTTGCTAAGTAGTTACAGGGGTGATCAAATTGCGAGACTTAATATAACTACGGATGCTCCAGCTTCCCAGGTTCAACCAGGGCAAATTGGTGCTGATCAGTTGATCCAGGATGAAGCCGAGGACTGCGGTTGGGATGATGGCCGATACGTTGCGAGCACGGCTAGTTCTGTTTCTAGTTATCTTCATGCGGCTCCATCCACTGCCCCGACAGAGGACTTGTCGACTGAAGACGCCAGAGAAGAGGATTTGCCCCGGGTTGTATTCCGTAGATCTCTCAGTAACGCTGAAGCATTAGACCCTTGTGAGTAGAAGAACTGCATGGTCGGTATATCTATGCTTACATGTATGCTAGCGTACAGAGTTCAATCTTCTAAGTTCTATAAAAAAGGCCAAGTAAGTGCCTTGCCGTTTTGCGAATCTAGACCTGATTGAATTTTTTTCTTAGGTTTTTTCTATATTGCGTTAGGCAGCGGAGATTTAAATAATCCGACGGTCAATATTATTGGCCAATATTTGGTATTGGCCAATATCGCCAAATTACCCAATATTGGCCAATAATTCTTGGCATTCCCCACAACCCTAAATTTCTTTTACAATATTAATTATATATACAATAAAATGGCTTCCAATGATAAAATATCAAATTCTATACCATCTGCTAGTACGGAGAGATTAAAAGACAAAAGGAACCCCGAAATCTGGTGCCATACACAAGATCCATATAACAATAAACCAAAAAAATACCAGGATAAGCAATATATTTTATATTATAAATACTATATAGAAGAACCATACGGCGCAAAGTGCGTTACTAATTTCCGGAATTATCTTATAAAGAAGCATAAGATTACTGTTTCTAAAACTTCAGGTATTGTTTGTTAAGGTACTAAAGAAAAGCTTTAAGATCTATATATACAGCTTTATACAAAACATAATTATACAGAGGTTAATTCTCTTATACTTAAAAACGCTCTTAGTAAGGAGGCTATTATGGCTGCTCTTATTTCCCTTATTACCGTACAAAATCTTCCACTTCGACTTGTTAAATGGCCAAAGTTCTATACATTTTACTAGGTCCTTAATCTAGAGGTAGAGGGTTTTATTATAACAGCTTATACACAAGTAAAAAAAGAGGATTAAAGAATTATGGGAATTAACAAAAGATATTATACAAAAGAAGCTTCAGTTAGCAATATTAAGTATTTATCTTTTAGTTGATATTTAGACCTCTCCTAACTAGTATCTTCTCCTTAGAGTCCGCGCCTACTTTGTTAAGTAAAGCTTAAAAGGACTCTCTAGAGCTCTCCCTGCTCTTTATACGGTATAATCTTATAGTGGAGAGGATTAGTTCTTAACTCTGCTTCCTATACTAAAGGACGACGGGATTACACAAAAGCTTAGTGTAGTTGTTTTAGATAATACGGGAACAAATAATACTCTTTATTATACAATTGAAAAGTATATAAAAGAGGAGGAAGCTATTATATGGAAATCTTCATATAAATAAATCCATTGCAATGGCTATATTATTAATCTTACTGTTTAAGCCTTTCTTTTTAAGGTTAAAGTTGAGTAGATTAATTCATATAAAGCTAAAGATAAAGATAAGTTTTTTAAAGATATAGGCGCCCTTGGAAAGCTCTATAATATTATTATATATACACGAAGCTCTCCTGGCTATATAAGGGCTATTAAAGAGCTAGCAGGAAGACGAATTCCACTTAATAATTATATAAGATAGAATAGCTGGTGTAAGATATTACAGGTTGCTATTTAACACAAGCCTGCAATAGATTAATATATAAAGAAGTACGGCTTAGATAATGATTTTTTGAATCCTATAAACTGGAAACAGCTTTGTATAATAATGGGCTTTCTTCTTGTCTTTAAGAAAGCAACTCTTATAACTTAAGGGCATAATGCAACAATCTTAAATATACTTTTTCAAATGGACCTCCTTATACACCACTTTAAAAACAGCTTAGTAAGGCATATATATTTAGAGGAAGTATATATAGGCTAATATTATACGATAGGAAGATTATAAAGAAGATAAATTCATCTGTAAGCGGATTAAGGCTAGTTAGGAGGTATTTAATAAATACTACCTAAAGTCTGATAAGTCTCCGCTATATGCTATAGCAATTATTCTTTATCTATAATATTGTACGGAGTATATCAAAGCAAATTAGAGTAAGAAGTGGCGAAAGCCAGCGCTTAATGCAGTAGAGCAACTTTAGAATAAGTATTAAAGTCAGTATTAAGGCCCCCAGCCTTTACTACAAGCATTAAGTATTGCATTATACGAGAAGGCCTTATCTAAAGAAGATCTTAATCTATATAAGCAGCTTATTAAGAACCTTAATAGGTTTAATTGCCTAAAGAGCCAAGATAAGTATAAGAATTATATTACCGAGAACCAACTTTGTATTAAGATTTCTCCTCTTAAATAGTAGTGTTAAGATAAGTAACGTAAGCGTTGGCCACAACTCTTATTAATAGCTATTAATATTCTATTAATTCTAGCTATAAGTAATAAACCAGAGCGGATATTTTTAGTGGCACGTTATATAGTTTTATAGGAGCGAGCAAAGCTTGGTATGACGGTGCTAGAGCGCGTCACCTGCCAAATTCTGCCATGCTGCTGCCATATTCTGCTAACCTATGATTGGCTCGCTTACCGCTAGCGCCTTGGCGGCTGACCCTTTATATATGTTTACTATGGTCCTTGCGACCCTCTTCTTTTCTTCTCCTTAGCTTAGTATCTTTATTAGATAGCAATCCACAAGCTTCAGTTTAGAGGCATTTGTGCGAGCCGTTACATTATACTAAACTCTCCATATACTGCCTAGGAAGGCCTTAATAATATCCCTATATCTTAAAAGAAACTTTGTCTGCAACAACACGTTAACGCGCTATACTTAGACACTAGAACAACTTTATACTACCTAAAAAGGCCTTAATAATATCCTACTTTATAAGCTAGGCAGGACTAGACCTATACCCCCAGAATTAAAACCAAAGCGTATAAAACTAATAAACCCTAGGAAGCTAACAATAGTATCTAAAGCAAGCTTATTTAAAAGACCTACCTCTACCTGAGAGGAACACAAGATCCAATTAGGATCAGAAATTAAAGACAATAATAATATTATAGATATACGCGAACAGATTCGCGCCCTTGTGGCCAATTAGAAGGTTAATTGTCTTTAAGCCTAAAGCATATAAGAGACTCTAAAGAAGATCCTAGAAAGCCTTACTACCTTATAAAGCAGCCCAGCCTCCCCTTTATAAAGCCTTAGTTAACCCATTTGCTTGACCAAATACAATATACTAGGGAGTATAGATATAATAATAAAGTAATTAAAATCCGTTAAGCTTCCTAACCCTTAACTACTGTTTAATAGGATAGACCCTACCTTTAAGAACTGGAGGATTTAAGTATAAGGAAAACTCTAAATTAACTATAACTATTTCCCCTCCAAAGAGGCCAAAATGCTCTACCTCTTTGGCCGAACTATGGGGGACGCCTAACGTCACCTTTAAGCTAAGTTTGAAGATGACTCTCCTATCCAATTTATATCTATTAATAAGATGCTGTAGTACCTAGCGGCTATCTATATTAACCTAAACAAAGTGCAGGATGCTTAGTATAACTATAACCGCCTAGTAATAAAGCCAAACCAACCCTTTGCCGAATTCTAGACTTAATTCTTATACCTTATAGAAGAAGGCCAGGTCCCCCTTAAAAACTACTAATTAGACCTTTACAATTGTTGGTAACACAAGGTGATATCACATAGTTACAGTTTGTAGCTAGTATGATATTGTTCGATTGTATATCCTTGATAAGGAAGGGCGAGGAGCTTAGGGCTCCCCGCCACGCTAGTGCCGCGGCGACACGTGACCATATGTGATACATTCCCGACACTAGCAATTCTTCTTTTATAGATGCCATCTATATACAAATAACGCAATTAAGCGTAATAAACATCAATCCTCCTTACTTACTATTGCTATTGTAATATAAGTCTCGTTGTTAAATGTCTCTAAACCAAAGTCTATGGAATGCTATCTTGTAAAGATGCTAAGCTAAAGAGAAGAAGAAGAGGAACCGTTTAGGGGTTAGAGGTGGACATCTTACAAGTGCCGCTAAGGCGCTAGTGGTAAGCGAGCCAATAGCGATTTTCCATCCCGGGGATGGAAAATCCTGATTGGCTGGTTAAAGTTAGGGTTGGTAGAATATGGCAGAATTTAGGGTTAGTAGGCCGAGATCGTTAAATATGGCCTGAGAATCACATGTGGAAAATAACCTTAAATTGCCATTGCCTTTATCTGTTGTTGAAACTTTGTAGATAAGAAGTTCTTTCCTACGTTATGGACGATTTAGTTAGGGGGTCCTAGGTAGACATTAATCTAGCACAATTAAAGGGTATTCTATGCGTTCCTAGCTAACATATCCTTTAAGAATCGTGCGGCTTAGAAGGAGGTTAAGAAGTCAACAACTTAGAGTACTGGCTTGCCGCTAAGATATATAACGTTAACAATAATACAGAAGTTAAAGTCGTAGTTATCTTTAAGGGTAAACTTAAATCGGCTAGGGGACTTCTGGTTTATTTGGCAGTAATAGTAGTATTTTATAAGATACTTAATTACCTTAACCTTGACTTTATGGCCTGCTTGCTAAAGAACCCTAAGTAATTAATAAACGGATAGGTGGCCAAAATGATGGTATAGTTAGTGTAACTCTAACTTAGTTAAGTGGCTTTAAGTAACACTCTTTTCTAGTTAATAAAGGAGCAACCAGGGGTAACCCACTTGCGTATAACAGGCACCCGATTATCTCCTTAAATAAGTATATTCTTAAGGTTATTAAGCTTAACGCCTAATTTGTCTATATCTCTAATGCAAAATAGAAACGGGGTATTTGTGGGAATAATATAAAAAGTAATATACCCTAAGGGGGTTTAAACCCTAATTGTACTAAGAGAGATTATAGTACCCTTGCTAAAATAAATTGTGTATTAGCCTGCCGTTAAATAGTTAATTTAAATAGAGCTATTAAGCTACTAAAGGGCTCAAACTTAAGGTTCTCCTACTATAGATACTCCTGCGGCTTTAGTATCTGGCATAATACTATAAAAGATGTTCGCCAAGTATCTATTATTAAAGGAGAACGTAGAACTCTCCCTTAGCTTATTAAAGATATCTAACTTTATAATAGAGTGGAGCGTAGATTGGTTATTAAGAATAGTAATAGTTTATATACCATCTACCTTACCATACTTAGTGAAGTATTAGTTAGGAGAGTAGTCCTTAATTTCCATATCTATAAGGAGCTGTTTAGCCTTATTAACCTTATCCTTAAGATCTTCTACGCCTTTATATTTAACTAGGAAGCTTTAGAAGTAGGCCACAGTAACCTTATAATTTCTAACGTTTCTTATACTCTGGCGAAACTTATTATATACCTCTTTTCGCTTATTAAGGAAGTGTCTAGTTAACTAGCACTTTTTCTAGTAATTACTTTAAAATAAACCTCTATAAGTACCTCCATAATTGCCTTATAGTTAACGTTAATTATACCCTTTGCCGTATTCCCTACTACGGCCACTATATGTTTGGTTAGTCTAGTTGTGATTATATTAGTTAGAAATACTTGGTTGGGTAGGGTTTTTGGTATAGAACTATTAAGATTCTTATATTTGCATTACAGTACCTATAGTGGAGCGTAGCTCGGTATATACTCCTTTAAATATATCTATAGGTTTATATAGCGCCAAATTACACTTAGGAACGCTATAGTAGGCTAAGATAACCTAGTCCCTTAGGCTATTCTCATTTTAGTAAGTTTTGGTAAGGCTATATTAGATTTTCTAGAGTTTATTAAAGAGTAGTTAAAGGCACTCTAAATAAGTCTTTATTAAGTTAGAAGCAATAACTCTTTAAAATATAGTCTCTTGCTATTTGGGTGTATAAAGCTAGTAATTCTTATTAGTCTTAAAGTGGGCTCTAGTAAGCTAAAGTATTATATTAAAGCTATAGTTTCTACCCGTAATATAGTTATAATAAAATATCGCTGCTTATCCCTTTAATATAACTAAGAAAGTATAATAAAACGAGTGGTATTAGATTCTAACCTTACTATAGCAGTTATAAAAAACCTATAGTTTTATTCTAAGTATATTATATAGTTCTCCTCCAAACTTCTTCTCCTTATCCAAATATACCTTTATTAGATTCGTGACTTCTTATAGTAAAGGCTTACCGGTTGGCTGGGGTAGAGGAGCTAGAGGTAGTAAAGGTAAAGGAAGAGTACCTCTAGGTAAAAGAGCACCTCCAGGTAGGAAAGCACCTTTAGGTGGGACAGTAGTGTTTTAGGGGTTTTATTCTAAATTAAAGTTGCCTTCTAAAGAATATGGGTTGGTTCTAGGTTTTTATAGTTAACGTATAATCTTAGCTTCTGTCTATACTGGTTCTTCTATACTAATAATAACGGCCTAGATATTACTAGTAATTAGGTTACCGTTTTTAGTAATATATACCCTATTCCTATAAAGGAAGTCTTAAAAATCCTAAATAATATTAACATTGCCAAGTACCTAGGTATTAGCGGTCTATCCTATAAAATCCTCCCTAAAATATTCCCATAGCTATAGATCGGCGTAGTGTCTACTTTAGTAGAATATAATACGGTATAGGAGAAAGCCGTTAACTTGTTTTATAGTATAAGTTATTATATTAATAGTAAATTCGTCCTAATCTTTATTAATAAGTTTTGCGTATAAAGCTACCCTTAGTGGTAAGGAGTCTTCCTAGTTGTTTAAGGTAGGCGTAGCCATATTTTTAGGGGGAGGGAAGTATTATTAGGGTAAGGATTGTCGTTTGGTATGCGTTCATTGTTTAGTACGCGTTTATAATATGTATTTATGATTATAGGGCTTAGGACTAGTTCTGGCCTTAAATTACAAAGACTTATAAAGCGTGTTATTCTGCGTAATAGACGCAAGAATCTGTAATCTAGGAAAGGCTTAGGACCAGTTCTGGCCTTTAGATCCTTAGATTTGTGGAAGAGTTCTATTTAAGGTTTAGGACCAGTTCTAACCTTAAAAGACAGCTTCCTCTAGTACAAGTAGCACTGGTATAGTGGCTTGTCTCTTCTTAGTGGAATACCTAGCTGTTCTGTGGTATAACAGTGAAGTTAACCACTGATTAGTGTTGGTAACACAAGGTAATATTACGTAGTTACAGTTTGTAGCTAGTATGATGTTGTTCGATTGTATATCCTTAATGAGGAAGGGTGAGGAGCTTAGGGCTCCCCGCCACGCTAGTGCCGCGGCAATACGTGACCATACGTAATACATTCCCGACAACAATAAACTAATAATTAAGCTATAAGAGAAGATTGCTATAACTTTAAACAACCTGCTAACCTACAAAAGACTTATAGCTTATTGCCTATTATTAGACTTAGAGCTAAAGCGGATTAACGCCTGCCTGGATTAGTAGAAGCAACCCTATAGCAATTAAAGCTCACCCGCCACCCCTATGGGAGCTGGAGTAGGAAGATAAGCCATAACCACTACTACACTAAAAGCGGTTATAACTATGCACCAGCGAGCCTCGCCTAACTAGCTATGTACCATAACCTTAACCAGTACTCGTCGCAATACCCCAATTAACCCTACTATAGCTACTTGCTACAACTGTAATAAGGAGGATTACTTTACCTTGTCTTGCCCAGAACTAAAGGATATTAAAAAGATAGAGGAAGAAGAAACGTCTAATAAGTTAAAAAAAGAAGAACCCTAGGGAAAGACTCCCCCCTAGGGTATCCTATTAATCTTAAAGAGATTGATCTAAGTTAGTTAATAGGTAGAAAACACTTCACGGTTCTATATATAGTATCTCAAAATGGATATAGAGTTAACTCAACTGCCCTTATTAACACTGGAGCAAATGGCTTTGCCTTTATAAATACTGCCTATATAATTAACGTTGCCAAGTTTCTAAATATAAAAGCCACCCTACTAGAGAAGCCTGTCTAGGTAAAAGGCTATAACAGCCAAGCCAGTAAGCCGGTTACCTATATCCTAAAGTTATATATCTCCCTTAATAGATAATGTTAATACGGTATCCCCTTCTGCATTTTAGACCTAGGGTCCCACGATATAATCCTTAGCTAAAAATAGATATCCTACTTTAATATTTAGCTGAATATACAACAAAGACAGTTTGTCTAGCCGGAGGATAGGCCCAAATTACCCTCCTTTATTAGAGAAATCCGAACTAACTATAAAATACTAGCCGTGAAGTCTAACCCTATATACCAGCAGGATATCCGGGCCCGTAACCTAGCCTTCGCCTAAGAAGACGCTCGCCGCGAAGCTAGAAAGAACTCTGTACTAACAAAGATACTTTCCCAAAGCGCTATATTTAAGGAGGACTTTATATATAAAAGTGGAACAGATAGTGATATAGACAATGTCCAAATTGCGTAGATCTAACTAGTGTGGAAAAGAATGTACTAATAAGATATAAGGGATGACCTCTAAAAGATGCGATAGGAGTTAAAAGGAGTAATAACAACGCTAATACCCCAGAGGGCCTTAAGGTTATACACGCCCCTAGTATTATATAACCCCCCTATAGTAGATATCGCCGCAATTAGCGCTATAGTATTCTACTTTAATATATACTAGAAGGACAATAAGGTCTTTATAATAAGCCTATATAAGATTAACTAGATTATTAATAAGAGGGAAGAAAAGCTAATTAAGGAAACTAATAAGGAACTAGTTAAATATCTTTTTTTTACTATCTATGCTAAGTATAAGGACGTATTCTTAAGGGCGGCTTTGGATAAGTTACCCCCTTACCAGACATATAATTATAAGATTTAATTAGAAGCTAATAACTTACTAGGCTATAACCCCCTCTACTAATAATTAATAGACAAGCTAAAAGCAATAAAGTAGTACTTAATTGATAGCCTTAATAAAGGGTTTATTAAGCTAAGTTAAGCCCCTTTTACTTCCCCTATCCTATTTATAAAAAAGCCTAGTGGAGGCCTTTGTTTTTATATCGACTATTAGAAGCTAAATATTATTACTTAAAAGAATTGGTATCCTATTCCTTTAATTAACGAAACCCTTGCACGTCTAAGCTGGGTAAAGATCTTTACTAAACTTAATATCCGCCAAGCTGTAACGGGACTAGCCCAGTTACAGTAGGAATGTCTCGGTGAAACACTCGACAGATAACTGTATGAAACTGTTCGTAAACTGTTTATAACTGTCTGCAACTGTCTGCAACTGTCCGCGATTGTCTGCTGTAATCTACCGTTTTCCACTAAGTTCCGCCAACTCGATCGAATTCCACTAAATTCCACCAACGTGATAGAATTTAGTCGAAACTTATTAAAATCCGCGTGGGCTTGTGCCCACGCGTCTGCTGCCAAGACCCCGAATATTTAGTTATAAGTTTCCTATATTCCTTTCTCTTCTTTACGCAACGTCTTGTTCTCTGTAAGAGCTATATACCCTTAGATTTAGATAGAATTTATATTATTCCTTTAAATCTTCCTTAAAGCCTCTTCGCGCCTTATATTATGTTGCGTCTATACCACTACCCTTAAAATAGCAAACGAACTTAAATCTGTTACGTTAACTATTATGGCCCTAGTTAGGGAATAAATGACTATAATACAATAGTCCTTTACGGATGCCTTGGCCTAGTAACGAGCTATACTAGAAGCCTAGTATTAGCAATTAATTAAAGCAATACGCAAAGAACTCTACGACGCTAAAGTACTCGCGTTAGAAACCCTAATAGCAACACCTGCAAACGAGATTGAGATAACTATATATGAACCCAGCCCGTTAAATGCAAACCCTAAACTAGTAATAGTAGCTTAACCTATACCTGTAACAAACCTAGTACCTACTATGAAATTAAAAAAGCTTCCTAACCCTCTAATATTTAATGGAAATTAAAATAACCTACGCCCCTTTATAACTAAGCTCCATCTTAAACTTTTAATAAACTATAACTGATACCCCACCAAAGCTAGCAAGATTAGCTATGGAATGTCTTATTTAAACAAAGACGCTGCACGAACTATAGACCTATTCTTCCATAATAGCACCTTTATTAATTTTGAAACTTTTGTCTCTCTATTAGAACGAACATATGATGACACCAGCCGCGAATATACCGCTGTTACCAAACTTAAAAACCTATAATAACGGAACCGAGAATTTACCAGCTTTTTTTCGGAATTTTTAGGCCTTGTTGGCGAACTGGATTAGAATAAAGCCGCTAAAGTTACTGCTCTTTAATAAGCTATTTTGGATGAAATTAGAGCATAGTTAATAGGTAGGGAACTACTAAAGGACCTACCTAAATTTGCTATGATATGTTAACGAATTAATGAGGACCTTTAATATAATAAATAGACTTATTCCCTAAAGCCAACCACACCTTGTGTTTAAGACTCTATGAAACCGATATATACCCTAAAACGCGACCCTTCTTTAAAACCTACGCACGACCCTATAGACCTCAACGCCACTTAATCCTACGCACCCTTAGAAACCGATAAACAAAGAACTCAAGCCGCAAATAAAGAATGCTTTAGATATAGTAGAAAAGGACATATCTAAAGGAATTACCGAACTTACCCTTTTAAAAAAGTCCGCCGTAGTTCCTCCCACTTCTTAAATCGCACTCGCTCTTTAAGCCGTACTTACTCCTTAACTTATACTTATCCCACGAATTATACCTAGTTGTTATAAAGTATATTACCCTTAACTAATTTAGAAAACGAATCGTCCTAGGGCCAAGTTACGCCTTAGGATAAAAAGTGGAAGAGTATAAGTGTTTAGGCTCTTCTAGTGCTAATATACAATATAACTCCCTTAATATACTCAGCAAAATTTAAATACTTAAAAAATGGAAGGAAGTACAAATCCTTATAGATAGTGGAGCTACTAGTATAGGCTTTATTAATATAAACTATATAAAAACTTAATGCCTAAATTTAAAGAAACTTGATAAGCCCTAAGGCCTATAAGGCTTTAATGGCAAACCCTTAATATATAGCAAAATAACGCACTACGCCCTAGTAAAAATGCGGATGGGTAAATACCTTAAATATATCTCCCTATTTGTAACACCCTTAAAGCAATATAAAGTTATACTTGGACATAGATAGCTAAAACAACACAACCCTTTAATTAGCTGGGTTAAAGAAACACTAAAGTTCCGTATAACTTACTGCTAAAGTTATTGCTTAAAAAACCATTTGCCCTATAAATATGTATATAACCATTTAAATTTAATATAATATAAATTACCCTTACTATAAACCTTAAGCTAATATAATAAATCTATAACTACTAGTTGTAACAAAGAATATAAAGATGTTTTGTTAAAACCTCTTAAAATTTAGATAATATAAGCCGCACCCTTTATTTTGTTAGCAAAAAGACAAGATTACGAAATCTTTGCTATAACTATAGAAGATATTAAGAAAGCACTAAAACTAAAATAGTATATTAATTATTAACCTCTTATACCTAAAGAGTACCACAACCTAATTAATAAGTTTAAAAGATAATTTGCAGACCAACTAGCCCCATACTAAGATAAGCATGATTTTAAGATAGAACTTAAGCTGGGCATGACACCAAAGTTCAGTCTGCTATATAGTATATTACGGGAAGAATTGTTTATGATGTAATAATACCTTAACAAGCATTTAGAAAAAGGATTTATTCGCCCTAGTTAATCTCTATTTACCTTACCTGTACTATTTATTAAAAAGCTAGGAGGAGGCTTAAGATTCTATATTAATTATTAAGCTCTAAATATAATTACGATTTAAAACCGATATCTAATTTCCCTAATTTAAGAGACGCTTAACTGTTTAGCGAAGGCACGGTACTTTATAAAGCTTGATATAGTTACAGCCTTTAATAAAATCCGTATATAAGAAGGAGGTGAGAAGTATACAGCTTTTTATATATAATAGGGACTTTTTAAATACCTAGTAATGCCGTTTGGCGTAAAGAACGGTCCTGGTACGTTTTAGTAATATATTAACGATACGCTTCGTGAATTCCTTAATATATTTATTACCGCGTATATTAATAATATCTTAATTTACTCGTCCTTGCTTTCTAAATATTAGAAATACGTTAGAATAGTCCTTAAACGCCTATAAGATGCGGGCCTATAATGCGATATTAGGAAATGCAAGTTCCACGCGTCTAAGGTTATATACTTAGGCTTAATAATATCCCGTAATAGAATTAAAATGGACCCTAAGAAAGTCGCCGTAATTGTAAACTGGGAAAGCCCTAGTAATGTATAAGACATTTAAGGATTTCTAGGATTTGTAAATTTCTATTAACGATTTATTAACCACTTTTTAGAAACTGCTTAGCCGTTAGTAAACCTAATAAGAAAGAATATAAAATTTAAATGGACCACTAAATGTGAATAAGCTTTTAATAACCTAAAGTATTGTTTTATAACTGCTCTGATTCTCGCCTACTTTAACCCTAACCTTAAATGCATTATAGAAACAGACTCGTCCGATTATATGCTAGGGGGAGTGTTATCATAATATAATAAGGACAGTAAGCTATGTCTAGTAGCCTTTCTCTCCCGGAAACTCGCCCCTACTAAATTAAACTATAAGATATATAATAAGGAACTGCTTATAATTATTAGATGTTTTAAACAATGGCGTCCTAAGCTTAAAGGATTGTTATTCCTAATATATATGTTAATAGACCACAAGAACCTGTAGTACTTTATAACTATAAAGCAATTAACGCAGCGCTAAATTCGTTGGGCCGAATACCTCTTATAATTTGACTTTAAGATTATATACTAACTGGGTAAACTTAATTAGAAGCCTAATATATTAATATAATAATTACAAAACCTACCTGTAAACGCTGCGAATAAACGGATTATAAATTAATTACGGATCTTATTGCCTTCCAAACATTTTAAAAAACTACGTCCTATATTCCTAGATATAGAACTTGACAGAAATAAATTAGAAGTTAATAAATAGGAAATGGAAATTAATAAGCTAATAGAATACGAATATAAAAACGACGTATGGATAATAGATGTAATGAAAGCAATTTAAACAGGAAAATGATAGTATAAGGATATTATACTTACTAAATACGAAATTTGAAACGACCAATTATACTACTAATAGAAGATGGTAGTTCCGAATTCTAAACCCTTATAATTTAAGATACTTAAATTTGTATATAACTTCCCTATAGTAGGGCACCCTGGCTGTGCGAAAACTTATGAAATTGTTTAACAAGTATACTACTGGCCTATAATGCATGACTATGTATAAAAATACGTTTAAGCATACAGGATATGCGTGCGTGGAAAGACCTCTTATGTAAAGAAGTAAGGAGTACTTTAACCGCTACCAATTCTGATATAAAGATAGTACGACATTTTGATTAACTTTATAGTTAACTTGCCTAACAGTAATGGGTTTATAAATATTATAGTAGTTGTTAACCGCCTTATGAAAATGCGATATATAATTCCTATAGACTTAACTAATGCGATATTAGTAGCCGAATGTTTTGTTAAGCATGTCTTTAAGCTATATAGACTTCCTAATACAATAGTATTTAACCGCGGAAGCCAGTTCGTTTTAGACTTCTGGCAAGCTTTATGTAAACAATTAAGCATTTGAATATAGCTCTTAACTATATTTTATCTAGAGATAGATGGCCAAACTAAAATCGTGAATATGATTATGGAATAATACTTATAAATATACTACTCCTACCTATAAGACGACTAGGAAAAATAGCTGCCTTTAGCTGAGTTTACCGCGAATAATATAATAAACGTATTAATAGGCGTGACGCTGTTCTACGCGACCTATGGATAAGACCCTTAACTTGGATTTAAACCACAACCTAAAATTAATATAATAGGACCTATAATTAAACGGATTCAGTTAATTAACGCGCATAACTTCGCTAATTAAATAAAGTAGTTAACGGAACTATTATAAAGTAAATTAACATATGCTTAAATGTTATAGGAATAGTATACGAATAAAGGACAAGCTCCCATATAGGACTTTAAGGAAGGTGATATAGCCTACCTAAATATATAAAACCTAAAGACTTAACGGCCCTTAAAGAAACTTAATTGGAAGTTCGTAGGCCTATACTAAATTAAGAAGAAACTGAGCCCATATACCTATAAGCTTAAACTACTAACTGAGATGAAAATATACCTGATATTTTATATAAGCTTATTGCAACCTTTAAAAGATAATCCTATAACTTATAAAGTGCTGCCGCCACCTCCCGTAATTATTAATAATGGTAATGGTTCTTACTTTATTAACTTAATTAATAATATGTGATAGAAACTATAATCTAAACGATTTAAACCCCCTATTAAGTGGGAAGGATATAAAATACGAACCTGGGAAACCTATAACTAGATTAAGGCCGACGCGCCTACCTTGGTAAAAGAGTTCTATAAAGACCATCCCCCACGGCCTGCTTTGGCTGGATGGATATGATATAAAGGCAAACAACTGCCACCTAACACAAAGACACGAAACATAATAGTAGGAAACTTAAAATTAAAAAGAACTTGAAATACGTTATAACGCTTATAATGCAATAAGTTATAAATTCTTAACTAAATTAAATTATTTTGGACCTTCGGCTAAAAAGGGGGGGTACTATAATGGGACTAGCCTAGTTACAGTAGAAATGTCTTGGTGAAACACTTAACAGATAACTATATAAAACTATTTATAAACTGTTTATAACTGTCTGCAACTGTCTATAACTATCCGCGATTGTCTGCCGTAATCTATTGTTTTCTACTAAGTTCTGCTAACTTGATTAAATTCCACTAAATTCCACTAATGTAATGGAATTTGGTTGAAACTTGTTAAAATCCGCGTGGGCTTATACCCACGCGTCTGCTGCCAAGACCCTAAATATTTAGTTATAAGTTTCCTATATTCCTTTCTCTTCTTTACGCAACGTCTTGTTCTCTGCAAGAGCTATATACCCTTAGATTTAGATAGAATTTATATTGTTCCTTTAAATCTTCCTTGAAGCCTCTTCGCGCCCTTACATAAGCTTTCTACTAAATTAGGATAGACCCTATATCTAAAGATTTAACAACGTTCTATACCTATTACAGGTCCTATAAATGCAAAGTTCTTCCTTTTAGACTAATAAACGGACCGGCTACGTACTAAAGGTATATAAATAATATTCATTTTAATTACCTTAATAAATTCTATACGGTATACCTAGACAATATCCTTATATACTTAGATAACAAACTCGAGCACTAAGTTTATATTAAGAAGGTCCTAGAAAGATTACAAAACGCAGGCTTATAAGTTAATATTAAAAAATATATATTTAGGGTAAAACGTACAAAGTACCTTAGGTTTATAGTGAGTATAAATAGGATTAAAGTTAACCCTAAGAAGGTTAATATAATCCGCAACTAGCAGCCCCCTTGTACTATAAAGGGGATCTAGTCCTTTTTGGGTTTTTATAATTTCTACTACCGATTTATCCGTAACTATAGAGTTATGGCAACGCCTCTTATACAACTTACCCGGAAAGACACGCCTTTTGTCTTTAATAACAACTATATAGAAGCCTTTAGAGAGTTAAAAGATTGGCTTATTTCTTCTCTAATCCTTTATTACTATAACCTAGACCTTAAATTAATGCTAGAGATAGACACTTCTAACAGAGTTATAGCGGGAATCCTATTATAGTTATATCCAGACGGTGAATAATACCCTATTACCTTTTTTTTTTTAAAAATAATAGATCTAGCTAAGTGTAACTACAAGGTATATAATAAAGAAATACTAGCTATTATCTAATTATTATCTTAATAGCGCGTAGAGCTTAAAGGCACAAACTCCTGGATTAAGATATATACGGATTATAAAGCCCTAGAGTACTTTATAACTATAAAGCAGCTTACTAGATAATAAGCCTACTAGGCTAAAATACTCTCTAAATTCTTCTTTATAATTATATATTATTCTAGCAAGTAAAACACTAAAGCTAATACACTAACCCAAAGGGAATAAAATGTAGGACCTTAGGATAAGCTAAAGACCTAATACTAGACGCGCGCCCTCCTCTATCCCAAATAGCTTAACCTATAAATTCTTAAAGAACTAGACTCTAAACGGAATAAGCTAGCACCCTTAGAGGGAGTAGTCTTAGATAAACTAATAGGGCTAGTTAACCGCATCCTAACTATAAACCGCATAGCTAACTCCCTAAAAGCCCTCCACAACTAAGCCGCGAAGGAGGACCCTAATTTAGAAATGGAAGAAGGACTACTTCTATACTAAAAACGGCTTATAGTTCTAGATATTAATAACCTATAAATAGAGTTAATCCGCAAAACCTACTATTAAGTCTTTATAGTATATCTTAGTTGCGATAAGACCCACCAACTACTAGCGCCCTATTACTACTGGCGAGGACTTCTATCTAATATAGATTAATTTATTAAAAACTGCCACGCCTATAAACGTATAAATGCCCCTAGGAATCAAACTCCTGGGTAGCTATAACCGCTGCTAGTTCTAGAACGCCCTTAGCAATATATTACTATGGACTTCAAGTCATTTCTAAAGGACGCCTACGGCCACAATATAGCCTTTATAGTAGTTAACCGACTATATAAGTAATCTGTCTCCCTCCCTTATTTTAAGACCACAACTGTGAAGGATATAGCCCACCTCTATGTTAACAACATCTATTAATTCTACGGCGCCCCTAAATTAATTATCTCTGGCCGTGGCCCCTAGTTTATATTGGATTTCTAAAATAAACTCTACTATATCCTTGGGATTAAGATTAAGCTCTCTACTATGTTCTACCCTTAGACTAACGGCTAAACTAAGATTATAAACCAGTACCTTAACTAGCGACTATAGCCCTTTATAGACTACTATTAGAATAACTGGTTAGAATTACTACCTATAATAGACTACGCGCAGCTTACACTCCCCTATAATAGTATAGGGATGTCCCCATTCAAACTGCTCTACGGGTATGCACCATGAACGTGCTTTAATTAGGATAGGCCTATTAAACCCACTACGGCCCGCGAACGCCTTAGCTATAAAGAGGCCTAGGCATTTACTAAGAGAATGCATAGAGCCTAGGAGACTACTTAAATAATTATAAAAAAGGCGCAAGAAAAAAAGAAGTCTGATATAAAATAATATTATCACGAGGAAGACTTCTAAGTAGGAGATAAGGTATGGGTGTTAACAAAGAACTAGAAAACTTAGAGGCTAAGCTATAAGTTAGACCACTAAATGGCTGGCCCATATAAGACTCTTCAAAAGGTAGGACACTCTTTTAAGGTTAAGCTACTAGAGTTAATAAGGATCCACCCCGTCTTCTCTTTAGACCGGCTATAAAAGGCTGCAGATAATCCACTACCTAGATAATATAACGACCCCCCACCGCTAATTCAGATTGCTAAGGACGAAGAATGGGAAGTTAAAGAAATCCTAGTAGTAAAAAAGGTCTATAATATCTTAAAATACTATGTAAGCTGGGTAGGCCATAACAATAACCCAGAGTGGTACCCCGCATTTAATTTTAAGTACTCCCCCTATAAGCTACAGGACTTCCACCTAGCCCACCCTAACCTCCCTAGACCACTACGTAAATTAGACAACTAGATTAAATGCTAGAAAGAAGGGTTAGATAATTATAACAATTTAAATAACAATAGGGAGCTTAGACAACGCCTAAGGACAGGCTTTTTTAGGAGGGGGGGTAATATAACGGTGCTAAAGCACGTCACCTGCCAAATTCTGCCATACTACTGCCATATTCTGCCAACCTACAATTAGCTCGCTTACCGCTAGCGCCTTAGCAGCTGCCCCTTTATATATGTTTACTATGGTCCTTGCGACCCCCTTCTTTTCTTCTCCTTAGCTTAGTATCTTTATTAGATAGCAATCCACAAGCTTCGGTTTAGAGGCATTTATACGAGCCGTTACACTTAGGGTTAATACAATTAAGATACTTAAATGCTTAAAAAATTGGAAGCAGAATTAAATGGTAATAGAAGAGTTAATTGTACGGATAAGAAAGGAAAAAAAAAAACTCTAAGCTAGATGTAGAATAGAATAGAATATATATATGTATTTCTTTATACAACACGTAATTATGCGCTCCTTCTTTATGCAGTACTTTACCTTATTTAACCTCTCTTCTTCCTTTATCTTTAACCTAGCTACTCTCTACCACTACAACCAGTTCTAGCTTATTAGCTACTATTAAAACGTAAGTGTTCTAGCTTTGTATGAGCATTGCCTAAGCCTTTAGCCTTGCTAATATACTCTTAACTGCTTGCCTTATATAAGTATTAAGCACTAACAAGTAAAGCAGTAATAGTAGCACTACTACTATAACTACTACTACTACTACTACTACTAGCTTATTAACTACCAACATGTAAGTATTCTTACTTTATATAAGCATTGTTTAAGCCTTGCCCTTTATTAATTTACCCTAGTTGCTTGCTTTGTACGAATATTAACATATATATAGGGCCCTTATTCTCTATAATGCCGCCACCGCCGCCTAAGCCCTTACTGCCGCCGCCTAGAACCCCCAAGCCCCCGTTCTCTTTATAGGACAGCAGCAGTTGGCCCCATATATATATAGTCTATAGGGCCGAGCACTTCTAGCTCTTCCTAGGTAGGATGTAGTGTTTATGCGCGGGAGCATTTACCCATATTAGATAGAAATGCATCGGCCCTTATACGTTAACGCCATCCTTATATAATCTTGTGGAAGGGTGGTGGATCTACCTTGCTAGTGGTGCCGCGGTGCTATGCTAGGCCTACAACCCTTCCTATTGTGCCGTTGGGCTAACGGTCACTTCGGCGGTTACTGCGCCAATTATAAATAGCCTAACTATGCTAGTTAGTGCACCATACGAGACGGGGGTGATAATACACCTGCGCTAGCTAACCGTGGCTTGCCCCTAGCAGGGGGAGGGGGGTCTAGGACGGCAACAGATCCTCTTTTAATAGAGGATAATAAGCCTAGGGCTATAGCCCAAAATGCAATTGTTTTAGCTTAGGTATATATAAATTTTCTCTTTATATACATTAGCATATATCTAACTATTGGCAGCAACCTATATATACCTAGCTAGTAGGGGGTGTCTCTAGCACCTAGATCTAATCTGTACCTCTACGTGGTATCTAGGATAAGTAGCTATATAGTAAAACCAAATAGATTACTATGTATACAGTTATATAAGTTTAATTTATTTTAATGTTGCGGAAATATAATTTTCCGGTCTATATTGGCCAATAACCTAATATTAACCAATATTTTATTGGCCAATAACCGATATTGGATCGATATTGTATTTACTTATTTTTATCTAGCCTGGCGTTAGGTAACAACAGCCTACATTTAGACGGGCTCACAGCTCGGCGTGGTCACGGAAAAGACTCGGCGTGATTAGAAAGTTTAATGTGGTTAGAACTTACAAACCAGCTTCATAACCACGATTAGCTTGAGACCACGCTAAGCCTACGCATATGCAATGCACATGCAATTTAAATAAAATAGAAAATACAAAGCCGTTTATCCTTAAATCATAAATATCCTAGTTTATGGCAGTGCATATGCCGCGCATATACGCTAAACAATGGCCATATAAGGTAATGGTAGTTAGTCATTAAAACATGGCCCGTGCACACGCGTAGCATATCCATAATAATAGTTACACCACAACTTCTTCTCCATAACATTATAGCGTATGCCACGAGTATATACAGTATAATATAGGCATAGGTCTTGCATATACTGACAGAAAGAACAAGGCGAATTTCCATTACCAATTTAACTATCGTATATGCCATGTATACGCTCACCATAAGCAATCTGATAATCGCAGACTTTGACAACCTATAGGTGGCCTCCACCGCTAACCCTTCTGCCTTTAGCTATTACTATGGTAAGTATATGTAGAGTATATGTATACACCATACTTATAAAGCCTTATAGGTCCAATTCTAAATCCTAATCCCGGTTAGGTGACTCGTGGTTAGTTATAGGATTGCATATATATGGTATATACTTATAATAACTATAGCGCGCGCTGCAGCAGCTCTTGCTGGAGGAAGACATAAGTGTATATAGAGCCGCATATCCGGTGTATATGCTAACTATATATAGCCCCGACCGTTTCGGTCTAAGATAACGCGAGTATGTACGGCTCTATATACTACGTAGGTATATACTAAGTGTATACCAAACCCACCTAACGCCGCCTCCGTACTCTCCTCGGTTAATACTATGGTGTATATTACTTATCCACACCCTATGCGTAGCATATGCTAAGCCAAAGTTTAGGTGTGATATTGCAGTTAATAGTACGCAGATATGCGGCCGTGTCTTCACCGCTTAGCCAAGTATACATTTTGTATATGCGCAGCGCCTGCGGCTCTATTAATATGGCTATAGTATCGCTAGCATGTCCGCAATGAGCATAGCGGTGCTTGTATATACTACTATGTTGTTATAGCAGCTCGGTATATGCTTACTATATACAGTAACCAACCTGACTACTAATAACACATCAGTCGGAGAGCTGGTCGCAGGCGAGAAGTATATGCTATATATATATAGCGTATATGCAAGGCTAATGTATTATAGTTCCCTAAAGCTGTTTATTCTCTCTAGTAGCTGGCGGGATATAAGATACCTGTATAAGCCCGGGTATGTCTATGCCTATGCGTCGCATATATGTCGCTAATAGTGTCTATAGTTGTGGCCCCTTGGGTTCTAGGATCTTGGAGTATACAGATGCCTATATACTCTTTATATATGTCCACCCTATGCCGTGTATATACTTAGCCTAAGCTAATTAAATATAGTGCTTAGGACCAGGGGTTTGCCACCTAATTTAGTAGGCAATTCTATCGCAAGGTAAGAGCACTAGTGTCGCTTCTGCATATACGCACTATACCCCAATATATATATCTATTTATCTATATACTTATTCCCCCTAAGTTTAATTTTAGACCCAAAGGCACTTATAGGCCTAAGGGTAGCGTGTATAAGAAATAAGTACGGCTACTACTAGGGATACTGCCTAATTCTAAAACTAACGCTTAACTCTATATTTAGGAGACTAGGAAAGTTTGATTTAGCGTATCCCCTACACATATATTACTAAAACTACTACTTGGTTATATTGCTAGCTTATATATATATACCCTACGTATATGCAAACCCCTAATGTCTTCTACTAACCATAGGTTAACACGCGCTTATGCTAGGCGTATACTAATATAAGGGAAATAGCGCGTTGGCCCTACCACTCCCTCCACCGGCTTAAAGCGTAAGGTTAGTATTTTACCTGCATATATTTAGCATACGCTAACTATGTGCGTAGCGCGGCCTAACCCCCCTAGACAACTGCGAGGAGTCCCCCTCGCCGTCTGCACGCCGCTAGAGTGGTAGGTTTGCTTTGTATATATCCTATATATACACTACTAATATTTAGTATAGGGAGCAGAAAAACAACAGGCCGCTATTATAGTGGTAGTAAGAGCTCTAGTAAGTTTAGTTTATTCTATTATATATATTATGCTTATGCTCTATATAAGCTACTCCTACCGCGGGTGGAACCCGCTGCTCGTCCTATATTACTGGTTAAGTCCCAGCATATACTGGGCCTGCACACTATATATACAATATGTAATATGCATAGTCGGAGTTTAGACAGAGTTTGGTGGATGGATAGGCTAGGCATATGCCCAATATAGGGCGCGGGGCTATAAGCCCATATTAATCAATTCTTTATTTATGGTGATAGAACTCTATAATACTTACTCTGCGGATACCGTGCATATGTGCCCTATATGCTAACACTATACTCCTACGCCCACTTCTTAAGCTCTGCTAGCTTCTTTGCTTTATTATATATATCTTTAGCCTGTTTTAATTTATTAATTTATTGCTCTATATTTTCTATATAGAGTATATATGCCTCCTTCTCTATCTCCTTTATAGATAGGTTAGACCTATGCCTTTTACCTATAGTCTAGGGCGTTTAACTTCGAGATAGTAGGGGTAATATCTATGCTATATATACTGTGGATACGCGCGACATATCTAATACTAATATAATATTATTATCTGCTCTATTTATCTGCGATATAGTCTGCCCACTAAATATAGTAGGTAATTCTATATTAGGTATATACTGTAGATTAGGCTTAGGGGTGTTAAATAGGTTCTAAAGATTCCAAGGAAGATTTAGTTTAGGATTTTTAGCTTATTACTTAACTGCTTTCCGCTGTTTCTAGGCTGCTTAAGCTTAGCATCTACTTTGCATTTGTAGTGTATATATATACTTTGTTTCTATAGCTGTACTGCTATCCGCTTTAAGTTACTATAATTTCTCTATATATTATCTATTCCTATCTCTTTATATAGCTCTTGTAGGTTGAATATTTCTTATATATAGAGTTTGAGCCTATACTAAAATGTTAGAATATGCGGTGTATATGCAGAGCGTATATATTTACCGTAGTACTACAGCAAGTATGCATAAGTTTCGACCAGTAAAGTTATTATCTTAAAAGTGACTACTTTTACTAATTCCAGTATGCTTTTGTGTATATGCCTACCACTTATAAGGGACCTTTGACTTTTCCTTTATAAGCCTGGCTAGTATCTATATTTTTTTTTTGTTGTTTATCCAAGACATAAGCTCCGGATGTAGTATACATATGCTTTATATACGCTCCGTTAGTTTCTACTCTATCTCCACTTCCTATATCTGCTCTATAATATATCTTGCTTTATAGGTTGGAAAGCGCTTTGTAAAGTTTCGTTTAATATATACTTAGCAGAATATAAGCATGTACTAAAGGTATTCATCCCATTCACGGGATAGGTTAATTGTATATAGGTAATCCCCAAAGCCTATATATTATTAGCATATGCTAGGTATATACGCAGCGTATACTTACCACCAGCTTATTTCTTATATATATTAACTATAGCCGTGCAAAGTCCGGTTCTATAAATATGTGCAAATTGTATATATAATTAGGCAGCATTACTTAAAACCTTAAATACTAGCTAAAACATCTTTGTATATATAGCACGTGTTTTTAAGTTTAGAAATGTATATACCTACACCTTAATTCCTGTTATAGGTATTAGCCTATGCATAGCATATGCATAGCATAGGGTATGCATACGTTTGGAATTCTTATCTTATCCCATAATTAAGAATAAATTCGTTTTACCTTAAACCATTTTAAATAATAGGTCCATTTTAATACATGTTATGTGTTGAAATGCCTTAGCTTGCGCGTATATACAGTATATAATAAGGAAATACTTATTATCAAAGTTATAAATTGCCTAAATCCATTGCTCTGTGTTCTCTTTATATTGGTTAATAGAGAACTTGCGTAGCACACCTACTACGCTTAGGCTCTGTATATACTTAGCGTGTGTCTAACCTATACTTACCTACATATGCCGTCCCCTCTGGGAATTATAGCATTCTTTCCTTTTAAATTAGAGCAGTAATTTAATCCTTAATATTAAGACTACTATGCACTACACGTAGTGTCTGCGCCCCATACTTCTTACATAGAGTATAATACTGTGGAGATAGGATGAATCGACCTATGCTATAGTAAGTAGTTTTATTTGCATATACTGTGTATATACGGGGTATATGTGTAGTAAGGCTTAGGACTTCTACCTACCTTATTGCTTTAACTATATTATTAGCAAGGTTAATTGGTAGCTTTGTTAGGTATAGTAGATGATATATATAAGAATTCCATGTAATAAGGTAAATGTAAGGATACTATGCTATATTAATAGGAATATAGCAATCTAACCATACACCGTATGTTTGGCTTACTACCCTACCTTGGCCTTGCGGATGGTTAAACCCTAATAGGCTTAGTATATGCGTAGCGTATATACAGTGTATACATTACCTACCACAATTTTTTCGCTTTAACGTTGAATGTCTAATATAGGTATATTCTTTTTTAAGTTCCTAAACCCCATATTTAACAAGTAGACGTAGGTATTGAATATCTACCCTAGTAGTTGTTAATAATAAAGGCTAAGCAGTGTACTATAGTTTAGTATCACTGCTGCTAGAATAACCAATGAATATTATCTGCATATAATAAGTATATATTACGCATACGCTGGCCATATGCGCACTCTATGTTGAGAAAATATTATTAGTCTACTTTTACTATATATACGTTCTTGTGTACTAGGATAGGTACACTGCCGCCATAATTATAGAATACCGTTGTAGTAGCTGTATATTATAAGTATTTACCTAATATATATAGATAATGCTTACTTCTCTATACTTTGCTTAAGCTTTTCATTAACCTCTACTACTTGGTGTGGACGACTGCTACGCTTTTAGAGGTCGTTAATTGATTTAAGCTTAACCCTATTATATGCAGGGCATATATAGAGGACATCCTTATAAGCGTGCTCGCAGTGTTTAATGCCGCTATATTTAAACGCTTGATAAAATGCTTTTCTATTTTCCTAATTATTGTTTTCTCCAAGGAGTTGTAGTTGTGTAACTTTAGGGTTACCGGTTTTATAAAACGAAAATTGAATCTACTAAAGGTATAAGTACAGCATATACCTAGCATGTGTATTGTATACCTTTAATATATACTGCTTAATAACCTTGCGTACTATTTCTTTATCTGCATCTATAGATAGCAGAGGCGTTGCTTTATAGATAAAGTGTGCAATTTCTTCTTTTCTAGTTGCTAGATATTCTAGCATTATAATATAGTCTATTGCCTCTTAGACGATAACTTGGTGCTTGCTATTAGAGCTAACAAGTACTCCATAGTCTTGGAGTGTGCTCTGGATATTCTCAGCATATACATAGCCTATGTATAGTGTCATACGTAGTCTTACCTTAGAGAGACCTATATGAAATGGAAACTGCTATTATATGCTATCTTAATTTTTACCCTCCTCGCCCTCCCCACCCTCCTTATCTTTGATACTTTTTCTACTAATTATATTATCTTGAGAACTATTGTCTTTGTGTTTAATATTAGGTACGCTCTGGTGTACCTGCGTATCCTTAATATATGCCTAGTATATAATTGTGTATATTGACTTGTAGACCGTTTAGCCACCCTACTATACTCTTATTTACTTTAGTATAGTTTTTACTTGTTGTTAGTATAGTAAGGCATATATAAATGCGGTTATATATGTGTAGGTATAGATATATATATATATCTGTGTCTATGTCTCTGGGTGTATACAGAGCATATACTCTTAATATTTTGGTTTATGTGTTCGCTTAAGTTAAATGTGGCTACCGATGCGCGTTCTATATGGGTAAAAGTGTAATACCGCCGACCTTTTTCTGGGGGCTCTATTGGTAACCACGCTTAGCTTTCGCCGACCCCCATCAATGACCACGTTCAACGTGTCCGAGACCACGATCAGCTACAACCCGCGTTCAGACAATGCTGGTGTGTCAACAGTTATATATGGCAATTACCTATATACTCAAATACGTCGCTTCATTGTAGTGCAAGAACGACGCGGGTTCTACTATATAGTGTAAGTTCCTATTTTCCATTTCAATGTTCTTGCCTGACATTCTAGACCAATTTTTACCTATAGGGGCCGTGCAACAACGAAGTCTGGTGTGAAACCGGCGGAACACGCGATTGTATACATCCTAGGAATGACGCCAAGGCCGGTGCGTGGAGAAGATGGCCTCGAGAAGGAGCCAATTGAAGTCATTCCCGCCCACAGTGGCGTACATTTATCACCTGCATCTAGGATAAATTTTGCTATTCAGTATCCAATTCAGCACAATGTGAAGGCTAAGAGCCTAGGCATGGTTGCAGACGCATCCCTAGTTAAATTGGTAGGGTATTGCAGAATGGAAAAGGAGAGAGAGAGATAGTAGAACAAGGGACCCCGATTGAGGCAGTAAGGTGTTTTTACCTGTTGAAGCGAAGTAAATAACTCTTTTGTTAATTCTCCATTCGAGCCTACACCCAAATTGGGGGTAATTTCCTTTTAAATTATGGCCATTCTTTAATGCAACCATAGGTTCACACGAACATGTTAGAGTTAGAGTAGGAGTAGAATCCAGGGTTGTTGCTGGGGTTGTATCGCGGACTTCGAGCGTAGACGTTGCGAGTAGGCAAGGCTACCCACGAATTAACGTAATTAGAGGATGGGTTGTAATGATACTCCTGGTGGAGCTTGTCGTGTGGAAAGCCTTACGGGGGAGGTGGTCGTGTAGAGTAAATGGGGACTAGTTATAGAGACCACTAACTAGAACGGTAGGCTGGACACAGCATTTTTTATAGCAGGCGATTTGGGCTTGATTCTCACACAAACCTGCAAAATTGTTTTCAGCGTATGCTCAACAATTAAGAGCTGGGAGAGCAGGGTGATAAACCTCTGGAAAATTTCCGGGGCATCTTGGCTTTACGCACTCACATCCGTACTCGCATGTTGGTGCCCAGTGGTCTCAATGATTCATCCATTTATTGGCTATGAATTACCTCATGATAACCAACTTTACCTCTTTTGGTTTAACTTTTTCTAATTTAGGTAATGGAACGTGTATAGTATAAAAGATACGCAGGCATACCTATATATACTTAGCCAAGAAATATTCATTCATTCATTATTGGGACCGCTGGTTGGTGCAGCTAAAAGAAAATAGGAGAAGTGCAAAAAGCAGGAGTATACACTTCATCACTGGGGAACTTTAACGAGCTTGGAGCTTGTATGATGAGCGATGACCTGTCGAGGTTATTGAAAATAGTGGAAATATTTTTAAAGCCGGGAAAAATGGATGGTACTTAAAAGGAGAGAAAAACCTTGGGAGACAGTGATGTCCTTCTAGGCCGAACTAGCTACGTGTGTGCGAAATAGGAAAGAGTGCGCTGAAGTCAACCGTAAGACAGCAGCTCGTGACTACAGTACTAGACATTCCACAGTATTTCAACTGTGCAATCACTGTACAGTGTCTTCCAAAATCTAAGAATAGTACAGACAAGCTCTGTGTTTTCCCTGATTCTAGAGATGAGCTTGTACAATTTGCGGGGCAGTACGGAGGTCGCTAACATCTAAATTTGCACCTTCCTAATTAGGAAAATTGACTTACCGCCCTAAAAAAGACCGGCAGAATCCATCTATAGGTTCAACTCCTCCATTACACCGACACCAGTGCC
>Ga0307507_10000858_pt1 | contig 67556 bp, 21 predicted proteins | sample 7_EM_MG_FD_207223 | JGI IMG/M metagenome (GOLD analysis project Ga0307507, IMG submission 207223) | Populus trichocarpa ectomycorrhiza microbial communities from riparian zone in the Pacific Northwest, United States - 7_EM | ecosystem: Host-associated > Plants > Roots > Unclassified | place... | reverse complement strand
AGACTACGTAGTCTGCTTTATAGAATCGACAGTCACCACCATCCAAACGAGCATACAATACTATACGTATTTCGTGCCCCTGGATACGACTCAATTGTACCATTAAGTTGGTACAAACACTGATCAGTGAGCGCGCACAGATCAGCAATCACTCGACACCTCCCACCGAGCGATACACGACAGCGACCACCCGTTCAGACTCCTAGTACGACCTGCTGGAAGGTCGGAAGTCGGGGATTACGGACCTATCACCAACTCTGTATACTTATTCAAGTCTTAGTACGGTTTACCGGAAGTTTATAGACGCGAATACAGACCTGTACAGAAACCCCCATCCTCAAACCTCGAACCCCCTATTCCTACTACACCCTCTTTCAACACCTCCGACCTCTTTTCGGACCCCTTACGGAGACCCCTTACCCTCTGCGAACTACTACGGACCTGTTAAGACCCCTCACGGAGACCCCCTACCCTCTGCGAACTACTACGGAACTGTCAAGACCCCCTACGGAAACCCCCTACCCTTCTACAAACCACTACGGACCTGTTAATCGCCTTCACGGACCGTTACAAGATCTTACGGAAACCCCCTACCCTTCTGCGAACCACCACGAACCCGCTAACCGCCTTTACGGACACTACAAGACCTTCCCCGCACGTTACATACTACACTATACAGCATGACAGACCTAAGCAAGCAAGTCGATGAAGGTCAAGAAAAGTAGAGGCAGGGAGTTGACCTTACGTCCATAACCGATGTCAATAACTATATTAAATTCAAAGTTCTTAAATATGAATATTTCAAGCTTATAAATAACGACCTATGGGAGCAATACCAGGAAGACTTTACGGACTTTACAGAAGCTATTTTCAAGGCCTGTAACCCTACTACCATCTGTAACCTACAAACCCTTTTACGTCACTAAGGTGTATGGGTTAAAAGGGATAAATGAGTTACTATTGCACAGTCTTTATACAATACAATATATAAGAAGGACCAGACGGAATGGACTAAAGAGGAAATCCTAGACTAGGTTAAAGCCACCAAAGAACTCTTTGCTTCTTCCAAACTTAACAGGATCGCTAGCCTTATACCTAACCCACTTAACCAAATTCGTCCTACAAACCCAAGCAGTTTTGGAATTAATCTTACGGGCCAAAGCACACCTAGTGCTCAAGTTACGGAACGCAATACCCCCACAAACCAAAATACGGACCAAAACCCTTCCGTTTAAGTCATAGATCCGCAAACCACCTAAGCAAAGACCTATGGCAAGGAGCTAGCCAACCTAGCTAAGCTCTATACCAACGAATCTAAGTACAGCGGTGAAAACGACAACTTTGACTTTAAACTAACCATCTTTACGGACCTCTGTCAGAAGGCCGATATTTCTAAATAGGAGTTCAGCCAAGCCTACTCTACCATGCTGCGCGGCCTAGCACTTAACCACTACTACACCAACCTTAAGAGCAACCCCCTTGGTGTTCCCTTTGATAAGCTATACAAAGCCACACATAACTACTTTAAAGGACCAGAATATAAGCGTAATATCCTTACCCAATAGAATGCGACCAAGTTACGGACTATAATGGATAAGAACACTAAAAAATCAACTATAGAGTGCCTATAAATCCTTATTAAAGACCTCTACTACCTATAGCACGGTCTTAATATCAAGCTTTAAACGGACAACTTCCTACACAATAAACTTATTACGGCTTACTAGGAAATGGAACCCTACAAATACACCTATTACAAGCCCGTAGACACCGTAGCTGGCCTTATTAATAATTTACGGTCCTCTATTGCAATGTATAAAGCCTTAAACCCGCTAGGTAGTACTTAAGCCTTTATTACAGACCTATAAAATCCGCAAACTGACTTAAATGCCTACTTTACGGACCGCCGCTACTACTAGTAGCACCCGCATCGACCAGGTCCTACCCGTAACCCCCATAGCAACTCCTATATAAAAGCATACCCCCGCAGACAAACTAATCAGAGGTGCTTTGTATGTGGTAAGGAAGGATATTGGTCTATAAGGCATACCTAGGAAGAACGCGACAAGTCTAAGAAGAAATTTAATAGATAGATTAACCAGTTTATCTTAGACTATAAAGGAGAGGAAGCAGAAGAGCCTCTTAACAAGTTAATAGAAGCCCTTATAATTAACTTTAACTTAGATACTTAGGAATAGGAGACCTTAAAGACGTTCTTAACTACTTTTAGACCTTTTACGGACAGCCAAGCCTTTAATATTACAACCGTATTAGCCGACCGCTCCTTTACACACTTAATTACACCTAAAAACTGGCCTGTAAGCATACCTGTTAGACCTGTTATGGATATTATAGACCGCAAATAGGACCCATTTATATATATTACCACAGAACGCTATACCCCCAAAGAATTCTATGGCGTTATAATCGATACAGGTGCCTTTAAGAAGTCTACTATAGGTTACAGACAGTACCTTGCATATAAGACCATCGTAAATAATAATACGGATATTGATACTATACAAACTAGGGCCGTAAACATTTAATTTGGTATTAGCTTAACCACATTAATTAGATCAGTGGCAGTTAAGACCCTAATTAGCCTAGTTAACTTCCACGTAGTAAAAGCAGACACCCCTTTTCTACTCTGTCTTGCGGATATGGATAGGTTACAGGTTTACTATAATAATGTTACAGACACCATAATTGGCCCCGCAACTACCCTAGGAAGCAAGCATATTACCCTACCAATTATATAACGATTTAGACACCCATTCCTTATATAGGGAGAGACGTTACGGACCTATATTTAGGAATCTTTTAACTACAACCCATGCTACCTTACCAGTACTGAAATCCACCGCCTATACCGCCGTTTTGGCCACCCATCAGCCGAAAAGCTATATAGAGTCCTTAAACGCTCTAGATACAACAATAATAATAGGAAGGCAATTAACCACCTAACTAAATACTGCTCCTTTTGCCAGAAATACGGACGTTCCCTAGGCTAATTTAAGTTCACCCTTTATAAGGATCTCAATTTCAACCACTTAGTGTACATAGATATTATATACATTAACGGCAGCCCAGTATTATATATAATTGACAAGGCAACCCGCTACTAAGCCGCCCATTAGTTGTAAAATATATCCGTAAAATATACTTAGGACATTTTACGGACCTATTAAATTAACACATACCTTGGACCTCCTGAGTATATTACCTATAATGCCGATAGGAACTTTATTAGCAAGGAATTCCAATAGTACGCTATGGCTATAGCTATTTCAACAAAAGCCGTTCTAGTTAAGGTGCATTGGTCTATTGGGCTTGTTAAGCGAGCTTACCTAGCTCTATAGAGAGCTTCCCAGATTATTACGGACGAGTGTAAGGATATCTAAAAGGAACTGGCTTTACAGATAGCTATAAAAGCCGTTAACAACACCGCTAGCCCTAACGGACTAGTACCTACCCTTTTAGTTTACAGAGCCTACCCAAGAATAAGTAACCTAGGCCCTTCTACCCCATCTATTACAGAACGAGCAGCCGCAATACGGAAGGCAATAGCCGAAATAGTCAAATTATGGGCTAAATAAGCTATTAATAGCGCCCTATATTACCGCAACAGACCTAATACGACCTTAGTTCATAACCTCCCGCTTAATTCTGAAGTCCTTATATGGCGTAAGAGCGGTAACTGGACTGGACCTTATTATCTACTAGCTGTAGAAGATAAAATGTACTACGTATAACTTCCTAGCGGACCGACTAACTTTAGAAGCACGTCCATAAAACTCTACTTTCGGTCCAAAAATACCTGTGCCGTTAAACCAGATGAACTAGAAGCACCTACTAAACCAGATAAACTGGAAGCACCCCTGCCTACTTTAGAAGTCCCCCAGAAACCCATTAAACATGCCATAAAGCGCGGTTAAGGACGCCCCTAAAAGCATCCCGTAACTAAGAACCCTATAATAGAGAATCACCTGACCTCCGCAGGTATATCCATAAGGCAACTTCCACCTGCGGACATATTAGTTCTAGTATAGGAAATACTTTTTATAGACTTACAACGCAAGGAGATCAATAGACTATTTAAAAAGGGTGTTTTTACGGCCATAACGGAGAGAGACGTTCCACAAGGCGTCCGTATATTCAACTCATGCTTTGTTAACAAAATTAAGCACCCTAGTACTGACAAAGCCTTTAAAAAATTAAGGCTTGTTATACAAGCTTATAACAACTAGGGAAAGGACTTAGTCCTTACGCAATCGCCTATAATTTAATGGGTCAGTTAATAGATTATACTTGCACTTATACCTAGAATACAGCAAACTAAACCCATAGCCCTCTACTTACAGGACATCTCGCAAGCCTATATGCAGTCTAATACCTACCTAAGTAGAGACATCTTCATATAACCACCCCTTGAGCTCAATTTGCAACCAGGAACAATTTTACGGGTTATAAAACCCCTTTACGGAGTGCCAGAAGCTGGAAACCACTGGTTTAAAACATATCACCAGCATCACGTTAGTAAACTTAAGATAGAGCAGTCGACCTATAACCCTTGCCTCCTATACACCCTATTAAACGGCCTTGGTATTGTTGGGCTCCAAACAGACAATACTCTCTTTTTAGCGGACCAGACTTTTATAGACGTAGAGGAGACTAAACTGCAAGAAGCTAAGTTCCTGGCAAAGCCACGAGAGTAGTTAACTAAGTAGACTCTAATTAAGTTTAACGGAGGTTTAATTACATAAAAGGGTAACTTAATCTAGCTAACCTAGGAACGCTAAGCTTAAAACCTAAAGCTTATTACAGCAAAGCCTACGGACCTTACTAGTTCCCGCGGAGAGACCTATAAGACCGTAAATACGAAGGACCAATACGCTATATAGCGTGCAAGAGGCGCCTATATTGCCACAGTCTACTAACCCGAATCTGCCTATGACTTGTCCTTTGCGGCCCAGGTAGTAGATCCGTAAGAAGAAAATATCAAGCAGCTTAATAAGCGCATTTAATGGCAGATTAATAATACAACAAGAGGACTTACTTTTATACCGCTAGACCTAAATTCTATTAGCGTAATAGTATTTACGGACGCCTCCTTCGCTAATAATAGGGACCTGTCATCGCAAATTGGCTTTATAATTATACTTACGGACTATAATTAAGACGCAAATATACTATATTAGTCTTTAATTAAATGCAAATAAGTAACCCGCAGTGTACTAGCTTCTAAACCATATGCACTAGCCCATGGCTTTAATATAGCAGCTGTAATTAAATCAACGATCCAGAAGATCCTATAATTAGAGCAGCTACCCCTGGTTTTATGCACCAATTCAAAGTCCCTCTACAACTGCCTAGTCAAACTAGGTATGACACAAGAGAAGAGGCTTATAGTTGACCTAATATGCTTACGTTAGGCCTACGAACAACGTGAGATTACAGAGGTCAAATAGATCAGCAGCGAAGACAACCCAGTAGACGCCATAACTAAGGCAAAGCCGTGTCAAGCTCTAAAAACCCTAATTGACACAAATAAGCTCAACCTAAAGGTTATAGAATGGGTGGAATGAGACTAACGGAGCACCTATGGTCCATTTACGGCCTGTCGGAAGGCTGTACGGTTTGTTTATAACCTGTCAGAAGGCCGTACGGTACATTTACGGCCCGTTGGAAGGCCGTACAGCTTATTTTGCGGACCGTAAGTAGGACTTACGGCCGACTTGGAGCACCGTTTGGAAGGCAGGCTAGAGGGCACCTCGGGAGGGATTTCCTATGTATTTTCTTACGTGTTTTACAGTTCTATTGAGGCAATTACGGAGGTTATACATAAGTGGTTTCATTTTTCAAGTACCGCCAGTGTATAATTACAGCACCTGTTGTACCAACCGCGTGCTTAAGCGTTTGGTACGTCAACCACGCGTTTACGCGTTCGGTGCACTAACCACCCGCTTACGCGTCTGGTGTACTCCTAGAGCACTGACTAATTAAGGGGGAGGCGCATTAGTATATAGACTACGTAGTCTGCTTTATAGAATCGACAGTTACCACCATCCAAACGAGCATACAATACTATACGTATTTCGTGCCCCTGGATACGACTCAATTGTACCATTAAGTTGGTACAAACACTATCATATCCGACCACAGGCCGTAGTTTATATTAGCCTTCTAGAATAAGTTTACCCGGATCCTAGGTATTAGGCTAAAGCTCTCTATAGTATACTACCCCTAAATAGACGGTTAGATGGAGATTATAAATTAATACTTAGACTAGAGACTCCGGCCCTTTGTTAACTACTTTTAAAATAACTAGAGTAAACTACTACCTATAATAGACTACGCCCAGGCAACTTTACCCTATAACTCTACGGGGTTTGCACCTATTTAGCTAGAAATGGGATACTTACCTTGTATAAGCTTTAACTAGGAAAGACTAGAAGGACCACAAACTATACACAAAAAACTATCTTATAAGGAAGCATAGTAATATGCTAGACGCTTAAAAGAAGCATAGACGGTAGCCTGTAAGAACCTAGAGAAGGCCCAGAAATTGATGGAATAGTAGGCAAATAAGCATAGGCGCGAGCCTGACTTTACTGTAGGTAATAAAGTCTAGGTTATAACAAAGAACTAGAAGACAGAACGGCCTAGCTGTAAGCTAGACTATAAGATGGCAGGACTATATAAGATCCTTAATAAAGAAGGCAACTTATATAAGGTTAAACTCCTAAATTTAATTAAAGTCCACCCTATATTCTTACTAGATAAGCTACGGAAAGCTGTAAATAACCTACTACCTAGACAAAAGAATGAGCCTCTACTGCCGATTTAAGTTAATGGCAATGATAAATGGGAAGTTAATAAAATACTAGCCTATAAACTGGTACGAGGAACGCTAAAATATTGTGTCTAATAGAAAGGTTACGATCTAGACCTAACCTAGTACCCCGCTTGGAATTTTATAGGTTGCCCCTAGAAGCTTAAAGAGTTCTATAACTAATACCCTAATAAGCTAGGACCCCCGAAGTATCTAAACGAGTGGATGGAGTGCTGGTATAGCGAAGATAATAAGCTACCTGTTAAGTATATAGATAAGAATACCCCACGGACATAAATACGGACATATAAAGCTTGAGGGCAGGCTTTTTCGGAGGGGGGGGGTAATATTACGGCGCTGGTGGAAAACGGTGGATTATAGCAGTAGATTGTAGCGGATAATCGTAGATAGTTTCAGGACAATCGCAGACAGTTTCAGACAATCTTAGATAGTATTACGGTACTAGTAAATTGCCGCAGATTGCGGTCACGTGACGCGAAGATCGCATAAAACATTAAGCGGCGCTGCTCTTCTTCTCCTTTCCTCTCTTTAGCTTTAGATCCTTGTTTATAGACTACCAATTGTACAGGCTTGCGCGTCCCTCATACCGTGCTCGTGCCTTGATTGACTGAGTCGCTAACAAGCATAGACCCAAAGAAGGTCGAGGCTGTAGTAAGTTAGCAAGAACTAGAGAATATTATATAGTTAAGATCGTTTCTAGGGTTTTATAACTACTACAGGAGGCTTATAGTACAATAGTTAAAAAGTATAGAGCTATTTATAAGACTTATAAAAAAAGAGAAACCATAGATATGGGGCGATAAGTAAAAGAAGTTGTTTAAGGAACTTAAGGAGTTATTTACCTAGGATCTAATCCTTAAGATCTATTAACTAAAGTTAGATATAGTTATAGAAACGGACGCATTAGACTTCGCGCTAGGAGTATGTTTATTATAGGACGCATAGCATCTAGTAGCGTATTATAGTTAAAAGATAACACTAGTAGAACTAAACTACAACATCTATAACAAGGAGTTGTTAGGTATAGTTACAGCACTTAAAAAATGGAGAGCATTCTTACAAGGCATAGAGAAACTATTTATAGTTAAAATGGATTATAAGAACCTAATAGGGTTCCTAATAACAAAGGAACTAAACTAAAGACAAGTTAGATAGGCAGAGATACTTACAGAATATTATTTCAAAATTTAGCATACTAAGGATACTAAAAATATAAAGGCAGATGTACTTAGCAGAAAGGCAGAGTTATAAAATAAAGAAAAGCCGTTAGACGCAATATTACGCAAAGACAAAGATAGATTAATTAGGTACAATTATCCCAAAATTATAGCAACTAGAGAAGAAAGTCAGACCTACAAGACAATAGAGAGTGTATAGTTATAAAAGATCCAAGAAGCATAGGATAAGGATTTAGACTTAGAGCAGTATAAGCACTAAAAAGCTATATACATACCAAGAGGAATTATAAGAGAGTTTATGGAAGAGTTCTATAAGGGAATAACTTAGGGACATAATAGAGCTATAGGCTTAGTGTTAAGACTTTAGGAGAAATATATTATTTAAGAAATCTAGGGACTAGCGAGATAAGTTATAAGGAAATGTCTAAATTGCTAAAGAAATAAACTAATAAGGTATAGGCCGTATAGAGGGCTACAACCTATTAAGATACCAGAAAGACTATAGAAGGTTATATTATAGAACTTTATTATAAAGTTGCGAAAGTTAAGAGATCCTATTACTAGATAAGATTATAACGCGATCTTAATAATAGTAGATAAGTTAACTAAGTAGGGCTACTTTATAGCATATATAGAAGAAATATTAGCAGAAGATATAGCTAGAATCTATATTAAAGAAGTGTTTGTAAGATATAGAGCACTAATAAAGATTATATTAGACAGAGATCTAAGATTTATAGCAGCATTTTAGGAGGTATTTTTAGCAGAATAAGGGGTTTAAGCAGCAACATTAACTATATATTACCTATAGACAGACAGTTAAATGGAGAGACTAAACTAAACGCTAGAGCAGTATCTAAGGCATTATATTAATCATATATAGAACAATTAGGTATCGTTATTACCAGTTATATAGTTTATATATAATACAATACTATAGAAAGGGATAGGCATATTACCTTTTAAGGCAAATTATAGATATAAGCCAAGAATATCGTTGTTACTATAATAAGTAAAGAAAACTAGTAGCACAGCTAAAGAAAGAATAGAGACGTTAATAAATCTTTATAATCATCTTAAAGAGACAGTAAAATTAGTATAAAAAGGAATAAAAAAGTACTATAATACTAGGAGATCTAAGGGACCAGATCTTAAGGAGGGAGATAAAGTATAGCTACTATATAAAAAATTTAAGAGTTAACGACCAAGTAAGAAGTTGGACTATATTAGACTAGAACCATTTATAATTACGGTAAAAACCTTAGAAGTTATATATAGACTTAACTTACTAAAGAAAATAAAGATCTACTCTATACAGTATATTGCAATACTAGAGCTAGTATATAGAGATATTAAGCCACCAGTCTATAAGGCAGACATATATAAGGGTTAAAAAGAGGACAAATAGGAGGTTTTAAAGATTATTAGTTATAAGGACATTAATAATAAAATATAGTATAAAGTAAAGTAGATAGGCTATAATAAGACTACCTAGGAGCCACTAGACAATTTAAAGAACGCTATAAGAAAGGTATAGGAGTATTAGAGGAAATTAGGTTAGGAAGTATTAATAAAGAAGGATTGCTAAAGAATAAGTTACCTAAGGGGGACCCAAGAGAAACACCTACTAAGGTATTTAGAGTTATTTCCCTCTCTATTAGAAGAGAATCCGTTCTTTTATTGCTAAGTTTCTACTCCTTAGAATAGACCTTCTTACGCACCTTTTTAAGACAGATTAACTAAGCAGATACAGTAAGCCGAGAGTTAAGGGCCTATTATCAAGCATTAGCAGCCTCTTACTTAGTGTTACGCGAACGACAAAGTTTAGCTAGCGCTATTAATAGTTCGTTATTAAGCTTCGCAGTAGTAGATTAAACTTAGGACCCTAGTAGCAATCAATAGAGGTACTTAAAGACTATTAAGAGTAATAGGACGCGTATACTTAGCGTTAGAAACTAAGCAAATATTATAGGACGATTGAACGTTCGCTTTAGTGCACTCTAAATATAAAGAGGGTTGCCAAGACGAAGGGCTCGCCAATATAATATAAACTAACCCCTCTTTTGCACAACAGGAATATAGAGACGGTATAAGACCGCTAAGCTGTAGAAGAAGAAGAAGGAGCTTTAGGTATAATAAGTAAAAATATTAACTAAATTAATTAAGCGGATATTATACCTCTAGTAAACAACTTAAAGATATTAGGAATCTTTAAGGACGAAGATAAAGAGGAGGGAGATAGTGTTACGGACGCTTTAAGTATAATATTATAACTACTTAAAGAGGAGTTGGAAGAAGCTAGTTGGTTAGTAAAGGTACGGTTTAGAATAGAACTAGTAGAACTATATAACGAGGAATAGTAAGCGAGATTATGTAATATAATCTATATAATCTATAACAGAGTAAATAGAGTAGGCAGAGTAAATAGAGTAACGACTTTTTTAAGAGTATAGATATGTATTTAAAGGACCACAGTCCCTACCTAGATAGTTCCTTTCCTTATGGTAAATCTCAGATTACAATTGGAGTTAATCTATTAGGCAACTACTCTACTAGTTATTATTGTTACTATTACATTATTAACTTCCTGTTTACCTATACACCTAGCCTATTAGTAAGGCTACCGTGGTATTTCCTATAAGGCTTTGTTACACTAAGGCACTCCAGCCAAAGCGAACTAAAGAACGGTCTACACTACTATATAACTACTATTATTACTATTATAGTCTACTACGATTGTTACGTTACTATAGACCCTAAAAGCCTTAGCACTCTAATAGTCCTAAATTCTTAACCCTTTTAAGGGGTAGTTGTTACGGACCTAATATTAGCAGTAGTACGACTATTAAGAGAGGGCGTAAACGGACTACAGTTACACGTCAAAAGTCTAGGTCGCCTGGTCAATGCGTATTAAAAACTACCATAACTCAATATCTTTCTGCTTATATATTGTCACCCCCATATAATAAATACATTAAAATGCTTCCTTTATAATATAAATAAATAATATATTTATCTATCTACCAGTTATTATCTGCTAAATAGTCAAGGAACGTATGGGAGCTCTTGCTGCACCTAGCCCAAAAGACCAAAGCCAACTAAAAGATCCCTAAAAACACCTAGAGAATCCCCCTAAGATGCATGCATCGCAGGGGAGGCACACGTTAAACGACGGTGGTTTGCACTCACGCGCGACCGCCAGAACCACGCCTAGTAATGGCCCTCCACAATAAATACGGGCGAACACTATACCATAAAGCGGAAATACCTCTATTAAGAAGGTATCTAATAAAATATAAAGCCTATTAAACGCGTCTAGTATCTAAAATTGTGGGGGAGTAACCGTTAGCCATAATAAACTAACGCAGCTAGTAGAATAGCTCTGCCAGTCTAGCAAACCTTAAGCGCCCCTTTAGTAAACCCTTAATTAAATTCTCTAACGGCTAAATAAAATTATAAATAAATAAAACCCCCCTTTACTGGCGAACCGCTCCTAGGCCGCCGTAGCTGCGCTCCTATAGCATAGGGAACCTACCCCCCTTAAGACAATAACCGGGTATATAATTATAATATAACCAAATATAGAAAAAGCAGAGGGGCTTAGGGGATAGTTAGAAATAGAAGTCCTTACAGAAATTTATAAAGAGGTCTATAACGCTGTCATAGTCCAATACCTTAGGAGTAGAGACATTAGAATTACCCTAAAGGACTAATAGTTAAAGGAATAAGCCATAAGGGTAAGGGATAGGCTAGGAGAATATATTAGTATAAAAGTACTCTATAAGGATTACCCAGTTAAAGTCCTAGTGGTTCCCTTAAACCTTAGGGTAGAAAAGGGACGCTAGGTGGACAATACAGCAATTATATAGGAGATAGTAAGATAAATAGAACGCCTTATACTAGGACTTGAAATCACCTAAATCTAATAGCTTTAATAGGAAAATGTAAACTAAGCAAATAATAAGAATAATAAGAGGATATAAGGGTCGCCAGAGACTTGCTAGGGAGACACTAGTCAAATATATAGCTCCCTTATTATTAGCACACTTATACTAGGAATGTAAAAACTTCTTATCTAAAAAGGAATAATTATAAATGGCCTTATATATAATATAAGGCTCTATAACTATAGACTTCGCCTAGAATGGTGCTATTGCTGCGTATAATAGGGATATACCTAATCCATATACGCAGCACAGGTGTGCTGCGGCCACTATATAAGCCCCTATAATACAAGATACTGCTTAAATTAAGACTAAATAAAATGCGTAAACTGCCACCAAAGCACATATAAGGCGTGGGAGAGAGAAGACTATATTAAATATAGGAGACGGAAGGCAAGGGCTTAACAGCTACGGGAGCAACTATATGCTAGGTTATACGAATAGAAATAATAGGCGATAAGCTAGGGGGACGTAGGTGCCTTCCTAGCGTTCCCTACCTTTAATACTAGGGGGCCAGGCTAGCTATCTTAAGCCTTAATAGGCCAGAAGTAACGCCGCGCGATATTACCAGACCAAACAGGGATATAAGGGCTATAGGGAATATAGGGAGAGGACGCCCTATAGGAAGGCCCCCATAGACAGCTATAGTAAGCTTAAGACCAAGACAATTAAGAATTAGACTTAATATGGCAAATATAATATTTACAGCCAACCTATAAAGGGTATATAGCCGACTAGTAAGATTAGGGGAAGAACCGGAGATAATAATAGATTTAGATATAAAAGCGCTAGTAGGAATATAAAATATAGAAATAGAAAGCTCTATATAAAATAAGTAGCGACTAGGGTGTAAATATAAGAGATAGAAGTTCTAAAAATTCTAGAGAAAGTGGAAATAGAAGAAGTAAGGAATAAAGGAGAGATAAAGAACCCTTGCTAAGGGTCCGCTACCTATCTATTATATAGTATAACTGCGGCAATACAAACCACCGTTTTATAAGGCCCTTACTAGATAATCTAGACCTAGAGAAACACTATATCCTTACTATATAAGAACCGTATTATAACACCTATATATAATTAACATACTGCCCCTAAGGATTCTAGCTCCTATACGAACTAAAAGCAGCTATACACGTGTACTTTATAATTAGTAAGGCTATTAGCCTATCCTTATAGTTATAGTAGGCAGTTAACCTAGATATTGCAGTTATAATAATCCAGTTATATAGGGGTCCGGTATAAATTATTAATGTATATAACCCTAGGGTTAAAGGGGTCCTATAAATAGAGAACATTATATTAGTAATAAGCTTACTAAAAACCGAAGGCACGGAGTCTATTCTATTAGGAGATATAAACCTCTACTACCCGCGGTAGGGGGGTATCTATATTACTGCTAAATAATAGACAGAGTGCCTACTAAGAGCTATAGATATCTGGGGCCTTAAACTAGCTACCTCCCTAGGAGTAATTATATGGCAATAAGGCACCGCCAGAAGTATAATTAACCTTATATTTATAGACGAAGGCCTATACTAGAGACTTAAAAGGTGTAACCCTAAAGAAGAATAGGCACTCGCCTTAAACCATATCCCTATCTAAATATAGCTAGACCTAGATATTAAGGCGCAACTAAATAGCAAAAGATACGTAATAAGAAAACTTAAGACAGATAGCTTTTTTAGTATAGTTAAATAACAACTTTAAGACCTAGAAGAAATTTACCTAATACCAAATAAGTGAGGCTTATTAGCTACCCTTAAGGAAATTAACTAAAGACTTAAAAGGATTTAGGCAGCGATTAAAAACGGGCTAGAAGAGTACTGCCTGGTCTTATAACCGGGCCCCTATACGCGATATATATAGTCCGCATAATGCGCGGTTCTTATTGCTAGCTAATAATAAGCAAGAAGGAAATATATAAGTAGCCATAACCCTAAAGATAAGAGACAATATAAAGACACAAGAATCTAGTTAAAGAATACCCTAAAAAAAAGCAAGGAACAACTAGAGACAGTTTATAAATAAGTATACTTCTAACCCAAGCCTCCCCCATAATAGGGGCCTCTAGGCTATAGCAAAATGGGTAAAAAAAAAAGGTAGGGCGCCTAGTAGAAGACCTATACCTACCACCCCTATAAAGAGTAGGGGAGTTATAGGCCACTAATAACAATAATAAGAAGGCAAAGATCCTTATAGAAAGGTTTTTCCCCTAACTAGCTCTAGTAGACCTTAGTAACATTACAGGTAAAACACTAGTAACTTACCTATAGGTTAACAGCAATATAATAATAAAGGAAATAGCCAGAACTATTAACCGCCTTTTAAATAACATAGCACTAGGACCAGATGGGATATTAAATAAGGCCTTAAAGACCTATGGACCACTTATAGCACCTTAGCTTATAGATATAGCTAGAGCATACTTTACTATAGGCTAGTACCCATAACTTAGAAGGTCTATAATGACAGTTATCCTATAAAAAGAAGGTAAGGTAGACTACTTAATTCCAGGAAGCTACCGCCCTATTGCCTTAGAAAATACCCTTAGTAAGATCTTAGAAAGGGTAATAGCAGACTATATAGCAGACACGGCTAGGGAATATACTCTACTTTTATAAAGTTAAATAGGGGCAAGAAAGAACCGCTTAACACTATTAGCACTTACGTTACTCGCCGCCACTATTAAATCTGCATAGGCGATGCGAAGGGACTTTGTAATATTAATACTTAGCCTAGATATTAGTAGTGCCTATAATAACATACCCTATAAGCGCCTCCTATATATCCTTAGGGCAAAGGGCTTCCTAGAATAGATCGTATAATTTATTTAAGGGTTTATAGGCCAGAAAGAAACGTTGCTAGTCTTTAGCGGATACTAGAGCCCCTCTATTACAGTTACAACAGGAATACCATAAAGATTACCCCTCTTACCTATACTCTTCCTTTTCTTTATAAGCAACCTACTTAAGTCCTTTAAGGAAGGGGCGACCTAGGGGATAGGCTTTATTAACAATATAAACCTAATTATATATAGGCTATTAGCCGCAGAGAACTATAGAACACTAGAGAAAGCCTATAACACCTATATAGAATAGGCAAGACGACACAGAGTCCAATTTTTACTAGAGAAATACTAGCTAATCTATTTTATAAGAAAACGCAACTAATCTGTAGATCTCTAGTATATAATCTATATTTAAGGCTTTAGGGGCTAACCAGTTTAAGGCCTAAGGGTATTAGGAGTATAGGTAGATAGTAAGCTCTAGTGGAGCGTATATACGTTATAAGCGGCCCGTAAGGGCTAAGTATAGTATATTATAACATCTAGAATTATTAATTTTACATAGGGCCCATGCTTCTAGAGGTTACACCTACTATACACAGCAGTTGTTTGGCCAACCATAATGTATAGATCCAGTATTTGGGCCATAGGAGAAACCAAAAAAGGCCCCTCTAAAGCACTCCTTAAACTACTCTAAAAGGTCCAAACAGCCTACCTCTGGGGTATAATAGGCGGGTATAAGCGAACGGCTATAGCACTACTTAAAAAGGAAGCTAATATCCCCCCCCTATAATTATATATTAAAGCCGCTGTAATATAAAGGGTGTAAAAGGAGCGCAACTCTAGTATTATAAAGTATATTAAGTTACGCCTAAATAAACTATAGAGGGACCCTAGGGTGCCCTATAGGAGAGCTAACTAACAACCCTAAAGTAAGGAAGATATATTAGAGAAATAGGTAGAAAAAGTAGAAGAAGAATGGTACTGTATTAGGGCCTAGGCCTATATAAAGGAGGAAGGGAGACGCGTAAGAGACTAGTAAAGACAATAGTAAGAGAGAGAAAGGAGCTAAAGTAGAGTATAAAAGAGTACTAGGAAACCATCTACTATAATATAATACTGATTGGACTAACACTAGAGAGGCGTATAGGAGTTAAAGGTATAGAGGCTATCTTAGGCAAGAGGAACCTAGGCCGTAGTATAGTTAATACTATAGGGGGTAAATACCTAAGGGCTCTAAGAAGGCCTAATAAAGGCAGAAAATATAATGGCAACACTCCTAAGAACAGAAATAATAGGACTAAAAGATTGGCTCTACTGGGTAGGTGTCCTAGTAGGTAGCCTAAGATGCAAATATAGCTGGCTAAGATAGACACTAAAACACGTAATACTACTATACCCCTTACGCACTAACCAAGAAGTAATGCTCTTAGTAGCTAGCATAGAGAACTATAATACACTACTCTTAATATAAAAAGGTCTTAAGGCGGTTACCTAGTAGCTTATTAGCCAAAATGTACTAGACCAGTTTTAGGTTGTAAAGGAAATAGTAATAGAAGGCAAAGGGGCGAGCACCAGGCGCCTCCTAATAACTCTATAGTAGTAGAGTTAAGTTCGCGATACTAGCGCGTCCGTAGGCTTGTTACGGCAGTAGTGGTTCCCAAGGAGGTCAAAAAGTAAGGTAGTAGAGCACTATAGGTGACTCGCAGGCGCCTTGCAGGCGCTGTGTAGGCAAGTCCTAAAAGGCGGGGAGATAGATCACAGGGTTTTCTTATATAGAGTTTTCTCCCTATATGTATATAAGGAGTAGTCCGCGTGGGCCCAATAGGGATCCAAATCGGACGTTAAGCAATAAATTATTATTATTATTATATTTATCTATCTACTTAGGTTTTTTTTAAAAATAATTTTATGTTTTTATTTAAAAAGTATAGAAATATAGAGGTGGCATATTCTCGGAAATTTATATAGAAATTAGCCGAATTTTGATGAAAATTTAAAAATTCCAACTTTAAATATTTTATTAATAGCGTTAATTCTTTTAATAAATATTATCTTTAAATACTATTTTATTATATTTTTAACTTTTTTTTATTTTTTAATATATTAGTTTACTATCTTAAAAGTTATGAGTTTTGGTGGTTTTTGGTGCGCATAGGCCAGGCGACCCAAACTTTTGACGTAGTACTGTAGTAGTGGAAGCGCAGGAGACGCTAGAACTAGTTGAACTATAAGATAAGGGGTAGCCGAGTTATATAGTCAGTTACAAGACTAAACTTAGTACGCGAGTACGTGAGTATATGGGTATGTAACGTATCGACGTATTAATATACTCACGTACCTAGTATATTTTATAGGAGTTATATTATATATTTAAAGGACCACAGTCCCTACCTAGGTAGTTCCTTTCTTTGTAGTAAATCTTAGAATATAATTAGAGCTAATCTATTAGGTAACTACTCCACTAGTTATATTTACGTTATTAATTTCTTATTTACCTATATACCTAGCCCATTAATAAGTCTACCGTAGTATCTACTATAAGGCTTTGTTATAGTAGTAGCCCGGCAATATAGCGGTCTGCTAAAGCTACAATTATATAGCAGTGGCTCTCTATTAAGAAATAACCTATCTCTATTAGCTATATTACAGCCTATTAACCTAATAGTAAAACGTAGTCGCAATATTAGCGTAGTGCGTAGTATCGAGCCTAGGGATTAGCCTTAGGACAATACGGGTGGAACTACGTCCCAGGTAGAACTAAAAGCTATAGGCGAAAAGGACGCTATATAGGAGGAGATATAACAGCTAGAGAATAAAAAGCCATAACTTCTAGAGTAAGGAAAACTATAGCTGCTTAGGGAGGAAGTAGAGGTGCTACAGCGGCGTTAACATGGCGAGGTAATATTAACTACCGTTCCTAACCCGTATTTACTACCTTAAAGCATCCTATTAGAGTACTTAGGTAGTGGCTTAATGTATATAAACCTTAAGCGAAAGGCTACTAATATATTAGGCGCTCTATTAAACGGGCTGTTAAAATTAAGAAGATTTCCCCATATAACGGCAAGAGTATTTAAGAGTACTAAGACTTCCGCAATAGCTTAAAGCTAGCGTTCTACTTAAAGACCGACGCCTTTATAGATAAGAATACTAGAATTACGTTTACTATATAATATATAAAGGGGACTAACTAAACCCTTTAGCTATAATATAAGGATAACTATCTAGATATATAGTTTACCTAAGAGGATCTTATAGAGTTCCTATTAATCGAGAATTATATATAGCTCTAACCTATGCGTAGGCAATATAGTAATCTAATTAACCTATAAACGAGTTTACTACTTATCTTACCTCCCTAAAAGCGTAAATTAACCCTTCTTATAATATAAAGTATTTAATAATATACCTATTTGCTGTTACAATGCTGCAATAAAGTAGACTAAATAACTACGTTGTGCTATAAAGAAGAGAAGAAGGGTAAAAGGGGGTGTTGTGTACAAAGAGTAGGGCCAGCCGCCAAGGCGCTAGTGGTGGGCCAGCTAACAGTAGGAAACAGTATGTGTCAGGTTAGTACTATGACAGTACTCCCCTCTCTAGAAGGTTTGGTCCCCAAACTAAATAAATAACTTTAAATAGGTAGTACGCGGGACCGCCTGTTTTTGCTACAGAAATATTAAAAAATCCTAATTGGTCGGCTTATTAAATAAAGTTGGCGCGTAGCACTCTTAGCGAGAATTCTGACTAATTAGATAACTTTAACCGCCAGTTAAAGTTCCATAACATCTTAACTACCACAGATTTTTAACACGGTGGTTAGCTACAACCTTAGCATGGCTTTTCCTTATCTTATGTCCAATCTAGGGGTCCTGGCTTCTTAGGGTATTGCTTATAGAAGCACTGTATAGCTTATTCACAACCCTTTAGGTCCTCTTCTAGCTGCTAGGTTATGTCCTTATAATATTTCCATTTAATCTTATAAGTTAGGCCTTAGGGGTCTTCGTTATATATATTAAGAATTTTCTTAAACTCCCATTTATCTTCTATATTGCCGTCGTTGTCTCTCTCTATTACTTATCCTTGTATATTATGGCGCTCTATAGTATTAATATTTACTTAGCTAGGGATCTCTTTAACAGCCTAGAGGCGGACCTTAGATATATAGAAGGATTTATTTACTTAGATATGGTCCGGGAGGTCTACCATAACTGCCCCTTAGTATACTGCAAGTACAGGGTATAGGTCGTCCTATTTATCGTCCCATTTCTTCTTAGGTCTGTTTATCTTTATATTTTCTAAGCTAACTATAACTATATCGCCTTTATAGAATAACGCACTCTCATCCCTATAGGTATTAGCATTATCTTCGTAGCGTTACTATAAAATCTAGGCTAGGGCCTTAAGCTGTATTAATATCCGCTTAAAGCGGTTGGCTATAGAGTCTGTGTAGAAGAACTCCTTCTTTACTTATACTAATAGTGTTAGTAGGCGGGGGCCAGTAGGCTTAATTCTAAGGCAAGGGTTAAAGCCATAGTTTGCAAAAAACGGGGAGATGCCTATGCTTTTATTAACTTGGTTATTTGTAGCAAATTTGGTAAGTAGCAGGTAGTTAACCTAGTTGTCCTATATAAAGCTAACAAAAGTATAGAGGTACTTATTTACGGCAGTATTAACGATTTTGGTTTAGCTGTCTATTTCTAGGTGCTAGGCTAAGCTTAGTTATAAGGTTATCTTAAGGCATTTACTTAGTTATTACTAGAAGTTACTAATAAATTATATACCGCAATCGGAGATAATTGTGCTTGGTGCACCGTGGAGCTTATATATATTGTTAACAAAGCCATTAACTAGCTCCTCTGTTAAGAGTCCTATTACTAGAATAAGGTGTCGCATTTTAGTTAGGCGGTCTATAATAATAAGGATATATTTATATACCTTGCTATGGCGTTAGTATACCAGCAGCGTTGTAATATAGTTAATTAAAACATTAGTCTATGGGTAAGTAGGTAGTTTTAGTGGCTTTAGGAAACCAGGCGGGGTAGAATAGGGGGTCTTAGTGCAAAGGTATAAGGTATAGTCTTTAACAAAGGTAGCTGTAAACTAGGAGATTCCTAGCTACCAGTATATTTGGTTTAAGAGGTTAAGAGTCTTAACCCGGCTAGGGTGACCAGTAGGGCCGCTGCTATAAGAGCGATAGATAACTTCTAGGCAGAGGTCTAGGGTATTAGGGATAAAGAGGCGTTAGTAGAAGTAGATCTGTCTATTAATAATACTACATTCTAACTTATTGTAATAGAGTAATTTCCTAATCTTCTTTAGCTAATGGCGAGCTTTCTAATTACGTAGAGCCGCTACTATATCTCTTATAAGTTTGTTCTCCTAGTATCCTAACCAGATTAGCTTATTTAGTAACTTTTTGGCCATTTTAGGGTCTAGAGCGGCTATAAACTCCACGTTGTTAGAGTTATAGGATTTATATAGTAATTCTTTTAAGATTATAGGATTAACCTTTTGGGGCGGTATAATAACTTGGGCTTGGTAGCGGAGGCGTTTATTATTAGCGTCCTTGGGTTTCATTCCTAGTAGTTAGCTTAGGGCGTTAAGGAGCATAGCTTTGCTGCCAGGTCTATATATAATTACAAAGTTAAACTGTAAAAGGACTCCGCTAGAAGCCTAATTTGATGCGTTTGTCTCTACTACTGTTTTCTTCGTATAGTTATAGTATGCTAGTACTAGTGCTAAAGTAAAGGCTCTTTTAAGGGCCTTAAACGACTTGGCTTGTTCTAGTCCCTATAGCCATCTAACGTCCTTTCTTAGGAGTTTTATTATAGGTGTAATAACAGCAGAATAACTTTAGATAAACCTATAGTAAAAGTTTGCAAATCTAAGAAACTGCTGTAATTCCTTAACTAAGGTTGGGTTCTCCTATGCTTATAAGGCTTAGATCTTTTTAGGGTCCATATTTATTCCTTCTATTAAGATAATTAAGCCAAGGTACTTTATCTTTATTATATAGAACTCTAACTTGCTAATATTAATTTGGAGGCCGGCAGCTCTAAAGCGGCGAATTACCTCTTTAACGTGCCTAGTATAGTTAGCTCAAGTTTTAGAAAATATAAGGGTATTATTAAGGTATGCTATGCAATAGTCATCTAGTGCGTTATAAAGAATATAGTTAATATAGTTTTAGAATATAGCTAGGGCATTATAAAGGCTAAATAGGGTTACTAGCATCTTATAGAGCCCAAAGCGGGTAATAAATACTGTAAGCCATTTATGGCCCTTAGTAATATGGATCCTGTTAAACGCGGCAATAACATTAAGCTTAGTATAGAATTTGGCGCTATATAGGGTATTAAGTGTTTTACAGATAAATGGGAGCGGGTATTAGTTCTTAACGGTGACGTTATTAAGTCCTCTATAGTTATAGTAGATCCTTACCCCTCCTTTTAGCTTAGTAGTAAGTAGGAGCAGGGCTATAGCGGGGGACGTTAATTCTTAGATAAAGCCTTTATTAAGTATCTTATTAATCTATTTCTTAACGCATTAGAGCTTAGTAGGGGAGAGTAGGCGGTTCTTATAGTATAGGGGCTGCTTTCCTAGTATGATTTTAATTTTATAGTCCTATGGGCGATATAGTAGGAGCTCATTGGCATTCTTTAGAAGAAACCCCTTAATATAGTACCTGTGTTCCCTTAGGAGGCGTTATATAATATTATCCCTAGTTAGAGCGGGTTTGCCTTTTATAAACTTCTTAACGTCTATATCTATAACTTTGCGGCGGAGGAACTTAGTATTTATAGTTTAGAGGTTTTCCTTAAGGAAACGGTAAAAATAACTAGGGAAGACCTTATAGGCTTCTTCTATTATATAGTTACTATTAACTAAGTAGTAGAAGGATTTCTCTGTTAGGTTTGGTATTTTAACTAGTCTAGTAGGGAGTTTATCTATTAATTATTTCCGTTCTTTTTATTCTATTAATTCTACTAGCTCCGCTATATAGATCCTTATTACTTTTACGCCTTTTTATTTATAAAACTAGGCGAAATTTATAGCGTGTATGTTTATAATATCGTCGAGGTTGGGGCGTATTTGGTCTTCTTCTAATGTTATAGCGGGGCTAGCTTGTCTTAGTCAGCTCTTAGAAGCAGTTTCTAGGCGGCAGCCTTGCATAAGGCATACGGGGAGTAGGTATAAGGTTAGGCGTTATAGTGGCGCGGTTTCTATTATCCGGGTCTTAGTAATTCCCTAGCTAGTCCTTACTATAACGCGGGCTATAGTGTGCGTATATAGTATATAGCTTAGTTCCAGGTATTAGGCTAGGCGGCTAGGGTTTAAAGGGTATCTAGGTTGGTGTTAAATTCTTAGTAGTAGCAGCGCAAAGCAGACCTTCTTTCTTGGTCTTAGTAAGGCCAGCTAGCCCGTTATTTTAGTCTTAAGTGCTAAAGTAGTCCAGTTTTCTACTATCTTATTACTTTGCAGCTATATAGGTTCCCCCTTATTAGGAACATCTTCTATTATTAGGGCTTTATATATAGTCTTAGGCACTAGGCTTAGTAGTGCCAAGTATCCATACAAGGCGTCTCTACTACTGTTGGCTATCCCCCACAGGAGGTAGTTCCTAGAGTAGTAGTCTAAGTTAAAGTGGATCTTAAGCTCTCTAAAGCTAGGGCGGGGCTTATACTTCTAGAGCTAAGGCATACCTAAGATAATTAGGGTACTAGGTGAGAGTTTAGTAACAAGAAAGAGTATAGCTTTAGTATAGATGCTAATTAACATTTAGGTAGTAAAGTAGTCCGTAATAAGTAAAGTTAGGATACTAGCTACAAGGCGTAGTAGCCTAGGTGCTAACAGTTTCTTAGTTATAATATTATATTTTCTTATAATAGACTCTGCGTTGGTAAATGCTATTATAGTACTACCTAAGTCCACTAGGCTTACTATATTAATAAAAACTTAGGGGCATAGGTTGCGTAATAAGGAGAGTTAGGTTTAAATAAGGATTAATTTCTTATTACTATTTACTAATCTAAAATTAAGTAGTAGTTTACTAATAAAAAGGACTAATTAGTCTAGTAATAGGGACCTAATCTTCTCATCTTCCTTCTTATATAGTTTGGACCCTTAGATGCGACTTAGTCTAAAGATCTGCCTTTTAATAACTAGGGTATAGGGCTGTCTTAGTAGGGCAATTTAGTATCTATCTGGCTGGCAGTATTAGTCTTAGTTAGGGTATAAGGAGACGGCACCTCGCCAACAATATAGCTGTATTTATATTCGCTAGCGCGGAGTTACTAATTCTAGGCGTTTTTAACGGGTTAGGCTTCTATATAGGGTATTATTTAGAGTAACTAAGCCGTAGGGTTAAAGGGGGGGAGTTATCTACTACGGCTATAATAGACTCCGCGGTTGCTATATCCGCAGTTATTAGTTTACGTTATTTAACAGGCTAGCATTAGGACTAGGTTTATTGTTATAATAGGGTTATAAGCGTCCTTCTAGTGGCTAGGTAGGCTATAGGCAAAGCATAGTCTATTATTAAAGTAGCGCTTACACTCCGTGTCTAAGATTCTATTAAGGTTTATAGGTTCTCCAGTTACTACTAGGGTTAAGGTTAGAGTTAATATAGGGGCATGAGCTTAAGTAGGTGGGCGGTGGTTAGTATTCTTAAGGTTGGCTTAATGTATATAGTTTATAAGGTTCTTAGCAAATATATCTATCTCCTTACTCCAACCTATATAGTCGCTATTATTAATTTTATAGGCAAGTCCAAGTACTAGCTCTTCTATCTTTAGAAAGATAAACTTCTAGAGTAAATCTACCTTCTATTTATCTATTTTCCTAGCGCGGACTATTAACTTATTAAGCTCTCCCTTCTAGGACCAGTAATTACGCTTGTCCTAGGGAAAATGGTTAAGCTTATTTTTTATAACCTAGGTTATATTAAGGACCTTATAGTGGGTAGTAAGCTCTTTAAGTATATCTTCTTTAGTGGGTCATTTCTATATAGATATGTTGTTTGGGTTCTTATATATAAGCTCCAGGCCCTACTTAATAAACTTATAGGCCTTACCCTCTAGTATATCTAAGATATAAAGGATCTAGGATTGGACTGTATTAAAGTAGTCCTAGTTACGGTTAAAGACTCCTTTAATCTTAATGTGCTAGGTCTTAAAGTTAGCTTATTATTCTAGTAGGGTGCCTTTTCCGCTAAATATTGGCGGGTCTTTAGACATTTGTTTTTTCTACTAGGTTACTACCGTTATTATAGGGGTTAATTATTTAAGAGCGGCGATAGTTTCTATCTAGGAGGCAATAAGGGCATTAAGGCTTTTGTTAGCTTTCTTATTAGTGGTGTTTATATTATATATAAACTATAGTCCCGCTTTAATATTACTAAGGAACTTATTAGTATGGTTAACAAGGGTATAGTAAACTTTATTAGCTTTAAAGGTTTTAGGGTATAGTAGGGAGCGGCGGATTATCTATGCAATGTTAGGGTGTGTCTATATAAAGAAGTCTATAAAAACTTTATAGGGGTTCTAGGTTTTGGCCATTTCGGCATTATTAATGTTACCCATTTAGGTAATCTTTGGCGCTGGGAAAAAACTAAGGATTATTCTAGGACTGTGGTGGGTTGTAGTGTATAGACGCGTTATGCGCAGGTTATAATTGCTCTAGGGCGGAGATAACTGGGATATAGGGAATTAGTAATCGCAATAGGACGCAATTAATAATAGCACAAACTATTACAGTGCTGCAATAAAGTAGACTAAATAACTACGTTATGCTATAAAGAAGAGAAGAAGGGTAAAAGGGGGTATTGTATATAAAGAGTAGGGCCAGCCGCCAAGGCGCTAGTGGTGGGCCAGCCAATAGTAGGAAACAGTATGCGTCAGGTCAGTGCTATGACATTTGCGAAGCTACGGCTAGAGTTACGGCTTACTATTACTAACTATTAGAAGGATAGAATTACCTTATAGATAGAAAAGGGACATATATCTATTAGTTATAATTTTAGAAGATTTAATAACCTATAAAGAAGGTATAATTAACCTTAAAATAGAACCTATTTAGATAACTATTAAGGGAGACCAATTAAGATATCTTTTAATATCCTACTATTAGGAAAGAATGGGGTAGTCTTAAAAATACCTTAGTTATAGGAATATAATCTAAAAATTAATTAGGTTATAGGTTAAGTTAAAATAAAAAACACTTAAAAATATAAAATATAATAAATAACTAAGATAGTATAGTACTAAGTTAGAGCGATGTAAAAAACCTAAGTAAGGCTTAAATTAAGTACCAAAGATATGCTATAAGTACGGTAAAAAACTATAGAGCCTAAAAAGCAAAAAGCTATTAAAATATATAGTATAGGACTATAAGATAGAATTACAGTAAAAACCCCTTAGTACAATATAGGGTATATAACGATATACTCTGTATTACGATCTATACCCCTTAATCAAGTCTTTTTTGGTATAATATTACGATAATCTGACTTTTGACAATATCGCTAAGCCCCTACCATCAATATCGGTATAACCAGTGTGGTCAAACGAGCCAAAAAATGCGGCACTACGCGTAGATCGTAAATCTCGCTCGTTGACTTAGCCTATATACTCAAATAAACCCACACCAGTAGAGAATTTATATAGGAGAGGGCCCTATTTATCCTGCGAGGTAGACATCCTAAGCCATTTTAGGTATTAAGCTTCTCTTTTTCCTACCTATCTACCTAACACGTGATTCTTGATATAACAATACTATTAGTATTACGATACGCTCGGCCGAACAAACGGTATCGTACTAAAGAGATTTTACTGTAGAACTAAAAACTAGTCTAAAGTTCTTTCTAATTTATAAATTAACTAAAGAGGAGTTAAGAGCACTTAAGGAGTTTATCTAGGAAAATCTATAAAAGGGATATATTTAACTATCGCAGTTATTAGCGGGATATTTAGTACTATTCGTACTAAAGAAAAATAGAAAGCTTAGGTTATATATTTACTACTAATAGTTAAATAGTATTACTAGAAAGGATAAGTATCCCCTACCCCCAACCAACAAGATCTAAGGTAGGACTAGTAACGCGTAAATCTTTATAAAATATATCTAAATTATTATTATTTATTCTTGATTAATGTCTACTGCGGTCCCTATCTAGGTCCATGCAGACAAATACCGCTAAGTTAGGTATAAAAAACCTCCAAGGAAGACGTAAGAGGTACCACCCGTACTACATCAACGGGAGGAAAAATACCGTTAGGTCGCTGCTCTGAGACTGCTGTAAGGGAGTATCTTGCCCTATCTACCATTGTACTATGCTTCCACTCGATTATAGATTGCCGTAAGATTGCCGTAAGGTCTTGTGTGCCTACTCTTGCTCCCTTAATCACCCTATATGTGTATATGTATACGCTTGCGGTCCTCCTGCTTGCAGCATAATTTCTACCCCAAAGGAACAGCGAGACGAACGTAGTAAAAACTAGGTGTCTTATCCTAGGTCCCCAACCTAGGTCCCCTATGCACATCCCCAGCCAAAGATATAGAGGAAGACGAAATGCCGCGCGGGTAAGCCTAGGCCGTCGGGTAGGATAGGTAATAAGAGGCTCATTATAGGCCTCCCGGGGCGTATACGGTTCGGTTCGGTTGCCATGCCGTGTATAGGTGCCGTGTAGTATAAGGTATATCGTACGGGAGGAAGGAGGGACGTCGGAGGTAGATGTTGTAAGTTCGAACAAACCAAACGTATACTGACGTGATAGTGATGGTCGTTTTTGAAGTTTCCGTTGGGGCTCACCCTCTCGGCAAAAAAATTCTCCACGCCACCACTACGTCGCAGCGCCGACGCTGCATAGCTATACGCACGTCTCTGCGTTTGCTCTGGTAGTCTATTGACACGATCCTGACGGAATGCCAATAGTACTGCCAGGTTCCCCGGCTCCACCGCGTGGAGGTGCAGAGGCCGATTTTCATGGAGCCTATAGATCTAAAATAGGTGTATTACTAGATTAAAAGTAAAACAAGGGGATAAATAAAAGGCAGCCTTTAGGTTAAAGGAAGAACTATATAAACTATTAGTTATATAATTCGGACTTATAAATATACTAGTAAAATTCTAAAAGCGAATTAATAACGTATTAGGAGAATACCTTAATAAGTTTATTATAGTATACCTTAATAACAATAATATTTTACTCTATAAGTAACAAAGAATATAGGGAATACGTTAAATAGCCCTTAAAGAGACAATAAGAGAAATAGATACTAGTAGTAATTAAAAAGTACGAGTTCTTTATAAGGAAGATAAACTTTATTAGATTTATTATTAAATTGAGACGAATTAATATAGACCTAAAGAAGGTTAAAGCCATAGTAAGTTAGTAAGAACTAGAGAACGTTACGTAATTAAGATCGTTCCTGGGATTCTATAACTACTATTAAAGGTTTATTATATAATAGTTAAAGAATATATTAAACTATTTATAAGACTTATAAATAAAAAGGAACCATAGGTATAGTAGTAAATAGAAGAAGCTATTTTAGGAACTTAAGGAGTTATTTACCTAGAATCTAATCCTTAAAATCTACTAACGCTAGAGATAGTAGTTAAGATGGATATATTAGACTTTATACTAAGGGTATACTTACTATAAAAGTATAGGGATACATAGTACCTAGTAGTATACTATAGTTGGAAGATAACGCCACTAGAGTTAAATTATAATATCTATAATAAGGAATAATTAGAAATAGTAGCGGCGTTTAATAAATAGAGAATATTCTTATAAAGAATAAATAAGCTATTTATAGTTAAAATAGATTATAAGAATCTTATAGGATTTCTAATAATAAAGAAACTTAATCGGAGATAAATTAAATAGATAGAAATACTTATAAAATACTATTTTAAAACCGGGTATACTAAAGGGAGTAATAATATACGAGGGGATGTACTAAGTAGGAAAGCAGAACTATAAAATAATAAGAACCTATTAGGGGTAATATTATAAAGAGATAAAAATAGGAAAATTAGATATAATTACCTAAAGTTACAGATAGGTAAATACCTTAAATACGTTCCCCTATTTATAACCACCTTAAAGTAATATAAAGTAATACTTAGATATAGATAGCTAAAGCAATATAACCCTTTAATTAGCTAGGTTAAAGAAATAATAAAGTTCCGTATAATCTATTGCTAAAGTTATTACTTAAAATACTACTTACCCTATAAATATATATATAACTAACGTGATTTATTAAAACCCGGGCTATATTAGGACCCAAGGCACTTTCCTGACGCTATACTACTTTTAAGTTTAATTACGCAACCAAATAGACTAAATTAATTAAAACTAGGGTTGCTATAGTTACTATAGTTGCTATAGCACTAAATGGTCGCTAGCCTCTCCCTATTACTACTACTATTTTATACCTTTCCTACTCTATTAGCTACTCTACCTCCTCCTAGGCTAAAATATTATTTATATTCTCTATAGTTAGTATACCTCCTTAATAGATATATATCCTTTTTGCCCTCCTATATTTACTTAATACTTTATTAGCCTTCTAAAGATTATAGCTCTTAGCTATAAAAAGGGTTACTAAATAGGTAATTACCTTTAATCCCTTTACTATTTACTTGATAGCTATAAAAATTAGGGTTAGAAAGCTTCCTTAATAACTATTAATCTAAATTTTAACTAGCGCGGACTTAAAAAGGGCTTTAATTAGATTATATAGCGTCTAGAAGACCTAAGGGTTAGTATTAGCTATAGGGGGCTACTAATACTAACCCTTAGGTCTCCTAAACGCTATATAACCTAACTAAAGCCCTTTCTTAGTCCGTGCTAGTTAAAACTAATAATTATTAAAGAAGCTCGCTAACCCTACTTTTTTTTGTTATTAAGTAAATAGTAAAGGAATTAGAGGTAATTACCTACTTAGTAACCCTTCTTATAGCTGAAAACTATAACCTTTAAAAGGCTAATAAAGTACTAAGTAAATATAAAAGGGCTAAAAAACATATATCTATTAAGGAGGTGTATTAACTATAGAGGATATAACCAATATTTTAGCCTAGAAGAAGATAGAGTAGCTAGTAGGGTAGAAAAGGTATAAGAATAGTAATTAGTAGCAATAAGGAGAGGCTAGCGACTATTTAACGCTATAGCAACTGTAGTAAGCCTAGTTATAATATATAAATATGCTAGGTTAAAGCAGAAATGTCTAATATATATAGTTCTAAGTAGTTTTTAATTAATTTAGCCCATTTTGGTTGTGAAATTAGACTTAAAAGTAGTATCGCGTTGGGAAAGTGGCCCGGGTCCTAATAAACCACGTTATTCAAATTTAATATAATATAAATTACCCTTATTATAAATCTTAAACTAATATAATAAAGCCGCGACTATTAACTATAGTAAAGAATATAACGATATTATATTAAAACTCTTCGAAATTCGCTAGATATAAGCTATACCCTTTATTTTATTAGTAAAAAAATAAGACTATAAGATCTTCGCTATAATAATAAAAGATATTATAAAAGCGATAAAGCTAAAGTAATACGTTAACCCTTAACCTCTTATACCTAAAGATTATTACGATTTAATAGATAAGTTTAAAAAAAATTATAGACTAACTACTCTTATACTAAGATAAGTACGATTTTAAGATAGAACTTAAGCCTAGTATAATACTAAAGTTTGGTCCGTTATATAGTATATTATATAAAGAACTACTTATAATACGATAATACCTTAATAAATATCTAGAAAAAGGATTTATTTACCCTAGTTAATTTCTATTTGCCTTACCGGTACTATTTATTAAAAAGCTAAAAGGAGGCTTAAAATTCTATATTAATTATTAAGCTCTAAACGTAATTATAAGCTATATCTAATATCTAATTCCCCTACTTTAAGAGACGCTTAATACAATCTTCTTATACTTCTTTTTCCTATATAGGGAGACTAGCAAGAGAAAAGATACTAAAATAGTGGAAAAACAATTAGCACCAGAACAAGAGCAAAGGAAAACACTATACTAGGATTTGTAAAGGGAGCTATTCCTTCTCTCTTAAAGCCCCTATAGATATCCTAAAAAGCTATAATTAGCCTTCTTCCAACTAAAACTAGGAAAAGGCTATTTTAAATCCTTCTCTAAAACAATAGGGAAGGATAAAAAAGGTAGATGCTTTAGGGAATATAACGCTATACAAACCCCTAAGCACTTACTACTAAATTGCAGCCTGTATAGAGAAGAGAGAAAGGAAATGCAAAGGCGACTAGGCTCTTCTCTCTCTCTAAAGAAGTTGTTTTGCACAAAAAAAGAAAGAGAGAAACCTTTTCTATTTCTAGATAAGACAGAGATAGCTACTAGAAAGTGGCTAATAACAGCAGGATCTTTAGAAGGAGGTAACTCCTACTAGACTCCTAGTAAATAGATAATAGAAAGCAAAGGGATAGAAATAAATTCCAAAAGGATAGGGATAGGCGTTAGGATTTCTTATAGTCTTTTCTACCGTTTACTTATTACCTAGTAGTTGTAGTAACTTAAGATTCTACTAAGGAGCTATAAACCCCTAGGGGTTTATAAACTACTAGAACATAGCTACTAGTACATATTAAGCTGCCTGGAAAGGATTTATATATATAGAACTATAGCGCCATAGCGCCATAGCCTAGAGGCTATAGGCGCAGTATTATACGTAGTATAATACAATGGATATTAAAATTAAAAATAATAAAAAGAGACGCTTAACTACCTAATAAAGGTACAATATTTTATAATGCTTAATATAGTCGCTATCTTTAACTAAATTCGCGTCCGTAAAGGAGATAAGAAATGTATAGCTTTTTATATACAATAGGGACTCTTTAAATACCTAGTAATACCATTCGGTATAAAGAACGGTCCTAGTATATTTTAGTAATATATTAACGATACGCTTTATGAATTCCTTAATATATTTATTACTGCGTATATTAACGATATCTTAATCTACTTATCTTTGCTTTCTAATATTAGAAATATATAAATAGTTCTTAAACGCCTACGATATATAGGCTTATAATATAATATTAAGAAATACAAGTTCTATCTATCCGAAGTTATATATTTAAACCTAATTATATTCCGTAACGGAATTAAAATAACCCTTAAGAAAGTTATTATAATTGTAAACTTAATATAACGAAGCCTTATAGTAGATACTATAGTAGTGTTATGGAGTAAGTATAAGCGATAATTATATATAGCGAAGTAGATATTATTAAGCTATGTATATAAACTGTATAATAAAGTTAAGACGTTGCGTAAGGAGAGAAGGTAAGAAAACAGGAAGAAAGGGTATATATTATAAATTTAGTTGCTTAGTTAATACGTACATAAAGCAGAATAGGATTTAAGTAACAGTCTTAGTAGAACTTAGCAGGATTTAGTGGACTTAGTAAAATATAGCAAAATGCGGCAGATTGCCGTTAGATTGCCGTAGATTGCTAGCATATTGCTATTAGATTGTTGCCTTATGGTCGGTCTCTTCTTACTGCGCTAGTAGAAATAGGTAGACGTATATAAGGTGTTATGGAGGTGTCCCGTAATAGTACCCCCTCTTTAAACTCGAGCTTCTACAAGATGGGGCTATAGTAGTTCTAGGTAGAGTTTATAAAAGTCTTTTACGGCTTATATAAGTCCTATAGAATTAACGGGTTCCTATAAGGGCTTAGTAAAGCCTCTCCATTTTATAAGGTATATATATTTACGTTTCCATTTATTGTACTTAATGTTATTAACTCTTTTAATAAGGTACTCATCCTTACTATCTACTTTAACTAATAAGGGAGAGTCTTAGATCTGTCTAGACAGGGCGTCCGATATAGGGGCGGTAGGGCGGAGGACTAATATATAGAATACGGGGTGGATTTTAACCGTATTAGGGAGCTTTAATTAGTACGCATAAGAAGAGATAACATTTTTAACCTTATAAGGGCCAGTATTCTTCTAATTAAGTTTCTTAGTAGGTTATTTTGTGTTTAGATTTCTTATATCTAGCTAGATAAAGTTACCTATTTAGTAGGCTAGTACTAGGGTTTAGTTCTTATTCGCTGCAGCTTTATAGACCAATTAGGCCTATATTATTTTATTAGTAAGGAACTCTTATAGTTCTTCCATTTTCTTTATAAATTTATTTACTTCTATAACTTGTAAGGTATAATGGGCGAGGCGAGGAACATTATTAAAGGGTTTAAAACCTATTTGCGGGTACTAGCTATAGTTGGCTAGAAACGGGAAGACCGTTATAGTTTCTAAGACAGAGTTATTTATAGTAAACTTAGTAAATGCAAGCCAGTCTATCTAGTTATCTTATAAATATAATATGTATATCCGAATATATTGTTCTATTATAGCATTTACACGTTCTATTTAACCATCCGTTTCTAGGTAGTATGCCATAAATAATAGTACTTTAATGCGGAGTTAGGTAGTTAGTTCTTTTTAAAACGCAGAGACAAACTAGCTGCCTTTATTAGAGATAATTATTTTAGGGAGTCTATAGAGTTTCTATATATAATCTAGGAATAGTTAGGCAATAGTAGGTGTAATATATTAGGGCAGGCGATCAAGTATCTCATTTTAGATAGTCGGTCTATAACTATTATAATGTTTATACAGCCTTTACTTACGGAGAGCTTAATAACAAAGTTAATTAAGATATCCTTCTATCTTTAGTCTGGAACAGGCAGTGGCTTTAGAAAGCCGTTATATATCTTATATAAAGCTTTAGCTCATCAGCAGGTATAGCAGCTAAAGACATACCTTTGTATCGTATTATATATATTTAGCTAGTAGTATTCTTATTAGAGTAGTTCTAGGGTTTTTTCTTAGCCTAGGTGGCTGGCTACTAGTAGGTTATATACGTGTTTAAGGAGCTTAAGCTTAAGTTCGTCGTGGTTAGGTATAACTAGGCGGTTCCTATAGTACAAGCAGTCTCCGCAAGCTTTGCATTTACTTAGAGAAATTCTTTTAGAGCGTCTAATGCCACCTTAAATTAGCTTAAGTGTCTCTTAGATAAACTTATTATTCGGGTATTTATTAACTATTATTTAATTAATTAATTAATTAGTTATTTTAAGGACGTGTATTGTAACGTCTTTAACGGGAGGGTCGAATAGCTTGGGATAAAGTAGGGTTTAATTATGGTAGGCACGCGCTTCTTCCTATACTGGTATATCTTATAAACGTTGGGTTAGGGTTTTAGGTTTTTAACTTTAAATATCTAGGCGGTATATAATTAAGAATTAGAAACAAGATAGATATTCTAACTAGCGGGCCTAGCGATAACTTAGTTGTTTTGCAGTTGTAAAGTATTATAAGTTTTTATAATTGCTAAGAACCTTAATCGGAAATCCAGCGCCTTCTAGTTTAGGTCGCCATTGCTTAAAGCATCTAATAATAGCTAGCAGTTCCTTATCGTAGATCTCGTAATTGCATTTAGCTAGACTTAGTTGTTTTAAGAAGTATACCATAGGGTATAATACTCCTTCCTTATTATACTAGGATAGAATGCCTCTAGTAATATCCCATTCTTAGGCAACGATTTCTTGCACTTTTCGTATATGTACGCCTCTTAAGCCAATCTAAAGGCTCTATACCGTATATAGCTTGGTGTTAAAGCCTTGGTCAGTGCGATTGCTTGGCGGTAGGGGTATAGGCGCCTTATCTGCGCCTCTAACGCTTGAATATTGCGGTGAGCAGCAGCGACGTGGTTAGGAGCCTGTATAGAATACTTAATAGTATAGTTAATTAAAGCTTCAATATTATTGCTGCCTATTTGATTAAATCCTTAGCAAGATATCGTCTTTATGCCGCCCAGAAAACGTCGTGCATCTTTAGCTCCGAAGCCTCCTAAGGCCCCTAAAGCTTTAAAAGCTCCAAGACCTATAAAGCCTCTAAAAGCAACTTAAGTATGGGAGTCTTATTTAAAACCCTTTCAAGCAACGCAGTATACACATAATAGCTTGGTGGTAGTAGTTATACAGCCTCTAGAGGCTTTGGTGGCTCCAGTACTTATACAGTAGGTAGCGGCGCTAAGTAAGGATATTTAAGAGGCTCGGCCGAGTACCTAGGTGGAGGATATTAAGGACAAAGTAGGAGCTATTTTTAAGGCCCGCGGTAAGACCGCCAAGGATAAGGCAGATAAGGTAGATGAGACTAAATTACCAGAGCTATTAGCTAAAGAAGTTACAAAAATAGACCTTCCTACCATTCCTACTATATGGAAGCCTATGGCTGCCGTTTCTAAACTAGATTTTAAAGTTGTCAACCTTCCTAAGGAGCTGATATTCGCTATTTAGCGTACTAGTAAGCCTCTTTGCGGCTTTAGCGCGGGCGTCAAATCTATTAATCTTTCTGCTTAAAATAAGGATACTAAGTGCTCTATTTACTATACACTAGCAGATTAGATTTGTATAACGTCTAGTAGGTATAAATTTGGATAGGACTTACCGATTTAAGTATTTCTACTATTCTTTAGTATTAGTGTATTTAAGAAGCTTGCAATTAATATAAACCTTTATACAGCCTCCTAAAACGCCGGTAGATATTACCAATTAGGACAATACGCTAGTAGACGATTACGGGCATAGAAGAAGACCTCTGCTAGCGAGTTAATAATTTGGGTAGGACTTATTATCTATATAGGCGTCTTTAAAGCTCCTTAAGTACGAGACTTTTAGGTAACAGATTTTGAATATCCTCAGCACTTAATTAGCTTATTTATAGGCTAAAAAAGATAGGAGCAACTTAAGCGCTTTTTTTATATATTACCGCCTTTACTAGAAGGCGTTAAACGCCAGATCTTTAAGAAAATTAAGCCGTTAATAACTCCTCTAGGCGAGGCATTTAGGAAGTACGTTATACCTGGATCTATAGTTAGTTTTAATAAGATAATGGTGAGGTTTACTAGACAATTTGTGGCTATAATTAAATTGCCTAGTAAGCCAGTACCTAAAGGCTTTAAAATAATAAGTCTTTATTAATACGGATATTGCTATAGCTTTATGTTTACCTTACCTAGCTGCTTTTTAGGCTTCCTTCTTAAATAGATTACTAAGATATTGTCCTTTTATAGACCTCTAAGTGCGTCCTCTACCTTACCCGGTAGCTTCCTCTTTAGGCCCATCGATTCTGCCTATTTTTGGATAACTACTTTACAAATATTCCGTTACTCTAGGTACTTTAACGACTTAGAATTGCTATAGCTGGCATAGTTTAATTAAATTTAAAGGACTATCTAGAGGTGCATAAAAGGGCTAATAAAAGGAAGGTAAGGCTGCCGTTTAATTTTATTACAAGAATAGTTGTTGGCGCAGCTAATCCAGTGCTTTTAATTGTGTGGCAGGATAAGAATTTAGTACGGTTTTTAATAACAGCTCACTTATACGGTGATAAGGATATTAATAAAGTTAATTAGCGCCGGCTATAAGCATATAATTCCTTTCTTAAGAAGCTAGTAGCTAACGTTTGGGGCAATAATCTAATTAAGAAGTTAATGCTTCCTAGGCTCTCTATCGACTACAATAACTAAATGGGCGGTGTTAATATCCATAATTAACTTTAAAACTACTACACTACCTAGATTACTACTATGCGTACCTAGATGCCCTTATTCTTCTAGGCGCTTAATGCGGCTATAATTAACGCCTATATTATTAGCAAGAAGATATTCTAAATGTTAAGCAAGCCCTTTCTTTAAACCCATCGCCGCTTCCGTATACAATTGGCATAGAATCTTATTATTATAGGCAGTCGGCAGATGGGTATAAATAAGGAAGATACTAAGCGTCTTCTTTGTTTAATATTACTAAATTATAGGCAATATAAACCTGGTTAGTATAAACTTGATATTGGGCCTAGTCATAAAAATACTAAAATAAATTAAAAAAGCACCTACGTTACTGCCAAAACCCCACTACCTATAATTCGACGGTGTAAAACGCGAACTTACCGCTATATTAAGAGCTATACGAAGAAGGAAGGCCATAAGAGCCTACCAACGTACTAGATATGTAGATGGAAGTTCGCAAGGAAGCTTATAGTAAAGATAAGGCAAACAGTATACAAATGTAAGGTTTATAGGCTTCCTCTATACCTATAGTACTTTAATAACTTTTATTCAGTAGATAATAATTAGGTAACTATTTTTAATCCTCTACTTCCTTATGCCTAATATTAAGACTCTAGAGCTAATTAAGCTTTACTACAGCGCCTATCCTTAAGCCCTCCTCTACTGCCTTTAAACGCGCCTTTATACTAAATAATTGCTAATTAAATTGTTTAATTACCTATAGCATCTAATCCACCTTATTTAATATATATAACACGTCCTCCTTTATAACCTTAAGCTAATCCTCTACTGGTTTATTCTTATTAATAAGAACGCGTATAAAGCGTATAGGTGGTAAGGTTTTGGGGGAGAATTTGGAGGAGGACTCTAATAAAGGCTTTTCCTATATAATTAGCAGCTGGTTAATGGAGGAAGAACAGGAATGTATAGCCATAACGTTGTATATATTACGACTTCTTGCCCAACTTCCTCAAAAAATATTTAGTGTTTTTATAGTGGTGGCCTTAGGTAGCATTTCATCGGCATCGCAATATCGAGGTGTTTTGGTGGGGCTTGTTAATAAAATCACGCTAGCTAGGATGCCTATAGCATGCTAACCCAAGCAGAAGCGCCCAAAGCGCCCAATATGAAAAGTGTCAATTGCCACACGAAGGGATAGTTAGATAAGTTAGCTTCTATAACACTCTTTTAGTTCGGGTTAAAGTGTTAAAGTACTAGTACAGTAGTAAACATAATTTTTAGGTAGGTAAAGGCTTTCATATATTTTTTATTAAAGATAAAGGCTTTGTCCTTTTGGGTTAGAGCTATAAGGGGTAAAACCAGGGCGGAGAAGTTATTAATAAACCGTTAGTAGAAGTTAGTAAATTCTATAAAGGCTCTTACGTCCTTAACGTTTTTGGGTTCTTACTAGTTTATAATTGCTTTAATCTTCTTTAGGTCCATTTATATGCCGTTTATAGAAATAATAAGTCCAAGGTATAGAACTTCTGTTTTATAGAACTCGCATTTATATATATCTAATTATAGGCCAGCTCCACGTAGGGCTTCTAGGATAAGGTCAACGTGTTTCTTATATTTAGCTAGGCTATTGCTATATACTAGGATATCGTTAATATAAGCAGTATAAAAAACGTCTAGGTAAGGTCGTAGGGTATTATTTATAAAGTGTTAGAATAAACCCGGGGCATTTGCGAGGCCAAACGGCGTCACTGAATATTTAAATAGTCCGTATCTAGTACGGAATGCAGTAAGCCATTTATTTCCTTTTATAATACGGAGGCGGTTAAATACGTGGATAAGGTCAAGTTTTGTGTAGTAGTAAGCCTTATTTAATTAGTTTAATGTCTCTTAAATTAACGGGAGCGGGTACCAATTCTTAATAGTAATAGCGTTAAGGGCACATAAAAGCATAGACCGCCGCTAGGTTTCTTAACGAAGATTATAGGTACAGCTATAGGCGAAGAGCTTGCTCTAATAAATCCTTTACTAAGGTATTTGTCTAAGTACTTCCGCAGCACTTAGAGTTTATTTTAGGACATTCCGTATAGGGGTCTAAATCCTAGCTGTTTTCCTTCCTTAAGTATAATCTTATGGTTATATAGTCGGTGCTCTACTAACTTATTGGCTTTCTTTTATAAAAAATACTTCTAAATGCTTATAGTGGTATACTAGTACTTTTGTAGCAGGGTTAGTGTACTTCTTTAGTACTAGGGCCTTTTTAATATCGGCCATTATAACGGCGAAGATTGTATGTTTAGGTTTCTTGGCAAGTCGTGCTAATAGGGTAGCTCCAATTATACGGATATCTAAGGTATTGAATAAGCTTAGATTGTCCTTAGTTTCTTATATAGTTTTTTATTTATATTTAGGTTTAGTATTAGGTATAAAATTAGTATAAGATTTAGGTTCAAGTTCTTTAAGTATCCTTTTTATAGTAGAATACTAGTTCTTCTAGTGCTTTTATATATTAAGCTTAAACTTCTGCTTAGTTTAGGGCGGTGGGGTAGTTAGAATTAGTATATATAGTGTAGTATAATTTTTAGGTCCTTAGTGGACGTCAGCAGAAATCTTATATTAGTGGATTTTAGTGGAATTCTTAGGTTGGTGGAATTAGGTAGACCTTTTAAATATAGGGTAGACGTTAGTAGAAATTTTAAACTGGTGGATTCTGGTGGATTTTTTAGTTCTAGTTTTAGGTCTAAGCAGTAAGTTATAAGACACTTCTACTTATAATAGGAGGTGGTAAATAGAAGCTTAAGGTTGTTTTAATTAATGGTTACCTTATATAGCTTTATCTAGGGTTGTCTAAGGATTACCAAGTAACCTAAGGTAGTAACGAAAAGCCTAATTAGTTCTTTATAGTTTAGGTATTAGAGTCTTAAGAATACTACGTGGGTAATACAGCCTAAGATAGTGCGTTTACTATTAAATCCAAATACATTAATATGCCAGTTAAGGGGGGTTAGAGTAAAACTATTATCTTATATAAAGATCTTGTTAATGAATCCTGTGCTACTAGCTCCTATATTAATTAGGACTTAAGCATTAACCTGTTAATTATTCTGCTAAAGACGATAGTTAACGATTATACTGTAATTCTAAGAGTTAGAGTTCGTAATATTTAAAGCATTTAATGAGATCCTAAGGCGGCGCCGTCCCGAAGAGTGACTTAGCTCTAGGACCTTTCTTTTAGAGGCAATTAGGGCGGAGTTTTTATAGCGTATTAGTTATAGCTTTATCCTTATAAGTAGTATTTACTAAATACAGGGCTAGAACTAGGTAAATATTAGGGACAGTAACTGGAGGATTAATGCGGTAAACGGCTGCTAGTATTAGCCGTTTATAAATCGCGTTAGGGCATAAGGACGGAGTAGTAGTTAGAGAAATAGGAGCTACTTCTATACTTAAAGCAGAGGCCTAGCTTAGTGCGTTATTCTTATTTAAAGGACCCTAGTAGAGCGTATCCTAGGGTCTTAGTGTTAATATCTATCCCTTGCACTGATAACTACGTCCAATAGATTGTGGCCCGTGCGCGCCAATTAAAAGGCCTACTTGAAGGGAAATATTGGGAAAGTATTAAACGTGCGCAGGCGTGATGTAGAGTACCTAGAATTTCTCGCACGGGCCACTTATTATTGGCAGTCATCAGTGCAAGGGATAGCGTTAGGGTGCTTAAGTTAAGACAATAACTTAGTAAAAGTTTACGGAGCTGTTATATTATGTTAAGGAGTAGGTTTTGGTTTCAGGCGTAGTATATTATTATACCGTTTATTAATAACGTTTGTATAGGCGTTAAGAGCTCTTAGTAGGTCTACGCTAATTAGGGAGGTTTTTAGTTTAGGGCTTAGGGATTTAATAAGGCTGTTAATTAGTGCGGAGTCATTCTAGCCTATTTCTTTTATATAACGGTTAAATTTAGAGAAGTATACTAGGAAGCTTTTTATTCTTTAAGCCATATAGTTTATCTTTCTCTAAGTAGTAGCTTGGCGGTTTAGGTTACTATATAGCTTTAAGAAGTACAACTAGGCTTAGTACTAAGTTTGGTTAAAAAGGTTTAATAAGGCTAGCTACGTCTCTTTCTAGTCAACTTAAGGCGTAGTAGAGTTGGTTAGCTTTAGTTAGGTAGCGGTTAGCATTACCAGTTAGCTTATTTTTAAGCCGGCTTAGGAATAATTAGAGTTCTTATTATTTACTAGTAAATATTAGAGGGTCTAGTAGTTATTTAGATTATTATAATGCAGTAATCGGTTTAGGGTAAATAACTACTATAGGTTTAGGACTCTTATTCCGCGTATTTATCTCTAAAGATAGTATTCGCTCTTAAGGCCCTAGTATAGGCATCTTAAGGGTGCGGACTTCTTCTTAAAGGTTCTTAATTATTTACTAGTGTTGTACTTCCTATTTGGCTTATTATTAAGTTAAAGTGGCTTAGTTTTATATAAGGGCGTCTATAAAGGACTTTTATATTTCTGCTAATTATTCTTAGAGTGCGGATATAATGCCGGCGGCTATTATAGGGGCTTTAGGGTCGTTCTGTATTTTAGAGGGTAGTATATAGGGTTAACGCAACATAGTGTTACGGAGTAAGTATAAGTGATAATAATATATAGCAAAGTAGATATTATTAAGCTATGTACAATCGGTTCCCTATACTGTTCGCTAATTACGTGCAAAGGCCTCCCTAACTTTAAACACTTATAACTCCATAACCATTAATCCTAATTACACCATTTTAAGCTCAAATTGAACATATACTAGTATTTCGTTAGTTGTCACGAAGTGCATATAGAGCAGTTCATTGATGAAATGGGTTGATTGATTAATGATCTTGACTTGATTGTTAATTGATGCTTCTAATAAGCCCCTAGGGCTTTGAGCTACGAAGAGACTTTACAGTGCACGTGACCCACGCCTTTAGAGAATACAGATTATCTAATATTAGTCCTCCCTTATTTTTAATACACGCATTAATCCGTTTCTCCATACTAGCATTCAACTTTTCAAACATTTTAGGCTTAATTTAAGGCCAGACTTCTTTTAAAGCTCGCTCCATTATCCCAATATTCTTAATCTTATGCCTCTTCTTACCAATTATATCCTTAATTTGCTTCCATAAATTCTCAATTAGTAAGAGATTAGGTAATTATGGAGGCCATTACAACCGTAAAACCCCCTATCGCGCTATATATTTCCTTACTACCTTAGCAGTGTGCCAAGGAGCGTTATCCTCCTGCATAACCACGCCAGGGCCGTATTTCTTAACTATCCTCCTATAGAAAGGAATGAAATGCTCTTTAAGGGTCTCTAAATAACGCTTTACAGTCATTCGTCTACCCTTCTTAATAATAACCAACGGCCCTATTTTATTACCGTAAAAATAAGACTATACCCATACACTAGTCCGTCCACTCTTAAAGCTAGGCTTTAAGTTCTTTTCTAAGTACTCTTCCCTAGGCCTATAAGTAACGTAGATAGTATTTCCATCCTCTCTAATATAGAATATAACCTTATCACTCCAGTATATCTTACTATAGTTCCTTTTAGTCTTCTTTTGTTGCCTATACCAAATTAACCGCTTATATTTATGCCTGGGTTTTAAGTATGGCTTCTTACGAGGCTTGCGTTTAGCTTTACCATAGGCTTTAAGGATCTTGCTGACGGTATTGCGGCCAAGCTTATAGCCTAATTTGGACGGTATTATAAACACGTAGAGAGTGTCTTTTAGATTTTAATTTGCGTGGCATATAAGTGCTCTATCATCCCTATCACTAGTCTTCTTAGAAGGCCCCCTTCTGGGCTTATTTTTAAAGCTAGTATCGCCAGTTTTCAGCCTCTGTTGAATAATACTGCGCACGGTAGAGTAGGGGGTCTTTTTAAGCTTGGATATCGCAGTAAATCCATACCCATTGACATAACGAGCCCAAATTTGAGCTCTTTTAACTACTGTCAGCTCTTTTTAATCTGTTTTGCGCACTTGACCCATAATAAAAAGTAGTGTTTTAATATAATAAAAATTGGATTAAGGCGGGGGATTTAAAAGTATATAGGTGGGATAGTTTACGCTAGTCTATTTAGGAAAATTTAGCGAACAGTACAAGGAACCGATTATATATAAACTGTATAATAAAGTTAAAACGTTACGTAAGAAGAGAAGGTAAGGAAACGGGAAGAAAGGGCATATATTATAAATTTGGTTGCTTAGTTAATATATATACAGAGTAGAATAGGATTTAAGTAGCGGTCCTGGCAGAACTTGGCAGGATTTAGTAGACTTAATAAAATGTGGCAGAATGCGGCAGATTGCCGTTAGATTGCCGTAGATTGCCGGCATATTGCCATTAGATTGTCGCCTTGTGGTCGGTCTCTTCTTACTACGTTAGTGGAAACAGGTAGACGTGTATAAGGTGTTACAGAGGTGTCCCATAATAGGTAGACTTATTAATAGGCTAAGTATATAGGTAAATAAGAAGTTAATAATATAAATATAACTAGTGGAGTGGTTGCCTAATAGATTAACTCTAATTATATTCTAAGATTTGCTATAAAGAGAAGAACTATCTAGGTAAGGACTGTAGTCCTTTAAATATATAATACTGCGCCTAAGAAATACTGGGTGCGCGAGGTATATAAAGTATACTTAGTACGTAATACTTCTCGCTACTTTTATAGATTTTATATACCAAACCAGTAACGTAATCTTATTATATAACTTGGTTATCCTTTATCATATAGTTTAACTAGTTCTAACGCCTCCCGCGTTACTATTACTAGTCCGTTTACGTCTTCTCTAAGTAGCCGTACTACTGCTAATATAAGGTCCGTAACTCTAAATAAGTCCTAGTAACGTATTTAAGGATTTTTAGGATTTATAAAATTCTATTATAAATTTATTAATTATTATTATTAACTCTATTTATTGCCTAATTTAGTCCCATTTCTAGGTCTATACAGGCTTCTACCCTCTATTTATGGGAAAAATCCTTAGTAAGGGAAAAACCTAGGTATAACCCTCTAGCTAGTCTTACGCGCTCCGCCTTCGCCTAGCCTATTTACCTTTATAGTATATTTACCTTTTATACTATACTTTTAAGGTATCTTAAAATGTTTAGGGGATAGTAAGAGGGTTTAATAATTCGCCTATATACTGCCTTTAGCACGGTGGGGGTATCTAGCCCCTAAGGGGCTAAAAGGGGGCGTATCCTCCTATATCCTCCTATTAGATTATATATACTATCTAAAACTATTAATGAACTTTTTAACCTATAAGCCATTATACTGCGATATATAGGCCCCTACTTATAAAAAGTATTTAGGTAATATTATTTATACCCGCCCTAGCAAATAGCTAGTCTTTTACTATACGGTAGTTACAGAAGAGTATTATATAGCGCACTAACTATATAGGCTATCCGTATATGTAGTATAGTATAATATTTAGGCAGGTAGTTATATATTAGCTAGTAATATAATAGAGTTTAATACACCTACTTATTTAGGCCTTTATCCTAGTTTTCTAGTAGCTGTAATATACCTATAGTTATACACCTTTTATAGTTAAGGCCTGGCTAAAAGCCTCCCCCGCCTAAGTAACTTCTATTTACTCTGTAAGTATATCTTATTAGTATACCGTCCTAAAAACGGACGGGTCCGTCTATTAATATACTAATATATATATCCGTTCTCTTAAGCTATATAGTGGTCTTTTTAGCTAGGACGTAATCCTACCTACTTATCAGGTGCACTAAATGTTAAAGCTTAGCTAAGGAGTAAGGTCCCTAAAGTTAGTAGTGGCTATTATATACTACGCCCTATAGGAGGCTAGTAGTAATATAGAGGCGTAACACCCTATATACTACTAGTTCCCGTTTTATATTACCTATAAAAGTCTTCTTATAATAGGCCGATTATATTTTATAAAACGGGTTATAAACTAGGTCCCGCTAGGTGTTACGGCACTAACCTAACGCGTTATTATGGCTCGGCTAAGCGTATACGTATGCATAAGCACGGACCTAACCCCTAAGCGACACATATATATCCTGCCTTACCTCCTGTACATAGCTCTTTACGCGACATTAGTTCAATCTATATACTTTTACAGTTACCTCGTACCTTGACCCTCTGCACGTACTATGACACTAGGCGACCTACTCTACCCTATTTTACTAGGTTTATATCCCCCCTTTTTATAAGCTGGCCTATATCTCTAACTATTAAGTCCTTATCTATCCGCCCCACGGACTATTCGCTTACGCTTATAGTCTTACGCAGCTTAACAGAACACCGGGTTTAACAGAACGTATACGCGAGATCGAGCCTTACCTATTTCCTTATACAATTTAATTACCATAACCATAACTACAGAATCTAAAGTTATTAAGATACGCGTGCAAGATGTACTTCGTAAGTTATTACGCATAAAATCACCTAATATTTAACTGGCAGCCCGCCTATATAACGCGCCATTTAAATATGTCTATAACCGCGTTAATGGTATTAAGAGTTAAATGCAGAGATCTGGCAATAATAAGAGGCTTAATTAATACCAGGAGGCCATGCTCCTATCCTATATTAATTAAATAGACTATCTTAGAGTTGGCGCGCTATTCCACTAAGTCTATAATTATACGTAGCGTATCCTTAAGCTCTATACGCCTAATAGTACCAAACCACCTACTCTTAGACACGACTGGACTAAGATATTCCTTAAATAAAACCTAATAGCATATAAGGTTAAGTAGAAGCCTATAGAGATTAATTAAGCTAATGTAAATAATCCTGCCACAATATAGGAATAGTATACTTTATATAAAAATATAAAGAAGTAATAGGGTATTCTACTATGTGATAAATACAATTTTAATAAGTCTGGATTTATATTAGAATTAGTAGCAGCTAGTGGATAATTATGCGTGTATTAGATACTAAGAGGATACACTTAGCCAGTAAGACAAATCGCGATTTCGCGTTAGTATTAGAGGCTATATCTAATTTACTTATTAGCAGAGAAGGACCTGCATTTAATATAGATAGCAATACGAGCCTATATAAAGCGTTAAAGGACTAACTAATAGGTTGTTTAAAAGGGAGGCTTAATATCTACAGTAGATGGACGGCTTAAAGTATTATAATAAGTTCAGAAGGAAGTAGAGAAGGTAGGTAGGGCGGCTATATGTACAGTAAAGAAGCGGGCAAAGAAGGACGCTACACAACGCGTAGAGGTCTCAGACTCGTGATATTTGGCAGGATTGTAGCTAGGCTATTGCTCAAGATGCTCTACCAAGGATTTCTATATATACGTAGCCTACGTAGAAATCTACGGCTTTAAATTTATGTAGTAGGGCTTGTATTCCGTTAAGCTCGGTGAACCGTTAAGCTGCGTAGGACTATAAGCGTAAGCGAATAGTCTGTAGGGCGGATAACTGGCCTACATTTCCCCTATAGCCTCCTCTATATATATATATATTAGGTTACGTATACCGCGCCTATTAAGACCCTTCTATAAGTCACCTTTTAACGCCATAAGGCCGTTAAAGCTGGCCAATGTTTCCGCTGCCTAGAGCTTTACCTATGTTTTTACCTTGTTAAGCTATCTAGTCGCCGTTACGTCGCCATCGCGTCACTATCGCATCGCTATTATCTAGGTCGCGCGTACTACGCCTATTAAGACCCTCTTTTAAGTTACCTAGGTATACTAGATACCAAATAGGCCCTTATAGAGGGGCCTTAATAAGTTCTCTAGGTAGGGCATTAACAAGTTCTTTGCGGTAGCCTTAGGGCCTTAATAAGTTTATATAAATCCATAACGTGTTAACCTTAACAAGTTCTCATAAAAGGAGGTTCCCTATACCCTTGCCATATCCCTATAGTTTTAGGGCTAGTATAAGCCTAAAGGTATCCTATTATACGCTTAGGGCATGTCTATATTAACTAGTTAAATAAGGCCAGTTTTAGGCCTAGCTGCGAGCTAGGTAGTTATATATTAGGCGGTTTTTATATCCTAGTTTCCCTTAATGGCCCCCCTAAATAGTACAACAGGAGCCCTAAATAGGGGTAGTAGGACTCCTGGTGTTATTAAGGGCGATACTTATACACGTCGCAGGCTTAACACCACAGAGTCGCAATATTAGCGCGCTACGCGCGCTGCGACGGCTCTTCTCTATCACCTCTACACTTAGCCATTATAAGGAGTAATTTCCTGATAATGTTTCTACCTATAGTAACGTAGATATATATAGTAGGGCTTTGCGGGCTTAATTTATTATTTACTTTTTATAAATAATTTAGCTATTAGTAAACTTAATAAAGAAGAACGTAAGGTTTAAATAGACTACTAAATATAAATAAGCTTTTAACGACCTAAAATATCGTTTTATAACTACTTTAACCCTAACCTTAAATATATCGTTAAAATAGACTCTTCTAATTATGCGTAAGAAAGAGTATTATTATAATATAATAAGAACGGTAAACTATAACTAGTAGCCTACCTTTTTTAAAAGCTTGTCTCTATAGAATTTAACTATAAAATATATAATAAAAAACTACCTATAATTATTAGATGCTTTAAATAATAGCCTTTAGAACTTAAAGATTTATTGTTTCTAATACGTATATTAACGGACTATAAGAACCTATATTACTTTATAACTACGAAGTAATTAACCTACTATTAGACTTGCTAGGCCAAATATCTCTCTTAATTTAACTTTAAGATTACGTACTAACCTAATAAGCTCGGCTAGAAGCCTAACATATTAATATAACAATTATAGGACTTACTTATAGATACTCTAGATAAACGAATTATAAATTAAATACTAATTCTATTACCTCCTAATCGCTTAAAGAAACTACGTCCTATATTTTTATTATTATTATTTATTGCTTAACGTCCGATTCGGATCCCTATTGGGCCCACGCGGACTACTCCTTATATACATATAGGGAGAAAACTCTATTTGAGAAAACCCTATAATCTATCTCCCCACCTTTTGGGACTCGCCTGCGGAGCGCCTGTAAGGCGCCTGCGAGTTACCTGTGGTGCTCTACTACCTTACTTTTTAACCTCCTTGGGAACCACTGCTGCTGTAACAAGCCTACGGACGCGCTAGTATCGCAAACTTTACTCTACTACTGTAGAGTTATTAGGGGGCGCCCGTTGCTCGCCCCCCTACCCTCTATTACCATTTCCTTTGCAACCCGGAACTAGTTTAGTACATTTTGGCTAATAAGCCACTAGGTAACCGCCTTAAGGCCTTTTTATATTAAGAGTAGTGTATTATAGTTCTCTATGCTAGCTACTAAGAGCATTGCTTCTCGGTTGGTGTATAAGGGGTATAACAGTATTATATATTTTAGTGTCTGTCTTAGCCAGCTATATTTACATTTTAGGCTACCTACTAGGACACCCGCCCAGTAGAGCCAGTCTTTTAGTCCTATTATTTCTATTCTTAAGAGTGTTGCCATTGTATTTTCTGCCTTTATTAGGCCTTTTTGGGGCCCTAGAGTGTTTACTCCCTATAGCGTTAACTATACTACGGCTTGGGTTCCTCTTGCCTTAGTTAGCCTCTGTACCTTTAACTCCTATATACCTCTCTAGCGTTGGCCCAGCCAGTATTATATTGCAGTAGATGGTTTCCTGGCATTCTTTTATGCTTTACTTTGGCTCCTTTCTCTCTCTTACTGCTGTCTTTGCTGGCCTCTTACGTGTCTCCTTTCCTCCTCTATATAGGCCTGGGCCCTAAAGTAGTACTATTTTTCTTCTGCTTTCTTTACCTGTTTCTCTAATATATCTTCCCTACTTTGGGGTTATTGGCTTGTTCTCCTATAGGGCGCCCTAGGGTCCCTCTATAGTTTATTTAGGCGTGTCTTGATATACTTTATAACATTAAAGTTGCGTTTATTTTACGCCCTTTGCATTGCAGTGGCTTTAATATATAGTTATAGGGGGGGAATATTGGCTTCCTTCTTAAGCAGTGCTGTGGCTGTTTGCTTATATCCGCCTATTATACTCCAAAGGTAGGCTATTTAGACCTTTTAGAGTGGTTTAAGGAGCAATTTAGGGGGGCCTTTCTTAGATTCTCTAATGGCCCAAACACTGGACCTATACGTTATAGTTGGCCGGACAACTGCTATATATAGTAGGCGTGACCTCTAGAAGTATAGACCCCATATAGAATTAACAATTCTAGATAATGCAATATACTATACTTAGCCCTTGCGGGCCGCTTGCGCCGCATGTGCGCTCTACTAGAGTTTGCTATCTACCTATACTCCTAATACCCTTAGGCCCTGAACTAGTTAACCCCTAAAGCCTTAAATACAAATTGTGTGCTAGAGATTTACAGATTGGTTACATTTTCTTATAAAGTGGATTAGCTAGTATTTCTCTAGTAAGAATTGGACTCTATATCATCTTGCCTATTCTATATAGGTGTTATAAGCTTTCTCTAGTATTCTATAGTTCTCTGCGGCTGTTGGCCTATATATAATTAGGTTTATATTATCAACAAAGCCTATCCCCTAGGTCGCCCTTCCTTAAAGGAGTTAAGCAGGTTGCTTATAAAGAAAAGAAAGAGTATAGGTAAGAGGGGTAATCCTTGTAGTATTCCTATTATAACTACAATAGGGGGGCTTTGGTATCCGCTAAAGACCAGTAATATTTCTTTCTAACCTATAAACCCTTAAACAAATTATATAATCCATTTTAGAAAGCCTTTTGCCCTAAGGATATATAGGAGACACTTATGGGGTACGTTATTATAGGCGCCACTAATATCTAGGCTGAGCATTAATATTATAAAGTCCCTTCACATTGCCTATGCGGATTTAATGGTGGTAGCAAGTAGCATAAGAGCTAATAGTGTTAAGCAGTTCTTTCTTGCCCCTATTTAGCTTTATAGTAGTAGGGCGTGTTCCTTGGCCGTATCTGCTATATAGTCCGCTATTACCTTTTCTAAGATCTTACTGAGGGGGTTTTCTAAAGCAATAGGGCGGTAGCTTCCTGGGATTAAGTAATCTACTTTACCTTCTTTCTATAGGATAACCGTTGTTATAGATCTTCCGAGTTATGGGTAGTAGCCTATAGTAAAGTATGCCCTAGCTACATCTATAAGCTAGGGTGCTATAAGTAGTCCACAGGTTTTTAAGGCCTTATTTAGAATCCTATCTAGTCCTAGTACTGTGTTGTTTAAAAGGCGGCTAATAGTTCTAGCCATTTCCTTTATTATTATGTCGCTGTTGACCCTTAGGCAAGTTACCAGTGTTTCACCTATAATGTCGCTGAGGTCTGCTAAAGCTAGTTAGGGGAAGAACCTTTCTATAAGGATCTTTACCTTCTTATTATTATTATTAGTAGCCTATAACTCCCCTGCTCTTTATAGGGGTGGTAGGTATAGATCTTCTGCTAGGCGCCCTACCTTTTTCTTTACCTATTTCGCTATAGCCCAAAGGCCCTTATTATAGGGGAGGCTTGGGTTAGAAGTGTGCTTGTTTATAAACCGTCTCTAGTTGTTCCTTGCTTCTTTCTTTAGGGTATTCTTTAACTGGTTTCTTATGTCTTTGTATTGTCTCTTATCTTTAGGGTTGTGGCTACTTATATATTTCCTTCTTGCTTATTATTAGCTGGCAATAAGAACCGCGCATTATGCAGACCATGCGTATCGCGTATGGGGGCCCAGTTTTAATACCGGGTAGTGCTCTTCTAGCCTGTTTTTAATTGCTGCCTGGATTCTTTCTAGTCTTTGGTTAATTTCCTTAGGGGTGGCTAATAAGCCTTACTTGTTTGGTATTGGGTGGATTTCTTCTTGTAACGGGCCTGTACAAATGCTTCTGAACCGAAGCTTGTAGATTGCTACCATACAAGAATACTAAGCTGAGGAGAAGAAGAAGAGGAAAGGAGGCTCTAGGGGGTAATATACACGCTATGGGCGGACTCTGGATATTGCGCTAAGCTAGCTTAGGGGATGGTGCCCTAGCACCGTTATATCACTCCCCCCTTTCAAAAAAGCCTGCCCTTAGGCTTTATCCCCTTATAGAAGAGAAAAAAGAGAAAGAAAAGAAAAAAAATCTAGCATCTGGCGCTTAATCGCGATGCTGGTTAACATAGGACTTATAGCAGTCCTGCAGCTCCTGCTACTGCGAGGGGTATATCGCTATACCTAGTTAACTTAGGGCAGGTAGCCGTCCTGCAGCTCCTGCTGCTATGAGAGGTATATCGCTAGGAGCCCTCCGCTGGTCCTCTAGAACTCCGGTACCTCCTAGCTCTCTATCCCCCCTTTTATTATGGCGCGCCCTAAGCCATAAAAAAAAGAAGCCCCCCTACTCCCCCTCTTATAAAAAGGCAGGTGAAAAGGTTTTAATAAGGGTGGGAGGGTTAGGAAGTTATAGCTCGCATATATATTAGTATAAGCTCTTGTCCGTTTAGTAGCAATACAGTGCCAGTAATGGGGTTGTTTGGGTGGCAGTACAATGCTAGCAATAGGGTTGTATTTGTAGGCGTATTCGTGTGGTGCTTATTAGCTTATAGGCATATTAGCGCGAGGTCTTATTAATTTGGGTAGTAGTACAGTGCTAGCGGCAGGGTTATATTCTAAGGAGTAAAGCTCTCCTTATATACAGTTGTTACTGTAGGCGGAGTAGTAGAAGTTGGTTATAGTGCTATAGGCAGAGCAGTAGGTATTGGTTGGCTATAGTAATATAGCGAGGTATCGTGTTTAGCTGCAGGTAGAGCAGTAAAGGTTAATTGGCTATAGGTAGAGCAGTAAAGGTTAGGTATAGTACTGTAGGCAGAGCAGCGGAGGTCTATTGTAATAGCAGTATGGTGTAAGTATTAGGTGGTAATAGTGGTTAAATATAGAGCTCGGTTTATTAGTTAGTTAGTAGATTATAGGCGTATTAGCACAGTCGGTTTGTTGGTTAGACTATAGGCGTAGTAGTATAGTCGTTGTTAGGTTAGCGTAGGGCATGCAGCCGTCCTGCTGCTGTAAGAGGTATATATTGTAGCTCTACTACCCCCTCCTTTAATATGGCGCGCCCTAAGCTATAAAAAAAAGAAATATAGCTTGCATACGTATTGGCACGAGCTCTTATCTGTTTAGTAGTAGTACAGTACTAGCGTTAGGGTTGTATTTTAGGAAGATAGGTAGGCAGAATATGGCAGAATGTAATATAGTAAGCAGAATACAGCAGAACGCAATAGGGTAGCGATATAGCATTTTGCTGGCTCTACCGTTGAACGGACTAATTAGGATTTTCTATGCCGGGTATAGAAAATTGCTATTGGCTTAGCTGAGGGCAGTAAGCGGAACTGACATCTCTATAGTAGAAATAGGTAGACGTATAAAGAGGACCCTAAGAATCCAACTATATATTACACTACACGTATATTACATCTATTGTACTATATTAAAGTATACCAACATCTACTCTGTATACGGTTATTACTGCAGGCGAAGTAGTAGAAGTTAGTAGTAGTGCTATAGGTAGAGCAGTAATAGTTAAATTAGGATTAGCTATAGGCAAAGCAGCAGAGGTTAAGTGGCAGTGCGGTATTAGCATTAGATGGTAGATAGCAGGCGTATTAGCGCTATTATTAGTTAATTAATCGCTGGCATAATGGCATAATTAGTTAATTAGTTTGCATTTAAATTATATTTAAATCGCATTTAGATCGTAGGCGTAACGGCGTGATTATTATCTAGTTCGTCTAAATTGATTTCGTTGTTGAAGCTAAGGTAAAGCTTATATAACTTAATATTAACTATAGTCGTTCCTTAGTATGCGTAGCTTAGTGTCTGTTGAAAAGGATTACTATAGGCGGAGAAGAAGACAATTAAATTAGTAAGGGAGGTAGTTAATTGTTAACAAACTCATACGGTTGTTATTAAAGTCGTAGTTTATATTGTAGGCATATTGGCACGACGGTTAGTTAGGTTTACTTTTAAATCACATTTAGGTCGCGTTTAAATCGCATTTAGATCATAGGCGTATCGGCACAATTATTTAGTTAGTTTCTTAAGGTCTACCATTAATTGGTAGGTAGTTTAAGACGTTGTTAATTATTCAATTAATTAATATGCTGTTAACTAGCAGAGATGCTATTGTATTACTAGCTATAGTTAATCGGTTGGTTTAAGGTATGCTATTAATTATAGCACATTTAACTAGTTATTGTACAAGTAGGGTATTAAGGGAGACGCGCCAATAGGTTAATTCTTGTTAAGGTATTTAATTAGTTAAAGGATATACTGTTGATTATAGTATATTTAATAATTTAATAGGAATCAATCAGGGTATTAGTATATAGTTTATTAATATTCTTGTAATTCTTGGAACAGGTTGTTATAAAATAGTAGATGTGTTTAAGTGTTTTTAGGAGATTTAAAGGTACGCTGTAGAGTTGGTAGCCGTATTTAAATACTTATATTTAATCGAGGAAGGTATCGATTAAAGACTTATAGGAATGCCATTATGACTTGGCATATTAAATTGTTGTTAAAGGTATTAAAAGAGGTATTAAGAGGGTACGTGTTGATATTTTAATTCTTGTTGGAGTCGAAGGTATTAAAGAAAGAGTGCGCTTTAATATTTGAGTATAGTTATACGAGGATAAGCTGTTATATAGCGTTCAATTTAATAAGATGCTATTAGAGAGTAGGTTCGCATATTATTGTTTAAGGAGGACTGCCGTTGAGTAGTGGGCAGTTTAAGGGTAGTTAACGAATAGTATTAAGGGTACGTATTGAGAGGTACGTATTAATATTTTAATTCTGGTTAACGACTGGCAAGACACGCTTTTGTAATAGTAGGCTGTTTTGTTTATAGAGGGTTATATAAATAGCTATTAAGAGAAACGCGTTAATAGTTTATAAGAGGTTATAGAAATAAATAGGCTTATCTATAGAGCTATTAAAGAGTGCTACGAATTGGAATAATTCTCCTAATCTATTCTCCTAATTAAGAGTGCTATGAATTGCTTAAATTCTCTCTAAATTCCTAGTACCCTATACGTAGGACTGTAATACTTGTAGATATATTCAGCCGTAAGATTAGGAGACTATCTGGGTTGACAGTAATATTTGGGTTGATTAGATACGGTAGTTATTAATAAGAACTTAATGGGTGTCTATAAGGCATTTATAGACAGGTTGGAGAGTTATATTACAGGTATATTGGCGCAATAGATTATTGGGTTTACTTTTAAATTATATTTAGGCCGTATTTAAATTGTATTTAGATTGTAGGCGTATTGGCGCAGTTATTCAGTCAATCAGACTGTAGGCATATTAGCATAGTTGGTAATTGGGTTTAGGGGTTTAGGGTGGCAGTATAGTACTAGTAAGTCCTTCCTAATTGATTTCGTCTCTCCTTGTACGGCTTAGTATTAATTAGGGTGGTTATTATAGCGTAGTCTAAGTATCCATTAATGTTGTTTATCGCAGCGTTATGGCTAAGTCTCAGTTGACTTTGTTCTTTATAGTACTAGGGTAAGTCTTAACCGGGGTTATCTCTGCAGCTTATATAACTCCGTATTAGTTAAAAAGGTTAGAGGGGTGAGATATTCTAAAGCCTTCCTAGGCACGTGTCCTTGGCCATTAAAGTTAGCATTTAATTATAACTATAGGAGACCTTCTAGCTGCTTAAATACTGGCTCCTAGTATCAATAATAGCGACTTAATGTGTCAACGATGTGCAGCTAGGGGTGTTTAACATGAGTTCTCCGCGAGAACCTATAGAATGGGGGTGGGATATTATCCAGGCCTTCCCAGGTGAGGGAAAGAGGGAGCTCCAAATAAATAAAGTCCCCCCCAGGTGGGTGAGCTTAGTATAATATAACGGGCCCATACAAATGCTTCTGAACTAAAGCTTATAGATTGCTACCATATAAGAATACTAAGCTGAGGAGAAGAAGAAGAGGAAAGGAGGCTCTAGGGGGTAATATACACGCTACAGGCGGACTCCGGATATTGCGCCAAGCCAGCTCAGGGGATGGTGCCCTAGCACCGTCACACTTCTAGGTCTTAAAGTTGTTGTTTAACTATATTAAGGAAGCTATCTATCTTGAGCTTCCTTATTGCGTATCTTTTGCTACTTGGTTGCGCCTTAATATCCAAAACGTCCTATATTTTTAAACGCGGAACTTAAAAAAAATTAGAAATTAATAAATAAGATATAGAAATTAATAAGTTAATAGGATATAAATATAAGAATAACGTATAAATAGTAGATATAATAAAAGCGATTTAAACGGAAAAACAATATTATAAGGATTTTATACTCACTAAATGCGAAATTTATAACTATTAATTATACTATTAATAGAAGATAGGAATTCCGAATTCTAAACTCTTTTAATTTAAAATGCTTAAATTTATATAAAATTCCCCTATAGTAGCGTATCCTAGCTATATAAAGACTTATAATAATAATTATCCATTGCTTAACGTCCGATTTGGATCCCTGTTGGGCCTATACAGACTACTCCTTACTTATATATAGGGAGAAAACTCTATTTGATAAAACCCCGTAATCCATCTCCCCGCCTTTTAGGACTCGCCTGCTTAGCGCCTACGAGTCACCTATGGTGCTCTACTACCTTACTTTTTGACCTCCTTAGGAACCACTACTTCCGTAACAAGCCTACGGACGCGCTAGTATCGCAAACTTAACTCTACTACTATAGAGTTATTAGGGACAAAGACCTATAAGATAGCTTAATAAGTATACTATTAGCCTATAATATATAACTACGTACGAAAATATATCTAAGTATATAAGATATGCGTACGTAAAAAGACCTCTTATATAAAGAAGTATGGGGTACTTTAATAGTTACTAATTCTAATATAAAGATAGCGTAGGGAAGATATATTAGGAAAACAGGTAGAGAAAGCAGAAGAAGAATAGTGCGGCGCTAGGGCCCAGGCCCATATAGAGAAGGAAGGGAGACGCGCAAGAGGCCAGCAAAGACAACAGCAAGGGAGAGAAAGGAGCCAAAGTAGAGCACGAAAGAGTACTGGAAAACCATCTACCGCAACACAATACTGGTTGGACCGACGCTGGAGAGATAAATGGGAGTTAAAGGTACAGAGGCAGACTTAGGCAAGGGGAACCTAAGCCGTAGCATAGGTAACGCTATGGGGGGTAAATACCTAAGGGCTCCAAGAGGGCCTAACAAAGGCAGAAAATATAATAGCAACACTCTTAAGAACAGGAATAATAGGACTAAAAGATTGGCTTCACTAGGTAGGTATCCTAGTGGGTAGCCTAAGGTGCGAATATAGCTGGCTAAGACAGACACTAAAACATATAATACTATTATGCCCCTTACGCACCGGCTAAGAAGTAATACTCTTAGCAGCTGGCACAGAAAACTATAATACACTACTCTTAACACAGAAAGGCCTTAAGGCGGCTACCCAGTGGCTTATTGGCTAAAATGTGCTAGACTAGTTCCGGGTTGCAAAGGAAATAGTAATAAAAAGCAAAGGGGCGAGTAACAGGCGCCCCCTAATAACTCTACAGGAGTAGAGTATAGTGTGTAATACTAGCGCGTCCATAGGTTTGTTACGGCAGCAGTAGTTCCCAAGGAGGTTAAAAAGTAAGGTAGTAGAGCACCACTAGTAACTCGTAGGCGACTTATAAGCGAGCCCTAAAAGGCGGGGAGACGGATCACGGGGTTTTCTTAAATAGAGTTTTCTCCCTATATGTATATAAGGAGTAGTCCGCGTGGGCCTAACAGGGATCCGAATCGGACGTTAAGCAATAAATAATAATAATAATAATATAAAGATAGCGTAATATCTTAATTAACTTTATACTTAACTTGTCTAATAGTAATAGGCTTATAAATATTATAGTAGTTATTAACTATCTTATAAAAATATAATATATAATTCCTATAGACTTAATTAATACAATATTATTAGCCGAATATTTTATTAAGTATATCTTTAAGCTATACAGACTTCCTAATTTAATAATATCCAACCATAGAAGCCAGTTCGTTTTAGACTTCTAGTAAGCCCTATATAAACAACTAGATATATAAATATAACTCTTAGCTATATTTTATCTAAATATAGACAATTAAACCGAAATTGTAAATGTAATTATAGAATAATGCCTATAAATATACTACTTCTACCTATGAGATAACTAGGAAAAGTAGCTACCTTTAGCTAAGTTTACTATAAATAATGCGATAAACGAATTAATAGGCGTAACGCCGTTCTATACAACCTACGGATAAACCCCTTAATTTAGATTTAAACTATATTCTAAAATTAATATAATAGGATCTATAATTAAGCCGATTTAGTTAATTAACACATATAACTTCGCTAATTAAATAAAATAGTTAATAGAACTATTACGAAGTAAATTAACCTACGCTTAAACGGTATAAAAATAGTATATAAATAAAGGACGAGCTCTTACGTAGGACTTTAAGGAATATAATATAGTTTATCTAAATATACGAAACCTATAGACTTAATGGCCCTTAAAGAAACTTAATTAGAAATTTATGGGCCTATACTAAATTAAGAAGAAATTAAGCCCGTACGCCTATAGGCTTAAACTACTAACTAAGATAAAAATATACCCATCGTTTTACGTAAGCTTACTATAACCTTTAAAAGGCAAACCTATAACTCGCGAAGTGCCGCCGCTACCTTTTATAGTTATTAAAAATAGCAACGGTTCTTACTTTATTAATTTAATTAATAATATATAATAGAATATACGATTTAAACGATTTAAACTTCTTATTAAGTAAAAAGGATATAAAATACAAACCTAGGAACCCTATAAGTAGATTAAGGCCAATATGCCTTCCCTAGTAAAAGAACACTATAAGGACTATCCTTTACGGCCTATTTTAGCTAGATAGACATAATATAAAGGTAAATAACTACTACCTAATACGAATATACGAGATACGATAGTAGGAAGCTCGAAATTTAAAAGAAATCAAAAAATATTATAATACTTATAATACGGTTATATAATACGTAAGATAGTAAAGAACTTTAACCGCTAGTTAAAGTTATTAAATTAGTTAGATTTACCTTACCGCCTTAACTAAGCTAATAGTAATTTTCTATTTTAGGGATAGAAACCCCTAATTAGTCTATTTAACAATTAGACCTAGTAGAACTCTATACCGCTATTTAACGTAAATATATAAAGTGTAATAAGTTATTAAATTATAACTAATACTAAATTATTTTAGACCTTTAGCTAAAGGGGAGGTACTATAACAGGACTAGCCTAGTTATAGTAGGAATGTCTTAGTAAAATACTTAATAGATAAAACCCGACGCTTTAACCAAATTCTACCGAATTTTACTAGGTTAATTAACTTCTACTAAGTTCTACTAGATTAATTGAATTCTACTAAAGCCCGTTAAAGATTACATGCGTATATATATACGTATTGACCGCTAAGACCCCTAACTATTTAATTATAAGATTCTCGCGTTATTCCTTTCTCTTCTTTACATAATATCTTATTTTCTATAGGAGCTATACTTCTAGATTTAGATAGAATTAATATTGTTCCTTTAAATCTTTCTGAAGTCTCTTCGCGCCCTTATAAATACAAAGGCAATTAGGCTCTTCTCTTTCTCTAAAGAAGTTGTTTTATATAAAGAAAGGAAATGAAGCGCTTTTTCTATTCCTAAATAGAATAGGGATAGCTACTAGAAAGTGGCTAATAGCAGTAAAATCTCTAGAAGGAGGTAACTCCTACTAAACTTCTAGTAGATAGATAATAGAGAGTAAAAGGATGGAAATAAATTATAAAAGGACAGGACAGGCATTAGGATTTCTTATTTCTTAGTCTTTTCTACCGTTTCTTATTACCTAATAGTCGTTAGTAACTGTCACGGTGACGAAGTATCACATGCGAACACTAGATGAACAAGCATTAGATTCGTGGAATTGATAGCTATATACGGCTGTCGTGGAGACTTAAGAGGATTGCTAGAGAGCTTAACAAGAATGCAGCTGCGGGCGAATCTATATAGGGGCAATCGGGGCGGATAAACTATCTACCAAGCGATATCAAATAAGGAAAGGAAAGCTACGCGTCTAGCGTAGCGCGTGTCGCGGACAGTCCCATAACAGTAACTTAGTGTTTTACTAAGGAGCTATAAACCCTAGTCTAGGGATTTGTAAACTATTAGGCTATAGTTACTAGTATATATTAAGCTATATAGGAAGGATATATATATATAGAGCTATAGCGCTATAGCACTATAGCCTAGAAGCTATATGCGTAGTATTATATATAGTAAAATATAGCGGATAAAAAAAACGTAGGGTATAAGTATATATAGAGTATATACTTACTATAGTAATAGCTAAAGATAGAGGGATTAGTAGTAGAGGCTACCTATAGGTTATTAGATTACTTATAGTAAGTATATATATAGTGTATATATTAGTAAAAATTAGTATTAAAATTTTACCTTAGGTTTTTATTAGTATATATAAGACCTATACTTATAATATACGCTATAATATTAAGGAGAAGAAGTTATAGCATAACTATTATTATAGATATACTATGCATATATATAGGCTATATTTTAATAACTAACTTTTACTATATTATATTATTATATTAACGCATATACTATATATATATATACTATAATATTTATAATCTAAGAATTAATAGCTTTATTTTTATTTTATTTAAATTATAGAGGTCGCTATTATAAGTTCTTGCACCTTCCTAATTAGGAAATTAAGCGACTGCGCACGCGAAATCACGGGTGCGCAGCTACCAGCCTACCCCACGTAAATTTAGGCACGATCCCGCTACAAATGCGTAATTTTGAGCACTGCTACATAAGCTGCAATACCGACTGCGTAGATTACAGCATTAATAATTTTTAACAAATTTTAAGTTATAATAACTACTTTAATACTATTAATTATATAATAGCTTTAACTTGGAATTTATATAAAGCTTATAAAATTTTATATAAAAAAATAATTTAATAATATACTAAGAGAGTTAGTAACTTAACTTCTTAAATAGAAAGGTGCAAGAACTTATAACAGCGACCTCCGTATATATATATTATATATAGGCTAAACGTAGTCTAAAGCTAATTGTGGTTATAAAGCTAGTTTATAAGCTCTAACTGTGTTGAACTTCGGGCTCACAGCTCGGCGTGGTTACGGAAAAGACTCGGCGTGGTTAGAAAGTTTAACGTAGTCAGAACTTGCAAACCAGCTTCGTGACCACAATTAGCTTGAGACCACGCTAAGCCTACGCATATGCAATACACATATAATTTAAATAAAATAGAAAATGCAAAGCCGTTTATCTTTAAATCACAAATATCCTAGTTTATGGCAGTACATATGCCGCGCATATACGCTAAACAATAGCTATATAAGGTAATGGTAGTTAGTCATTAAAACATGGCCCATACACACGCGTAGCATATCTACAATAATAGTCGTACTATAACTTCTTCTCCATAACATCACAGCGTATGCCACAAGTATGTACAGCATAATATAGGCATAGGTCTTGCATATACTAACAAAAAGAATAAGGCGAATTTCTATTACTAATTTAACCATCGTATACGCCGTATATACGCTCACCATAAGCAATCTGATAATCGCAGACTTTAATAACCCGTAGGTGGCCTCCACCACCAACCCTTCTACCTTTGGCCATTACTATAGTAAGCATATGCAGAGTATATACATATACTATACTTACAAAGCCTTACAGGTCTGATTCCAAATCCTAATCCCAGTTAGGTAACTCCTAGTTAGTTATAGAATTGCATATACACGGTATATACTTATAATAACTATAGCGCGCGCTACAGCAGCTCTTGCTAGAGGAAGACGTAAGTGTATATAAAGCCGCATATCCGGTGTATATGCTAACTATATATAGCCCCAACCGTTTTGGTCCAAGACAACGCGAGTATATACAGCTCTATATACTGCGTAGGCATATACTAAGCGTATACTAGACCCACCTAATACCGCCTCTATACTCTCCTTAGTTAACACCATGGTATATATTACTTATCCACACCCTATGCGTAGCATATGCTAAGCCAAAGTTTAGGTGTGATATTGCAGTTAATAGTACGCAGATGTGCGGCTATATTTTCACCGCTTAGCCAAGTATACGTTTTGCATATACATAGCGCCTGCGGCTCTACTAATATGGCTATAGTATCGCCAGCATGTCCGCAATAAGCACAGCGGTGCTTGTATATACTACTATATTATTATAGCAGCTCGGTATATGCTTACTATATATAGTAACTAACCCGATTACTAATAACACATCAGTTGGAGAGCTGGTCGCAGGTAAGAAGTATATACTATATATATACAGCGTATATGCGAGGCTAATACATTATAGTTCCCTAAAGCTGTTTATTCTCTCTAGTGGCTGGCGGGATATAAGATACCTATATAAGCCTAGGTATATCTATGCCCATACGTCGCATATACGTCGCTAATAGTGTCTATAGTTGTGGCCCCTTGGGTTCTAGGATCTTGGAGTATATAGATGCCTATACACTCTTTATATATATCCACCCTATACCGCGCATACGCTTAGCCTAAGCTAATTAAATGCAGTGCCTAGGACCAGGGGTTTGCTACCCAATTTGGCAGGCAATTCCATTATAAGGTAAGAGCACTAGTATTGCTTCTGCATATACGCACTATACCCTAATATATATATCTATTTATCTATATACTTATTCCCCCTAAGTTTAATTTTAGACCTAAAGGCACTTATAGGCCTAAGGGTAGCATATATAAGGAACAAGCACGGCTACCACTAGGGATACTGCCCAATTCCAAAACTAACGCTTGACTCTATATTTAGGAGACTAAGAAAGTTTAATTTAGCATATCCCCTGCACATACATCACCAAAACCACCACTTAGTTATATTGCTAGCTCATACACATATACCCTATGTATATGCAAACCCCTAATGTCTTCTACTAACCATAGGTTAACACGCGCTTATACTAGGCGTATACTAATATAAGGGAAACAGCATATTAGCCCTACTACTCCCTCCACCAGCTTAAAGCGCAAGGTTAGTATTTCACCTATATATATTTAGCATACGCTAACCATATGCGCAGCGCGGCCTGACCCCCCTAGATAACTGCGAGGAGTCCCCCTCGCCGTCTACACGCCGCCAAAGCAGTAGGTTTGCTTTGCATATGTCCTATATATACACTACTAATATTTAGCACAGGGAGCAGAAAAACAACAGGCCGCCACTATAGTAGTAGTAAGAGCTCCGGTAAGTTTAGTTTATTCTATTACGTATATTACACTTATGCTCTGCATAAGCCACCCCCACCGCAGGTAGAACCCGCCGCTTATTCTATATCACTAGTTAAGTCCTAGCATATACTAGGCCTGCACACTGCATACGCAATATGCAATATACATAGTCAAAGTTTAGGCAGAGTTTAGTAGACGGATAGGCTAGGCATATACCTAACATAGGGCGCGGGGCTATAGGCCCATATTAATTAATTCTTTATTTATGGTAATAGAACTCTATAACACTTGCTCTATGTATACCGTGCATATACGCCCTATATACTAACACTATACTCCTATGCCCACTTCTTAAGCTCTGCTAGCTCCTTCGCTTTATTATATATATCTTTAGCCTATTTTAATTTATTAATTCGTCGCTCCATATTTTCTATATAGAGTGTATATGCCTCCTTCTCTATCTCCTTTATAGATAGGTTAGACCTATACCTTTTACCCATAGTCTAGGGCGTTTAACTTTAAGATAGTAGGGGCAACATCTACGCTATATATACTGTGGATATACGCGATATATCCAATACTAATATAATATTATTATCTGCTCTACTTATCTGCGACATAGTCTGCCCACTAAATATAGTAGGTAATTCTATATCAGGTATATACTATAGATTAGGCTTAGGGGTATTAAATAGGTTCTAAGAATTCCAAAGAAGATTTAGTTTAGGATTTTTAGCTTATTACTTAGCTACTTTCCACTATTTCTAGGCTGCTTAAGCTTAGCATCTACTTTGCATTTACAGCGCATATATATACTTTATTTCTATAGCTATACTGCTATCCGCTTTAAGTTACTATAATTTCTCTATATATTATCTATTCCTGTCTCTTTATATAGCTCTTATAGGTCGAACATTTCTTGTGTATGGAGTTTAAGCCTATACTAAAATGTTAGAATATACGGTGCATATATAGAGCGTATACATTTACTATAGTACTGCAGTAAGCATGCATAAGTTTTGACCAGTAAAGTTATTATCTTAAAAGTGACTACTTTTACCAATTTTAGTATGCTTTTATATATATGCCCACCACTTATAAGGGACCTTTAACTTTTCCTTTATAAGCCTAGCTAGTATCCATGTTTTCTTCTTATTGTTTATCCAAGATATAAGCTCCAGATGTAGTATGCATATGCTTTATATACGCTCTGTTAGTTTCTGCTCCATCTCCGCTTCCTATATCTACTCTATAATATATCTTGCTTTATAGGTTAGAAAGCACTTTGTAAAGTTTTGTTTAATATATACTTAGCAGAATACAAGTATATACTAAAGGTATTCATCCCATTTATGGGATAGGTTAATTGTATATAGGTAATCCCTAAAGCCTATATATTATTAGCATATGCTAGGTATATACGCAGCGTATACTTACTACCAGCTTATTTCTTATACATATTAACTATAGCCGTGCGAAGTCCGGTTCTATAAATATATGCAAATTATATAGATAATCAGGCAGCATTACTTAAAACCTTAAATACTAGCTAAAACATCTTTATATATATAGCACGTGTTTCTAAGTTTAGAAATACATATACTTATACCTTAATTCCTATTATAGGTATTAGCCTGTGCATAGCATATGCATAGCATAGGGCATGCATACGTTTGGAATTCTCGTCCTATCCCACAATTAAGAATAAATTCATTTTACCTTAAACCATTTTAAATAATAGGTCCATTTTAATATATATTACGTGTTAGAATGCCTTAGCTTACGCGTATATACAGTATACAATAAGGAAATGCTTATTATTAAAGTTATAAATTACCTAAATCCATTACTCTGTATTCTCTTTATATTGGTTAATAGAGAACTTGCGTAGCACACCTACTACGCTTAGGCTCTATATATACTTAACGTGTATCTAACCTATACTTACCTATATATGCCGTCCCCTCTAGGAATTGTAGTATCCTTTCCTTTTAAATCAGAGCAGTAATTCAATCCTTAATATTAAGACTACTATACACTGCACGTAGTGTCTGCGCCCCATACTTCTTACATAGAGTATAATACTGTGGAGATAGGATAAATCGACCTATACTATAGTAAGTAGTTTTATTCGCATATACTATGCATATATGGGGCATATGTATAGTAAGGCTTAGGACTTCCACCTATTTTATTACTTTAACTACATTATTAGCAAGGTCAATTGGTAGCTTTGTTAGGTATAGTAGATAATATATATAAGAATTCTATATAATAAGGCAAATATAAGGATACTGTGCCATATTAATAGGAATATAGCAATCTAACCGTGCACCGCATATTCGGCTTACTACCCTACCTTAGCCTTGCGGATGGTTAAACCCTAATAGGCTCAGCATATACGTAGCGTATATACAGTGTATATATTACCTACCACAATTTTTTCGCTTTAACGTTAAATATCTAATATAGGTATATTCTTTTTTAAGTTTCTGAACCCCATATTTAATAAGTAGACGTAGGTATTAAATATCTACCCTAGCAGTTATTAATAATAAAGGCCAAGCAGTATGCTATAGTTTAGTATTACTGCTGCTAAAACAACTAATGAACATTATCTATATATAATAAGCATATATTACGTATACACTGGCCATATATGTACTCCATATTAAGAAAACATCGTTAGTCTACTTTCACTACATACACGTTCTTGTGTACTAGGATAGGTATACTACCGCCATAATTATAGAATACCGTTGTAGTAGCTGCATATTATAAGTATTTACCTAATATATATAGATAATGCTTACTTCTCTATACTTTACTTAAGCTTTTCATTAACCTCTACTGCTTAGTGTGGACGACTGCTACGCTTTTAGAGGTTATTAATTAATTTAAGCTTAACCCTATTATATATAGGGCATATATAGAGGACATCCTCATAAGCGTGCTCGCAGTGTTTAATGCTGCTATATTTAAACGCTTAATAAAATGCTTTTCTACTTTCCCAATTATTGTTTTCTCCAAGGAGTTGTAGTTATGTAACTTTAGGGTTACTAGTTTTATAAAACGAAAATTAAATCTATTAGAGGTATAAGTACAGCATATACCTAGTATATATATTACATACCTTTAACATATACTGCTTAATAACCTTATATACTATTTTTTTATCTGCATCTATAGATAGCAGAGGTGTTGCTTTATAGATAAAGTATGCAATTCCTTCTTTTCTAGTTGCTAGATATTCTGGTATTACAATATAGTCTATTGCCTCTTAGACAATAACTTGGTGCTTACTGTTAGAGCTAATAAGTGCTCTATAGTCTTAGAGTATACTCTGGATATTCTTAGCATATATATAGCCTATGTATAGTATTATACGTAGTCTTACCTTAGAGAGACCTATATAAAATAGAAACCACTATTATATACTATCTTAACCCTTACCCTCCTCACCCTCCCTACTTTTCTTATCTTCGATACTCTCTCTACTAATTATATTATCTTAAGAACTATTGTCTTTGTGTTTAATATTAGGTACGCTTTAGTATACCTATATATCCTTAGTATATACCTAGCATATAATTATGCATACTAACTTATAGACCGTTTAGCCACCCTACTATACTCTTATTCACTTCAGTATAGTTTTCACTTGTTATTGGTATAGTAAGGCATATATAAATGCGGTTATATATGTGTAGGTATAGATATATATATATATCTATATCTATGTCTCTAGGTGTATGCGGAGCATATACTCTTAACATTTTAGTTTATGTATTTGCTTAAGTCAAATATAGCTACCAATGCGCGTTCTGTATGGGTAAAAGTGTAGTACCGCCGACCTTTTTCCGGGGGCTCTATTGGTAACCACGCTCAGCTTTCGCCGACCCCCATCGGTGACCACGTTCAACGTGTCCGAGACCACGATCAGCTGCGACCCGTTGAACTTCCTAACCACGCCGAGTTTTCTCCTAACTATGCCGAGCTGTCACCGGACCAGCATTTTGCACCTTAATCAAACCTGTCACATGGAAAACAGGGGAAAAGTGACGTTCACATGGAAAAGAGCTAAAAACAAGGCCCACGTATTGAAGTCCAGATTTTGTTGGGAGAGATATCTTTTGGTAGTCACCAAGTTATGGACGTCCTTAAGAAAGGAAATTGTCAGATGAGACATAAATCCGTTTGTACAGCATCACAGTACTACGAGCCACTCCACGAGAGGACATACGAGGCAGAGGAATCGTTGTCGGAGAGGCTCATAGCCCATATATTTTACTATACAGGCACCGCTCCTGGTTGAGTAAAAAGCATCGTCGTCGTCATCATCACCGCTGACGACGGCATCGACATGATAGGAACATCAATCTGGGACTACATCTTCATCCGGTCCTGTATATTCTTCCTACACTGGATTGCGCCTCTTAGTATCCTCTATTGCTTCACCATCTCTCTCGTCCATCCCTCTCCCATCTATGTTTCTTGGATACTAGAAGCCTGGGCCACCTTCGAGACAGCATTCTATTTCCTTGTCTACCTTCCGCGCAGATTCTACCTCCAAGCAGCTGCGACGCACCCAACGCCCGACTGCGGCGAACGCCGCCGTCTACTCTGCCAGCGTTGCCACGAGAATATTCCTGATCCCGAACGATATTTATCAAAATGGTTCTTGGACGCTCCAGCGTCGGAGATCAAGCGTGAGAACGTCAAGGACTTCTTTCGGTGGGCGTTTTTCAATACAGGAGAGTCTGATCTGGTGGACGATGAGGAGCTAGAAGAGTATATTGGGGAGATGGAGAAGTTGCTAGGGAGGAAGTTAGAAGCCGGAAGGGGGAATGCAAAATGCTTGAGGTTGACACTCGACAAGGTCGATATGTTACATCGGAGCTTGATGTGGTACCTGGTGAGCTTCTCTAGAAGATGCAGGCAGATTCGTCGTTTCACAGCACGAGCTAGATTGCTGATCCTTACTCCTTTCTACAGTGTGTGTTTATTGTCGACACAATAGCGTCTGGCTACATGCGCTACCACTCCTTCGACTTCCACCGCACTTCTCTCCTCCAATTTCCCACTATTTTCCCCTTCCGCCCGCTCGCTCTCCTCAGCCCCCATCTTTCTCCAGTGAAGACTCTCACCTACTGGCACCGCCCTCACACCTCCAAAACGAGACTCCCTATCCTGTTCATCCACGGCATCGGCATCGGACTCTATCCGTATGTGGACTTCTTAGCTGAGTTGAATGTGGGAGATGAGACAGATGGGTTAGATGGAGAGCTGGGAATCATCGCGGTGGAGATTATGCCTGTGAGCTTCAGGATTACAGGCGAGGCGTTGCAGAAAGATGAGATGTGCCATGAGATTCATTGCATATTGAAGGCGCATGGATGGGAAAAGTTTGTGTTAGTGTCACATTCGTAGGTATTCCCTTTCGCTTTCTCTACGTGTCTTCACCATTAATACTGATACTAACAATATATGAAGGTACGGAAGCGTGATCTCTACGCATCTCCTTCAGACTCCACATATCAGACAGAAGGTCGGGCCGATCCTATTTGTGGACCCAGTGTCTTTCCTGCTACATCTCCCAGATGTGGCGTACAATTTTGTAAGGCCTTCCCTATCCGGATAAATCCTAGCTAATCCCCTTCCCACTTTAGATCTACCGTAAACCAATCCGCGCCAACGAACACCAACTGTACTACTTCGCCTCCAAAGACATGGGCGTCTCGCACACGCTCTCTCGACGCTTCTTCTGGAGCGAGAACATCTTGTGGAAGGAAGATATCCAGTGCCAACGTGTGACTGTGGTGCTAGGTGGGAAAGATCTGATCATTGACACGGAAGCTGTTGGGACGTATCTAACGGGTGCGGATTATGGGAGTCGGGAGACGGGAAGCTGGAAGGAGGGAGAATGGAAGGGAGATAAGTTGGATGTGCTGTGGTTTCGGGAATTGGATCACGCGCAGGTGTTTGATAAGAAGGGGACGAGAGGGAGGTTGGTAGATGTTGTTAGGAGGTATTGTACTCAAAAATAGCTCTCGGCATTGTGTGTTTTCGATGACCACGGATAGATAGAAGGCCGACAGGTGGAAAGCGTCAGTTCAGGTTTATGTCGCCTCTGGCGAAAGATAGTGATAACGTGGTTAACGGGGTTTTGACCGCTCCCTGGGTTATGACCGTTTTGAACACCAAAATTCGCCAAAATGCTAACTTAGTGGTAAATAACTAGTAAAAGCCATTATAAGTCATCGCATCATTAGTAAGAGGTATTAAAGCTATAGATATATATAATAGAGTCTATATAAGGTCAATTTTAGTATTTTATAGTTTAATTGGCCACTAAGTTAACTCCTAAATGTCCTTATCTAAGGACTCTTTATTACTTATATTACTTATATTATTATCTTCCTAGCCTTCCTATAGGTCCTATAGTAGAGTAGCTTCCTCTACTACCTTTTTAGCGGCCTCCTAAAGTTGCTTAATAAGAGCTATAGCTATAGCAGTAGTAGTAGTAGTAAAGGACTCTTCTGCCTGCTTTTTAAGCTTATTTATAATTAATTCTTAATTAACGTCTAATATGGCCCTAAATAAAGTCTATATAGATTAATTCCACTAATATTAGATATAAAAAACCTCTAAGGGAGACGTAAGAGGTAATATAGTAGATACCCCTCTAGGTAGTATGCCCGTACTATATTAACGGGAGGAAAAATACCGTTAGGTCGCTGCTCTAAGACTCCTATAAGGGAGTATCCTAATTGCCTATATTACCCTATCTGCCCTTTATACTATGCTTCTATATTATTATAGATTGCCGTTAGATCTTATT
>Ga0307507_10000857_pt1 | contig 67560 bp, 16 predicted proteins | sample 7_EM_MG_FD_207223 | JGI IMG/M metagenome (GOLD analysis project Ga0307507, IMG submission 207223) | Populus trichocarpa ectomycorrhiza microbial communities from riparian zone in the Pacific Northwest, United States - 7_EM | ecosystem: Host-associated > Plants > Roots > Unclassified | place... | reverse complement strand
CAATTTTACCCATTCTTTATTGAAATCTGTTGAAAATTGGTGGAGTTGTGTGCGCTGCAAGATGACCGGCGAGGGGTGATGAGCGTGCACGAGCCCGTAGCGTGCACGAGCCCGTCGTGACTTCTATACCCTAGAATGGACGGATAGAGCGTGGAGAGGTATATAGAATAACCTCCTACAGGCAAATATTAGAGCTCTCATCGCTAGAATGGCTACTGTTAATACCCTTATCATAGAACACAAAGGTAGAAATAATTTTCACGGGCAGTACTTAGATTTTGGTGGGGTTAAATCGCGATTTAAGGTATTTTTCATGAGGCGCATTTCTACTTCAGTAAGGCTCGCTTAAATATGGGTCAAATTCAATGCCGCGTGCCTTCGTAGGTTAAATTATACCTAAACAATACTACAGTATTAAAAGAACAACGTTATAAACGTTTTTAACAATTATATAATAGCTAGAGGCGCTATTATAAAGTGTCCCTCCTATTTACTAGGTAATAGAGCTACGCTAAAATATAGTATAGGACTATAAGAATAAGAAAGGATTATAGATTAATATCTTAATAGTTAGACGACGGCAAGCCAAGGCTCTATATATTAAATCCCATACCAAAAGGTTCTACAGAACCATACTAGAACACTAAATTGCCTATAATATTTGTGATTAATTATAGACTAGTATAAAGGCTTAGAAATAGAGTTGCATAAAAATCTTTATATTAGCCTAGGTAGTCACCATTATGCTTCTAGTAGACCTCTAATAGGTCTCCTAGTAATCCTTACAACTTTTCTCCAGTTATGTTTTTTTCTTATTAAGGGTTTTTAGGAGTTTAAAGCAGGGGTTAGATAGATAGATAATATACAGTAGCATACTAATATCTCCCTAATATGTCTCTGAACCCCTTCTAGAACAAGCCCTTATAATCTCCCTACTGTAAGGTAATAGCGATTAGGGGCCAACGGTAAGAAGGGGGGGGGGGGGCAATATAAGGGATATTATTGTGGTTACCTTGGGTTGCCCTCAGGACAACCTCCGGACGCCCCTTAGATGGTCGCCAGTTATATACTAGAGGCACATGCCCGTAGTATATAGTCTCTACGATCCCAGAGGCCTTACCTCTTTAAGGATTTATCTCTCTACCAATCTATCCTATTCTATAATCGTGTCCTTATAGCCCCCTGTATATAAAGTTCCCTTATAATAGGAAAGTAAGCTTATAGATAAGAAGCTAGTAAAACAGAAACTACCCTACCAACACTAGAAATTCAAGGACGTATTCTTTAAAGCAGTATCTAATATGCTCCCGCCTTACTAACCATATAACCATAAAATTAAGATTAAGCCAGATAAGAAAAACACACTTAGCTATAGCCCCCTTTGTTAGCAGTCTACTACTAAGTTATAGGCTATAAAGTAGTACCTTATTAATAACCTAAATAAGGGCTTTATTAAGCCTAGTCAAGCCCCTTTTAACTCGCCTATTCTCTTTACTAAAAAACTAAATAAAGGACTTTGTTTCTACATAAACTACTATAAACTTAATAATATAACCCACAAGAACCGCTACCTACTGCCCTTATTTAATAAAACTCTAACCTAAATAAATAGAGCTAAGATCTTTACTAAGCTTAATATCTATTAGGCCTTTTACTAAATTAGGATAGACCCTAAGTTAAAAGATCTTATTATATTTTAAACCTATTATAGAACATATAAATATAAAATACTTCCCTTTAGACTAACTAATAGACTAGCTATATACTAGTAATATATAAATAATATACTCTTTATATTACGGCACTGGCAAATTGCCGTCAGATTGCCGCAAACTACCATTACATAATGGTAAGTTGCGGCAAGTTGCCATTACGTAACTAAAAGATTGTATATAACTTTAAGCAGTACTTCCATTCTTCTTATTTTCTTTCTTTAGCTTTAGATCCTTATTTATAGACAATCCAATTATATAGGCTTACGCGTCCCTTTTACCGTGCTCGTGCCTTAATTAACTAAATCACTAACATTATCTAAAGCTCGTCACTACTCTTTCTTCCTAAAAAGGAACTTAAATATATTTATAAGGCTATAAATAGGACAAGGACATAAAATAGGACCCTAAGGGTATTACTAGGACCATAAGGACAGGACAAACCCTAAAAACTAAAAGAATATAAATAGAATGCAAAACCTAAGAATAGGACACGTATGGATTAGAACCCCTAGAAAATAAACAAATACCAAAAATTACCTAAAACCCCTACTACTATGCTAAGAAATACAGTAGCCGGCAAAGCCGCTATAGGACCTATAAATACCTCTAATAGTAAAACAGTCGCCATCTTAACCCCCTAAGAAGAGCTTATAGCAGCTAATACCAAAATTAAACGGCTTTAAGAGCTACTTAAAACTAGAGACACCCCTATACCTAGTAAGGAGTTATTAGACACCTAGAGACTTGCTATAGTCCTTAAGGCCCTAGCCTAATATATAGTATTAGCATTATTGCGGTCCACAAAGGTCGTGAACCCCTTATTACCCATAGACGGAACTAACTCTATATTTAATAATTAGAAGTTTTAACTGCAAGATAAGCTTAAAGTTAATACGGACCACTTCCCTACTACCTAAGCTAAAATAGCCTATATCTTCGGCCATACTAGTAGGGACATATAGACGCATTTATGTCTATAATATACCCAGGACTTAGCAGACCCCTTCCTCTCTAAAAAAGAGATAATTAATTACCTGTCTCCCATTTATAAGGACCCCTTTAAGATATAAAACGCCCACCTTAACTATAAAGCCCTTAATATAAAAACAATAGAGACCTTCTCGGTCTTCTAGACCCGCTTTCTATACCTAGCTAGATAGGCTTAAATTCCCCAGAAAGATTTAATGCCAGACCTCTTTAATAAGCTTACCCTAGACCTATAGCACACCATATTACCAATTTATACTACTATATAGACACTAAAGGAACTTATAGACTAGTGCCTAGCCATTAACTAGGGCCTCCGCCAAATTAAGGTATATACTAAGTAGTATAAGACTAGAAGCTCTGCTAACCAAAATATAAGTATTACAAAAACAGGCCACAGCGCCCTAGTAAGATCTGCAACCCCTATAGCACAAACTATACTACCTACTGTTAACCTAGCAGCTAGCTATACAGCTAGCCCTACTACGGGTCCGGCGAATACTTAACCTATATACAGCAACCCCTATAGATAGGCCCTTAGTAATTAAGAAGCCTACTTCTTATACGGCCAGAAAGACCACTTTATAAAAGACTACCTAATAGCAGTAAAGATAAATAAGGTCCTATTAATTTAGGAGAATAGCATAAAGTTAGAAAAAGAGGAACCCTAGAGTAAGACTCCTTTCTAGGGTTAAAAGGAATTAACATATTACATGTTAATCTGAGTTGGCTAGTCAGTAAAAAAAGCTACACTATCCCTTATACTTTATTCCGCAATAGATATTAAGTTTTAACCTTTGCTTTAGCTAACTTTAAAGCAAATACCTTTACCTTAATAGACATACAGTGTGCTATAAAGCTAGCTAACTTTTTTAAATATACCCCTTAAGGAACTGCCCAAACTAGTTCCTATTTATGGGTATAACGGACAGATAGGACTACCTATTACAACTATCTTATAGATTTACCTCCGTATAGACAGACAAAGGTAGTATAATATCCCCTTTCTTATTACGGATCTAGGAAGCCATAATATAATCTTAAGAAGAAAATGGCTAGCCTACCTAGGCTTACAGCTTAATATATGGAGTAGATAGCTTATCTAGCCCAAAACTCTACCCCTAATACCTTCTTTTATAAAGGAAATCAGTATTATAATAGAAAATATTATACGGCTATAAATAGACACTGTTTACTAGGCTAATGCTATATATAGGGACTAGGCCTTTAAGAAAGATATACAGCTTAATTTATAACGGGTCCGTATACTACGCCGCCCCCAAACTACTAATATTACACTACTAGCACTAAAAACCCAAGAAGTTAGTAATAAGCCAGCTGGCTTAGGCCCTATATAGCTATAAAGAATAGTAAAGAATATTAGACGCTATACTAAATATATAAACTAAAAGAATAACTTACGGAAAATAGAACAGGAGCTAAAAAGGGTTATAAACCCTCTACCATAAAATATAGTCTATAAAACGTCCGTAAAGAAACCTATAAGCCTCCCACTAGTTAATATCTGCTGTATTAGTGCTATAGGGTTCTACCAGAACTTAAAACAGCCTAATACTATTACCTTTATAACTAGCTTATATAAAATTAACCGAATAATTAAAGATAAGAAAGCCCCAGCCTATAACTAGCTTAGTAGGGAAAGTAAACTTATAGATAAGAAGCTAGTGGAACAAAAACTACTCTACCAATATTAGGAATTTAAGGACGTGTTCTCTAAGGTAGCGTCTAATATACTCCCACCTTACTAACTATATAACTATAAGATTAAAATTAAGCCCAATAAAGAAAACACCCTTAGTTAAGCCCCCTCTACTAGTAATCTACTAATAAGCTATAGGCCACTAAGCAGTATATTATTAATAACCTTAATAAGGGCTTTATTGAGCCTAGCCAAGTCCCCTTTACTTTACCTATTCTCTTTATAAAAAAGCCAAATAGCGGACTCCGTTTCTGCATTAACTACTATAAACTAAACTATATAACCCGCAAAGACTAATATCCGCTGCCTTTACTTAAAGAAACACTAGCCCATATAAGTAAGGCTAAGATTTTTACAAAGCTTAATATCCGCTAGGCTTTTTACCAAATTAGGATAGACCCTAGATCTAAAGATCTTACTATATTTTAGACCCGCTATAGATTATATAAATATAAAGTATTACCTTTTGGACTGTCACGGGACACCTCTATGACACCTTATACACGTCTACCTGTTTTTACTGACGCAGTAAAAAGAGACTGACCGCGAGACGGCAATCTACGGCAATTTGCCGCATTCTGCTATATTCTGCCAAAGTCCACCAAATTCTGCCAAGTTCTGCTAGGACCGCTCCTTAAATCCTATTTTGCTCTGTGTATATATTAACTAAGCAGCCAAACTAATAATATATACCCTTTCTTCCCATTTCCTTACCTTCTCTTCTTATGCAACGTCTTAACCTTATTATATAGTTTATATACATAGCTTATTAATATTTACTTTGTTATATATTATTACCACTTATACTCGCTCCGTAACACTATATTGCACTAACCCTATATACTACCCTCTAAAATATAGAACGACCCCAAAGCCCCTATAATAGCCGCTGGCATTATATCTGCACTCTAAAAACAATTAGCAGAGATACAGAAGCCCTTTATAGACGCTCTTGTATAGAACTAAGCCATTTTGACTTAATAATAAGCTAAATAAGAAGCACGACACTAGCAAATAATTAAGAACCTCTAAGAGGAAATCCGTACCCTTAAGACACTTATACTAGGACCTTAAGATTAAATACTATCTCTGGAGACAAATATGTAGTACGAGAGCCCCAAACCTGTAGTAGCTATTTACCCTAAACCGGCTACTATACTATAACGATCTAAACGACTACTAGACCCTTTGATATTTACTAGTAAATAAAGAAAACCCCGATTATTTCTAAGCCAGCTTAAAAATAAGCTAATTAGTAATGCTAACCGCTACCTAACTAAAGCTAACTAACTCTGCTATGCCCTAAGTTAACTAGGAGGAGACGCAGCTAACCTTATTAAACCCCTCTAACCGAACTTAGTACAAAGCCTAGTTATACTTCTTAAAGCCACATATAGTAACCTAAACCACTAAGCTACCGCTTAGAGGAAGATAAACTATATAACTTAAGGAACAAAAAGCTTCCTAGTATACTTCTCCGAATTTAACTATTATATAAAAAAAAATAGGCTGGAATGACTTCGCATTAGTTAATAGCCTTATTAAATCCCTAAGTCTTAAACTAAAAACCTCCCTAATAGGTGTAGACCTACTAGGAGCCCTTAACGCCTACATAAATGTTATTAATAAACGGTATAATAATATACTACGCCTAATACTGAAGCCTACTCCTTAATATAATACGACAGCTCCATAAATGTCTATTAAGTTATTATCTTAGCCTAAGCACCCCAACGCTATAGATATTAACATAGGGACCCTAGAATACGCTCTACTAGGATCCCCTAAACAAGAATAACGTATTAAGCTAGGCCTTTACTTTAAATGCGGAAGCAAGGACCACATCTTAAGATACTGCTTCGTCCCTATGCCCCAATACAACTTATAAACGGCCAACACTAATAACCGTTTATCCCGATCCTTTAGCTATTACCCCTAATTATTATCTAGCTCCAACTTGTTATCTAATAAGTACTACTTATAAGGACAAAGCTATAACTAATATACTATAAGAACCCTACCCTAATTGCCTCTAAAAGGAAGGTCCTAGAGCTAAGTCGCTCTCTAAAACGGCGCTGCCTTAGGATCTCGTTAAATATATTAGATATTACGAACTCTAACTCTTGGGACCGTAGTATAACCATTAACTACCGTCTTTAGCAGAACAATTAATAGGCTAATACTTAGGTCCTAATTAACACAGTAGTTAGTGGTATAGGATTTATTAACAAGGTCTTTACGCAAAATAATAGTTTTACTCTACCCCCCCTCAACTGGCATATTAATATATTTGGATTTAATAGCAAACGCACTGTCTTAGGCTGTATTACCTATATAGTATTCCTAAGACTCCAATACCTAAACCATAAAGAATTAATTAAGCTCTTTGTTACTACCCTAGGTTACCTAGTAATCCTTAGACAACCCTGGATAAAGCTATATAAGGTAACTATTAATTAGGACAACCTTAAGCTTCTATTTACTGCCTCCTGTTATAAGCAGAAGTGCCTTATAACTCGCTGCTTAGACCCTAAACCAAAATCTGGAAAATCTACCAGGATCTACTAGTCTAAATTTTCTACCAAATTCCACGAATATAAAATGTCCACCAAATTCCACCAAATTCCACCAACCTGAGAATTCTACTAAATTCCACTAAGAACCTAGAAGTTATACTAAACTACACAAACTAACCCTAACTGTTATACCGCCCCAAACCAAGTATAAGTCTAAGCTTAATATATAAAGGTACTAGAAGAACTGGTATTCTACTATAAAAAGGATACTTAAAGAACCCAAACTTAAATCTAATACTAGCTCTATATTTAACACCAAACCTAATACCAAATCTAAAACTAAATAGGAAACCGTATAAGAAACTAAGGACAATCTAAGCTCACTTAATACCTCAGATATCTATATAATTGGAGCTACTCTGCTGGTATAACTTGCTAGGAAACCAGAATATACGATCTTTACTACTACAATGGCCGATATTAAGAAGGCCTTAGCACTAAAGAAGCACACTAACCCTGCCACAAAGGTACTAGTAGAGTACCATAAATACCTAGATGTATTCTTATAAAAGGAAGCCAATAAGCTACTAGAACGCCGTCTATACGATTATAGGATTGTAATTAAAGAAGAAAAATATCCTGGATTTGGACCCCTATACGGGATGTCCTAAAATAAACTCTAGGTACTATAGAAGTACTTAGATGAACATCTGGACAAAGGATTTATTAGAGCAAGTTCTTTACCTATAGCTGTGCTAGTAATCTTTTTTAAGAAACCTAGCAGTAGTCTACGCTTCTATATAAACTACTAAGCTTTTAACGCTATTACTGTTAAGAACTAATACCTAATCCCGTTAATTTAAAAGACACTAAACTAATTAAGTAAAGCTTGCTTCTATATAAAGCTTAATATTATCCACGCATTTAACTGCCTCCGTATTATAAAGGGAGATAAATAGCTTACTGCATTTTATACTTAATACGGATTATTTAAGTACTTAGTAATGCTATTTAGCCTTATAAACGCCTTAAGTTCTTTTTAACACTTTATAAATAACACCCTGCACCTATACCTAGACGTCTTTTATACTGCTTATATTAACGATATCTTAATATATAGCAATAATCTGGCCAAATACCGGAAATATGTTAAACTGGTCCTATAAGCCTTGCGTGGAGCTAGCCTACAATTAGATATAGATAAATGCAAGTTCTATAAAACGGAAGTTCTATACCTTAGACTTGTTATTTTTATAGATAGCATATAAATAGACCCTAAGAAAGTTAAAGCGATTATAAACTAGCAAGAACCCAAGAATATTAAGGACGTAAGGGCCTTTATAGGATTCGCCAATTTCTACCAATAGTTTATTAATAACTTCTCCGCCTTAGTTTTACCCCTTATAGCCTTAATACAAAAGGACAAAGCCTTTATCTTTAATAAAGAATATAAGAAAGCTTTTACTTACCTAAAAGTTATATTTACTACTGCACCTATACTCTAACACTTTAACCTAAACCAAATAAGTGTTATAGAAGCTGACTTATCTAACTACGTTACTGGAGGCATTCTGTCTTAGTATAATAAGAAAGGAGTATTGCACCTTATAGCATACTTTTTAAAATAATTAAGTCTAGCTAAATGCAATTATAAGATCTATAATAAGGAACTATTAGCTATTATTAGATGTTTTAAATAATGGCGACCCAAACTAGAAGGCTCTGGATTTCTAATTAAGGTTCTTAGCAACTTATAATAGCTTCCTAAAGCCACTACCTATTCCAGACCAAAAATGGAAGAATATCTTAATTAACTTTGTTATTAATCTCCCTATAAATAAAGGCTGCATAAACATTATAGTAATTATAGACTAACTATCCAAGATAAAACACTTAATTGCCTACCCCAACATATTAGCGCCTGCCGTTGCCTAATTGTTCCTAGATTATATATAGAAACTCCACAGACTTCCCAAAACAATCGTCTCCGATAGAAGCAGATAGTTTATCTCTATATTTTAGAAAGAACTAACTACCTAACTCCGCATTAAAGTACTACTATCTATAGCATACTACCTAGAAATGGACGGTTAAATAGAACGTGTAAATGCTATAATGGAACAGTATATTTAGATATACACGTTATATTTATAGGACAACTAAATAGACTAGCTTGCATTTGCCGAATTTACTGTAAATAACTCCATCTTAGAAACTATAAAGGTCTCCCCATTCCTAGCTAACTACGGCTAGTATCCACAAATGGGTTTTAAACCCTTTAGTAATGTTCCTTACCTAGCCTATTAAGCCTTATCAGTTGCAGAAGTAAATAAATTTATAAAGAAGATGGAAGAACTATAAGAGTTCCTTACTAATAAAATAATATAGGCCCAATCTGTCTATAAAGCCGCAGCAAATAAAAACCAAACCCTAGTACCAGCCTATTAAATTAATAACTTTATCTAGCTAGATATAAAAAATCTAAACACAAAACAATCCACCAAGAAACCCAATCAGAAGAACGCCGGCCCTTATAAAGTTAAGAAAGTCGTCTCTCCTTATACCTACTAACTAAAGCTCCCTAATACGGTTAAAGTCTATCCTATATTTCACACGTCAGTCCTCCACCCTGCTGCCCCTATATTAGATGCCCTACCTAGATAAATCTAGGACCCTTCCCTACTAGTTAAAGTGGATAGTAAAGATATATACTTCGTTAAAAGAATTAATAACATTAAGTATAACAAATGGAAATGCTAGTATATATACCTTATAAAATGGAGAGGCTTTAACAAAGCTATATAGGAACCTGTTAACTCTATAGGACTTATATAAGCCACAGAAAACTTTTACAAACTCTACCTAGAACTACTATAGCCCTATCTCGCAGAAGCTTAAGTTTAAAAGGGGGGTACTATTATGGGACACCTCCGTAATACCTTATATATGTCTATCTATTTTTACTAACGCAGTAAGAAGAGACCAACCGTGAGACAGCAATCTACGGCAATTTGCCGCATTCTGCCATATTCTGCTAAAGTCCACTAAATCCTACCAAAGTCTACTAATCCTGCCAAGTTCTGCCAGGACCGCTCCTTAAATCCTATTCTACTCTATGCACGTGTTAACCAAGCAACTAAACTAACAATATATACCCTTTCTTCCCATTTCCTTACCTTCTCTCCTTACACAACGTCTTGACCTTATTATATAGTTCATATATATAGCTTATTAATATTTACTTCGTTATATATTATCACCACTTATACTTACTCTATAACATGGACTAACTAACAGACTAGCTATGTACCAATAATATATAAATAACGTACTCTTTAACTACCTTAATAACTTCTATACAGCCTACCTAGATAATATTATAATTTACTTTAAGAATAAACTAGAATATAAGGAGTGTAACAGAACTAGCCTAGTTATAGTAGGAATGTCTCGGTAAAACACTCGACAGATAGAACTTGAAGCTTTGACCGAATTCTGCCGAATTCTACCAGCTTGATTAACTTCTGCCAAGTTCTACCAGATTAATTGAATACTACCAAAGTCCGTCCGCATGCGCATGTGCGCACGCATCGACCAAGACCCCTAAACTATTTAATTGCAAGATTCTCTCGTTATTCCTTTCTCTTCTTTACGCAATATCTTGTTCCTAGCAAGAGCTATATACCCTTAGATTTAAATAGAATTTATATTATTCCTTTAAATTTTTCCCAAAGCCTCTTCGCGCCCTTATATTACGTTACATCTAAAATAACTACTATTAAAATGGCAAACGACCTTAAATCCCACACGTTAACTACAAGCATTATAACCCTAGTTAGGGAACAGTTAACTACAATACAAGAAGCCTTTATAGATGCTTTAGCTTAGTAGCGGGCTGCACTAGAAGCCTAGCATTAGCAATTAATAGAAACACTCCATAAAGAACTCCGCAACATTAATACACTTATAATAAAGACCCTAATAGTAACACCTATAAACAAAATTAAGATAACCGTATGCAAACCTAGCCCGTTAAATACAAACCCTAAACCAGTAATAGTAGCTTAATCTATACCTATAACAAACCCAGTACCTACTATAAAATTAAAAAAGCTTCCTAACCCTCCAATGTTTAATAGAAATTAAAATAACCTACGTCCCTTTATAACTAAGCTCCGCCTTAAACTTTTAATAAACTATAACTAATACCCTACCAAAGCTAGCAAGATTAGCTATAGGATGTCTTAATTAAGCAAAGACGCTACACAAACTATAGACCCATTCTTCCATAACAGCACCTTTATTAATTTTGAAATCTTTATCTCTTTATTAAAACGAACGTATAATAACACTAGCTATAAACACACCGCTATTACTAAACTTAAAAACCTATAATAATGGAATTAAGACTTTACTAGCTTTTTTTCGGAATTTTTAGGCCTTATTAACAAACTAGATTGGAATAAAGCCGCTAAAGTTACTGCTCTTTAATAAGCTATTTTGGATGAAATTAGAGTATAGTTAGTAGGTAGGGAACTACCAAAGGACCTACCTAAATTTGCTACAATATGTTAACGAATTAATAAGGACCTTTAATATAATAAATAAACTCGTTCTCTAAAGCCAACCACGCCTTGCGTTTAAGACTCTACGAAACCGATATATACCCTAAAGCGCGACCCTTCTCTAAAACCTACGCATAACCCTATGGACCTCAACGCCACTTAATTCTATGCACCCTTAGGAACCAATAAACAAAGGACTCAAGCCACAAATAGAGAATGCTTTAGATATAGCAGAAAAGGACATATCTAAAAGAATTGCCAAACTTACCCTTTTAAAAAAGTCCGCCGTAGTTCCTCCTGGTCTTCAAATCGCATCCACTCCTCAAATTATACTTATTCTTTAAGCCGTACTCACTCCTTAACTCGTACTTATTCTATAAATTATACCTAGTTGTTATAAAGCATCTTATACTTAGCTAACTCAGAAAACAAATCATCCTAGGGCCAAGTCGCGCCTTAGGATAAAAAGTAGAAGAGCATAAGTGTCTAGGCTCTTCTAGCGCTAATATACAATATAACTCCCTTAATATACTTAGCGAAATTTAAATACTTAGAAAATAGAAGGAGGTATAAATCCTTATAGACAGCAGAGCCACTAGTATAGGCTTTATTAATACAAACTACGCAAAAACCTAATGCCTAAATTTAAAGAAACTTAATAAGCCCTAAGGCCTATAAGGCTTTAACAGCAAACCCTTAATACATAGCAAATTAACACATTACACTCTTATAAAAATACGGATAGGCGAATACCTTAAATACGTTTCCCTATTTATAACACCCCTAAAGTAATATAAGATAATACTTAGACATAGATAGCTAAAACGGCACAACCCTTTAATTAGCTAGGTTAAAGAAACACTAAAATTCCGCACAACCTATTACCAAAGTTATTATTTAAAACACCACCTACTCTATAAACATATATAAGACTATTTAAATTCAACACAATATAAATTGCCCTTACTATAAATCTTAAACCAATACAACAAAACTACAACTACTAATCGTAGTAAAAAATGCAAAGATAATACATTAAAACCCCTTAAAATTTATATAATATAAGCCACACCTTTTATTTCATTAGCAAGAAAACAAGACCACGAAATCTTCACTATAATAATAGAAGATATTAAGAAGGCGCTAGAACCAAAGTAGTATATTAACCCTCAACCTCTTATACCTAAGGAGTACCACAATCTAATTAATAAGTTTAAAAAACGATTCGCAGACCAGCTGCCCCACATTGGGATAAATACGATTTTAAGATAAAACTTAAACCTAGTACAATACCAAAGTTCGGTCCGCTATATAGTATATTATAAGAAGAACTGCTTATAATACAACAATACCTTAACAAGTATCTAGAAAAAGGATTTATTCGCCCTAGTTAATCTCTATTCACCTTACCTATATTATTCATTAAAAAGCCAGGAGGAGGCTTAAGATTCTATATTAATTACTAAGCCCTAAACGCAATTATAATTTAAAACTAATATCCAATCCCCTTAATCCAAGAGACGCTTAACCGCTTAGCAAAGGCATAATATTTTACAAAGCTTAATATAGTCGCTGCCTTTAATCGAATTCGCATCCAAGAAGGAGATAAGAAGTACATAGCCTTTTATACACAATAGGGACTCTTTAAATACCTAGTAATACCATTCAGTGTAAAGAACAGTCCCGGTACATTTTAGCAATACGTTAACAATACGCTCCATAAATTCCTTAATATATTTATTACCGCGTATATTAATAATATCCTAATCTACTCGTCTTTGCTTTCTAAGCATTAAAAACACATCTAAATAGTCCTTAAACGTTTGCGAGATGCAGGTTTATAATGCAATATTAAGAAATGCAAGTTCCATGCGTCCAAAGTCACATACCTAGGCCTGATTATATCCCGCGACGGAATTAAAATAGACCCTAAAAAGGTCGCTGCAATTATAAACTAGGGAAGCCCTAGTAACGTATAAGACATTTAAAGATTCCTAGGATTTGCAAATTTCTACTGCTGATTTATTAACTAGTTCTTAAAAATTACCCAACCATTAGTAAACCTAACAAGAAAAAATATAAAATTTAAATAAACTGCTAGATGTAAACAAGCTTTTAATAACTTAAAATAACGCTTTATAACCACTCCAATTCTTGCCCACTTTAACTCTAACCTTAAATATGTCGTTAAAACAGACTCGTCTAATCATGCCCTAGGGGGAGTGTTATTGCAATATAATAAGGACGGTAAGCTACGTCCAGTAGCCTTTCTCTCTTAAAAGCTCGCCCCTACTAAATCGAACTATAAGATATACGATAAGGAACTACTTACAATTGTTAGATACTTTAAACAATGGCGTTTAAAACTTAAAGAATTATTATTTCTAATACGCGTGTTAACAGACCATAAAAACCTGCAGTACTTTATAACTATAAAGCAGTTAACGCAGCGCCAAATTTATTAGGCCAAATACCTCTTACAATTTAACTTTAAGATTATATACCAACCGGGTAAACTTAACTAGAAGCCTAATACATTAACATAACAATTATAAGATTTACCTATAAACGCCTTAGACGAATAGATTACAAATCAATTACAGATCTTATTACCCCCCAAATACTTTAAGAAACTATATCCTATATTCCTAGATATAGAACTTAACAGAAACGAATTAGAAATTAATAAATAGGAAATAGAAATTAATAAGCTAATAGAATATAAATACAAGAACAACGCATAGATAGTAGATATAATAAAAGCAATTCAAACAGGAAAATGATAGTATAAAGATATTACACTCGCCAAATGCGAAATTTATAATAATCAACTATACTATTAACAGAAGATGGTAGTTCCAAATTCCAAACCCTTACAATTTAAGATACTTAAATTTGTATATAATTCCCCTATAGTAGGACATCCTAGCCGTGCGAAGACTTATAAGATTATTTAACAAGCATACTACTAGCCTATAATGCACAACTACGTACGAAAATACGTTCAAGCCTATAGAACGTACATGCGTAGGAAGACCTTTTACGTAAAGAAGTAAGGAGTACTTTAACCATTGCCAATTCCAATGCAAAGATAGCGAGATATCTCGATCAACTTCATAGTTAACTTGCCTAACAGTAATGGGTTTACAAATATTATAGTAGTTATTAACCGTCTTACGAAAATGCGATATATGATTCCTATAGACTTAATTAATACAATATTAGTAGCTAAATATTTTATTAAGCATATCTTTAAGCTACACAGACTTCCTAATTCAATAATATCCAACCATAGAAGCCAGTTTGTTTTAGACTTCTAACAAGCTCTATGCAAACAATTAAGTATTTAAATATAACTCTCAACTGCATTTTATTTGGAGATAGATGGTTAAACCGAAATTATAAACGCAATTATAGAACAATACCTATAAATATACTGCTCCTACCTGCAAAATAACTGGGAAAAATGGCTGCCTTTAGCTAAGTTTACTGCGAACAATATAATAAACGTATTAACAGGCATAACGCCGTTCTACGCAACCTACGGACAAGACCCCTAACTTGGATTTAAACTATAACCTAAAATTAACATAACAGGACCCATAATTAAACGGATTCAGTTAATTAACGCGCACAACTTCGCTAATTAAATAAAGCAGTTAACAAAACTATTACGAAGTGAATTAACGTACGCTTAAATGGTATAGGAATAGCATATAAATAAAGGACAAGCCCCCGTATAAGACTTTAAGGAAGGTAATATAGTTTACCTAAATACACAAAACCTAAAGACTTAACGGCCCTTAAAGAAACTTAATTAGAAGTTTGCGGGCCTATACTAAATTAAGAAGAAATTAAGCCCGTATTCTTATAAGCTCAAACTATTAACTAAGATAAAAATACATCTAACGTTTTACGTAAGCTTGCTATAACCCTTAAAAGACAAACCTATAACTCGCAAAGTGCTACTACTACCTCCCGTAATTATTAACAACGGTAACAGTTCTTACTTTATTAACTCAATTAACGATATATAATGGAAAACATAATCTAAACAATTTAAACTTCTTATTAAGTGGGAAGGATATAAAACACGAACCTAGGAGCTCTATAAGCAAGTTAAGACCAATACGCCTTCCCTGGTAAAAGAATTCCATAAGGACCATCCTTCGCGGCCTACTCCAGCTAGATAGACACAATATAAAGGTAAACAACTGCCACCTAACATAAATACACGAAACATAATAGCAGGAAACTCAAAATTAAAAAGAGCTTAAAGAATACCATAACGCTCGTAACACGGTTATATAACGCGTAAGATATTAAGGAACTTTAACCAGCGGTTAAAGTTATCTAATTAGTTAGATTTGCCTTGCCAAGACCTACTGCAAAGATATTAGTTTGGCTTACCGCCTTTACCAAACTAATAGCGATTTTCTATCCTGGGGATAGAAAATCCTAATTGGTCTATTTAATGATTAAAACTAGCAAAACTTTATACCGCCACCTAACGTAAAATACGACATAATAAAATTATATTATTTTAGACCTTTGGCCAAAGGGGGGGTACTATAACGGGACTAGCCTAGTTACAGTAGGAATGTCTCGGTAAAACACTTAATAGATAGAACTTAAAGCTTTAACCAAATTCTGCCGAATTCTGCCAGCTTGATTAACTTCTGCTAAGTTCTGCTAGATCAATCGAATACTACCGAAGTCTGTCCGCGTGCACACGTGCGCACGCATCGACCAAGACCCCTAAACTGTTTAATTGCAAGATTCTCTCGTTATTCCTTTCTCTTCTTTACGCAACGTCTTGTTCCTAGCAAGAGCTATATACCCTCAGATTTAGATAGAATTTATATTGTTCCTTCGAATCTTTCCCGAAGCCTCTTCGCGCCCTTACAAGGAGCATATCTATAAAGTCCTATAACGGCTCTGCAAAGCTGGTCTTTAGGCTGATATTAGGAAGTTAGAATTTAGTATTAAGCGCACTAAGTACCTAGGGTTTATTATTAGTATAGACAGAATTAAGGCAGACCTAGAAAAAACGGCTGTAATTGACTAGTAGATACCCCTACGGACTATAAAGGGGGTACAATTATTTTTAGGTTTCTGTAACTACTACTAACGCTTTATTAAGGACTATAGCAGGATCTCCTAGCCTCTTAACCATCTTACTAGGAAAGACCAGCCCTTCTACTTTAACGCTATATATAGGCAGGCCTTTAATAAGCTTAAAAAACGGCTAGTATTAGCTCCCCTGCTTGTCCACTTTGACCCAAAATGGCCCTTAATATTAGAAACTGATGCCTTAAACAGCGCAATAGCTAGTATCTTTTCCCAGAAGCAACTGGATGAATAATAGCACCCTATTACATACTATTTAAAGACTATAATAGATGCTAAGCTAAACTACCACATTTATAGCGAAGAAATGCTAGCTATTATCTCTAGCTTTTAGCACTAGCGTATATAGCTAGAAGGGACCCCTAAGCCTATTAAGGTGGTTTTAGATTACAAGGCCTTAGAATACTTTATAATAATAAAGGCCCTTACAGCCTAGCAGGCACACTAGGTAGATATTCTATCTTAGTTCTACTTCCTAATTATATATAAGCTAGGCGCAACTAACTATATAGATGCCCTTATAAGGCGCAAACAAGACCTAGATAACTAAATAGCCATAAAGATTATATTACAGACCTAGATACTGCTACGACTAGAGCACCTTAACCCCTAAATACAGGCAGAACTAAATATGGACCCTATAAAGGCCGAGATATGCCCTATTAACACTATAGAACTTAACCTTATTAATAAGCTACTATAAATAAATCGTACGGCCCCTTCTTTATAGGAGTACCATAAAAAGGCAAAGGATGTTACTAGCCTATAGTCTATTAAAAATAAATTACTTAAGTATTAGGAACAGCTAGTAGTAGCAGAGGAACAGAACTTATGGACTTAGCTTATTACCAAAGCATATACCTAGGTCTCTATAGCCCACCCTAAAAAAAATAAGACCTATAGGATTATTAGCAACCGCTACTACTAGCCTAGAATAGTTATAGATATTAACTGTTATATACAGAACTGCAACAGCTGCTGTAGATCTACAATCCCACAAGATAAGACCCTAGAACTATTAAAACCACTCCTAATACCAAAGCGCCCCTAGTAGTATATCTCTATAGATTTCTACAAGCTACCTATAAACTGTAGCAGATATAATATAGCTATAGTTATAGTTAACCGCTTTAGCAAGCGCCCGTTCTTAATCCCTTATTATAAGAATATTAATACCAAAGAGGCGGCCTAACTATATATCCACTACGTCTACTAAATTTACAAACTACTAGATACTATTATATCTAATTATAGACCACAATTTATATCGGCTTTCTGGAATAAGTTCACCCGGATCTTAGGTATTAAGCTAAAGCTTTTTATAGTATACTACCCCCAGATAGACAGTCAGACGGAGATTATAAATCAATATTTAGACTAAAGACTTCGGCCCTTTATTAACTACTTCTAAAATAATTAGGCTAAACTGCTACCCCTAATAGACTATACTCAGGCAACCTTACCCTATAACTCTACGGGGTTTACACCTATTTAGCTAGAGATAGGCTACTTACCCTATACAAGCTTTAACTAGGAAAGACTAAAAAGACCCCAGACTATACGTAAAAAAACTATCTTATAAGGAAGCCTAGCAGTACGCCAAGCGCTTAAAAGAAGCCTAGATAGTAGCCTATATAAACTTAAAAAAGGCCCAGAAATTAATAGAACAGCAGGCAAATAAGTATAGGCATAAGCCTAACTTTACTATAGGCGACAAGGTCCAGGTTATAACAAAGAACTAGAAGATAGAGCGGCCTAGCCATAAGCTAGACTATTAGATAGTAGGACTATACAAAGTTCTTAAGAAGAGAGGCAACTTATATAAAGTAAAGCTCCCGGATTCAATTAAGGTCCACCCTAAATTCTTACTGGATAAGCTATAGAAAGCTATAAATAACCCATTACCTAGACAAAAAAATTAACCACCCTTGCCGATTTAAGTTAATAGCAATAATAAATGGGAAATTAAAGAAATACTGGCCTATAAACTTATACAAGGAACACTAAAGTACCGTATAAGTTGGAAAGGATATTATCTAGACCCTACTTAGTACCCCGCATAGAATTTTATAGGTAGCCCCTATAAGTTATAAGAGTTCTATAGCCGTTATCCTAATAAACCTAAACTACCAAAGTACTTAGATAAGTAGATGGAGTGCTAGCATAGCGAAGACAATAAATTACCAGTAGAGCATAAAGATAAAAATGCCCTATGGGGGTAATACGGATATATAAAGCCTAAGGGCAGGCTTTTTTAGAAGGGGGGGTAATGTTACGGCACTGGCAAATTACCATTAGATTGCCGTAAACTGCTATTACATAATAGCAAGTTGCGGCAAGTTGCCATTACGTAACTAGAAGATTGTATATAACTTTAAGCGGTACTTCCGTTCTTCTTATTTCCTTTCTTTAGCTTTATAGACAATCTAATTATATAGGCTTACGCGTCCCTCTTACCGTGCTCGTGCCTCAATTAACTAAGTCGTTAACACTTTAACTACCTTAATAACTTCTATACGGCCTACCTAGATAACATTATAATCTACTCTAAGAATAAGTTAGAATACAAGGAGCACGTCTATAAAGTCTTATAACGGCTCTACAAGGCCGGCCTCTAGGCCAATATTAGGAAATTAGAATTTAGTATTAAGTGTATAAAGTACCTAGGGTTTATTATTAGTACAGATAGAATTAAGGCGGACTTAGAAAAGACGGCTATAATTAACTAATAGGTACCCCTAAGGACTATAAAGGGGGTACAGTTATTTCTAGGGTTCTATAACTTCTACTAACGCTTTATTAAGAACTATAGTAGAATTGCCTAGCCCCTAAGCCTACTTACCTATAAGAACCAGCCCTTTTACTTTAATACTGTATATAGGCAAGCCTTTAATAAGCTTAAGAAACGACTAATCTCTACTCCCTTACTTACCCACTTTAACCCAGAACGGCCCTTAATACTAAAGACCAATACCTTAGATAGTATTATAGCCAGCGTTTACTCCTAAAAGTAGATAGACAGAGAATAGCACCCTATTACTTACTATTTAAAGACTATAGTAGATACTAAGCTAAACTACCATATCCATAACAAAGAAATGCTGGCTATTATCTCTAGCTTTTAGCACTAGCGTATATAGCTAGAAGGGACCCCCAAGCCTATCTAGGTAGTCTCCAATTATAAGGCCTTAAAATATTTTACAACTATAAAGGCCCTTATGGCCCAGCAGGCACGCTAGGCGGATATCTTATCCCAATTTAACTTTCTAATTATATACTAGCTAGGCGCTATAAATCATATAAACGCCCTTATAAGGCTTAAATAGGACCTAGATAACCAGATAGCCACAAAGATCTTATTATAGACTTAGACACTACTATAACCAGAGCACCTTAACCCCTAAATATGGGCAGAACTAAACACAGACTCTTTAAACACTAAGATATATCCTATTAACTCCATAGAACTTAACCTTATTAATAAACTGCCATAGGCAAACTATACGGCCTCTTCTCTATAGAAGTACTATAAAAAGGCAAAGAATATTACCAGCCCATAGTCCCTTAAAAATAGATTACTTAAGCATTAGAAATAACTAATAGTAGTAAAAAAACAGAACTTATGGACCCAGCTTATTGCTAAAGCACATACCTAGGTCTTTATAGCCTACCCTAGAAAAAATAAGACCCACAAGATTATTAGCGACCGCTACTACTAGCCTAGAATAGTTATAGATATTAACCGCTATATACAGAACTACAACAACTGCCATAGGTCTACAATTCTATAAGATAAGACCTTAGGATTATTAAAACCACTCTTAATACTAGAGCGCCCCTAGCAGTATATCTTTATAGATTTCTATAAGCTACCTATAAACTATAACAGATATAATATAGCTATAGTTATAGTTAACCACTTTAGTAAGCACCCGTTCTTAATCCCTTATTATAAGAATATTAATATAAAAAAGGCGGCCTAACTATATATCCACTATATCTACTAAATTTATGGACTACTAGATACTATTATATCCAACTACAGCCTATAGTTTATATCCGCTTTCTAGAACAAGTTTACCTAGATTTTAGGCATTAGGCTAAAGCTTTCTATAGCATACTACCCCTAAATAGACGGCTAAATAGAAATTATAAACTAGTATTTAGACTAGAGACTCTAACCCTTTATTAACTACTTTTAGAATAATTAGGCTAAACTGCTACCGCTAATAAACTATACCCAGGCTACCTTACCCCATAACTCTATAGGATTTACACCTATCTAGCTAGAAATAGGGTACTTACCCTATATAAGCTTTAACTAAGAAAGACTAGAAGGACCCTAGACCATATATAAGAAACTATCCCATAAGGAAGCCTAGCAGTATACTAAACGCTTAAAAAAATCTTAAAAAGTAGCCCGTATAACCCTAGAAAAGGCCTAAAAATTAATAGAATAGTAGGTAAATAAGTATAGGTGTAAACCTAACTTTACTATAGATAATAAGGTCTAGGTTATAATAAAGAACTAAAGGATAGAGCGGCCTAGCCGCAAGCTAGACTATTAGATAGTAGGTGTTACGGAGTGAGCATAAGCGGTAATAATATATAGCGAAGTAGATATTATTAAGCTATGTATATAAACTGTGTGATAAGGTTAAGACGTTGCGTAAAGAGAGAAGGTAAGGAAACGAGGAGAAAGGGTATATATTGTAAATTTAGTTGCTTGGTTAATATATACATAAAGCAGAATAGGATTTGGGTAGTAGTCCTGGCAGAACTTAGTAGGATTTAGTGGACTTGGCAGAATATGGCAGAATGCGGCAGATTGCCGTTAGATTGCCATAGATTGCTAGCAAATTGCTGTCTTGTTATAGTTGGTCTCTTCTTGCTGCATTAGTGGAACAGGTGGAAATAGGTGGACGTGTGTAAGGTGTTACAGAGGTGTCCTATGACAGTACCCCCCCTTTAAACTTAAGCTTCTGCGAGATAGGGCTGTAGTAGTTCTAGGTAGAGTTTGTGAAAGTCTTCTGCGGCTTGTGTAAGTCCTATAGAGTTAACGGGTTCCCATAAGGGCTTAGTAAAGCCTCTCTATTTTATAAGGTATATATATTTGCGTTTCCGTTTATTATACTTAATGTTGTTAACTCTTTTAATAAGATACTTATCTTTACCATCTACTTTAACTGGTGGGGGAGGGTCTTAGATCTGTCTAGGCAGGGCGTCTAATATAGGGGCGGCAGGGTAGAGGACTGACGTATGGAATATAGGGTGGATTTTAACCGTATTAGGGAGCTTAAGTTGGTAGGTATAAGGAGAGACAACTTTTTTAACCTTATAAGGGCCGGCGTTCTTCCAATTAAGTTTCTTAGTAGGTTGTTTTGTGTTTAGATTTCTTATATCTAGCCAGACAGAGTTACCAATTTGGTAAGCCGGTGCTGGGGTTTGGTTCTTATTTGCTGCAGCTTTATAGATAGACTAGGCCTATGTTATTTTATTAGTAAGAAACTCCTATAGTTCTTCCATCTTCTTTATAAATTTGTTTGCTTCTGTAACTTATAAGGCCTAATAAGCTAGATAAGGAATATTACTAAAGGGTTTAAAACCCATCTATGGGTGCTGGCTGTAATTAGCTAGAAACAGGGAGACCTTTATGGTTTCTAAAATGGAGTTATTTACAGTAAACTTAGTAAATGTAAGCTAGTCCATCTAGTCGTCCTATAGATATAATGTGTATATCCAAATATACTATTCTATTATAGCATTTACATGTTCTATTTAATCATCTGTTTCTGGGTAATATACTATAGACAATAGTGCTTTAATATGGAGTTAGGTAGTTAGTTCTTTTTAGAACACTGAGATAAACTAGTAGCCTTTATTAGAGATAATTATTTTAGGGAGTCTATAGAGTTTCTATACGTGATCCAGGAACAGTTGGGCAATAGTAGGTGTTAATATATTAGGGCAGGCGATTAAGTATCTTATCTTAGATAGTTGGTCTATAATTATTATAATATTTATATAGCCTTTACTTTTAGGGAGATTAATAATAAAGTTAATTAAGATATCCTTCTATCTTTGGTCTGGAACAGGCAGTAGCTTTAGAAAGCCGTTATACGTCTTATATAAAGCTTTAGCTTATTAGCAGGTGTGGCAGCTAGAGATGTACCTTTATATTATATTATATATATTTAGCTAGTAGTACTCTTATTAGAGTAGTTCTAGGGTTTTTCCTTAGCCTGGGTAACCAGCTACTAGTAGATTATATACGTGTTTAAGAAGCTTAAGCTTAAGTTTATTATAATTAGGGACAACTAGGCGGTTCTAGTAGTATAAGCGGTTCTGCAGGCTTTGTATTCACTTAGAGAAATCTTTTTAGAGTGTCTAACGCCATCTTAAATTAGCTTAAGCGTCTCTTGGATAAACTTATTGTTTAGATATTCGTCAACTATAATCTATTTAATAGTTTAATTGGTTATTTTAAGGATATATACTGTAAGATCTTTAGTAGGAGGTTTAAATAGCTTAGGGCGGAGTAGGGTCTAATTATAGTAGGAGCGCGCTTCTTCTTAAGCTAGTGCGTCTTATAAATGTTGGGTTAGGGTATTAGGCTTCTGGCCTTAAACGCCTGGGTGGTATATAATTAAGAATTAGAATTAGGATAGATATTCTAACTAGTAGGCTTAACGGTAGCTTAGCTGTTTTGTGGTTGTGAAGTACTATAGGTTCTTATAATTACTAAGAACCTTAATTAGGAATCTAGCTCCTTCTAGTTCTAGTCGCCATTGCTTAAAGCATCTAATAATAGCCAGTAATTCTTTATTGTAGATCTTATAATTGCATTTAGCTAGGCTTAGTTATTTTAAAAAGTATGCTATAGGGTGTAATACTCCTTCCTTATTATACTAAAACAGAATGCCTCTGGTAATATAATTAGATAAGTTAGCTTCTATAACACTTATTTAGTCTGGGTTAAAGTGTTAAAGTATAGGTATAGTGGTAAATATAACCTTTAAATAAGCAAAGGCCTTCTTACATTCCTTATTAAAGATAAAGGCTTTATCCTTTTAGGTTAAGGCTATAAGGGGTAAGACCAAGGCGGAGAAGTTATTAATAAACTATTGGTAGAAGTTGGCGAAGCCTATAAAGGCCCTTACGTCCTTAATATTCTTAGGTTCTTACTAGTTTATAATTACTTTAACTTTTTTAGGGTCTATTTGTACGTCATCTATGGAAATAATAAGTCTAAGGTATAGGACTTCTGTTTTATGGAACTCGTATTTATCTATATCTAATTGTAGGCTAGCTCCGCGCAAGGCTTGCAGGACTAGTTTAATATATTTTTAGTATTTAGCTAGATTATTGCTGTATATTAAGATGTTGTTAATATAAGTAGTACAAAAAACGTCCAGGTATAGACGTAGGGTGTTATTTATAAAGTGTTGGAATGAACTTGGGGCGTTTGTAAGGCCAAATAGCATTACTAAGTATTTAAATAGTCCGTATTGAGTACAAAATGTAGTAAGCCATTTGTCTCCTTTTGCGATATAGAGGCGGTTAAATGCGTGAATAATATTAAGCTTTATATAGAAGCGAGCCTTACTTAATTAGTTTAGTATCTCTTAGATTAATGGGATTAGGTATTAGTTCTTAACAGTAATAGTATTAAAAGCTTGGTAGTCTATGTAGAAGTGTAAACTGCCGCCAGGTTTCTTAATAAAGATTACTAGTACGGCTATGGGTAAAGAACTTGCTCTAATAAATCCTTTGTCTAGATGTTTGTCTAAGTACTTCTATAGTACCTAGAGTTTGTTTTAGGATATCCTGTATAAGGGTCTGAATCTAGGATGTTTTCCTTCTTTAACTACAATCTTATAATTATATGGATGGTGTTCTAGTAGCTTGTTAGCTTTTTTTTGTAAGAATATATTTAGATAATTATGGTATTCTACTAGTACTTTTATGGCAGGGTTAGTGTACTTCTTTAGTGTTAAGGCCTTCTTAATATCGGCTATTATAACAGTGAAGATTATATATTCTAGTTTCTTGGCAAGTTGTGCCAGCAGAATAGCTCTAATTATGTAGATATCTAAGGTGTTAAGTGAGCTTAAATCGTCCTTAGTTTCTTATATGGTTTCTTGTTTAGGTTTAGGTTTAGTATTAGGTATAGAGTTAGTGTTAGATTTAGGTTTGGGTTCTTTAAGTATCCTTTTTATGGTAGAATACCAGTTTTTCTGGTACTTTTGTATATTAAGCTTAAGCTTTTGCTTAGTTTAGGGTGCAGTAGTTAGAGTTAGTTTATATAGTTGTGTGTTATTTCCGGCTTCTTAGTAGATATTGGTGGAAATCTTATATTAGTGGAATTCGGTGGAATTCTTAGGTAGGTGGAATTTAGTGGAATTCTTAGGTAGGTGGAATTAGGTGGACCTTTTAGGTGTAGGGTGGACGTCAGTGGAAATTTTAGACTAGTAGATCCTGGTGGATTTTTTAAATTTTGGTTTAGAGTCTAAGTAGTAAGTTATAAGGCACTTCTGCTTGTAATGGGAGGCGGTAAATAGAAGCCTAAGGTTGTCCTAATTAATAGTTACCTTATATAGCTTTATTTAGGGTTGTTTAAGGATTACTAGGTAACCTAGGGTAGTTATAAAGAGCTTAATTAATTCTTTATGGTTTAGGTATTGGAGTCTTAGGGCTGCTATATAAGTAATATAGCCTAAGATAGTGCGTTTGCCATTAAATCTAAATATGTTAATATGCCAGTTAAAGGGTGTTAGGGTAAACCTATTATCTTACATAAAGATCTTATTAATAAATCCTATGCTACTGGCTCCTGTGTTAATTAGGACTTAAGCACTAGCCTATTAATTATTCTGCCAAAGATAATAGTTAACGGTTATGCTATGATCCTAAGAGTTAGAGTTTGTAACATCTAGAGCATTTAATAAGATCCTAAGGTAGCGCCGTCCTGGAGAGTGACTTAGCTTTAGGATCTTCCTTTTGGAGGTGACCGGGGCGGGGTTCTTATAGAGCATTGGTTAGAGCTTTGTCCTTATAAATGGTATTTACTAGATATGGGGCTAGAACTAGGTAAAAATTAGAGTTAGTGGCCAGAGCTTAATTAAGATAATCTACTACTTATTTGTTTATATGTTTGGGATAGTAGGACACTGCCTATACTGGTTGTTTGTATATGCGTTTGGGGTAATAGGATAGAGTAGTAACTTAAGAGGTAAGTGTTGCTTCCGCACTTAAAGTAAAGGCTATGTTTAATGCGTTATTTTTATTTAATAGATCCTTTTAGGGCGTAGGAGAGGGTTCCAGTGTTAATATCTATGGCGTCTAGGTGCTTGGGCTGAGATAATAACTTAGTAGATATTTATGGGGTTATTATATTATATTAAGGAGCGGACTTCGGTGTTAGGCGTAATATATCATTATACTGTTTATTAATAATGTTTATGTAGGTATTAAGGGCTCCTAGTAGGTCTATACCTATTAGGGAGGTTTTTAGTTTAGGACTTAGGGATTTAATAAGGCTATTAACTAGTGCGAAGTTGTTTTAGCCTATTTCCTTTGTGTAACGGTTAAATTTGGAGAAGTATACTGGAAAGCTTTTCGTTCCTTAAGTTATATAGTTTATCTTTCTCTAAGCAGTAGCTTGGCGGTTTGGGTTACTATATATAGCTTTAAGAAGTATAACTAGACTTTATACTAAGTTTGGTTAAAAGGGTTTAATAAGGTCAGCTATATCTCCTTTTAGTTAACTTAGGGCGTAGCAAAGTCAGTTGGCTTTAGTTAGGTAGCGGTTAGCATTACTAGTTAGCTTATTTTTAAGCTGGCTTAGAAAAAATTGGAGTTCTTATTATTTACTAGTAAATATTAGGGGGTCTGGTAGTTATTTGGATTGTTATAGTATAGTAGACGGATTTATAGGATAAATATCCACAGCTAGCTTAGGGTTTACACCTAATAAGCTAGGTCTAGATTTAATCATTTTTATCTTATTTATAGGTGGCGTGTTAGCAGCCTCTTAGGCTAGTATTTGGTCTTGGGACCCTAACATAAGTGTCTTTAGGGCGCGGACTTCTTCTTAAAGTGCTTTAATTAATTCCTAGTGCCATGCTTCTTGTTTAGCCTATTGTTTAGCTATAGCGGCCTAGTTCTGTGCGAGGGCGTCTATAAAAGACTTCTATATATTTGCTAATTGTTCTTAGAGTGCGGATATAATATTAGTGGCTATTGTAGGGGCTTTGGGGTTGTTCTGTATTTTAGAGGGTGGTATATAGGGTTAATACAACATAGTGTCACGGAGTAAGTATAAGCGGTGATAATATATAGCAAAGTAGATATTATTAAGCTATGTACATAAACTGTGTAATAAGGTTAAGACATTGCGTAAAGAGAGAAGGTAAGGAAATGGGGAGAGAGGGTATATATCGTAAATTTGGTTGCTTGGTTAATATGTGCATGGAGCAGAATAGGATTCGGGTAGCGGTCCTGGCAGAACTTGGCAGGATTTAGTGGACTTGGCAGAATATGGCAGAATGCGGCAGATTGCCGTTAGATTGCCGTAGATTGCCGTTAGATTGCCGTAGATTGCCGTTAGATTGCCGTAGATTGCCGTTAGATTGCCGTAGATTGCCGGCAAATTGCCGTCTCGTCGTGGTCGGTCTCTTCTTGCTGCGTCGGTGGAACAGGTGGAAACAGGTGGACGTGTGTAAGGTGTCACGGAGGTGTCCCGTGACAGTAGGACTATATAAGGTTCTTAAAAAAAAAGGCAACTTATATAAAGTAAAGCTCCCAAATTTAATTAAGGTCCACCCTAAATTCTTACTAGATAAGCTATAGAAAGCTATAAATAACCTATTATCTAGATAAAAGAATAAACCGCCCCGACTAATTTAAGTTAATAATAATAACAAATAGGAAATTAAAGAAATACTAGCCTATAAACTTATAAGGGGAATACTAAAGTACCGCGTAAGTTAGAAAGGATATAATCCAGACCCTACTTAGTACCCTATATGGAATTTTATAGGCAGTCCCTATAAGTTATAAGAGTTCTATAGCCGTTACCCTAACAAACCTAGACCGCCAAAGTACTTAGATAAATAAATGGAATACTAGCATAGTAAGGATAATAGGTTGCCTATAGAATATAAGGACAAGAATACCCTATAGGGGTAATATAGATATATAAAGCCTAAGTGCGGGCTTTTTTAAAGGGAGGGGTAATATTATGGCACTGGCAAATTGCCATCAGATTGCCGTAAACTGCCATTACATAATGGCAAGTTGCGGCAAGTTGCTATTACGTAACTAGAAGATTATATATAACTTTAAACGGTGTTTCCGTTCTTCTTATTTCCTTTCTTTAGCTTTAGATCCTTGTTTATAGACAATCCAATTATACAGGCTTGCGCGTCCCTCTTGCCGTGCTCGTGCCTCAATTGACTAAGTCGCTAACATTTATTGCCTATTGTTTCTATTTATATAACCTAGCGTGCAGTTATTCTTGCAACTATTAGGCCCTTACCTTCCATTTCCTATATTTTTAATGCAGTATTATTTCTCCTATACCTTATATATACTTTAATAACAGTTTGCGCATTTTATTTAGTCTTAATTTAAGCAGTGTCTTATATTATAGGGGCCTGTATAGTGGCCGTAGTATACCTATACTGCGCATATGGATTAGGTATATCCCTATTATACACAGTAATAGCATTATTTTAGGCGTAGTCTATAGTTATAGAGCCTTGTATTATATATAAGGCCATTTATAACTATTCCTTTTTGGATAAGGAGTTTTTGCATTCCTAATATATATATACTAATAATAAGGGAGCTATATATTTAACCGGCGTCTCCCTAACAAGTTTCTAGCGACCTTTATATTCTCTTATTGTTCTTATTATATGCTTAGTTTACATTTTCCTATTAAAGCTATTAGATTTAGATAATCTTAAGACTTAGTATAAAACGTTCCGTTTATTTTACTAAAATTAAAAAGAACTTAAAATATATTATAAGGAGATTAACGCGATTATATAATATATAAGATGTTAAGGAGCTTTTACCACCGGTTAAAGTTATCTAATTAGTTAGATTTGCCTTATTAAGACCTACTATAAAAATATTAGTTTAGCTTACCACCTTAACTAAGCGAATAGTAATTTTTTATACCAGGTATAGAAAATCTTAATTAGTCTATATAATAATTAGAACTAGTAAAATACTATACCGCCACCCTAACGCAAAAATATAACATATAATTAAATTATAAATTCTTAACTAAATTAAATTATTTTAGACCTTTAACTAAGGGGGGGTACTATAACGGGACTAGCCTAGTTATAGTAGGAATGTCTTAGTAAAACACTTAATAGACAAAGTCCAATGCTTTAACCAAATTCTACTAAATTCTGCTAGCTTAATTAACTTCTGTTAAGTTCTACTAGATTAATTAAATTCTACTAAAGTCCATTAAAGACCGCGTGCGTATATACGCACGTATTAATCACCAAGACCCCTAACTATTTAATTATATAATTCTCTTGTTATTTCTTTCTCTTCTTTACGCAACATCTTGTACTTTATAAGAGCTATATACTCTTAGATTTAGATAGAATTTATATTGTTCCTTCGAATCTTCCCTAAAGCCTCTTCGCGCCCTTATAGTTATATTAAAGTTACTTGCAAAGATAAATAAAGAATTTTAATTAAGGGCAATACGGTAAGTCACTTGGGCTTATAACTGTTAATTGGAAAATAAAAAATAAAAACTCTGTTCCATTACAAGAGGCTTTAAAGCCTTATTATATACACTATATAGTGGCGAAATGCTGTCGGCGAAGCCGATGATGATACGTAATTGCCACTCGGTCGACATCGCCACTTAGTCGGTAATAGGTAATGAATAGGTAATAGAAACTGGCGGTAAAACATAACTGAAAAGGGTGATAAAATCCGATCCTGATTGACAGGAGCGAAGAACCCGGAGTCATTAGGAACTAAGGGATAAAAGAGGCGGGAGGCATTTTTTAAGTTCCTGTTGTGTCTTGATATGGACATCTTTAAATTCGAGATTTTTGTAAAAGCCTTACATCCAAAAGGTTAACCCTTCTCTCCAGTGAATCTGTAGTTTATAGAGGGGTATCTTGACTTCCCTTTTGAGTAACCGTTTGTGCAGTAGCAATTATCTTTCTTAATCTGCCATATAAAACAATATAACTAAGTAATATAAAGCACTCAGTATTGAAACGTATTGGGATTCTTCTCTTAAAATAAATTACGCAAAATTATTATTCTCACCAGCTCCAGCAACTAATGCAGTAAGAAATACAGTGCAGAGATCTTACACCTCGCAACTCGGACCATTTTTACGCCAAAACCATACAAATTTAAGGAAATCATGTAACAGCCATCTTCCGTTCTTTTAACAGCCGCCCCTTCCGGGATCATATGTAGTCTCTCTCATATCCGCCTGATCCTCGACAAGTAGAGTATCAGAAATTTGAAGTCGCAGAAAAGGCCCGGAGTGTGCGGCTGGCAGTTGTAGGTGAATCGCACCCTCGCCCCACCACGCAGCGAACAAAAAAAAGCCACCAGGCTGAGCTTCAGCTGTGTTGGGAAAATGAGGCGACTAGGCAAGAAAAATGGCTGATTGCGGCTCTGCACTGCCTAGACGACTTCCTTTAACTCGTCGCGATCCTCGCATTGAGGTATGTGATACGTTTAATCACTTACTCTCTAGCCATACATCATTAGTCGTTGCAGGGATGAGCTCTCAACTGCTTATTCAGGGTAGGATTAACGTCACAGCTGAAGTAGTAGTGGCCGAGCCTCAGCCTTCGGAGCACACCGAGGATGCGGTAAATGACAGCTCTCAGGCCAATAATACAGGTGGCACAACGTCTGCAGCGTAAGGGTTTTTCCTCCAGTGGCAATAATACCCATGCGCCAGTTTTGCCATCATTGGAAAGAATGGCGATAGGACGTGCTGACGCTTTTGGTATGAAAGGAACAATGCTCCAACCACAAGGATTACCGCAGCGTGGGCGGCAGGCATACACATATTCAATACGAAGCTCACTAGAGATAACCGCAAGAAACTCCCAATTAACGTTAATAGCCTGCCTGGTGCTGCCTTAGGAGCGAACTCAACTTCGCTAGTGGTTGGTAGCTCTGCAGATGCACCCCGCTTAGGTGACGATCGTTCGGCCTCCACTCCTCTGCAGCAACTAATAAAGGCGACCGAGGATGCCGCTCAAATTTGCCATGCCAAGAAAAGCAACGTCCAAAAGAAACTGGAACTCATTCTTTCAACCCTTAACAGATACGCAACAGGTGTGGATGTGTTAATTCAACAACATCCAGATACTACTGCCCTTGTCTGGGGTGTTATCAGAATGCTTATCACTGTAAGTATTGTGCCATATATATGAATTCGAGTGCGGGTTTCGGCCGTATTGTCACTAAATGCTTTCTATCCATGCTATAGGTTGCTGCCAGCGACCAGAACACCTCTGACCGGCTAAGCACCGCACTGGTAGATATTGTCGACAGTATTGGCAGATGCGAAGATTATCAGAACCTATATCCTAATGCAAAGCGTATGGAAGCTATAATCTCGAGATTGTATGCAGAGGTTATAAATTTCCTTGTGCGATCAAAAAAGTATTATGAAACGAATGGAGCGCTTCGACTCGTTAAGGGTTCAATAACCCCTTTCGAAACAAAGTTCGGGGTCATTTTACAGAGAATAGAGAAGTTGAGGCAAGACGTTCGAGACGAAGTTCAACTCATCAATACACAAGGTTCGTGAATCTCAGCCTAGGATGAGACAAATCCGTCCATAATAACCGAACAAATCGGCGGTTTAGTTCAAGAAACCGACGTGCAAGAGCAAATGAAGCTTCAAAACGGTAGGCATAGCAAATAAATATATTTGAAAGCTTATTCAATGCTAATCGCAATATTCAGAATTACTTTCACACTTTGATACCGCAAAACAGCAGTGGTACATTGAAGACAAGTTTCGCCAGGGTACGGCCGAATTTCCTAGTAGCAATGGGAAAGTTTTCTAAGGGACATATTAGAAACCTCCACTAAGAAGCGAGAAAAGAGTCTTCGTAATATCAGAGTATGGCTTGATGCTACCAACTTCGATCATCTAAAACGCGAGAAGCAATGGCAAAATGGAACGTGTGAGTGGATCACGAAGAGAGGTGATTTTATCTCTTGGCTGGAGAATGGAACGGGAGCTCTTTGGATTTACGGCATCCCAGGTGCGTCTTCATGCTTTGTTAAATTTTCTTACCTTTAATAATCATTTTAGGATGTGGGAAAACGGTCATGTCCACTTTCCTACAGGAAAGATTAACAGAACAGGGCCACACCACGGTTCATTTCTTTTGTAAGAACGATGATTCATCAAAGCGAAGACCACCTTATGTTGTTGCAACACTAATTGCACAACTCTTGGATCATCTAAACCTGGAAGCCTATCAAGACAGCGTGGCCAATCTTATAAACAAAACATCAGACAGGAGTCCTGATATCTCCAAGCTCTCTATGGATAAGCTGTGCAGACTTCTCGGAGACTTACTGCTCATTCTACCACCATTGGTAATTATAATAGATGCCCTGGACGAATGCGAAGCAGAGAATCTCTCGAGGAGTTTCTTGCTCGAAAAGCTCATAGGATATAACAATTCTATATCCGGGACCAAAATCGTGTTCACGTCCAGACATGAAGAACCGTTCATCGAGCTGCTGGACCCTTGCAAAAAGATCGAGATGTCCAAAGAGGATGTCGCCGATGACATAGAAGCAGTCGTTCGAAAATCGGTCGATGGACATCCTAAGCTACGCAAACTCAAGGACAAGATTATTTCGAGCCTACTGGCAGGCGCAGACGGTATGTTTCTATGGGCTGAGTTGATGGTAGCGACACTCAAAAGGGCGCGAAATCCGAATGCGGTCGAGAAAATGTTGATGAACTTACCCGTTGGCCTAAACGGGGTCTACGAGCATATCCTCATCTCTATAGGGAGGAAATTGACGGATGACGAGCTGGAGCTTCGGAAAGAGATTTTAGGATGGGTAACTACTGCTATCCGGCCTATGACAGTGGAAGAGCTGTCGGTTGCCCTAGCTATTGAAATTGGTTCCAGCGCGATCGATGAAGGCGAGATCGTTTTGAGACTGGAGAGTGATGTACGAGAGTTGTGTGGGCCTATGTTGAAGATTACGGGCGATGGGACTGTGCAAATAGTCCACATGTCCGTGAAGGACATGCTTCATGGACACTCCTTGGCGACCGGAGTGGCGACCGGAGTTCCACTGGTAGACCACAAGTATTTGCTTAGTATAACCCCGGAAGCTGAGCATACTCGAATTGCGTCCTGCTGCATCACTTACTTGGCATTTGAGAAATTTGGAGAAGACTCTTTCGAGGATCAATTATCGCTTCCTGGAAAAAATCTGTCCCTTATTACCCAAGAACATGCTTTGCTGGAATATGCAGCATCTTACTGGATCCAACATCTAACAAAATCTAAAATCGACGGCGTTCAATGTCTTGACCGGACCCTTCAGTTTCTACAAAGCAAGTTCTGCTCTATCTGGATACAACTTATTACTGCCTTTACGCAGCGACATGAGAAAAACTTTTCCATTCATATTCTTATGCGCTCAAAACTGAAGAACTGGGTGCGAGAGAATGGGGGTCCAGATGACGACAAAAGCGCCCAAATTCTCGACAACTATCTCTTTCAAGCCGTAGATAGTATCGTGAAGAAGTTCGAGATTAGGCTTGGGGTAGGGAGTGTCCAAACATTGAAGGCTTTACACCGCCTCGGCTGCCTGTACGACCACGAAGATAGAATCGAGGAAGCAATATTAACCCAACAAAAGGTTGTCGACCTAACATCTCGGGCCACTGATCCAGATGCCCAAGAGATATTCAAAAGTGCCTGCATTGAGCTCGCTTATTATAACAACATCAAAGGCAACTACGCTAAGTCGATAGAGATACTGGAGCTCGTCCTTGGTGGTTCTGACCCTTCCAAATGGACTTACGATCGGACAGGCGCTGAAGCCATGGCAGATTTAGGCATGGCGTATCGTAAATGGGGTAAACTCGAGAAAGCCCGTGAGATGGCCGAGAAGGGTGCCGAAGGTCTGACCACAATCCTTGGTCCAACTCATCTTTTGAGTATCCGCTATAACGTTGAACTCTGTCGCACCTACTACGTCCTAGGTTTGTATGATGAAGCACAGATGCTATTAGATGATACTCTTAAAATAGCGGATGATGCTTTGGGCCCAGAGGAATCCGTTACTCTGCATGGACGGTGTGTTCTAGGAAACATATTACATGCTCGGGGTAAACTGGACGAAGCCGAAGAGTTGCTCCGAAAAGTCTTGGGGGGATTCAGGCAGCAGTGGGGTGAGAACGGGAGGAGTACGGCGGGGCTCAAAATCTATCTTGCAGACGTCCTCGTCGAGAAGAAGGAGTTTGAAGAAGCCCTTGTGCTTTATATCGGTGCAACGGAGACTTATGAAGATCTGCATAACCACGAATTACAGCACCCGGATACGCATGCCTCTGCAGTTAAGCTTGCACGCTGTTACGTTCACCTCGGCCTTTCAAGCTCATCAGAAGCAGTTATGATCAAATATGGCCTCTCAAAGGAAGAAGTCAAGAGTGACCATTTGAAGTTATCCGAAAAAGAAACTTACACTGAAAAGGTTGTGACTGATAAGACATCTGTTTCGAAAGGAGACGGTTACGTGTTGGTCACCGAACAAGATTTAGGATTCGATGAGGCAACGAGTCTTGAATTTGTCAAGGATCTCAAAGCTCCTTCAGTGTGCAACGATGAAAAAACAAGGAGCCGCTTAATACCTTCCAATTGAAGGAAAGTGCCAATCTTACCGCCATAAACTTAGTCTCGTGAGAATCGTTGTTTTTCTTGGTTGGGTTCATGATATATAATGTTGGAGGCATTGAGGCCAGACTAGCGGGATTCAAATTGACAGGGTAGGTGTTCCAACTGATACCGGTACATACGATATTCCAGAACATTTCTGCCTCATTCCGGAACGAGTCGTCCTTGTTCCAAAATGAGTCGTGTATCGCTTTGATCGGCTCCATTCCGGATTGCTTGCCTCATTCCGGAAAAGATCTTTGAAGGTTAGGCTAATTACTAAGTGGTACAGTAGGTAGAGGCTCGCCAACGGCCACACGTATACCACGAGTCGTGAAGTCCTTTAAAATAGATGCATTTTATGCCTTCATTTTTCTTCGTTTTTAGATTTAATTGGTAAATAGTTATCGCATGGGGTCTAGAAATATCTCAAATTACGCTAACTACGCCTACATAACGTCGCCAAAAGATCCACTTAATAAGTGTATATTTGGTGGTCGAATAATATTTTATAATTAAGCGTGATGCATTTTACAGAGCTCTCGTGAGCTCCTTTTTACCTCAGCGAGCTCAGACGTGATTTTTTTTGGCTAGCGTCGGAATAACAGCAGGCCGTCCTCCTTCTCGCTCAATCACGTCTGAGGCAGTTTGGCGAGCTTTGTTAAATACGTAAGCAAAATCCGTATAACGGATATTGCGGATATCTAATTCATTTATTTATATAACGCGTTATTATTACTAAAAGTTAATACAGTATTTTTAAGACTTAGGGCTTCTAAATGGTATAAATTTTATAATACGGCTATTGCTTAGTCCTGACATTAATTTTATTAAGGTTAAAAAATGCGTTGTTAAAAGCATAAGCACTTATTATATCTTATTAAATAGTCTACTAATATAGACAAAACTATACAGGTGTATAGATATCTACTACTTAAAGCCATTACAACACCTAGTAGGTGCTATAGTTGGGTCCTTTCTTAAAAATATCCTCCCTTAGCCTGGAGTGCCTCTACTACTATTAGGCGTTATATCTATATAGAAAACCTACTATAGCTTAGAAGAAACGCACTAGCTATTAGGGTTAAAAAACTATAGTTAAACGGGAACGCTAATAGGCCTTATAAAGCTTATAGGAGCTGAATAATTATATATAGGAGGATCTTACATCCCTAGCAAAGAGGCAGTTATAGAACGTACAAGACAAGCTTCTGGCCTTACAGGAGGCAAGTAAAGATAAACATTTAAGCTTAATAGATAGAGCTATTAAGCTTCTATATCCGTACAGTAGACAACCTAGTTAAATTAAGGTGTTAAGATAGGTAATATATAGGTAGAGAGACTTGTTTTTAGCGGCAAAGACATTATAGGGTAAGAGCATAATAATGCAGGCAATTCTATTACTAATTTAAGCTTCTATTACTATTATTATGTTACCTTTAAACGCAATTAAAGAGGAGCAGCTGTTAAAAATACAGGCCATCCTAGGAGCAAATCCTATATTTATATATATGGAGGTAATAAAAGAGTATATAGATATCCTAAAATATATTAAGGCGGGTTAGTTTATACATATTCTAGTATTACCAGAGTTGCTGTTAAGTAAATAGTTCCACTATATCCTTACTTAACCCGCTTTTTGCTTATATATTTCCTTAGTTATAATTAATAAGTATTATCTAGTTGCTAACTAGGGTAAGAGCTTCTAGCCTTATTACGCACAGCTCTTTAAGGTCTAGTTACTACTTAGTCTAGTAGTGCCATAGTTTATATATACTGCAACACTTAATAAGAAGATATATATAAAGGTAATAAAGCTGGTAGGGTTTTATTAGAGTATAAGGGATCTTAAATAAACAGATATTAATTAGCCTGACCTATCTATTATTAGGGGCTATATTAAGAGGAGGGATAAGAATAATTATAAGGCACTATTCTTTATTATTAAAGAGGTATTTAAGGAGGCGGTAGTAGAGGAGGATTATATATCCGCAACCCTTAGCTAGATATCCATATTATCTAGCCAAACGCCTATAGCGCCTAGTGGGATATCCGCATCTTCTAGTCAAATATCCACCACCTCTATTTATTAATTAGTTAGGCAGACCTAAAATCTAGTAGAAGGTACTGCACAGCTAAAGGGACAAAATATTCTAAGTCCTAAATTAATTCCTAAGATAATTATCTTTCTTTATACTAAAAATTATATCCATAGATATATAAACACTATCCATTTATAGCTTATAACTAAGGGCTATACTATTAAGTAGGCTAAAATAGTAGTGCGGAGTTATTATACAACATTATCTAAATATAATAAGAGTAGAGAGTATTAAAATTTCTATACAGAAAACTCACCTACCCGCATTCTTATTATATTAGACGCCCTAGCCTATAGTATAAATATTCCAAATATTGTCCGTTTTATTATATACGGTTATCATTTTAATAAAAGCCTAAATATAATACTACGGCAATTTAAATAGGCCGCCTAATGCAATAGTGTTACTAGATATATAATTATCCTTATTAAAGACTGGTATAAGGGCGCTCTTATAGATATTACACCGCTAAAGTAAAAGTCTTAAAAGCCTATAGCCCCTCTATCTACCTAACTTAGTTATAACTTTATTACTGCTAGGATAGTAATATAGGAGGATAGGGCAGTAGATTTTGCCAGTAATCTAGCTTTACTTATTATAATTAATAGTAATATTATCTTACAGGTATCTGCTCAGGAGGAGAAGAATTAAATACTTAATAAGAATATAATATTATTAGCTCTGCTAATTAAGTATATAAAAAAATAGAAGAGGGTAAAGACTAATATAAAGAAACGGGTGGTACTTCTAGATATATTATATAAGCTCGTAAATAAAGCTACTAAATGTCTATGTAATATTCTACTTAAGCTATATAAGGAGACAAGTCTATTATCTAGAGGTCTACACTATTGCTCTAATTGTAATAATTCATTATAGGCTTATAAGGAGTATAATATTATCGCACTATATACTAGGAATATTGCGAAGAGCAAGTATTTAAAGGATCTATTTATAAATGTTAAGAAGTAGATTAAAGGATAGCTTAATATAATATACTAAAATGCAGTTTAGAGTCTAATTTTAAGTTATATTATATCCAACAATTAAATCTGTATACTCTATATTTAACTTCTACTAACTTATAAGGGTCTTAAGCGGATATTACCTAAATAGAATTATAGCTTCCTAGGAGATAAAGTAGATATACTTATCCACTTTATTTATAAGGAAGAAACGTAATACTCTAGTACTAGTGTCTTATAGGTTGCGTCGCAATCTAGTAGACGTATTGCTATATCTAGAAGCTTATTATAAACACCTCTACTATTAGTGGGCTAATAGGGACCTATTAGTGCATTAACTATAAGGAGTGCCGGCCTTAATTAACTATTATAAACTAAAGTATTACTGCCCTTATAACTATTATTAGCATCTAGCTTGCAAATAAATATAACTAAGTCTTAAATATCTTAGCTTGTATTAACCTAAGATTTATAGGCAAACTGGTCCCAGACTATATATACTACTCTATTATAGTTATCTTAACAGCTAAATATTTAATATCTATATACTCTAAATATAAGGCTACCTACTTAAAAATTGTCTAGTACATATCTATAGTACCCTTAACTTAGCCTTTAGCATCCTAATAACTCCCTATAACACCTTTATTATTCTTAACAGCTTCTTAATATAGCCCTATACCATCCTTATAATTCTCTACTACCTTAGTTTATATCTTAGAACAACCTAGGTGTTAGTCCGTAGTATAGCCTTTAAACTCTATAGCAGAAGTCTAATAGTATTATTGGCTTAAATATAGGTGGCGCTAGTCTATAGCGTAGTGTTTAATCTCTATAGCAATCCCCGCCCTCTAAACTAGGCGCAGTTTAAAATTTGCATGCTAATATTTAATCCCCACCTTATAAATTAGGTGCGGCTTAGAATTTACAGCCTAATATTTAATCTCCACTCTCTAAACTAAGCGCAGCTTAGAACCTATAGCCTAGCGCTTAATCTCTACCCCTAGGTTTAGACGTAACACAGCCAATATTAGATCCGCCTTATAGTAAGAGAAAACAAAAGGATATATCTACACACTTTAAAAGTAAGAAATCCGCTTACCAAGTAAACCTAATATCCGCTTATAACCCTTCTCCAGTACCTTAGCCAAGCAGTAATTTTATATTAATATTACTTTATAAGTCAACTAGACGGCACCTACTTACTTTAATTAGTAGTAACTTAACTATAAAGGATTCGCGTATTATAAATAAGCGTATATAAGGTAGTTAATATTTACTAAGGTAAGTTACCATAACAGTAATTATTTATTAGTAAGCTAATTTAATAAAATCCATAGCGCGGATATTTACCTTTAATTAACCTCTATACCTCTTCTTTTACTAATCTTCCACCTTATAATAACATACTATAAACTTTATTATTGTTGTTTTATCTACTATTAGTTAGCATACTACTATCTATAATGCCTTTTTTTACACCTCTAAATACGTCTAATAGCTATTTAGTTAAGGAACTTAATACGTATAATATTAATAATAAAATAATTAAGGACGCTTCTAAGGACGCTCTTTCTTTTATTAATCCTTTAAAATCTCTACCTAAAGAGTAAGCTTTCCAATACTAAATTATGCCTACAGCCAATAAATTTTAGGAAATATATATTGAAGTACTCTTTATTAGATCTAGCAGAGCACTATAATAAGGTTATTATAAAATCTGCTAGAAATCTGCTTACCTCTTTACTGTCTGCCTCTTTGCCGCCTACTTCTTTACCACCTACCTTTAAGCCACTTATTTCTTTATTACCTACTACTTCTAAAAAGTTTAATCCTTATTATGCTTCTACTTCTCTTAAGAAGTAGGCTAATAAAATTGCTATATAAAATGTTTAGTATAAGATAGCCTTTAAATTATATATATTAACTATACTCTTTTAGTATCTTATCTATTAATTTACCTCTTATAGTAATCTTAATAACACTAACTCTCCTAAAAGCCCTCCTCTATCCTTTTATAATCTCCGCAGCCCTTATAAGCTCTATAGTACGCAGATAGCCTAAGCTATAATATTAGATATTAACACAAACAAGCGCCTTCCTATTTAAGTGCTATTGGCAAATAAATAGTACGCCCTAAAAGCTAGCGTTTAGGAGAATATAAAGGAAAGTCGCTAGCGGATATTAACACACGTCTAGAATATTAAGAGTAGCTTTAGTAAGCTGTATAATCCGCTATACGCTCTATACAAGAAGTATAGCTATAAATATCGCGTTTATAAGCAGAACTCTAGGCCATATTTTAGAGGTATATGCTTAAGATATTACTTAAGTGGCAGGTTATATAAAAAGGTATATACCAATAGTATACTATTATTCTACTAGCTAACACGTATATAGAATAGTTTGCTAAGACTAGAGCCAGTTACACCTTAGCACAAAAAATATGCGCAATTAGCTTTTACTAGTAGTCTAGCTGGAACGCCTACTAAGAAGGTATAATATCCATATAGCTTTATACCCACACCATCCCCCTAAAACTCTTACTTATAGTAATATACACAGCTATAGAGGCACCCGTTCTGCCGCCGCTCCTTCTACTCTTTTACTAATTCTTAGTACGCCTAGTACTACTTTTAGTACTACTGCCGCTCCTACTAGCATGGAAAATGTTAGTGTGTATTTAGCAATTACTGTTTCTATATACGTTAATATAGTTTATAAATAGGTAATTAAGATAGTAAAAGATATTCGGACTATAGATCGCCGGTTTAGTAAGCCTAAAGATTCTCTAAGTAAGATAAAGGATAAGCTTGCGTTTATAAGGTATAGTATTATAGCACTTATATACAACACCGGGTTACTAGATATAGAATTTAAGTAGATATAGGTTGGATATTACTGCGGGTTAGCTGTTGCTATAGGTTAACTATTATTATGGGTTTAGAGTAATAAAACAGTAGCTCTTACCTCTTTATTACTATATATATAGGAATTAAGTCTCTACCTTATATTTAATTAATATACTTAATTAATATTATAATATCTATATAAGCTAAAATAAGGATATCCGCATAAACTAAGATAAATGTAATGGAACCTTATAGCAAGAACTACAGTGGGTCCTGTTATTGGGCTAGGTATATAGATATAAATAGGTCAACAACGTAATAACAACTAGTGGAGTGGTTGCCCAATAGATTAACTCTAATTATATTCTGAGATTCACTACGAAGAGAGAACTATCTGGGTAGGGACTGTGGTCCTTTAAATACACAACTATACGCCTAAGAAATCCCTTCGCTCTATGAGGTACGTGTGCTCTGTCTACTCCGTTATAGATTATATAGATTACACAGATTATATAGATTATATTATATAACCTTGGCTACTATTCCTTGTTATATAGTTCTACCAGATCTATTCTAGACTATGCCTATATTAACTAACTAGCTTCCACCGACTCTTCTCTAAGTAGTCGTAATATCGTACTTAAGCTGTCTGTAATACTATCTCCCTCCTCCTTATTTTTGTCCTTAAAGATTCCTAACATCTCTAAGTTGTCTACTAGAGGTGTGATGTCTGTTTAATTAATCTAGTTAATATCCTTACTTATTATACCTAAAGCTTCTTCTTTTTTTTTCTACAGCCTATTAGTCTCGCACTATTGCTATAATACTATCTCTAAGTGAGATAATGCCGTCTCCGTGTTCTTATTATGCGAAAGAGGGATTAGTCTATATTGCGCTAGTAAGTCCTTTATCTTAATAACCTTCTTCTTGCTTAGAGTGCACCAAAGCAAATATTTAATTGTTTTATAATGTTTGCTCCGTTTTTAACGCTAAGTATACGCGTCCTATGACTCTTAATAGTCTTTAGGTTCCCTAAGTAACTTATTATAGGGTTTTGTGTTTAATCTACTGCTAAGAAACTTAATAGTAAGCTAGCCTCTATGCTGTTTAAGGTTTAACGTGTCTTAGAAAAGTCCGCATATATCCTTAAAGCTTAGCGTCTGGCTTATGCTTATCTTTAACGCCTTAAACATATTTATAAGAAGGTTTGTTCTAAGGAGTAGAAACTTGTTTAATAGGGTCTATCTAAGCTAGGTAATAAAAGAACAGACTTTTCTCCTATAAGGGAAACAACTCTAAGTAGCTCAGCAATTGCTCCTTTTAGGTCCCCCTTAGGTGACTTGTTCTTTGGCGATCCTTTTTTATTAATACTGCCTAACCTGCTTTTTTCTGATACTTCTATACCTTTCCCATAGCGTTCTCTAGATTGCTTAGTGGTTCCTAGGTAGTCTTGCTATAGCCTATCCACTTTACTTTATACTACGTTTTATTATCTACGTCCTTATAACTAATAATCTTTAAAACTTACTATTTGTCTTCTTCTTGCCCTCTATATATATCTGCTTTATAGACTGGTGGTTTAGCATCTCCGTGTGCTAGCTCTAGCATTGCGATATGCTGTATAGGGTAAATTTTTATTTTGGCTGGTAGGTTTAACTTAAACGTAACTAATAAAATTCTTTATATAATTTTAAAAGGTCCTAGTCTAACATAATCCAACTTTTTACTTGGTTATTAACTTTTAAAATTTTTATATAGTAGCCACACTTTATCTCCCTCCTTAAGATCTGGTCCCTTAGATCTTTTAGTATTATAGTACCTTTTTATTCGCTCTTGTACTAGTTTAGCTGTTTCTTTAAGGTCTATATAAAGATTTATTAAAGTCTCTATTCTTTCTTTAGCTGTGCTACTTGTCTTCTTTACTTAACGTGGTAATAACAATAATCTTAGCTCGTATCCGTAATTTGCCTTAAATGGTAACGTTCCCATTCCTTCTTAGGGTGTTGTATTATACGCAAACTATATAACTGGTAATAGTAATACCTAATTATTCTGTGCATAATTAATATAGTGCCTTAGATACTATTCTAGTGTCTAGTTTAATCTTTCTGTTTATCCGTCCATCTGTGGATAATACGCTATTAAGGTTACTACGCGAACTTTTTATTCCACCAAGAATACCTTCTAGAATACTACTACGAATCTCGGGTTTTTGTCTGACATAATCTTATCTAGTACTCCGTGTCTTGCGAATACTTCCTTAATATAGATTCTAGCGACATCCTCTACTAATATCTCTTCTATACATGCTATAAAGTATTCCCACTTTATAAGCTTGTTGTCCCGGAGTGAGTACAAGTGGTGATAATATATAGCGAAGTAGATATTATTAAGCTATGTACATAAACTGTATGATGAAGTCAAGACGTTGCGTAAGGAGAGAAGGTAAGGAAACGGGAAGAAAGGGTATATATCGCTAGTTTGGTTGCTTGGTCGACACGTACACAGAGCAGAATAGGATTCGAGTAGCGGTCCTGGCAGAACTTGGCAGGATTTAGTGGACTTGGCAGAATATGGCAGAATGCGGCAGATTGCCATCAGATTGCCGTAGATTACCGTCAGATTGCCGTCTTATGGTCAGTCTCTTCTTGCTGCGTAGGTGGAAACAGGTGGACGTGTATAAGGTATTACGGAGGAGTCCCATAACAGTACCCCCCCTTTAAACTCGAGCTTCTGCGAGATGGGGCTGAGGTAGTTCTAGGTGGAGTTCATAAAAGTCTTCTACGGCTTATATAAGTCCTACAGAGTCAACGGGTTCCCATAAGGGCTCAGTAAAGCCTCTCCATTTCGTAAGATACATATATTTGCGTTTCCGTTTGTCATACTTAATGTTATCAACTCTTTTAACAAGGTATTCATCCTCACCATCCACTTTAACTGGTGGGGGAGGGTCTTAGATCTATCTAGGTAGGGCGTCTAATACAGGGGCGGCAGGGCAGAGGACTAATATATGGAATATAGGGTGGATTTTAACCGTATTAGGGAGCTTTAGTCGGTAGGCATAAGGAAAGACAACTTTTTCAACCTTATAAGGGCCGGCGTTCTTCTAGTTAAGTTTCTTAGTAGGTCATTTCATATTTAGATTTCTTGTGTCTAGCTAGATAAAGTCACTAATTTAGTAAGCTAGTGCTAGGGTTCGGTTCTTATTTACTGCGGCTTTATAGACAGACTAGGCCCATGTTATTTTGTTAGTAAGAAACTCTTATAGTTCTTCTATCTTCTTTATAAATTCGTTTACTTCTATAACTTATAAGGCCTAATAAGCTAGGCGAGGAACATTACTAAAGGGTTTAAAACCTATTTGCGGGTGCTAGCCGTAATTAGCTAGAAATGGGGAGACCTTTATAGTTTCTAAGACGGAGTTATTTATAGTAAACTTGGTAAATGCAAGCTAGTCTATCTAGTTATCCTGTAAATACAACGTGTATATCCAAATATACTGTTCCATTATAGTATTTACACGTTCCGTTTAACCGTCCATTTCTAGGTAATATGCTGTAGACAATAGCGCTTTAATATAGAGTTAGGTAGTTAGTTCTTCCTAAAACACTAAGACAAACTAGCGGCCTCTATTAGAGACAATTGTTTTAGGAAGTCTATAGAGTTTCTATACATAATCCAGGAACAGTTAGGCAACGGTAGATATTAATATATTAGGGTAGGCGATTAAGTGTCTCATTTTAGATAGTTAGTCTATAACTACCATAATGTTTGCATAGCCTTTACTTACGGGGAGATTAACAATAAAGTTAATTAAGATATCCTTTTATCTTCGGTCCGGAACAGGCAGTGGTTTTAGAAAGCCGTTATACTTCTTATACAAGGCTTTGGCTTGTTGGTAGGTATAACAGCTAGAGATATACCTTTGTGTTATATTATGTATATTTAGCTAGTAGTACTCCCGTTAAAGCAGCTTTAGGGTTTTTCCTTAACCTAAGTGGCCGGCTACTAGTAGATTGTGTACGTGTTTAAGGAGCTTAAGCTTAAGTTTATCGTGGTTAGGTATAACTAGGCGGTTCTAGTAGTATAAGCAGTCTCCGCAAGCTTTATATTTACTTAGAGAGATCTTTTTAGAGCGTCTAACGCCATTTTAAATTAACTTAAGTGTCTCTTAGATAAACTCGTCATTTAGGTATTCGTTAACTATAATCTACTTAATTAATTAATCAGTTATTTTAAGAACGTGTACTATAAGGTCTTTAGCTAGGGGATTAAATAATTTAGGGCAAAGCAGCGTTTAATTATAGTAGGCGCGCGCTTCTTCCTATACTATTATGTCTTATAAACGTCAAGTTAGGGTATTAGGTTTTTGACCTTAAACGCCTAGGCGGTACATAATTAAGAATTAGAAATAAGATAGATATTCTAACTAGTAGGCTTAATAATAACTTAGCTATTTCATAATTGTAAAGTATTATAGATTCTTATAGTTGCTAAGAACCTTAATTGGAAATCCAGCGCTTTCTAGTTTAGGTTACCATTATTTAAAATATCTAATAATGGTTAATAATTCCTTATTATAGATCTTATAGTTACATTTAGCTGGACTTAATTATTTTAAGAAGTATGCTACTAGATATAGTACTCCTTCCTTATTATACTGAGACAGAATGCCTCTAGTAACGTAGTTAGATAAATTAGCTTCTATAATACTCTTTTGGTTTGGGTTAAAGTATTAGAGTATAGGTACGGTAGTGAATATAACTTTTAGATAGGTAAAGGCCTTCTTGCATTCCTTATTAAAGATAAAGACTTTATCCTTTTATATTAGAGCCATAAGAGGTAAAACTAAGGCGGAGAAGTTATTAATAAACCATTAGTAGAAATTAGCAAATCCTATAAAGGCTTTTATATCCTTAACGTTCTTAGGTTCTTACCAGTTTATAATTACTTTAATCTTCTTTAGGTCCATTTATATGCTGTCTATAGAGATAATAAGTCCGAGGTATAGAACTTCCGTTTTATAGAACTTGTATTTATCTATATCTAATTATAGTCTAGCTCCACGTAGGGCTTCTAGGATAAGGTTAACGTGTTTCTTATATTTAGCTAGGTTATTGCTATATACTAAAATATTGTTAATATAAGCAGTATAGAAAACGTCTAGGTAAGGTTATAAGGTATTATTTATAAAGTGTTAGAATAAACTTAGGGTATTTATAAGGCTAAATAGCGTTACTAAGTATTTAAACAGTCTATATCTAGTATAGAATGCGGTAAGCTATTTATCTCCTTTTATAATACGGAGGCGGTTAAATGCGTGGATAAGGTCGAGTTTTGTATAGTAGCGAGCCTTACTTAATTGGTTTAGTGTCTCTTAAATTAATAGGAGTGGGTACCAATTCTTAATAGTAATAACGTTAAGAGCTTAGTAGTCTATATAGAAGCGCAGACCGCCGCTAGGTTTCTTAACGAAGATTATAGATACAGCTATAGGCGAAGAGCTTACTCTAATAAATCCTTTACTTAGGTATTCGTCTAAGTACTTCCATAGTACTTAGAGTTTATTTTAGGACATTCTATATAAGGGTCTAAATCCTAGCTGTTTTCCTTCTTTAAGTACGATCTTATAGTTATATAGTTAGTATTCTACTAGTTTATTAGCTTCCTTTTATAAAAATACTTCTAGGTTATTATAGTAGCATACTAGTACTTTTATAGTAGGGTTGGTATGTTTCTTTAGTACTAAGGCCTTTTTAATATCAGCCATTATAACAGCAAAGATCGTATATTTAGGTTTCTTGGCGAGTTATACTAATAGGGTAGCTCTAATTATGTAGATATCTAAGGTGTTAAGTGAACTTGGATTATCCTTAGTTTCTTATATAGTTTCTTATTTGGGTTTAAGTTTAGTATTAGGTACAGAGTTAGTGTTAGATTTAGGTTTAGGTTCTTTAAGTATCCTTTTTATAGTAGAGTACTAGTTCTTTTAGTACTTTTATATATTAAGCTTAAGCTTCTGCTTAGTTCGGGGTGTAGCAGTTAGAGTTAGTTTGTATAGTTATATATTATTTCTAGGTTCTTAGTGGACGTTAGTGGAAATCTTAGACTAGTGGATCTTGGTAGATTTTTTAGATTTCAGTTTAGGGTCTAAGTAGTGGGTTATAAAACACTTTTGCTTATAACAGGAGGCGGTAAATAGAAGCTTAAGGTTGTCCTAATTAATGGTTACCTTATATAACTTTATCTAGGGTTATCTAAGGATTACTAAGTAACCTAGGGTGGTAACAAAAAGCCTAATTAGTTCTTTGTGGTTCAGGTATTAGAGTCTTAGGAATACTACATAGGTAATATAGCCTAAGATAGTATATTTGCTATCAAATCCAAATACGTTAATATGCCAGTTAAGGGGGGTTAGAGTAAAACTATTATCTTATATAAAGATCTTGTTAATAAATCCTATACTGCTGGCTCCTATATTAATTAGGACTTAAGTATTAACCTATTAATTATTCTGCCAAAGACAATAGTTAATGGTTATGCTATAATCCTAAGAGTTAGAGTTTGTAATATCTAAAGCATTTAACAAGATCCTAAGGCAGCGCCGTCCTAGAGAGCGACTTAGCTCCAGGACCTTCCTTTTAGAGGCGATTAGGGTGGAGTTCTTATAGTATATTAGTTATAGCTTTGTCCTCGTAAGTAGTGCTTACTAGATACAGGGCTAGAACTAGGTAGAGGTTAGGGACGGTAACTAAAGGATTAATGCGGTAAACGGCTGCTAGTATTAGCCGTTCGTAATTCGCGTTAGGGTAGAGGGACGGAGCAGTAGTTAGAGAAGTAGGAGCTACTTCTATACTTAAAATAGAGGCCTAGCTTAGTGCATCATTCTTATTTAGAGGACCCTAGTGGGGCGTATTTTAGGGTTCTAGTGTTAATATCCATGGCGTTAGGGTACTTAGGCTAAGATAATAGCTTAGTAGATGTTTATAGGGTTGTCATATTATATTAAGGAGCGGACTTTAGTGTCAGACGTAGTATATTATTATACCATTTATTAATAACATTTACGCAGGCATTAAGGGCTCCTAGTAGGTCTATACCTATTAGGGAGGTTTTTAGTTTAGGACTTAGGGATTTAATAAGGCTATTAATTAGTATAGAGTTATTCCAGCCTATTTCTTTTACGTAACGGTTAAATTTAGAGAAGTATACTAGAAAGCTTTTTATTCCTTAAGTTATGTGGTTTATCTTTCTCTAAGTAGTAGCTTAGCGGTTTAGGTCACCATATATAGCTTTAAGAAGTACAATTAGGCTTAGTACTAAGTTTAGTTAAAGAGGTTTAATAAGGTTAGCTACATCTCCTCCTAGTTAACTTAGGGCATAATAGAGTCGGTTAGCTTTAGTTAAATAGCGGTCGGCATTACTAGTTAGCTTATTTTTAAGCCGGCTTAGGAATAATTAGAGTTCTTATCGTTTACTAGTAAATATTAAAGGGTCTAGTAATCGTTTAGATTATTACGGTGCAGTAGTTAGTTCTACTAGTGGGATAACTATTACTAGTTTAGGGCTTGCGTTCCGCGTATTAGCTTCTAGTAATAGCAACCGGTCTTAAGGGCTTAGTGTGGATATTTTAAGGGTGCGGATTTCTTCTTAGAGGGCCTTAATTATTTTCTGGTACTATACTTCTTATTCGGCTTGCTATTAAGCTATAGCAGCTTAGTTTTATGCGAGGGCGTCTATAAAGGACTTTTATATATTTGCCAATTGTTCCTAGAGTACGGATATAATATCGGCGGCCGTTATAGGGGCTTTAAGGTCATTCTACATTTTAAATAGGGTAGGGCGGAGTGTAGGTTTTAACATAATATAGTATCACAGAGTAAGTATAAGTAGTAATAATATATAGCGAAGTAGATATTATTAAGCTATGTACATAAACTATATAATAAAGTCAAGACGTTGTGTAAGAAGAGAAGGTAAGGAAATAGAAAGAAAGGGTATATATCGCTAGTTTAGTTGCTTGGTTAACACGTGTATAGAGCAGAATAGGATTCGAGTAGCGGTCCTGGCAGAACTTGGCAGGATTTGGTGGACTTGGCAGAATATGGTAGAATGCGGCAGATTGCCGTCAGATTGCCGTAGATTACCGTCAGATTGCCGTCTCGTGGTCGGTCTCTTCTTGCTACGTAGGTAGAAACAGGTAGACGTATGTAAGGTGTTACGGAGGAGTCCCGTGACACTTGTCTACTATTACTAAGATTGCGTCGTAATCTTGTCCTATAATAGGATCTTTTAACTTTGGTAACTTAATAACAAAGTCCTATAATATAACTTCCCACAGTCTTTCTAGTATTTTAATAGGTTGTAGCCCTCTATACGGCTTATGCCTTATTAGTTTATTTCTTTAGCAATCTAAATACTCTCTTATAACTTGTCTTACTAGTCCCTAGATTCCTTAAATAATATACTCCTCTTAAAGTCTTAATACTAAGCCTGTAGCTCCGTTATATCCTTGAGTTAGTCCCTTATAGAATAACTTAATAAACTCTTTTGTAATAGACCTTAGAATATAGGTTGCTTCTCTGTTCTTATACTATTCCATGTCTGGATTCTCTGCCTGTGCTGCTTAGATCTTCTGTGTCTAATTACTCTCTAGTGATTTATAGATCTGCTCTTCTCTAGTTGCTGCGATCTTTAGATAATTATACCTAATTAATCTGTCTTAATCCCTTTGCAACAAAGCTCCTAATGGCTTTTTATTATTTTATAGTTTAGCCTTTCTGCTTAGAGCATCTGCTTATATATTGTCTGTACCCTTAGTATGCTAAATCTTAAAATGGTATTCTGTAAGTATTTCCGCCTATCTAACCTATTTTTGGTTGAGTTCCTTTATTATTAGGAATCTTATAAGGTTCTTATAGTCTATTTTAACTATAAATGGTTTCTCTATGCCTTATAAGAATGCTCTCTATTTCTTTAACGCTGTAACTATACCTAATAACTCCTTGTTATAGATGTTATAGTTTAGTTCTAGTGGTATTATCTTCTAACTATAGTACGCTACTAGATGCTATACGTCCTAATGCTTCTATAGCAAATATGCTCCTAGTGCGAAGTCTAATATATCTGTCTTAACAACCGTCTCTAACTTTAGTTGGTAGACCTTAAGGATTAGTTCCTAGGTAAACAACTTTTTAAGTTCTTAAAACAGCTTTTTCTACTCGCTTTCCCAAACCTACAGTTCCTCCTTTTTTATTAACCTTGTAAATGGCTTAATGCTTTTTAACTATTGTGCCATAAACCTCCTATAGTAATTGCAAAACCCTAGGAATAATCTTAACTGCGTAATATTCTCTAGTTCTCGCTAACTTACTATGGCTTTGACTTTCTTTAGGTCTATGCTAATTCTTCCTAGTTCTATAATAAATCCTACAAAATTAGTCTTTCTTATAAAGAACTTATATTTCTTAATTGCTACTAGCATTTATTCTTCTTATAGTCTCTTTAAGACCTATTTAATATATTCCTTATATTCTTTCTCGCTTTCTAAGTAGATGATAATATTGTTAAGGTATGCTATAATAAACTCGTTGAGGTGTTCTCCTAATATACTATTAATTTGTTTTTGGAACGTTGCTAGTGCGTTTATAAGCCCGAACTATATAACTAATGGTTTATATAGTCCTTCCTTTAACCTAAAGGCTGCCTTCTATTTGTCGCCTTCCTTAATTCTAATCTAATGGTACGCCCATCTTAGATCTATCTTTATAAAGATCTTTGCGTTGCCTATCCTATCTTGGATTTTACTAATTAAGGGTAAAGAATACCTATCCTTTTTGGTAATGCTATTTAACTGTCTGTAGTCTATACACATCCTAAGTTTTCCGTTTTTCTTTGGGATAAACAATACTGGATATTCTACTAATAACTGCAATGGTCTAATATATCCCTTTTATAAGTTCTCCTAGACAAACTCCTTAAGCGCCACTAACTCTGTCTTAGTGAGCTTATAGATTGGAAAGAACTTTAAACTAGTTCCCTTTTCCAACTCTATCTTATGGTCCTATGCTGTATGCTTTGATAGCTTTTTACTTTCTAGTAACTATAACTTTTTACCATACTTATGGTATTTCTTTGGTATATAACTTAAGCCTTGCTTAGTCTCTTTGTATGCTCTAACTTAGTACTATACCAACTTAGCTTGTTATCGCATCTTGCGTTATTAAGTATCTCTAATATCAACCTAACCTGTAACCTAATTAATCTTTAGATTATATTCCTGTAACTAAGGCATTCCTAGTATCGCCTTGTCCTTTCCTAACGGTAGGATATTAAAAGACATTTTAACTGGTCTCCCTTTAATAGTTAACTAAATAGGTCCTGTTTTAAGATTAATAATGCCTCCTCTATAGGCTATCTGATCTCCTAAAATCGTTATAAGTGGATACAGGTATTCCTTTTATTTATATAGTAACCCCATCCTCTCTACTACTACTGGTAATATATGGTTTCTTATTGCTCTACTATCTATTAACGCTTTAAACTGCTAATCTTGCCACTTAACTCGTAAGTTTAGGTGTTGTTCTTAAACTCCCTTAAGGGTCTAAGGCTCTACCACTAGTTCCCTCTAGTCCTATAGGCCTCCCCTTTTCCTAACTGTTGGCTGCTAGATTCTGTTAGTACTTAGTCCTCTTTTAGCTAATACTTAGTTTGCTTTTTTTCTTTTATATGCCATAGATAAGTGTTCTTTGGGCAGTCCCACTACTATTATCTATCTAGGCATTCTTCCGTAAGAAATCTTCTGGGTTAAAGTATTAGGTCCCCTTAACTTTGTACTTCTACTAGGTGCCATCTATGCATATATTTAGCGTTTCTAAACTGCTTTTCCTCTAGTGCCTAACACATCCTTACTGGGTACTTCTGGTTTTTGTCCTTTAGTGCTCTATGCATGTTGCACACGTTATCTATATAAGCTATCCATAATAATATATGGTGTGCTAGGTAACTTGGGTTAACTCTTAGCTTATCTTTATCCTTAAGTTTAAACCTATACCTAGTTAACCTAATCACTGGTGTCTCTACTACAGGTACTAAGATTTGTTACTTACTTCTCTAGTCCCTAGATCCCTCTTCTAGGTTCCTTAACATCATAATTAATGCTCCTTTAATGTAACTTATGCGTTTTTCTATAATAGGTTAGTCTTAGACAACTTTTTTGTCTAGCTATATATAAAAGTCTTCCTATTTATTATTATGTCGTTGCCTATACCACTTTCCGTACAACTGGTTTAGTGTGTATGGTCTGTTTATAAGAAAGTACCTTATTATTACTGCGTCATAACATTATTTGGTGTGTCTTTCTTTAAACCTAACTGGAATGTCTAGATTCTCTTCTTGTTCTAGTTTATCTAACCATTTTACTTTAGGTGTCCCTATACTAGGCCTATTAGTAACTCTTTATACGGGTGCTCTGTCCCTTATATAACCTGGCATAGCTAATTTCTTGTCTAGCTTTTGCTCTTGCTATATAATGATTTTTTGCCTAAACTTATCTATAGTTTCTTGTTTTTTGTGTCTTGTAGCTGGATTTTTAAAGTCGTCTTGCTTCCTGATCTTAGTATTAACTTTTTAATCTTTAGGCTAAACACTGTATTTACCTAGAACTGCTATAGTTCTTATTTATTTCTCGAAATCTTGGCTTCCTAATAACGTTCTTATTTGTTCCCTAAACTTATGGTTTTTAAACTTGCGTCCTATACTTATTCGTTAGTTACTAAACTAAGTTGCTGCTCTATCCTATTGGTTTTCGTCTATTGTGGGTTCCTAAGCTGTTCTTATTGCGCCTTACGAGTCTGGAGCTTTCCTTATCTCTTTTTAAGAATCTTAAACCTGTGGCCTTTTACCTTTTATAAGTGGTGAGCTAGCACTAGCAGTTATCTGCTTGCTTAATTATCTCTAGATATTGCTTCTTCTATCTTATAAAGCAATAGAATTTGTATCTAATGGTGTTATAATACCCGTTACTAATCCGCGTTTTATAGTGGTTTTAGTCTCTACTTCTATTGCGTTATTAAGGTATAAATACTCCTAGTTAGCCTCCTTTTCTTCCTTGTTGCTATTAATTAATAAGTACTCTAACTCTATTGTTATTGTTACTAATCTTTGTCTGTACGTTGCTTTAATATCTTAATCTAGCTTATAGAGTTAATCTTATTCTTTGTCTAACTCTGTAGTTCCTTTAAGCCCTCTTAACTCTAGCTCTTGCGGCTAATAGCTTGCGCTATACTTAGCGTCTTTATAAACTTGGTATGCGTTATTATAATAAAACGCGAAGTGCTTGATTGAATACTCCTTAGTCCCGCGCAATATCCCTATATCCGCGTTATCATACTCTAACGACCTAGTGCCCTTTACTGCATGGTTACTCTAACCACCTCTATAGTCTTTGGCGAAATAACCTTGTTTTCCGCAATTTATATAAGCTCTATCTTTAAACCATTTTTCTTGTTATAGAGTCCGCCTAAACATCTTCTACTGCTAAGATCCCTAGTTTAGCCTCTGCTCTCTAGTCCTATAATTACTTAATCCTTAACCTCTGGGTTTCTATAGTTTCTTTGTCCATCTCTTGGATTCTTTAGTACTACTTAGGTCTATTGGCTCTACGCCATTCCATAGTTTTTGGCTCTATGTTTGCCGATGCGTGCTCTATATCTTATACAACTATGGAACTCTGTCTTGCCCTTTCTTAGCTTGTTTCCTTTAATAGATCCTATTATTAATCTTTATTAATTAATTTATTAACTCTCTTAGGGTATCCGCATCTTCTATTAGGATAATTGCGTCTTGGACTTTAGCCTTAAGTCCCTGTTTGTACTATGCTATAAGCGCCTTGTTATTCCATTCGACCTATATAGCTAGCATTTAAAACTAGGTTGTATACTCTATTACTAAGGTTTGTTATGCTAGGTTCTAAAGCTTTTATTTTACTGTGGTTGTGGCCTCTAGGTCTCCAAATATCTGCGTTAACCATTCTGCGAACCTGTTCTAACTGGCAAATATATACCGTATATCTTGGTTAGTAGTTGTTATGCTACTGGCCTATATTTCGGTAAGATAAGGTTTAAACCACTTAAGTGCTTGTCCTGTTAGGAACAATCCTATATACGCTACTTGGTCTAATAATGTTGCCAACTTTACTCCTTCCTGTATAACCTTGAAATGTATCTGCGTAAGGAACCCTTTAAGCTTTAACTTCTCTCCTAAGAACTGTTTAATTAAAGGTAACTTAACCTTTACTGCTCTAATTCCATTAATGCGTTCTTTAAGTATCCTATTATTGTCCTATAAGTAATTAACCATTTTCTGTAACTAATCTTATGTAACCATCTAAGAATCCGTGTCTGCCATACTGGTATCTCCGCCTGAGGTAGTAGCTGCTATTAATGGTGTTGTAACTAGTGCTTTAGGTGGCATATTATTTAACTCTTATTTAATACCGTAACCTTGGTAGTGAATATGTAACGGAACCTTGTAGTAAGAACTACGGTGGGTCCTATTATTAGGCTAGGTATGTAGATATAAATAGGTTAATAATATAATAATAACTAGTAGAGTGGTTGCCTAATAGATTAACTCTAATTGTATTCTAAGATTTACTACAAAGAGAGAACTATTTGGGTAGGGACTGTGGTCCTTTAAATACACAACTATACGCCTAAGAAACCCCTTTGCTCTGTAAGGTATGTGTGCTCTATCTACTCTGTTATAGATTACACAGATTATATAGATCACATAGATCACATTATATGACCTTGGCTACCATTCCTCGTTACATAGTTCCACCGGATCCATCCTGGACCATGCCTATATTAACCAACTAGCTTCCGCCGACTCTTCTCCAAGTAGTTGTAACATCGTACTTAAGCTGTCCGTAACAATAAAGATATTTATATATCTACACCATTAATAATTACTAAGGTAAGTCACTATAGTAGCAATTATTTGTTAGTAAGCTAATTTAATAAAATTAGTAGCGTAGATATTTACCTTTAATTAACCTCTATACCTTTTCTTCCTCTATTAACCTTCTACCTTATAGCACCACATTATAAACTTTATTATTGTTGTTTTATATACTATCCCTTAGCATACTACGCCTATAACACCTCTATTTAGATCTATAAATAATATTAATATAAATAACAGCAACCTAGTAGTTGAGGAACTTAATATATACAACGTTAACGATAAAGAGTTTAATGCTGTTAAGTACGCTATGGCTGCTCTTACTAAGCCTTTAGACTCTATTTCTAAAGAGTAAGCTTTCTTATACTAAATTATGCCTATAGCTAATGTAATTTTAGGAAATATATACCAAAGCACTCTTTATAGGGTTTAGTAGATAACAATAATAAGGATAGGGCAAAATCCACTAAAAACCCGCTCACCTTTCCACTACCTATATCTTTACCATAGGCTACCCTGCTGTCCACTACTCTACTATCTACCTCTCCGCTACCGCTACTTAATGCTTCTAAAAAGAGGCTTAATAAGGCTTGTTTATCTTCTTTTCTTAAAAAGCGGGCTAAAAAGGTTGTTAATATAAATCTAAAGCTTAAGATAGCTATTAAATTATATATATTAGTTATACTGTTTTAATGTCTTATCTATTAATTTACCTTTTATAGTAACCCAAGCATTATTTATAAGGTTTCTTTAGATAGCAAATCTTTAAACAGCGATAAAGATAAAGATCTTCATAATGGTGACTCTTATAATCTCCACAGCCCTTATAATTTCTATAGTCCTCTTAATATAAATAAGCACTTTTCTATCCAAGTACTATTAGTAAATAAATGGTATACTCTAAAAGCTGGCGTTTAGGAGAATATAAAGAAAAGTTGCCAGTGGATATTAACACATATTTAGAATATTAAGGGTAGCTTTAATAAGCTATATAATCTACTATACACTCTATATAAGAAGCATAGCTATAAATATTGTGTTTACAAGAAGGACTCTAGGCCTTATTTTAGGGGTGCGTGCTTAAGATGTTGTATAGGTAGCAGATTATGCGGAAAGGTACGTGCTAATAGTATACTATTATTCTGTCAGCTAATATGTATATAGAAAGGTTTACTAAATCTAGAGCTGGTTATACCTTAGAGTAAAAAGCATGCGAAATTAGCTTCTGCTAATAATCTAGCTAAAACACCTACTAAGAAGGTATAATATCCACATTTTAACAATATAGATATTGCTAATATCTGTATAGCTTTATTCTCGTACCATCCCCACCTATACTACTATACCTCCCCTTCCCACCAAGACCTCCCCCCCTATTAAGACTCCTATTTATAGTAGTACGCGTAGCTAGAGGTACCCGCTCTACCGCTACTTCTCTAACTCTTTTACCAATTGCTAGCACGCTGGGTGCTGCTATTACTGCTACCACTTCTACTAGCACAGAATCTATTAGGGTGTATTTAGCAATTGCTATTTCTGCGTGTATTAATATAGTTTATAAATAGGTAACTAATATGGCGAAAGATGTTTAAGCTATAGATTACTAGTTTAATAAGTTTAAAGATTCTTTAAGTAAGATAAAGGATGAGCTTGCGTTCCTAAGGCGTGGTATTATTACACTTATACATAATACTAGGCTACTAGATATTAAATATGGGTAGATATAAGTTAGCTATTGCTATGGGTTGGCTATTATTGCTAGTTTATAATAATAAAATAGTGGCTCTTACCTTTTTGTTATTATATATATAGGAATTAAGTCTCTGCCTTATATTTAATAGATATACTTAATTAATATTATAATATCTATATAAGCTAATATAAAGATATCCACATAAGCTAAGATAAAGGTATTTAAATAGAGAGTCTATTCTAAAGGTTAAGTCTCCAGAGTATAAGGTGTTAGTTTTGCTATATTTTTATTTAAAAGATTATATATTGCAATACTATTTTTAATTCTTATAATATCCGCACAGAGCTATTATATAAAATTAGAATATCCGTAGACACCCCGCTTATATTAGAAGTATATTCACAATTAAAATAATATATTACTATTACTCTTAGCATTTATTAAGCAACTTATACACTAACTATTATATATATTAGCAAAGGTATAGGTGCAACATTAGGATAATAAACCATATAAATATATTTAGCAGCTTCTCCTAGTACCTCTATATTCTTATTGGTATTACCAAAGCTGCATATAAGGGGATTAAATGGTAAACTAGCTGCAGTTAATAAGAAGGCGTTAAATATATTTACGCTATCCTTTGCAAGTTTCTTATATCTATACTAGAGGAGCAAAGGAGCCTTAAAATCTGCTAAGCGCTGTACATATTACACAATTAAATCCTTCCTAATCTGATCTGCAAGATAGCGGATATCTAGCATTAGAGACTTGGTTATATATTTGCTGTTTATACACTCACTAAATACACGCTTAAAAATATCGCGGAGCGTGCCAGTGTAACTTATTATAAGAACACTCCACTTAAACAGCTCGTCTATGCCAAATATTAAATTCCTACGCGTCTAAAGCAACTCCTTAAGTTAAAGATTTAGTAGTTTATTAAGGCATACCTCTAAGATACCTTTTATTATTAAAGACTTATAGTAGTACCTAAAGCGCAAGGAAAAAGGTGAACTACTGCGTAAGGTAGCGGAAAAAGGAGTAATTAATATAGCCAGATACTATTACTATAGAACTATTTATATAGGTGGACAAAATAATAATATCTTTAATATCTATAAGGGGCTGGATATTACTAAAGTAATAAACTACAAGCCTAAAAGCCTAATGGTGCCTTTAAGCGTAGCTAGAGTATAAGGCAGTATAAGGAAAGGCCAAAGCACTAGCAGAAAGAGGTCGTCTAGCTATACTAACGCCCTATTACCGCCTAACAAGCGCCTATATTTAAGCTCTCTAATTAAGCGCCCTATTATATAGAATTGGGTACATTAACGCATTATTATTTACAACTATAGAAAGGCTCTTTACAAAGCAAGCTCTCTAGCTGCAATATTTACTACACTAAAGGATGGCATTAAAGGATATAAGTCTTTATATATGTAGGCTGGCATCCTCTAATATAACATTTTAATAGGTAACCTCTTAATAAACGAGGAAGATAACAATCCCTCCTAGAAGTTATTCTTAATTAATCTCGATCTTGTAATTAAAGAGAAGTAAAAAGGACCTTTAGGAGTATAGGGTAAGACTAGTATAAGAGCGTTTATAGCTATAGGAGTGCTTCTAGGCAAGAAATATTCCTTTAGGCATAATTTAGAGTTATTCTTCTAGGTGCTTTTCTAGATATGCATTTATTATAAGGGTCTAAATAAGGAGTATAAGCCTATCCTAAGGTTTAAAAAGTGGAATTATATAGACACTAAAGAGCTAGTAGAGCTAAAAAAGGGGTGCATAGCCTATAAAGGGTTTTTTATTAAAACAGTAGAGAAGTACTTTATACCGTACTACTAGTTATTAAAACCTTAGGTTAATAGACTCCAGAAAGTAGTGTTTCCAAATAATAAAAGGTAGGAGAAGGATAATCTAAAGCTATATTCTAGAATAAAGATAATACTCTAGCAAGTATAAAAGGATCTAAAGGTATTAGTAGAGTAGATAGCTTTATAATGGGTTATATATTTTAAATCATTAATATCTAACCTATAAGTAAAGATTCGGGCGGCTAAGGCAAGGTAGCAGCCTTAGTTAAAACGCATATAAGCAAGTTACCTAGGCTAAATAAACCCAGGAAAGTGGATAACCCAATCTTCTATTAGGCCCCTATACCTTACTATCCTATATAGGCTTTATATTTCTACAAAATATATAACTCACTCTCTAGCCTATTAGAAGTTGCCTTATACCACCTAAATAGAGGCCCTAAGAGAATTAATCTCCTACTCTAACTAATCCCCTTCTTAAATAAGTCCTTTACTTAAACAAATCCCCTATAGGAGCCAATGCCTATATATTTTATCGCCCTATAGGAACTAGTCCCTTACTCTAATAAATCCCCTATAAAATTTATTCCTCTACTTTTGTGAGGGCGTGAAAAAGCTTTAGGGAAGATTCGAAGGAACAATATAAATTCTATCTAAATCTAAGGGTATATAGCTCTTGCAGAGTACAAGACGTTGCATAAGGAAGAGAAAGGAATATAGGAAACTTATAACTAAATATTTAGGGTCTTGGCAGTAGACGCGTGGGCATAAACCTACGCGGATTTTAACAGGTTTCGACCAAATTCTATTATATTAGTGGAATTTAGTAGAATTTAATCGAGCTAGCAGAATTTGGCGGAATTTAATTAACTTTAGCAGAATTTGATCAAAGCGTTGGAATTTATCTGTTGAGTGTTTCACCGAGACATTCCTACTATAACTGGGCTAGTCCCGTTACAACTTTAACAAATCTCCTACGCTAATAAATCCCCTATACTAACAAATCACCTACTTTAATTAATCCCCTACTCTAACAAATCCCTTACTTTAATAAATCCCTTACTCTAACAAATCCCTTACTCTAACAAATCCCCTATAGGCGCCAATACCTATATATTCTACCACCCTATAGAAACCAATCCCCTATAGCTTGCATTTCTATATAGCTTTTACTCCCTTATAGAAACTGGTAGCTATATCTTCTAATCCCCTATGGAACAAATCCCCTATAAATTCCGTTCCTATATATAGTAACCATATCTTCTACTACCCTATAAGAACTATACCCTATAGCTCCTACTCCTATATAGCTTTTACTCCCCTATAGGGACTAATAGCGATTTCTTCTACTCCCCTACGGAAACTAATCTTTTATAGCTTGCGGTTCTTTACGGGAATTAATACCCGCTTTCTTTATTGCCTTATAGCTTTTAATTTCTTATAGGAACTAACGCTTATATTTTCTACTCCCTTATGGGAACCAATTCCCTATAGCTTTCGTTCTTCTATTTCCGGATCTATAAGTAATTAGTCCATATTATAGCCTACTACTTAGGCCTTATTGTTATAGGAGCAAGCAAGTAATTTTAAGAAAGCAATAAGTAATAATGCTATAGTTATAAGATTTATAAGGCATTTAATGCTATATATACATAAGCAAATCTATACGTATAAGTTTATACCTTTAACTAAGGTAGCACCTTTAAAGTTACTTTAAAATCTTAATTTAACGTAAGAGCCTTGCCTAAATATTTATATATAAGTTTCTCCCCCTTACTTTTAGCCAAGCCGTAACCAATCTATATAGTATTCTTAATCTAATATAGTATATTAGCACAGCCTTAAAACTCTCTTAAATATTACCTTGCCTATCTTCTATTTAATTAATAGTCTAAAAGCCGCTCTATATCTTTTCTAGAGATATTAGCAGTAGTATTATCTTACTTTAGGAAGGTCTTCTACACCTACTCTCTTACTGGTCCCTTTAACTTATTATATCTAAGTATAAGATATATTCTGCTCTATATAGCTATATTAAATATAGTAATTCTATTTATTATAAAAAATATAATGCCTTAGAAATACTCTATCTATTATAGGAGGATGGATACTAGGCTGTTACATCTAATATTATTTAAAGTTCTCTTTATAAGAAAGATATTAGCCTCGTCTAAAAGAAGGACAGCGCTCTAGTAGTAAACGTTTTTAACTATTAGAGCTAGGTTTTGTTCTAAATGGGCTAGATCTATATTAAGGTCTCCTATATAAGCCTTCTTATAGTTAAACAGGTATATAAATATACTTATAAAGGGGAATAAATAATATAGAGGGGTCTCCTCTAAAATTCGGCAAGTGCTTTAGCTATTAATATCTTTCCCACCCTAGGTGGGCCACTAAAACGGTCAGCCTTTAAAATAGCTAATACCTTACCAGAAAACTTACTATAGTAGAAAAACTAGGCCTTTCCCCTTCCCTTTAATTATATTATTAAACTTTAATTTCCTAGACCCAGACTAGTAGCTCTTTATAGGTCCTTAAAGCACTATTTTCTTATCCTCCTTAATTGCAAGTAACTTAAATGCCAAGGCATTCTATTTAATGTCCTTAATATTAGCGACGGCAAATTCATATATTAGTGCTTGCATTAGTATATATAATTCGCTAACTCTAGAAAAAGAGTATATAAAAAGCCTAACCCGATTTTTTATCTGCTAAACTAAAGGCCAGGACTATTAGTGGACAGATTAGGTGCTTATTATCTTCTATCTCCTTAGGAACTAAACCTTAATTCTTTATATTGCCTTACTAATTAGTCCCTTAATTAATCACGCTCATTCTATACGCATTTATAGCAATTAGCCGCTTACTATAGTTAGAATTCTAATAATAAAATGCTATCGCGTCCACTATAATACGGCCGCTTATAGAAAATCCTAACGGGCTATCTTTAGTCTAGAAAAACGCGATCCCTTTATATTTATGGTGGTTAATGCCTCTTAAAGACATAAACTTCCGGCCATTACTAATAAGATCCTACTTTATCTTGGCTTGTCTCTTATAACACTCTAGTGAAAATACCTTAAAAGATGTAATCTTTATAGTTAAACGGAATTCTAGAATAGAGAGGGTGGTTTTTACCTTGCTAAATACCTTCCTATTATAGCCGAAATAGTAACAGTTAAGTTTAAAGCTTTTTTCGTTAAAAAGTAGGGTTTTAAAGTTGCCTAAATCATATATAAGGCATCTTGGTTAATCCAAGCCTTCGCAAATTATAAGGACGTGCGTATTTGGTTTAAATAAGGCCTAAAAAAGATTAAAGTTAATTTTGCTATAATCTAAAAGCGGTAGGAAACTATTAGTTATAGGCGCAAAATGGTCCTTAAGGAATCTTAGTAACCCCTAAAGGTGCTTAGCGCTAATTAAGTTAGAAAAAAGACTTTTCTAGTATGTTTTTAACTGGGGTAAAAAATTAAATATAATATTTATAGGAATCTAGAAATTAAATTAGAATAAGCTATATCTATAAAAAGGTCCGCTTACTATAGGCTTATCTTCCCAAAGGGAGATAGCTTATATGCCATTTAGCACTACCTATAAGGCGTCTCTCACTTCTCCTAAATTTATACCTAGATATATACTATAGTCTTTCTTATTCTTTTCTAACTTAAAATTAGTATTTAAGTAGATATATTTAAAGGCACCTAAAAGACAAACTAAATTTCTTCCAAAGGACATAAATATACTAATTATATATATTACGCTTACCTAACATATCTAGCGAAGTCTCTATAGTCTTATACTAGCAGCTTCTTTTATCCTAGTTGTAATAGACACTATATTAGCGTATTTCCAAGTATATTTTAGGGATTTCGCGAGTATACGTCTTATTTAACAACTTAACTTTAACCTTAAAACCTCTTACTTTGTCACGGAGTGAGTACAAGTGGTGATAATATATAGCGAAGTAGATATTATTAAGCTATATACATAAACTGTGTAATAAAGTCAAGACGTTACATAAGGAGAGAAGGTAAGAAAACAAGAAGAAAGGGTATATATCGCTAGTTTAGTTGCTTAGTTGACACGTACACAGAGCAGAATAGGATTCAAGTAGCGGTCCTAGCAGAACTTGGCAGGATTTAGTGGACTTGGCAGAATATAGCAGAATGCAGCAAATTGCCGTCGGATTGCCGTAGATTACCGTCAGATTGCCATCTCATAGTCGGTCTCTTCTTGCTACGTAGGTAGAAATAGGTGGACGTGTATAAGGTGTTACAGAGGAGTCCTATAACAGTACCCCCCCTTTAAACTCGAGCTTCTGCGAGATAGGGCTGAGGTAATTCTAGGTAGAGTTTATAAAAGTCTTCTACGGCTTATATAAGTCCTACAGAGTCAATAGGTTCCTATAAGGGCTTAATAAAGCCTCTCCATTTTATAAGATATATATATTTGCGTTTCCGTTTATCGTACTTAATATTGTTAACTCTTTTAACAAGGTATTTATCCTCACCATCCACTTTAACTAGTGGGGGAGGGTCTTAGATCTGTCTAGGTAGGGCGTCTAATATAGGGGCGGCAGGGCGAAGGACTAACATATAGAATATAGGGTGGATTTTAACCGTATTAGGGAGCTTCAGTTAGTAGGCATAAGGAGAGACAACTTTTTTAACCTTATAAGGGCCGGCGTTCTTCTAGTCAAGTTTCTTAATAGGTCGTTTTATATTTAGATTTCTTGCGTCTAGCTAGACGAAGTTACCAATTTAGTAAGCCGGTGCTAGGGTTTAGTTCTTATTTACTACAGCTTTATAGATAGACTGGGCCTATATCATTTCGTTAATAAGAAACTCTTATAGTTCTTCCATCTTCTTTACAAATTCGTTTACTTCTGCAACTTATAAGGCCTAATAAGCTAGACAAGGAACATTACTAAAGGGTTTAAAACCCATTCGCGGGTGCTAGCCGTAATTAGCCAGGAATAGGGAGACCTTTATGGTTTCTAAGACAGAGTTATTTGCAGTAAACTTGGTAAATATAAGCCAGTCCATCCAGTCGTCCTGTAAATACGACGTGTATATCCGAATATACTGTTCCATTATAGCATTTACACGTTCCGTTTAACCGTCCATTTCTAGGTAATATGCTATAGATAATAGCGCTTTAATGCGGAGTTAGGTAGTTAGTTCTTCCCAGAACGCTAAAATAAACTAGCGGCCTCTATTAGAGACAATTATTTTAGAAAGTCTGTAGAGTTTCTATACATAATCCAGGAACAGTCGGGCAACGGCAGGTGTTAATATATTAGGGCAGGCGATCAAGTATCTCATTTTAGATAGTCAGTCTATAACTACTATAATATTCGCACAGCCTTTACTTACGGGGAGATCAACAACAAAGTTAATTAAAATGTCCTTCTATCTTCGGTCCGGAACAGGTAGTGGCTTTAGAAAGCCGTTATACTTCTTATACAAGGCTTTAGCTTGTCGGCAGGTGTAATAGCTAGAGATGTACCTTTATATTATATTATGCATGTTTAGCCAGTAGTACTCCCGTTAAAGCAGCTCTAGGGTTTTTCCTTAGCCTAGGTGGCTGGCTACCAGTAGATTGTATACGTGTTTAAGGAGCTTGAGCTTAAGTTTGTTGTGGTTAGGTATAACTAGGCGGTTCTAGTAGTACAAGCATTCTCCGCGAGCTTTATATTCACTTAGAGAGATCTTTTTAGAGCGTCTAACGCCATCTTAAATTAACTTAAGTGTCTCTTAAATAAACTTATCATTTAGGTATTCGTTAACTATAATCTGCTTAATTAATTAATCAGTTATTTCAAGGACATATACCATAAGGTCTTTAGCTAGGGGATTAAATAATTTAGGGCAAAGCAGCGTTTAATTGCGGTAGGCGCGCGCTTTTTCCTATACTATTATGTCTTGTAAACGTCAAGTTAGGGCATCAGGTTTTTGACCTTAAACGCCTAGGCGGTACGTAATTAAGAATTGGAAACAAAACAGATATTCTAACCAGCAGGCTTAACAATAACTCAGCTATTTTATGGTTGTGAAGTACTGTAGATTTTTATAATTACTAAGAACCTTAATCGGAAATCCAGCGCCTTCCAGTTCGGGTTGCTATTATTTAAAACATCTAATAATGGCTAATAATTCCTTATTATAGATCTTATAGTTACATTCAGCTGGACTTAATCGTTTTAAGAAGTATACTACTAGATGCAGTACTCCTTCCTTATTATACTAAGACAGAATGCCTCTAGTGACGTAGTTAGATAAATCAGCTTCTACAACACTCTTTTAGTTTAGGTTAAAGTATTAGAGTACGGGTGCAGTAGTAAACATAACTTTTAGATAGGCAAAGGCCTTCTTGCATTCCTTATTAAAGATAAAGGCTTTATCCTTTCGTGTTAAAGCCACAAGAGGTAAAACCAGGGCGGAGAAGTTATTAATAAACCGTTAATAGAAATTAGCAAATCCTATAAAGGCTCTTACATCCTTAACGTTCTTAGGTTCTTACTAGTTTATAATTACTTCGATCTTCTTTAAGTCCATTTATATACCGTCTATAGAGATAATAAATCCAAGGTATAGAACTTCTGTTTTATAGAACTCGCATTTATCTATATCTAATTGTAGTCTAGCTCCACGTAGGGCTTCTAGGATAAGGTTAACGTGTTTCTTATATTTAGCCAGGTTATTACTATATACCAGGATGTCGTTAATATAAGTAGTACAGAAAACGTCCAGGTAAGGTTGTAAGGTATTATTTACAAAGTATTAGAATGAACTTAGGGCATTTACAAGGCCAAACAGCGTCACTAAGTATTTAAATAGTCCATATCTAGTACGGAATGCGGTAAGCTATTTATCTCCTTTTGCAATAAGAGGCGGTTAAATACGTAGATAAGGCCGAGTTTTGTATAGTAGCAAGCCTTACTTAATTGGTTCAGTGTCTCTTAAATTAACGGAAGCGGGTACCGATTCTTAATAGTAATAGCATTAAGAGCTCAGTAGTCCATATAGAAGCGTAGACCGCCACTAGGTTTCTTAATAAAGATTATAGGTACAGCTATAGGCAAAGAGCTTGCTCTAATAAATCCTTTACTTAGGTATTCGTCCAAGTACTTCCATAGCACTTAGAGTTTGTTTTGGGACATTCCGTACAAGGGTCTAAATCCTGGCTGTTTTCCTTCTTCAAGTACGATCTTATGGTTATATAGTTAGTGTTCTACTAGTTTATCGGCTTCCTTTTATAAAAATACTTCCAGGTTGTTATGGTGGCATACTAGTACTTTTATGGCAGGGTTAGTGTGTTTCTTTAGTGCTAAGGCCTTTTTAATATTGGCCATTATAACAGTGAAGATTATATATTCAGGTTTCTTAGTAAGTCGTGCTAACAGGGTAGCTCCAATTATGTAGATATCTAAGGTATTAAGCAAACTTGGATTGTCCTTAGTTTCTTATATAGTTTCTTATTCGGGTTCAAGTTTAGTATTAGGTACAGAGTTGGTGTTAGATTTAGGTTTAGGTTCTTTAAGTATCCTTTTTATAGTAGAGTACCAGTTCTTCTAGTACTTTTATATATTAAGCTTAAGCTTCTGCTTAGTTTGGGGTATAGCAGTTAAAGTTAGTTTATGTGGTTATATATTATTTCTGGGTTCTTAGTAGACGTCAGTAGAAATCTTAGACTAGTGGATCTTAGTAGATTTTCCAAATTTTGGTTTAGGGTCTAAGTAGTAGGTTATAAGACACTTCTACTTATAATAGGAGGCGGTAAATAGAAGCTTAAGGTTGTCCCAATTAATGATTACCTTATATAGCTTTATCTAGGGTTGTCTAAGAATTACTAAGTAACCTAGGGTGGTAATAAAAAGCCTAATTAGTTCTTTGTGGTTTAGGTATTAAAGTCTTAGGAATACTACATAGGTAATACAGCCTAAGACAGTATATTTACCATCAAATCCAAATACATTAATATGCCGGTTAAGGGGGGTTAGAGTAAAACCATTATCTTACGTAAAGATCTTATTAATAAATCCTGTGCCGCTAGCTCCTGTATTAATTAGGACTTAAGTATTAACCTATTAATCATTCTGCCGAAGACAATAGTTAACGGTTATGCTGTAATCCTAAGAGTTAGAGTTTATAACATCTAAAGCATTTAATGAGATCCTAAGGCAGCGCCGTTCTAGAGAGCGACTTAGCTCCAGGACCTTCCTTTTAAAGGCAATTAGGGTGGAGTTCTTATAGCATATCGGTTATAGCTTCGTCCTTATAAGTGGTGCTTACTAGATATAGGGCTAAAACTAGGTAGAGATTAGGGACAGTAACTAGAGGATCGATACAGTAAACGGCTGCTAGTATTAGCCGTTCGTAATTCGCGTTAGGGCAAGGGGACGGAGTAATAGTTAGAGAGGTAGAAGCTACTTCTATACTTAAAACAGAGGCCTAGCTTAGTGCGTTATTCTTATTTAGAGGACCCTAGTAGGGTATATCCTAGGGTTCCAGTGTCGATATCTATAGCATCAGGGTGCTTAGGCTGAGACAATAGCTTAGTAGATATTTACGGGGTTGTTATATTATATTAAAGAGCGGACTTCGGTATCAGACGTAGTATATCATTATACCATTTATTAATAACGTTTGCGTAGGCGTTAAGGGCTCCTGGTAGGTCTATACCTATTAAGGAGGTTTTCAGTTTAGGACTTAGGGATTTAATAAGGCTGTTAATTAGTGTGGAGTTGTTCCAGCCTATTTCTTTTACGTAACGGTTAAATTTGGAGAAGTATACTAGAAAGCTTTTTATTCCTTAAGTTATATAGTTTATCTTTCTCTAAGCAGTAGCTTGGCGGTTTAGGTTACTATACGTGGCTTTAAGAAGTACAATTAGGCTTAGTACTAAGTTCGGTTAAAGAGGTTTAATAAGGTTAGCTATATCTCCTCCTAGTCAACTTAGGGCATAACAGAGTTAGTTGGCTTTAGTTAGGTAGCGGTCGGCATTACCAGTTAGCTTATTTTTAAGCCGGCTTAGAAATGATCAGAGTTCTTATTGTTTATTAATAAATATTAGAGGGTCTAGTAATCATTTAGATTATTGCAGTGCAGTAGTTAGTTCTACTAGTGGGATAACTATTGCTAGTTTAGGGCTTGTGTTCTGTGTATTAGCTTCTAGTAATAGCAACCAGTCTTAAGGGCTTAGCGTAGACATCTTAAGGGTGCGGATTTCTTCTTAGAGGGCCTTAATTATTTTCTAGTGCCGTGCTTCTTATTTAGCTTACTATTAAGCTATAGCAGCTTGGTTTTATACGAGGGCGTCTATAAAGGACTTTTGTATATCTGCCAATTGTTCCCAGAGTGCGGATATAATATTGGCGGCCGTTATAGGGGCTTTAAGGTTGTTCTATATTTTAAACAGGGCGGGGCGGAGTGTAGGTTTTAATACAATATAGTATCACGGAGTGAGTATAAGTGGTGATAATATATAGCGAAGTAGATATTATTAAGCTATATATATAAACTGTGTAATAAAGTCAAGACGTTGCGTAAGGAGAGAAGGTAAGGAAACGGGAAGAAAGGGTATATA
>Ga0307507_10000856_pt1 | contig 67622 bp, 12 predicted proteins | sample 7_EM_MG_FD_207223 | JGI IMG/M metagenome (GOLD analysis project Ga0307507, IMG submission 207223) | Populus trichocarpa ectomycorrhiza microbial communities from riparian zone in the Pacific Northwest, United States - 7_EM | ecosystem: Host-associated > Plants > Roots > Unclassified | place... | reverse complement strand
TATAGCTAAAGTAACTTTATATATTTATTATATAATACTAAAATATTAAAATATTATGTTTTTATATTTAGTTTTATATTTAATTATTTAATTATTTAATTATATACATTTTTTATTTAAAATTTAAAAAGTTTAATGACTTTATAAATACATAATATTTTTAAATTATTATTTTAAATTATTATATAATATAGTTATGAGTATAACGCATATAAATTTTATGTTATTATATAAAGGGGTTAAAAAGTTATTGTATTTTTAGTGGGGCAAAAAAGCGTGCATTTGGTGAGGCCGTGCATTTGGTGATACGCACGGTTAAGCGGCTCGGCGGTGCAGAGGTAGAATTAGGGCCTCTACGGCGACGAATTCCTCTTAACGTCGCGTATATATAAAAAGCTGAAAATCTTATAACTTATAGAGGAGACTTTTCTCTATAATTTAGTATAATTTTTATATTGACAGGTATTATGGGAGGGTAGATCAATTTTGTTAAAGTTAATAAGGTCTTCTTATATAAACGGTGTTTAGGTTTTCCTATAAATCTCGCCAAAGTCTCTTAGACCAAGAAAACGATTACCGTCCTAAATTAGCTTAGCGGATGGTACGGATATTTCTATATCCGCAATTAATTTCTTGGTCTGAGCTTCTAAGGTAAATTCTAACATAGATAAATTGTCACTATAACGCTACCATAATCCTTCTATCTTGGGGGGAAGGCGCCAACTGACCCTAGATAGTAGACACCAAACGTAGACGCGGTCCGAGTGATAGTAAAATATACAATAGCCACTAGACGACTTGAGGCAGAATCAAATCAATAACCCGTCCACCACAGTCAGAAACCCCCCCCCCCCTTTACGCTTTAACTAACCCACACCACGCACCCTCGTGCCACTAGCAGATCTCGCTTCAATCGCCAAAGATAGAACACTAAATACTTGGAGGAACACCCCCCCCTAAGACTACCTGCTACTAACCACCCACGAGATCTCGTAGAATAAGGTATAAGTAACACTAGGGAATACTAAATAAGGCATATATATGGGCTTATACGAGAATATAGCAAGACTAAAAGAAGTGTAATTATGTAATATAGTACTAGTGCCCTTTAGGCTTAGTGCCTCTGGGCGGAATAAACTTCATTAACGCTACTATATATATCGACCTAAACGGACTTCCTTACTACTATTGTACTACTATCTGTTGACCCAGATCGTATTTATATACTTTGTTTTAGTTGTCTCTTAACTTATCTAGTATATATAGTGAGGCTCTAGAGCCTCTTACAATACTACAGAGTTCTTATTCCTGATTGTCTATTTAATAATATGGCAGGAACGTGCATATTTATAAAAGCTTTTAACTTGTATACCACTAGTTATCTCTATTTTTATTTTATACGTATGTAAAATTTGATTATATTAATCCCCCTCCTGCTAGCCTTAAATAGTTATAGCACAGCATCTATTATACACTATTGTAACTCTACTTTACAGCCTTCCATAGTAGATACTATTAAAGTTATTATCTGCTGTTCCACTTCTGTCAATTCTACAACTGCACTATTAGGTAACTTAATCGTCTGGAATCTCTAAATAATCTGCATAACTACGTAGGCGGCTTTTATAAGCGTAAAATTAACTATAAAAGAAAGTATAAATTAATATTAAGAAGTGATCCCAGCTTAACTAACAGTAAAGGGCGCTCACTTCCTAGACATATCCTTGGACTACTATTGTATAGTAGATAACCCCATTTCGCGTTAGTTTTGTTATAGTTTAGAGGTATATCTTTATCCTATCTTTCGGGATAATAAAGCTCAGCGTCTATCCCGTAAAGGTTAGGTCGTCTATGCATTATATAGACACTGTATGCTATAGTCGTTCCCTTAGGAATTAGAACGGGAGAAGTTCTATTAGGGCTGCCGCCTATAGGTAACACAGTGGTTCTTAGAGCTATACAGGTATTTATAGGAATGGAAGGATAGAGTTAGAGAGCTGCGTTCTTTAGTAACATTCTATGGATTAACAATTAGGGAACTTACTCTCTTTTAAGATATTCTGAAGATATTCTATGTTTTGGAGGTCTGTGCGGCATAACTCTACACTGCTATTATACGCAGCAGCTATTTCTGCTCTCAGTTTAGTAAGAACATTTGGATGTCAGACGAGGAGGAAGCTGTGTAAAAGATTAGGAGTGGAAAAGGCGAAGCGCTATACCATATTAGGAGTACACTCACAATGTCCATAAGAGAAGGTAGGCCGTAGTGTCTCTTCCTATAGTTAGAATGTTAATTATCTGACCCCTTAATACTGTGCGGTTAGGGGTATTCTGGGCGAGGGAGTTTAAAAAGATATATTTTTGCCCCTTAGCCTCTTGTGTATTTTGTAAGAGGTTACAATCTATAATCTAGTCCGTAAAATGGTGGACTTTATTATAAGCGTCCTGGAACTTTTTTTCTTTAATAAGCTAGTAGAGATCTAGGAGCCGAAACCTCTTTACGATATATGCCTATGCTGTATTAAAGGCATCGGCAAATATCCGCTCCCTAGTCAATTCTGGAGCTTTTAGGCTTTTTACTAACTCTCTAAAAAGAAACTTGGTTGTTATATCTAGGGCTAGATGGAAGAACAGAGGTTATAAGTTAACAACGCTATCTTCTTAAGAGATAATATTAATGAGGTTATTAACAGCTTCCCAGAATACTTCTAGGTTGTTATACTACTTATAATAAAACTGCGGCTTTAGTAATTCTTATAAACGCTTCTATAATGCGCCTTCCTAAGTGAAGATACTATCCCTAAATATAGGGAATGTAATCTGTTGCCGCGCTCCTATACCCTAGTCTAAATGAAATTAGCAGCGGGTAGGTGAGAGATAATTTTAAGACTTTATATAGACCTTTAAAGTTAGTGGACAGGATAGCCTTAAGGTTGGCTAGGTCTACGGTGCCAAATGCTTATATACTAAGGAAGACTTGCTTAAGCGTATTTCCTATTTAGCGGAAATAGAAAAGGAACAGTTCCATTAATTAAGACTCTATATTAGCTCTAAAGACTTACTCTAGGCAGTTAATACTTAGTAGCCTTTGGTTTTAAAGTCTTAGAGGCAGAAGACACCTATAGCGCTCGCTAATAGCCCTATCGCCCTTTAGTCCAGTTAGTAGGTTGTCCTTTAGTAAATAGCTTAACAATTAGTGGCTTTACCCGGCGATCTCTATACTTAATAATGAAATTGTGGATATATAGGGCAACTATATAACTTAATACCGCTAGGGGAAGGCAGATATGCTTTATTTTAGCGTAGTATACTTTAAAGATTAGATGTGTACCGTTTAGTTTTCTAAAGCTACTGTACAGAGGGCTATTAGATTATAGGTTATAAAATAACTAATAGATAAAGGGAGTCTGGTATATTCCTAAGGTAGCTATATATATCTCCAGCCGAAGAAACCATGGCCAAAGTTAAAGCGCCTTAATAAGGATCCAGGCACTTAAATATACGGCATAGGTGCTAAGCGAAGGCGGAGCGCATAAGACTAGCTAGAAGAATATACTTAGGTTTTCCCCTTACTAGGGCTTTTTCTTATATATAGAAGGTAGAAGCCTACACCTAAAAGAGGGACCAAATCAGACAATAAATATAATTAATAATAATAATTTTTTATTTATATACCCTTACCGCTAAGCCAATTTAGGGTATAATAAAAAATCTATATATTTTTTATCCATTTAACCGCTAGCGTCCAACGCCAAGGCCGCATAGATAGCTATACTATAATAGTAGCTATATAGAAGAGTCTCTAATTGGCCTAGATCCTTATCAATAATATTGGACATAACTTAGTGGTCAAAGGGATACCCTTATTGCCAAGGACATTTATAGTGTAATAAAAAATCTATATATTTTTATACCCTTACCGCTAAGCATATTTATAGAGTGATAAAAAATCTATATATTTATTTATTGTTACTGCTAAGTATATTGATATTATAACTATATAAGTTTATTTAGGTCCTCTTTAGAGCTCTTGCTATATAGAGACTTAATACTTTAAATAGTTTTAAGGAGCGCTTTGTACTTCCTATACCTTCCCACTTTATTAATATAACTACTTATTTAAGATCTAATTCCTTTTTATTAATAGCAGACACACTTTCCGCTATAAAATACTCTTTATTAACATCTATTAACTCAGGCAATTTTAAACTTCGTTTCTTTAATACTGCTTTTACTTTTTCTTTAAGCGTAGGGCACCCACGCCTTATATGCCTATAATAATATTAGTATTACGTGTATAGATCAATAGATAACTCTACCTCTATAACAAATCTTTCCGACTAAATTCTTCGTTATAGTGCGGGCATTTTTTATAATTGCGCTGCTTGCTGTGGCACTATAATTGCTTAGTATATACTCTAACTAATGTTAAATTATTCTTACCGGCCTATGCCTTTAAAGATTAATATTTCTTATGAACTCTCTTTTACACCCGGTATATAAGCATTTATAAGGTTTTACTTAGGTAGGGTCGTAGGTTAGTAGATAAATTTTAAAATTACTAAGTCTTACGAATTCTCTTTTACAACCGGAATATATATACTTGTAAGGTCTTATCTAGTTGGGGTTATGTATTTCTAAGTGGCCTTTATAGCTTTTACATAATAGTAATCTGTGACATACCCCGCATTCCTTTTTCGCCATCAAGTAGGTTCTAATGGATAAAGAAATAGGGTGGGGCACAGAAAGAGGTGGCCAAGTTTACAGGGAGCGGCTGCTATGCAGCAATTATATAGAACAGCTAGGCGTACTATTTTCGTCGACGTGTTAGGTGTCTTTTATGTAGTTAATAGCGCAACCGAAGTCTATAGTGGCTTGACGAGTCGCTGTTGAAGCTTACTTATAATAAGAAACCTTTATGTTCTTCAGCTTATTATAAGGAGGAGCTGTTTTAGTTTCCTAACTCCGCTTACTAGTCCAGCTTAGGGAAAAATGGGAGGACTGTAAAGGTAGCTAACTTTTCTTAGAGTGTACCTAGAGTGCCTAGTGGATAGGGGTTCCTGGCACTAACTGCTATATAGATGGTCCTTAAATTAACTAATATACCTAATAAAATCTCCGTTTTGCCTTAACATATAGGATTTTCCGGCGCGGAATTTCGCCGTTTAGATATACAGATAAGCATTCTAGCACTCTTTAGTTCTTTAAATTTTTTATATAATCTTCCCCGCTTAGTCAATTATATCTAGTTTATGCGCTTTCTCTTTTATAAACACTTACCCTACTAACTAAGACCTCTTTAATATTTACTAATTCTAATACTAATTCTACGACTATGACATGCTATAAAACCAGTGGTCCGCTAAAAAACGCGTCAGCATTGCCCTTTGGCATAAAGAAATGGTCTTAGAGAACGCCTACTTGAAATATATTAACCCTACGCTTAAGGTCTTTTTAACCTATAAAAACCCCTCCGCCACAGCGTGGACCTTTTCTTAAACTACCGCCTGAACTACGCATTTAAATATATGAGCTCCTTTTAAGCGAATCCGCTAAAACACTGGTTATTAAGACGAAGTAGGAATTCCGATCATTATTCTAATGCGAGTTAACGATAGCCGTAGAGTAAGGATTGGGAATGGACAGTACAATCCTATATACTTGCTATTAAATTTACTATAAGGCGCGTGACGTCCTCTACGCCAATAAAACCCTTTAATTTAACGGCCCTCCTGCTCTCGCTCTATTTTGGAGAAATCTTCGTCCAGATACTGCGGCAAAGATATTGTTACTTAAAGTGGCTAACACACGTAGTAAATCTTAAATATGGCAACGATACCAAGCCTATAGAGTTGCTACTAGTAGCTAAAGATTATGTTATTGTTAACGACTTCTATATTGCTTAAGTACTATATCTATACCAAGAGAATATCCTTTACTAAAATCTACATTCTAGGGATCTATACTCCCATATTCCTACATTTTAGTTAACCCCTTTTGCTAACGCTTGCCTCTTTTTATTTAATAATATCGTAAAGCTTCTTATACGCTATGGCGTATATATTAATGGATGTCGTTATACTATAGGCTGTCTACTTGCCTATACCGTCTAGAAAGGTTATAAAAGCCTAGTAAGATACCTTCTTAATAAAGGGGCAGATATTAATACGCAAAGCTTAGTATCCTTACTAATTATTGCTTATAACGAAGGCCATTATAGCATTACAGAATATCTTATTAATAGAGGTGCCAACATTAACGCACAGACCAATTACGGATCTCCACTAAGTAGAGCTTATATAATGGGCTATAAAAATATCATCCTTCTTCTTATTTAGAATAAGGCTAAAATTAACTACCTAATTAAAATGGACCAAGAAATTCTACAGAGTAAGTATGGTCTAGTAACCTCTGGAATATGGCATTACCCGCCACTGTACCATACAGTACTTGGGGGGCATAAGACTATTGTTAAGCTTTTATTTTAATATAGTGCCTAAACCCATATCTTAGGTGCTAAGGGTGATATTACACAGCTTAAACGCGAGATATAACGGAGCATTAAGAAAATGGGAGTAGCAATAGGTGCATCTTATTACCTTAGAAATAGTTAGTAAAAAAACCCTTATTTAATGCCTACTACTAACCTATTGGAATGATAGGAAACCCTATAAAGGTTCCGTAGTATTGAATAAAAGAAACATGGTTTAATCTAGCTACTTTAAGCTAGCTAGGGAACGCTAGAGTAGGGAAATAGTAGTTTATTAAATGCTTGCTAGATTTAATAAATTATAATTACTACTTGCTTATAAGGCTCCAAGGAACTTTCTAAGGCTTTAAATAATTTACTAAACTGTATTTTTATAAAATAAGGCGATAGCGATATTTGCTTAGTAGTAATACTTTTAATCGGTTTATACTTAACAGATAAAGAAGAATATAAAATATAAATACTTGGAATCTCTAGCCGCTAATATATCGAGCGCCTATAATATGTGCGAGTTATAGCTAATATAGTATCTTAACTTACGACTAAATGTCTTATTAAATGTCTTATTACCTATTTCCATTACCAATTACTGACTAAATAACGACGTAGTCGTTAGTCTATTTGCCACCTACCTAATATATATAGTGAGGCTCTAGAAGCTTTTATAGTACTACAGAGTTTTCATTCCTAATCGTCCGTTTAACACTAGGTCTAGCTTATTACAGAATTTTTTTCCCCTAATAGACCCTATCTTCCGCTTAACTAACTAACCGTCTATTACGCTAGGACATAGGCTAGCCTGCAGATACTTACAGTAGGTTTAAAAAGGGAATAATATCTAATAAAACGATATACTGTAGCAGTCTAGATCAATCACGCCATATTTTATACGGATTGTTGGTTAAAGAACTCCTATTGATTAGTAATAAAATCTAGCTGTCTGTTAATAAAAGGCCGCTCATATTCTAAGCTGTGCTATATTAGCGGCACTCTGCTAAGGGGTCTTAACTGGTTTTTAGGGTCTACGTAATTCCTACGCCTACTTCTTCTTAATTATTCTTATTTACACCTCTCTAATCCCCTCCTAAAAAGACTTGTAAAACTACTATTTACTAACGCCCTGTAAAGCATATTAAGAAAGTAAAAGTAAATTATAAAAGAGCCTCAATCTAGTTATCTGCCCTACTTTGTGCGTAAAGGACTAAAGATTATTGCCGTACCTATATGGACTACTGCTAAGTTTGGAGCGTCCTTATAGAGTACTGTGGGAAAATTAACCCTATAATTGAAATTCTTAATCATGTCAATAACTATTGATATTCGCGCTTATAAAAACAGCTTATATAAGAATATTTTATAACATAGACAAGGAAAGTAAGGATAGAGCTATTAGGGAGTAATCTAGGATTCCTAGGGTTAAAGCACGCTAGGGCTTACGCTATAAGAATTTTTTTACGGTAATTAGATATTACAAACGGTTGAATAAAATTTAATTATATATCTACTTGAGGAATTAATAAGAGGGGTACTAGCCTAATATATAGGAAATATTACTTTATTTTTTTGCAGATAAGAAGTGGTGTTAGGCTATAATGCAATATAGTTCCGCGCTCTTCCAACATTAGTAGAAGACAAGCTATTAAGGAAATTATTTCTAGAAGTGATGTTAAGTAGCTCCTTACCCTTTACCCTTGCCTATCTTTAGGATATCCTCTAAACGCTTAAATGCGTCCTTATCTCCTAGCTTAGTCTTATCTTCTGCCCTCTTTCCCTTAATATCCCCTAGCAATTCTAAGGTTGCTGTATAAGATAACGGTGAAATCTGCGTCGCTGTTTAATTGATATACGTATTAAGCCTTCCACATCCGCAATTCGTATGGGAGAGTAGCTTGTTCTTAAGCAATAGAACCTGCTCTCTTAGCATCGCAATATAGGATCTTAGATGCGCTCAGATAGCTATGAGTTCGCGTGCTTGTATTTCTAGGTCCTTGACCTACTCTTTCTTCTTCTGTCGGCACTTGTGCGCTGCGACGCGGTTCCTTTCGAGATAGCTTTTGCGCTTGGCTGAGAAGGTAGGGTTGGCGGTATTATCTTTCTTAGAGATACCAAGAGGTCTATGGCCGCGGCGTGCTTTCTTTTCTGGTATGGTTGCAGTGCTAGTGGTATTTAGAGACGCCTTACGTCATTTTGGGGGGGATTGCTAAGCTTATAGTGGGGGTGAACGGTTTCTTGTTTCCTAAGGCGAGACTCTTATTTATTTAGGCAGAATTAAATTAGCTCTAGAGCTCTAAGATCCACAATGCAGCTTAGGTAATAGGTTGTTAGGTTATATGGTTTGGCTATAGATTTTAAAATAGTGGGGGGGCTTTCTTGTTATTAGTAGGGGTAGGACTGCGCTAGCAACTAGAGTCTTTTTAGCGTTCTTTGTCTACTTATGGATTTGCGGAGGTAATAATGGTATATTTTCTAGAGCTATTAAAGTATTGCTTACCTAGTTATCCGTATTAGGCGGAGAAGGATGATTATTAATATTAAATTCTCTGTTCCGCTTAAAGCTAAAGCTAGTGGTATGGAGGGGGTTATAATCCTTAAACGGCAATAACTTACTTTAGGGAGGAGTGCAGAGGACATTCCTAATATAAATACTATCGTGCTAATTGCTCCTGTATAGGTCTGGAAAGCTCTGGAAAAGGTTCGCTTGCTCTATTACTATAATAATAAAGCCTTGATGTGAACACTATTGTAGTATAATAGATAGTAAAAGATCGGTCTCTGTTGGAATATAAAAAGTGTCTTGAGTGTGGGGGTGTATATTTATAAATTCGAATATAGATTAATTAGAATTAATTAAGTAAGGGAGCGCCACTTCTTTAAAGGCACAGCTGCTCGTGATGCGAGGGCAAGATTAGGTTGTAATGTATTTAGTATACGTTTGTTAAGAACTAAAACCCTAGCTACTGCTGTACTCTAAACAAAGGCCCTACAAAATAGGGGCATGATATGTCACTATAGGATTCTAAAATTTGACTATGCTGACTTGTAAGTTGGAATGGTTAGGTGTGGTGGATAGTAATATTAATAGTATATCCACGTGGCTAAACACATGACTTTTTAGCTGATCAACGATTAGCTAAGCCTCAAATACTATAATTTATAAGGATTGCTAGATAAAGAACTCCTATTAATTAGTGACAAATTCAGCTATCTGTTAGTGAAAAGCCGCTTGTATTTTAAGCTGTGCCATATTAGCGGCACTCTGCTAAGGGGTCTTAACTGGTTTTTAGGGTCTATATAATTCCTATACCTACTTCTTCTTAATTATTTATATCTATATCTCTCTAATCCCTTCCTAAAAAAGGCTCGTAAAACTATTATTTATTAATGCCTTGGAAGTAAAAGTAAATTAAAACAAGGTAGGTTTTATTAGGATCTTAGTTAACGTTGCTTAAAAGAGCCTTAATCTAATTCTCTACCCTACTTTATACGCAAAGGACCGAAGATTATCGCCGTACCTAGAATATCTACTTTAAATACCTGTATAAATTTAAGCAATGGTTAATACGGGCTCTCTCTATAGATTACACATTAGAGTAATAAATATCCTCATTCCAGAGCGTTGTTATAAAGGTTGGAATAAAAGTAGAATTTAGAATTACATAAATTGCTTCTATTTAGGCGGAATGAAATATATAACGGACTATATGCTGAAGTAGATTACTGCTTCTCTTTGTACCTAGGCCGACTTGTGGGCTTCTAGCGCCCGAATTATCTAACCCCCCCTTTAAAATATCTAAATGGCCAAGGGGAATTCCTTTTCTTTTATGCGAATATAATTAATGCCTTGCGTGAAAAGGGCCGGTATTAGCAAATGCTTAAACCTAGCCCCTATATAAGGGCAATTATTGCTTATAACTAATCTAGCTTTACTCTATCTCTATAAATCCTATTAAGTCTTAAGTTAATACTAAATATATAGAGCTAGTGTTTAATTGCTTACTTATTAAGCTGGGGGTTGTATTTAATATTATAGGCCGATTATAAAGTTCGGCCTGGGCGTTAGAAGTATAGAGAGTATCTATTTTAGTAGACCGCTAAGCTAGGGTAAGATATAAATATTAAAGAATAATGTACGCGTAGCGCTGAGCTGAAGCTGAAGCCGAAGCTGTTTAAGCTATTTTTTAAGTTTTTCTTCGTGATCTCTAGCGTATAATAGGTCTTTATTTCTATTAGAGACCTCCTTTATAAGTCTAGTATTAATTTCTCTTATCTTTTCGGATTTTGAGTAAAATGTAAAGGCTAGGTCTTTATTAAGAACCTTAGAGAACTCTTTGGCCTAAAGCAGCCCTTCCTAAAAAATGACCTTATGCCGTAGGGTGGTGAGTTTAGTATTTTGGTTAGCGACCGTTCCCTTAAGCATAACTATGCGCTCTTTTGTGCTTTTTCGTATAGTGTGTTTAGATTGGTTGCTTCTTCGCTTTCTTTTCTAGCTATAATTAATGTTATAAGTAAATGGATGTTCTTTAGAACCTTTTAGGGTGATAAGGTGCTTATAATCTATAATAATTTAAAGATTTATTTAGCTGCTTTTAAAGAATAAAGTCGAGGTTATAACAATAGGGGTTAGTATATTTGACCAGATAAATAGAGATGTAAGCTTTATATTATAGCTAATTACCTTAATAAATTCGCCAATAATTGCTAACGGTTTGGATAGAAACTAAAAATACTTTGATCTTCTAACGCGTGTGTGTATTATTTTATATTTAAGACCCTATAACTGCTAATAAATAGAGTAATTTAAAGGTGGGAATATCTAATTGCCTACTTAGTATATTTGAGATAAGTTGTATTTCTATAAGATAGTGAATTAGTCAAGCTAGTGGGCCTAGAAGTTTACTAATATTGGCCGTTATTAGCTATATCGTTGTGTCTTTATTATTGTTACCGCTATTGTCTAGTTTAGATGGCGATGAGGTATTAGTGTTGTTAAGTTACACTACCTCTAATTCTATAGATTGAAGTTTATAGAGGTGGCTAATTTCTATTAATATATTAAAGACTATTAAGATATGGATTTCTTTTACCTGTCTAGTCTAGTAAGCGGTACCCTATTAGGTAATGCTATTGACGCCGCTTGCGCATTACTTGTAGATAGAAAGAGTATTAGATATATTAAGATTTATGACTTATATGGCGTTTGCCATATAATAATGGTTTTGGATTAAGCGAGCTTAATCCCTTTTATAAACTCTTTCTTTTTAGACGGCTTAGGGCATATTTGATAACTTTTTTTGGCTAGATAGACTTTACTAGGTAGGTGCTCTAAAAAAGCTATCTAGGTCTACCTGGGCCCGCCTAGTTACAAACGGGCTACTAATATTGATATCCACCTGGTGGATGCTGTCCGTTTGACACCCTAGGTAGATTTTGGGCAGATTGGCTGTCTTGGCAGCTGAAAAGGAGGTTCCACCTAGCTAGGTAAAGGCGTTTGCGCTAACCGCGATTGCACTCCCAAATCTAGTATAGCGACGAGTTTTGTTAGTAATTTAAGCCACTTAGGTAGTTTACCTAGGCGAATTCTAACTGGACCTACCGTTTTAAAGGGGGGGTTTAGATGGAATACTAATATAACCTAGTTAATCGATTCTGCCCTCCTTTGTGATATTTTTAACTTATCCTCCCTATTATGTGATCTAATTTAACGTTAGCCATAAAGCCTTATACTATTAGCTATAGTATCTATAGGCGCGCTTTTTTTTTTGTAAATCGCCTACTAAACGAACGCCTTTTACTAGGTAGAAAGCACCCCTGCTTTAGCGTCTAGAAGAGGCGCTTACACTCTGTAGATTGCGCCTAGGTGGGCCTTAAAAGTATTGACCTAGCTACGCCCACCTAGGAAGTCGAACCGGCCAAAAAAAGTTATCGAATATGCCTTTAGCCAGTCACTCCCAATGTTCCCTCTAAGTGACGAGACTTGACTGTAACCTCTGCAAGTCAGTTTCGGACAGTACTGTGCAACCATTTAAATAAAGTCTACTTTCCTTGATTGTTGGCTTAAGATGTAAGGATCTTCGAAAGCCTATACCGGCCTCTTTGTTAGGTCGTTTATTGTTAAACCTTATAGGTTAGAAAAGAAGGATAAGGACTCTTGCTATTAAATGTAGCTCTAGGGCCTCTATATATATATAAGGAGGGTATAGGAAACTAGGGGGGGTAGGTAACTAAAATAGAAGGGGCAGGCAACTAGAATAGGGTAGTAGGTAATTAAGACAAATCTAATCCTGGTCGACATATATATATCCCTAGCCTTAGGTAGGGTTGGACTACTTTACTAATCTTTTAAATGTCTTTCTGGAAATAATTCACCTCTCTCTATCTCTATTTGAGGGTACTCTTCTACTAAGGTAATTGAGTATGCCTTATTCCTTATTAAGGTGGGTATATACTTACTAGGATAAGCTAATAGAACTAAAGGATGCTGTAAAATAGTAAAAGGGTTAGTAAAGGGATTGGCTAGTACAGCGTATAGGCAGTACTCCCAACGATAACCTTATTCATTCATTTATCGCGATATGCTTATCGTTATGAAGTGATATGGATACGATATTGAGGCTTATGAATAAATAAATATTTATAAGCTTATAAATATATATATATGATTTAACGTATTAGTAGTGGTTGGTAGAGGTATACAGTACTAGTAAGGGATTATATATACGCTAATCGTTCTAAAATATACACAGAAATAAAAATTTATCAATAAACACGTGAATGGCTTCCTTTTTAACCACCCCTTCTAAACCACCTACCACTAAGTTCTATGGCTTCCCCTACTTTAAAATCTCTTTTTATTAACTCCGACAGCGGTTTTAATAGCTTACCTAAAAGATCTAAGCGTGGAAACGATATATTTAAAGATCTAATACTTAACGATAAAAGCGACGTGTTATCCTTAACACCTTCCTCTATATCTTCCTCTGAGCACCCTATAAAAAGACGTAAGCTTTAGGCTACAAATACATAAAAGCTTAGGTAAAAGCCTACTAATAAAGAGCCGCTGGTAAATAGTATAGGAAGGCAATATTGGTACTATAGCTGGTGCGTTTTTTGGTGTAATGTAGTCACCACTAATATACGGTTGCATCTTCTAAACTCTTATAGTATTACTGTTAAAGAAAAGGACTCTAGCCTTAAGTAAGCTATAAAGAATAGGCTTAAAGGATTGTTTTAAAAATAGGGAGAGCTTTAAGTTTAGAAGCTTAAGAGCCAAAAGGAAACAATTCTTAGGGAATGTATTAATTAATTAGTTATATAAGAGGCTTTAGCATAGCTAATTGTTGTTTATAATCTACCATATAAAGCAGTATCTTGGCCGGAGCTTTATGCGCTTCTTCTATTAGTTAACTACACCTATAAGGAAGCTCTAATTAGCTTTAGCAGTATGGTGCCAAAGCTAATTAAAGACTCCTTCCTTTTTAATAAAGCTCTCCTTAAGCAGAAGCTCTCTACCTCTCTTACACCTATACACCTCTTGCTTAACGTGTGGACGTCCCTAAATTAAAAGACTTTTATTGCAATCTGCGCCCACTTTATTAATTATACTAGCGTACTATGTAAGGCTCTACTCGCTTTACCTTTCCTCTCTAGTGCACACGGCGGCGATAAACAGCTTAAAGTCCTTTAGTAAGTTCTTATAGACTATAGGCTGCTTTACAAGATTGGCTATTATATTGGTGATAATTATGGTAGTAATAATAAGTTTCTTAATTAACTTTCTATAAGGCTTTAAGAGAAGAAAATAGAGCCTAAGTATGACGCTATATAACACCGAATTCGCTGCCACGGGCATGGACTTAATATCGCCACCTAAGCCTTCTTCTTTTGCGAAGATAAGGAAGCTATTAATGCAGCCTTTAAGGAAGCTTATAAAGCTCTAGAGGTAGAGGCGGATATAGATCTTAAAAAGGATTAGGTTAAGGAGCTTCTGGCCAAGAGGTTTAAGAAAGGGAAGGCTAGTTAATTTACTTACCGTGCAATTAGACCTCCCGGAAAAGTTTATAACGTCGTTATATATATTTAAAGCTCTCCTACTTACTACAATCACTTTATTACAATTGCTCTATGGGCTATTCCTATAGATAATAATACGTGGTAGAACTCTTAGTATAATATAATTCTAGTGGCTCTAAAACTAAAAGACGTGATTGTGAAATACCAAGACGATTTTATAGGGGAGTTTAATAAGGCTGACCTCCTTAATGCGGCTAATTGAAAGGCTTTAGAAAATATTAGAGACTTTCTATAGCCCTTTAAGAGAGTTATAAAAGAGACAGAAGGTGATAAGGCAATGCTTAATAAGGTGCTTTTTACAATAGATTTTATAGTAGAGCACTATAAGAGAGCTCTTAAAAAGTATGCTACTAACTTAAAGCTCTGTGACTGCATACGCACTAGTTGGCACGCCTTTAATAAGTACTACCTTAAGACCAACGGAGTCACTGCCTACGGCGCCGCCTTACTACTAGCTCCTTACCAACGGAAGGCCTACATCAATTACAATTAGAAGGCCTTATGGAGGAAGCCCATAATTAATGCAGCCCGAAAGCTTTGGGTAAAAAAGTATAAGGATAAGTTTAGTAAGGCAGCAGTAGAGACCTCCAATCACAATTAAGAGCCAGATAAGTATAATATTTGGAGCCAAGAGCAGTCAACTCTACATGTAATTAATAACGAATTTAAACACTTTATTAACGCCTCTCCTATAAGCCTTCCTTCTAAAACTACTACACTTAATTAGTGGCTTAATTTAAGCAACCATATTAACTACCCGTCGCTCTACCGTATGGCGATAGATCTTCTATCTATACTACCTATATTGGCTAAGCCAGAACGCATCTTCTTAGGAGCTCGGCGAACAATATCCTGGTAGCAAAAGAGTCTTAGCCACGTAAATATTAAGCGTACAGAGTGTTTAAAGTCATGGATAAAAGGCGGGATTATATTAGGATGGAGGAAGGAGCTATTAATAAGTTTACTACCTTAAGAGGCAGAGGGTAGATAACAATTTAGAGGATATTAAGGTGACGATTTAGGAGGACTCTAAGGACGATTGTCTCTCTTAACACCTTACCAAGCCTGGTAATATTGCTTATATAAGTCAATATCGCGATATTATCGCGATAATGAATATCTAGAGGCCTTAATGATATGAATATGATAAGTGGTATGAATATACATTCATTCATTACTGGGAGTACTGCGTATAGGTATAAATGTATTAGGAATACAATATCTAGTATAGCCTGGCTATAGTTGCCTGGCTTCCCCGTGTTAGGTTAAGAACTATTAATAGAAGTTTCTTTAGGAGTTAAAGGATATTGCTAAAAAAGAGAAGATTTAGTAGAAGAGTTAGTAAACCTACTATCTATAAAATACTATATATCTGTAGAATGTACCGCATTCTATATTGGTTTTGGTAACTACTCTAGGCCCTTATCTAGTAGTACTAAAAGTTCTTGATCCGGATTTTAAGAATTTTATAAACTGTATTTCTTTATCTTATCTTTAGAGGCTCCTTTCTTTTTTAGCAAGCTTTAAAGCTTCTTATTCTCTTCTAATAGGCGCTTGTTATGTTGCGTAATACTTTAAATTTCCTTAGAGCATTTCGCACCCTCTATTTTATATTTATTAACTTTTCTTTTAAGGTCTTTAATTAATTCTCTTTGGCGTTAGCGAAAACGGGCTTAGTTTTTACGCTTACGTTCCTATGATTTCTGTAGGCAAAACTTAGTATTAGATTATGTTGATTAACTAAATAGATATTTACCTTAGCCGTCTCTAGCATGGCAATATAGTAGCCGGATATTAGAAGGGGCTATATTAAAGATTCTTACGGAAAAGAGAGGAACAGTAGTAGTGTATAAGTGTTTTACTTCTAACATCCCTGGGAGAGGGAGTATAGGTTATATAGAATTTTGGAATAGCTTAATGTACCTACCTTATAAATAGAATCTAATCTCTAATTTAAATATTAGCGATTAATATAATAACGTGAGTAAATTCCTAGCTTATATTACTAGGCTACTCTATTTAAAACGTTAAACCTTTTATATTTCTCGTCTTAATTCTGCTTTGTATATTTAGGGTATAGGTAATAGGCATCCCTATCTTAATATAGAGGCTAATAAGATCCTCTTAGTTTTAGTTATAGAGATATAGGAGCTATAGCAAGTTCGCTTTACCCTTTTTAAAATCTTTATAAACGAAGATTAATGAGCGCTATTAGAGAGGCTTAGAAATCTTAAAAGAAAATAGAGATTACTATAGACACCCTTACTATTATAGAAGCTGTAATGGAAGCCGCCTTTGATACTGCTATAAATACTACCAATGATATTGTAGAAGTATTTCTAAAATCCAATATAGAGGCCGCCTAAGGCGCCTCCATGAACACCCTAAATGCCACCTTAGGTATAGTGATAATTGAAGCGGATACTATAATAATAGCCGTGAATAAAGAAGCTCTTTTAAAGCATTTAAGGCCCGCGTTTAAAAGTAGAAAGAGGTGGAATACTTAAATACTATAAGAAACTATATATAATAGCTGCGAGTCTATAACTAGTGGTAGAAATAATAGTAAGAGAAAATATAGTAGAAAGGAAAGCCTGGCAGGGCGTAGCTATAGTAAGTAATTAGTAAGGCCTTAAGGCGACAAGAGTATAGATATAGGTAATAAATGCTGTATAGAAAAGCCTAAGGTAGAAAATGGAGCGTGTAGAAGGCAAATGTGTATATATACTTAAATCGGGCGAAACCAGCTCTATATATCTGAGTTATCTTCTTGCTATGCTTTTTGATTTAGATATATCTGAGGACTATTAAGATGTGCCATCTTGGACCGTCTTGGAAACTTAAGTTAGTTTGTAATAATATAAGCACCCTTTTCTTTTCTTGGAACTGAGTGCTATATTAATAAAACTATACTAGACTTAATGTCCATTATTAAGGCGTTAAAAGTCTATATACTCTCTCTCTTTTATAGGCATTTAGGGGTTAAATGATTAATCTAGAGTATGGGAAATAAGCTTGTATAACTAATAATGTTAGGGTTGCTTTTTGTTGATAAGCTGGAATCCTATTGTAGGGGATCGCGATCGCCAAAGGCTTATAAGTATTGTAGTGGCGTTCTACTAGGAAAGAGGGAACCGGTAAAAGTAAAGGGTATATTCTAAAGAGTTAGTGATCGGCAGTCCACTATGCCTAATGTGGTATGTTTATAGGATATTCCTATAAACATGCCATATTAGGTATAGTAGCTAAAGCAGTTCTAACTTTAGTCCCCTTACTGTAATGCCTTAGGTGATAGTAAAAATAAATAACCTACTAAGGGCTTTTAACTTCTAAGGGAATGACTTTAAGTATATTTTATTGCTTAAACATATATTGATGCGTGCCCTTTTGCTATTGGGCCCGTCTCTGTAATTGTAGTAGAATGTTCTTTTTTAACTCCACTAGTCTCTGCCTTATAACAAACCTATCTATCTTTTTGCTTAAAATCCTAGTTACTAATCTAGCTTACTATCTTGCTACACGTAAGATCTGAATTTTATTAAATATACTCCTAAACCGCTTAAACAACTGTGATAAAACTCCAATGCTCTAGCTGTTTAAGCAGCCACTATAGGAGGGATAGTATAGGAGTTGGCTTCTAATACTCTGGAAGGGAACTCAACCACCGTAACTACTGTTATTATAATAACAAAAACCCTCTAAAGCGAATGGTTTAAAGAGCTTAATTATTTTATTAACGATTTTACTACTATGGACAACTGGCACACGGCAAGACAAAATACGGGGCTTTATACTTCTATGGAAAACAATATTGTGGTATTTATCCTTATTGATGATTATAACAGAGCCGGAATATCTCTCTTACTTAAGCGCCACAAAGAAGCTGTAATATCTTTGCTCTATGCCAATAAGAGTATTTATAATGGCAACGTCTACTAAAACCCTATAGAGCGCCGCTTATAGAATCTAGTAGAATTTATAGAAGCTTACTATGCTTCTATAGGGGAGATTAAAGAGCTTAGAAACTCGCTTGCTTTATTTATAAAGCTCCATTATCTTATTATAAAAACCCTTCTTTTTAAGGACCTTGTCTATGGGACGTTCTGCCATTTGCTAGAACTTAACGGGGCTAATATAGAGGATGTTAATTCTTTTATAGCAAAACGGTTTAGCTATTTAGATAAACGTCTATATTGCTTTTATCTTTGTTGCGGCTGGATAGTCTAGATGATTTCGGAGCTCCAAGACGCAGGCTAGGGTAACAGAATTTAGGAAGGATTTTTCTTAGATACTGCCTACTTTTATTTTAAATAAGGCACTGCTAACGTTGCTAGCTGGTATAAAGTTATCTCAATACTCTTAATTTCACTTACGCACTAAAATTAGTTCTATCTATTTAAAGAATTGGCTAATAGATAAGAGATATACGAAGCTATATAAAGAACCAGAATGGCGCCCTTTGGATATTTCTTATATTATAAGAGCTATAGTTGTTAGGAATCTGGAGCCGCGTTTTATTTCTAATCTTAGCTTATAAAAAATATACACCCTTTTAAAGTATGATTTCCACATTGCTTTAAGTAACTATAATCAATTTTTTAAAGATGACCAGTGGTGTATTATAAACTATAAGCTTTCCTTTCTTCTGCGGAAACGAGTTATATATAAGCTAAATTAGGGTTATCTATTCTTAGCTAAATCTAAAGAGGCTAGCGGTGTTAATATATATATATTAGATGGAGGTTGTTCTAGCGTTACTAGGTTAACTAGCCCCCTAGGTTAAATTATAGAAAATGGGCATGCTTATTTATTAGAGCAAGTTTAGTAAGGGGATAAGCGAGATATAGAGCCAATATGTCTAATACCTAATACTGCAACAGATGTAGAAGATTTACGCTATAGTAAGTTTCTAAGACATCTATAGATATACTTAACTGACCCGCTTTTATTATAGACAGGATCCCTTCCTAATACCCTAATTGCAACGCTAGCAACACCGAACAGCCTTTAAAATCGTTATACTACCCCACTCTGCCTTCTATAAGAGAAAACACTATATAAGCTCAATCGGGTTCTAAGAGCACTGGGTTAGGCAGGCAATCTCTTAATAGCCTAGGTATAAAAGGGTTAACTGCTAACAAGGAGGCATGGCAAGGAGATAATAATAGAGCTACGACAAACTCTATAAATAAAGCAGCAATCGCACTTTCCTAGCTTTATAACTTGTTAAATGCCCGGTTAACTGGAGCACACGTGGAGCATGAGAATTATAATGCAAGTAGTATATATAACTAAATAATTACTTTTAAAATCTGGTAAATAACTTGAAATTAGTATCTGAGGATTTGATCCCCCTTAACAGCCTAGTATTTAATGGTTATAGCCTCTTTAATCTGGATAATTCTACCTTGGTGTTTGATGGTTTTGACCTTTTTAATAAAACTAAGGCGTATAACGGCACTCTTCTCTTTTAGCCTAATACCTTCCCAAAGTAGCCAGATATATTCAATCTACTAGATATAGAGAAAGCCGGCCTATATTCATTCTAATTAATATATAAGAAGATCTAAATCTGGCTCTATTTGTATTTAGCCCTATATAGTAGCAACGTCCCTAATAGCTACCTTCTTTCCTTCTAGTGTTGGGGCTAGGCCGCGAAGAGGATAAACGCTAGTAGGGTGATTCTTTTAGTTAATATAGCAAAACGTTGAGTTGTCAACTCTAACGACTTTGTAATCTTTAGGTAAATCCTAAAAATAATAAGTACAGGCTCCTCTTTCTCCATTTTTTGGGTATACTAATTTTTCTTTAAGGGTTTGAATCTTCTCTTTGTATTTTAAATAAATGTATATATATATTCCATCACCCCTTCTATCCCACTACCTTAAATCCTTTGTATTTGTTATACTTAGCCACGTCGCAAATTCTTCTATTAGCTTAGTAGTTTTATCTAGAAGATAGGTTGGCTCGACTACTTGCGCTATAGAAGGGACTTTTTGGGGGTATAGTAGGCTATAACGGCTGTGACTTAGTGTCTATAGTATGACGAGCGTAGAGTCTTCGAAGGCTTCGATCGTGGGGTAGAATTAAAGGGTAGAAGTTATAACGGAATTTTTTTTGCCGTATAAGAAGGCGGTTAGGAGATTCTTTAGCAGTATAAGGGAGACCCCTCTAAGGCTTCTTATTTAAAGTCTACCTCTTGTCGCTCTATCTTATTTAGAGAAATAACAAGTAGTGCTATAAATTCTGGTAAGAAAGCTACGGGCAATTGTAGTTTTGTATATAAGGCATATAAGCCACCCCGTACCTGTAACGGGCCGCTAGCATATACGCGTAACGCCTATTTTTATTAAATCCATACGCGCTTATCTAATCCTTAAGGGATCTGCTCTGCAGTGCCCTCTTCCTGCCTTTAATAATGCGTTTATGGCCCTATTACTTTAAAAATTTATATAATCCGTGTACTTAGCCACCCGTAGTAGTCTTTATTATAGTAGCGTATAACTATAGCTAGCTGTTTATTAATCCAATATATAAATAGACCACTAAAAGACCTCTAGAGTTAATACCCAGCGCTGAAAGTAATTAAAGGTAAGTAGCTATATAGCCCGTACCTTTCTGCGCCTGCTAACGCCTATAGATATCCCGTGCCGTCTTACCTTTGACTATATACGCCTTATCGCCTATTTAATCCGCAGCCTTTCTGCTCCCTACTAGTTGCAGCTTATCTATGCCCAATTGGGAACAGGCTTCTTAAGTAGATACAGGCAACATCCCTATAAATAAAGAGGAATTGGCGAGAAGAATAGGGCCACTTTTGGTATAAAGGGGTGGGACTGTATATTTAGCTTTTGTATGGTATATCTCGTTTATCCTTACCTATCTTTGTCATCAGCCGTATTGATCTTATACATAAATGCCTGCTAAACACACCGCCTAAAACGCTATATAGAGCTCTCTCACGTAATATAAATAGGCTTTTTATTAAAGGAGTTATCTATGATACTGTTTACCAACTATTAGCCGTTACATTAATATATATTTTGCAGCGCCTTGCAATATACCAATTATACAGCTTATTGTTTAAGATTGAATTAATCCCTATAAGCTTCTCTAGTATTTAGAGCGTGGCAATTGAGCATTATATCAAATCAACTTTACAAAACCCGGTTATTGCTCTACTATATTCACTATAGTGGGGCAAAAACTCCGGCGGTTAAATGCAAAATTATATTTGCCAGTATTTTCTACAGTGGGCTTTTAAAAAAGGGATATAGAAAGCATGGATTGGTCTAAGTAGGAGACCTATATAATTGCACAGTTACGAGTCTGGTGGACTTATTTAGGATAAAAAAATAGACAATTTTATATTTTACCCTCTACTAAAAAATAAAATGGGTGGAGAGCTAATAAGTATTTTCTTTATTTCGGCCTATGTTCAAATGGCTCTTATTCTATATATTATTGTATATCTTAGATATCTCTCTTACCTAATACATTACTAGTCACCACCAGTTACACCTATAAAAGGCAGCTGGCTATCTATATAGTCTAGCATAACCCTTACTAATATTCGTTACCCTGCAGCACTAATATCGCGTATGTATGCCCGCTAAACTCGCACCGCCTAGAATGCCGTATAGGGGACTATTCCATCTGCCTACTTATAATATAAAAGGCCGTTACCTGGGAAATATCTTTGGTGCTAGGCCTCGCAATCTATTAATACCTCAAGGCAAGCGACCTATCTGATATCTCTCCTTCTGGGTATACTAACACGTTGCTTTCTCTAGTATAGGGTGGTTCCTCGCCTCTATCGTTTTATCTAACTTTTGTTAGTTAGCTAAATCTAGCCTAACTATAGGAATTAAAAGGGTCTTTTAGACTATAACCTAATTCCTTTAGATACCCCTAACTTCGACTCTAGTAGCTAAAATTCGCCACGTGTTATCTGCCTTACTACTCCCTTTATAAGAGGTCCTGACTAAGGTATTAAAGGAAGAGGTTTACGCTAAAATAGTAGATAATCCTAAACGCAAGAAGGGAATACTCTTTATAATATTTAATTACCCCAGCTTTAAGGCGTTCTATAAGTCATTACTCCCTAACTATATAAGGGAAATAGTATTTGCTGAATTACTTAAGGACCCTCTTTCCCTATTTAGATTGCAGTTTGCCTAACACTTTAGACAGGCTGCCAGTTACTTAAATAATACGCTAGTAAGTTTTTAGGTAAGTAATATCTTATCTAATTGCGAATGCCTTATATTTATACTGTTTAGGGAATGGTACCAGTCCTATATACTTTTTCGTTAATATATCTTTCCGAAGCTCCTAAAAGTATAACAGAAATTACAGAATCTAATTAGGCATTTTTAGAGACTGCCGTATTAGTAATAGAAAGACGTAATTAGTATATTAACGGGTAGGAGATTAACGCCAATGGTAGTGTATAAAATTGGATAGTTAGGGGATCTATTAGGTATGCTATTAAAAATAGTACCCTTTAACTAGAAGTAGCATAGAGAAACATTTAGGGCGTTTTCTGCCTAGATAGTGCTGTTTTAATACTTAAATATGTTTTATACATCGTTACATAATTTACTTGATTATTATTGCCCTACCCCTCTTATATGAGCGAAGCTCTTGATAATCCTTTCTATAAAATAATGGTATAATTGCCACCATATTGCCATTCCTTAAGATAGTGGGGCGTAAGTGCTAAAGTTTTTGTATCTTACCTTAAATCTAAAAGATTGTATTATTAACTAAGCATTCCTATAACTAAGTAATGACAACACACGACACCTAAGGAGGGAAGGTTAATAAGCTACCCTTTTACCTATTATAGTCACCCCGGCACCCTGTAGTTGCATCTATGGCGCCTTCTCCCCCTTTGTGATATTTATTAGCTCCTAAGTTGGCACCTGCGCCAGGGCTTGCTGCCTCTAGAATATATATTTACTGGTCTTTATCGCCCAACGCACTGATAGCCCGTATGTATATATGCTCGAATTTGAGGTAAGCCCTTCGCCTTATTTAACGTACTGGTTTGTATTCATAGGGGCTAGGGCCTAGTAGGTCTAATCTTCGCCATAATATATAGGGTTATGGAGGTTCTTGCATTCTCTCTAGCATAAGACACGCATCCTGTAACGGTATTGTAGCAGGCTGTTGCCTTTTATATTATCTTTTACGTCTTGGTTTTTAAACAAAGATAGCCTATCTCTATGGATTTATTTATCCCTATACTTAATAATAAGCTAGATAATAGGTAAGCTTCCTACCTCCTTTCTATAGCTAGACTTACTAATTTATAGACCTAGCTGGTTCTCTGGGAGACCTTATATATATTAAATAGAGTACGGCATATACCTTCTTAACCTAGGTTGTTGTTAGACACTGCGCGACCTAAAGATATATAATAGAGAGAGAGAGACGCCTAGGGAATATATTAACCTAAATTAGGTTATCTTACCCCGACTCAGCTACTTACTTATTGACTTAGTTACCGACTTGGTTATCGACTCGGTCACCTACCTTAAGTTTCCGTTGATACCCCTTACCCTCCTTATCTTTCCTTTCCTATACCTTTCCTTATATATATATAGAGGTCTTAGAACCATATTTTAATAGATAAAGCCCTTATTTATTTTCTATAATTGGTGCACGGACATTTGATCGACAGAATAGTATTAGGAACATTCTGAGATTTTAGATAAGGATTAAGAATTAATTGCCTCTAAACTAAACTCTAAACTAAAGAAGAGTTTCACGCCACAGGAATATAAGAAGCAATAGGAGGTCCTCTAAGAGGAGTTAGATAAGACAGAAGATATACTAAAAGCAGTAAAGGAGGTTGGAAAGCGGCAAGAAATAGAGGCTAGAAAGTGGCAAGAAATAGAAAAAAAGGTAAAAAAGGTATTAAATAAGGAACTAGAGGAATCTAAGCCATTACTCCCTAACCTAAAAATGTAATAACGAGTTGGCGGGTAGCCTCTTTAGTGTAGTCTAGAATGCGAAATAGAGATGGATTACCTTTAATACGATACTACTATGGTTTTTAATATAATATGGGAATAGCATATAGAGTACTACCCTAAAGTTTAGGAATTCTAGTTTATATTTAAATATAATTGCCGTGGGAGTCTATAAAGAGCTAAAGTTAAAAGACCCGAATTGATTTAGGTTGTCCTGTTAGTGGCGATCTAGTTTTAGCATCTAGAGTCCTAGTGCAATAAACCTAATATAGGAACTATAAAGCACTTTTAGGTTGTTTAGGTTGTATTAGCCGGAAAATAAGGGTATTAAAAACCTAGTATAAACTTATGTATAGATTATTCTACGAAGAAGAGAGACTATAAATATAAGATATGGTACCCCCTTATAGGGGTCCCTAGAGAGTAATAAGACTAGGTTAAAACTGGCACAAACCTAAGGTCTAATAATAGCTGTTTTGGCTAATAGGTTAGAAGCCTAGAACGCCAAGGCTAGGGCATCCTAAGAAGAAGGCGGAATTTGCTAGTCACAAGGACGCAGACCTAAGCCTAGATAAACAACCTTTATCTAACCATTACCATAATTTAGGCTGGACGATGTAAACAAGGCACTTAAAGAGTTGAGGGAAGAGTTAGAATAAAGGGCCTATTTTTGACTCCCTTATACTAAGGGAACCCTATACTTTCCTAATTATATTTTAACTAAGCCTGCTGCCTTTGGTGCTAGTGTTGGAAAACAAGCCCGCAACGATATCACGTGATAAGACTTGTGGGAGAAATATCTTGGCAGGAATCTAACTAATTAGATAACTTTAACCGTTAGTTAAAGTTCCTTAAAATCTCTTTAACCACCTATATAGAAAATAAGCAATATATAGAGTTTTAGCTCTATAACCTTAATTTAATAGCTGGTATAGTTAAGTGGAGTATAAGAACCTCTTTTTTAGATTATAGCCCTTAATATAATTTAGAACGCTACTATAGAGGCTAAAATAGAAGTTGAAATTCCTGTTACTTTAGGTAGGGTATATATTATCAAGCTTACTTGGGCTTAGTGAGATTGTATTTAATAGTTTGAGTTCATAGTGTCTAATTAAGGAAGGCTAAAGGTAAGTATAAATATTAATAAGTCTTCTACTTTCTCTCTACTATTTTATTAGTCCTCTTTTAAACTCCTTTTTTACCTTAGCTTAAATCATTCGCATCTACCTAATATTCCCGCTAGCATCAACCTTACCAATATAAATATGCCGGTAAATGAAACTTACTAACTATAAAATTGGGCTCTCTTAAGGTAGGATTAACTAACATTTTGTTTAGGTTCCTGGAAGGCGATGCCTAGCTTGTCTTAAAGAGGGTAATACGGTTTAAGTAATCCTGGGAAAAGACTGTCCTCAGTGCGGTACCCCGGTAAATTAGTTTAAGTATTTGGTAAGAAACTTTCTCTAGCAATTTTTATATAAAGTTAATATATAAAGTATCTAAAAGATAGTAGAGGGCTAAGTTTGTTACTACAAGCGCGAAGATGTATATAGTAGTATAATATTATGTTTGGTATAGCTGGCATAATAATGCTTATTAAGGTTTTATAACTATGTTTATATAAAGGAAATGAATTTCTAAAGTGATTTTAAGATCCTAGCTACTAAAGAAGGTCGATTTTCTTAGAAGATAAGCCGTTGCGTCTATCTTTAAGCTTGTTAACAAGTTTACGAAATAATTTGTAAAGTGCTTTATCGTAGTTTAAGTAATAACTTGATTTATTACATTCCGTAGTAAGCGTTAAATGTTTTGTCTTATCACTAAGGGAGACCGCAGCGGTGAGGTAAGTATAATTTTTGCTCTTAGTATCTAAGTCCCCGGGATAGTAGCAGACAATATTGAATTTTGTATTAGGATAGAGCTCTCTAGCCATAGCTGCTACTTTGTTAGCAATATATAAGAGTAAGTACTAGTAAGCTTACACTTGATAAAGGCAAATTTTACCTTTATCTCCTTTATCTTAAGCTGGGTTGAGTTTAAATGGGCTATTTCTATTAAGGTTAGCTATAGGAAAATTATAACTAGAAGTAAAAACATACCTAGTTACTATAACTTAGAAAGGAGGCCTTGCTAAATAGTGAAAGATTATATTAAGCTAGCCTATTTATATTATTGGGAACTCCTTATAGTCCTTTAGCAATTCTTTCCTAATCCTATTCTGGAGTATATCTAATGTTACGCCCTTTAATCTCCAGTGCAGTTGGGATATATTTAATGCTACGCCCTTTAATATCTAGCGTAGTTAAGGCACGCCCTCTTTATAGGCTAATTTAAACTGGTAGGTAATTCCTTAACTAAGTAAATAGAGTTATTCCATTGGAACACGTTTTCCTTTGACGATGTATTATTAGAACACGTTTAATGCTACGCCCTTTAGCAATCTATTAGTGCCGATGCAGTTGCTCCTGTAGGATAACTGGACTTTCTTTATTATGGTCTAAAAATATCCATAAAATGTAAAGGGTCTATTGAGATATTGCCTCTGCGAAAGGTAATACTTTTAAAAGCTATCTAACTATATTGATTCTCCCTATATCTAAGCTAGGAAACCCTATAAGCCTTCCTTATAGACTTTTTTTTAGACAATATTACTCTATTCTTTTAGAGGATTATGCAAGCGACCTTATAGTTAACTTTTAAGCGGAGGCTGTACTCTATTCTACTTACCGTTAATCTATGTCTTTCTTTTTATATAAAAAGGAAACTTACCTTCTAGTTTTTATGCGTCTATTCCTAGCTCTCTGTTATAGCCTATTGAAAAGTGCATATATAGACTGCGAATCTAGAGTGATATTTATATTATGGTATAAGGACTTCTTCCTGTATATTAAATCCGAGTTTTAAATAGAAATCTTTGCTACCTAGCATAGAAGATACACTAAGTGGAGTTCTGTTTATAAGTAAGATGGTTTTAAACTACTCCATAATTGTCTTACTATGCCCACGTTGTTGAAATCTTGGATATATTACTAGCGTTTAGAGACGTATGTAACGCACGGAGCTAAACTATCTATTATTGGGATTAAAGTTAATTCTAAGGCTTAAGTAAGAGATTACACCTTAACTTAGCTGGATTGGTATATTTTAAATAGAGCGATAGAGCCTCTTTGCTCTAGTCTCTTTTTAGGTTTAGAACTTCTTCCTAAGAATTATTCACGTCTATATTTGTGTTAGTAGAGATATAATCCACCTAGGGGGCCCTAATAACATTTACCTTCTGGCTGAAATTGGCCGCTTTGATTGGATCCCTCCGGCAGAGATATAATCCTAACACTAACAATTACAGAATTGGTATTCTCCACAGATAGGTATATATTTTTGAGCGCACCGTAGACGTAATTACGCTTCTCTTTTTTAAAACTGTCCTCCACTATAAGTATAATACTATTTGGATTTTGAATTTCTTGTATAAAGAAGTTATAATAGTAGTTAACTATATCTTTAGCGAAATCGGCATGGGATGGTCTCTGATATTAAAATACTTTAAAATAGAAGAATGCTGCTACGGTAATAACTGCTATCTATAGTATGTCTAAGAGCTTCGCAATATAAAGACGCCCTAAGTTAGGTGCTTCTTGCGTTACTAGCTGGCTTTCTATTATATAGAAGAGAACGTAATTGGGTAAGAGTAGTGGAAGTGAAGTGTATAAAGGAAGCTGGAGGTGGTTAAAGTGAAAAGGTATATATAGTGTGTTTGAGCTGGCAAGTTCCAACTATCCTAGGCGTTTTTTATATTAAATAAAGACCTAATGGCGATTATATGTTGAATTACTAGAGCCCAAAGGGCCCTCTAGCACTTTAGGCTAGTATTAAAGCGCTATAACTATAAACTTATTCCGTCTATAGTTACAAGATAAATCGTAGGCCAATCTAGACTTGGTCCACTAGTGCAACTGTTTAAAACTAGATACTATGGGTTATTGGAAAATATACCCCATAAAGTTAAGGGCTTTGCTTATTACAACACCCACTATCGCACCTATAGTGACGGGAGTGCCTATAAGAAAGATGTAGATAGCTTAATACTTAAAGAGCCTTTAAATATTTAAATTATTATTTAATAATATAATTTTATCTAGATGTTGAAAAGTACTAAATCCTTATTAAGAAGTATTGAATATTAATAATAGCACTAAAGGGGCCTGTATTAAATTGAGAATATTGAATTTAAATTATCTAAGCTTTAAGACCCTTATAGAAAACTTTCCCTGGTTACTGTTTCCATTTATCCTAATAGTACTTTGTCGCTCTAGTCGCGGGGGTGGGGGTCTAAATACTATTATAGCTAGGGCTACCGCCACTCTTAGCTATAATCTTATATATGATATAAAGCCTATAGAAGATTTTCGGTTAGTATGCTATCTTAGTGTTTATAAAGGAGAAAAATAGGGCCTAAGATATACGCTGCAATAGGAACGAATACTTGGTGGAACGATATATCTTTAATAATAAGTAATACAGTGGCAAAAGGAATAATAGTAATGGAAAGTGTGGTAAAATATAGTAAATATAGAGAGATTGCCAAGAATAGAAAGCGTATAAATTAGATTAAATAAATAATCCTAGTATTGTCTGTTATAATAATACCTGTATTGTTAGACCTTACTATCTGTTCCGCCGTTAATAAGAAGCGCTACTTTAATTAGTATATTTAGGTTTAAAGATGCAGTTAGAATACCTTTAGAATTGGAGATTTATAGGCTAACTTATCTATTAGCACATAAACCCATAAATCCTACTAAGCATTAAGTGTAAATAGGTTAGATATAGGACTCGTGCAAGATTTAAAAAACTCTTCTATAACTTCTCTATAGTTGCAAAAGAGATTGAAAAAGCTGTATATATCTTGACTATTAGGCTTAGGGATGCGAAGTATTTGTTAGGTATAATCTACCCTTATATCTAGATATATTAGCTACCGTTTACAGCCATAAGTTTGTATTTAGGTTATTTTATAGTATTTTTAAAGCGCACTGCCCAAGGCAATTAAGACTTTATTTTGGTTCTTGTTATTAAAGGATAAGATACCATCTATGCACTTTTCTGCTTAATTATTATTATAATTATTTAGTATATTGCTCGCCTTAGTAACCTTTTGCTGGTAATATAAAAGAACTTGTGTTAGTTCTGGTTTAAACCGCTGAAATATTATAAATTGCGATTCTAAAGACATTATTGCTGCCATCCTTGGAATGCCCTTAATGTAGTTATTAACTAAACGTTGGTTAGTAGTGGGTATAGATAGCTTAGCCTAAAACTATTTACTTTTGTTAAACTGTATCCCTTAATAGCGGCCATCCTCGTTATTGCGTAGATAAGAGAGAATATGTTTAAGGAGTAAAAGCCTAGGTTTAAAGTCGTTAAAGAAGGGGTCTGCATTCGCAGTACCTTACTGCGTATTATAAGAGGGCAAGATGGTGTTATTAGAGCGTATAGTCACTCCTTACAGACTCTTTAATTAGGGGAGTTGCTGATATTGTAAGGTGTAGATTATAACGCGAAGATTATAGAGGTACGGGGTTCTTACCACCTTTATGTTATAACACTTACTTAAGACGTAGTAAGGGGGGGGCGCTAATTGCGGTATATTTAGGTAAGAGATTAACCAGCCCGCCTATAGGCGTAGTAGGTGACGAAGACTGGCGAATATGTGTCTAATGTGTTAAGCCTAGATTACGGACAAGAGGTTGCGGCTGAAGTATATTTAGAGGCTACAAAACGCCATAGAAAATGGGTAATTGGTAAAGGTTAAGAATAACTTAAGGCCACTTTTAGTGTTATGCCTAAATTAGAAGCGATAGGGGATATAAAAGGCACGGATAATTTATTATAGGTAGTTCTACTCTTTAAACTCCAAAGTTAATATCTTGGTAGTTATGTCTACTTTATCCCTATCCTGTCCTTAGTTATATTCCTAGAGCCTTTACTTATAGGCTAGGCATTTAATGTAACGTAAATATATATAACTTGCATATTTTAACCCTTGCCTATATTTGTACGCTTTCCTTTAATACTTGTACTTATAGTAATAAAGTTTCCCTTCTAAAAGAGGTGGTCTTAGTTTTACTACTTTTAGAATTTAGCCTGGCTTTGACTTAAGTTCTCTTTACTTTTACTTATTGCGGGTGGTAGTTTCGAGCGCTAGACTATCTTAGCTTTTCCACTTACTTAGCTTAGCTGGGGGTTAAAGGGTAGGCTGCCGTGCGGCTTGCGTAAACTTAGTAAAACGTTAGTTAAGAAAGTTTTATTACTACAATATACTAGAGCCCCCGCGCTCTTTTTATTAAATAGGCTTTTAGGGGTTACACAATTAATCTAGAGTGTGGGAAATAAGGCTTATATAACTCTAAGAATAGTTATTATGGTCCCTTTTTATTAATAAGCCGGAATCCTATTAGATTAGCAGTCCACTATGCCTAATATAGTATGTTTATAGGAATATTCCTATAAACATACTATATTAGGCATAGTGGACTGCTAATCTAAGCGACTATAATGCTTTAGGTAATAGTAAATATAAATAATCTTTTTTTATGAAATTTAAATTTATCTAGCCGCCTAACGTCTTTTAATCCTCTTTTAGGAGCTTCTAGAATCCAACTAATTCCTTTCTATATAATAGCGGCAGTAGCATTTAGTAAGGTTAGCATCTATACTAAACCATAGGTATTTCAACTATACTAATTTTGGGTAAGTGTATAATAATCTTAGGATAATTTAGGAATGCCTGTGTCTCTAAGGGTATATACCTTAATGCTGCTTTGCCAACAGCTTGACTATCTTAAGTCCGGGCTTCGCGGAAGTTGGCTTAGGTTATAGGAGGATATAGCAAGATCTATTATAAATCTTAAGGGTAAGATAGGAAGATTAGATAATATATTAACCTTACCTACGCCCTATATAAGGCTAAGAATGCAAGTTTGCCTTTAATCTGCTTATTACTTACCGCCTTCCTTTTACTATTACCGCTTTTTACCTGGTTGCCTTATTGCACTAGTCCCCTTTTAAGGATGTATACTCTCTTTGCTTCCATTCCATTGGCGCTCTTAGTACCCTTAATTTTGTGCTGTATTTGGGTTGTATATTGGGCTGCCTATTATACTCAATCTACAACCGACCCTATCTATTGGGTATCTTTTATTGCCCTCTTTCTATATATAATTTTTGTCTACCTAGGACTAGCAGCCTCTATATTTACTATACTTAAGCTATCTGCTAAGATTGCCGGCCTTTAAAATCTAATTGTTTTTTAAGTCTTAGTAGCCTCTGTATTCTAATAGCTATTTAACTATAACGTTAATCTCCTGCTATAGAGTTATAGGTGTATGCTAATTTTTATTATAGTTTACAAAGGAGGTCGCGCTTTTTAGTTGCTTTTTAGGGCGGTATAAAGTTCTAATGCTTGTTATCCCAAGCTTAACGGTATCTATTGGTGTAGGTTTAACAATAGGTTCTAAATGGTATATAATAAATAATATATTATAGTAGAGGCTAATCTTTTGTATAGGCTAAACCCTTTGGCACCGCATATTTTGCAATTAATATTGTTAACCATAGAAACCATGTTTATTTTATTCTTTGTGTATAAACTAAAATAGGCTTGCCATTCGTCTAAAGAGTGTGTAAAAGAGTGCAAGGAGAATAAGCCTATACATCCCTTTTTATCTGTAAATGAAGTTGTGCTTTTACTTTTAATTGCTGTAGAGCTCCCCCCGTTTATAAGTTCAATCTTATGCCTTTTTAATAACAACCTTATTTTACTTAATATTATTGTGCTTAAGGTAAGTTTAGTAATATATGCAGTTAGTAAACTTTGCTAATTAGCTTAGATCTGTCTCTTTTTATCCTCCCTTAGAGCCGCTTGTTAGAGTTACCTAGTTGCGCTTATATTAATCTAAAGCAATAAGTATATTAATTTAAGACCGAATCCTACCGCCTTAGCTTTATATCTTAATTGTGTTTACCTAAAGGATCTAAACAATAACGTACTTTCTAGGATAATGTAGGAATAAGGATGGACTAGGAGCTCACAGAGTATACTAGTAATAATTTTTATTGCGTAAGTATTACCTTTAGTATCTATACAATGATTAACTCCTATATTTAGCTTCTTTCTTATAGTGGTTACGATGTGAATTGGACAAGAGATAAAATTATTCCATTTTAGTATTGGGCCTATTTAGATGGAGTTAAGGAGGCGCTTCTTAGGAAATATTGCACTAGTGATTAAAAGGTTCTATACTAGTAATTGTTTTTTAATTTAATGTAGACTTTAGGTTTATAAACTAAACTTCTTATATTATTTAACGCATTAAGGTTAACTATAAAATATTATAACCTCTAATAACCTGTATAACAAACTTCTGGCACTGGTTATCTACTATATGTGTCTTAACTAACCAGTATACGTTAATTTTAAATCCGTAATATACTGCTTATTAAAAGAGACCGCTAATATAAATTTCTACCCCTGCTCTAGTGTCTCTTCCTTAAGGCGCTAGGGGTTGGCGGAATTTAAGGGGGTCTCCCTGCTGAGCGACAGTGCGATGCTCTATTAGGAGATTGGACGTTGTTATATATAGTTTAAGTTATAATTCAGCAGCCGTTACGTTATGGGCCTTTAATTTGTGATGGTATATATAGTATAGCCATATCAGCAGTGGTTTAGAAAAGCCATCACATTTATAGGAGCAAAGGAGGATAGAACTAGCCGGAGCTTTAGCATATATACTTAATTGGTGCTATCCTAGTTACAAAACCATAGACTCCACGGCTTTGGAGGGTATTTGCATTTACATAGCGACCTTCTACTACGTTTTGGCCCTTAACCTTAAAGGCATTGTTAGTTTATTATCATTATCTTTAAAATGTTAGAGGTAGGGAAGATGGTTAAGGTTATACTTACCGCTTATATATCCTAGCTAACCTATTTATCTTCTTAGAATCCCAGGAAATGTTCTTTTTAATATAGTTTTGGTATTATAAACGGCAACCTATTAGGGTTCTTTCTGGTATTCTTTCTGGTATTTCCTTTACTATTTTATCCTATTTTATAAGGTTTACCTGGTGCTTAATAATTAAGGCATTTTTAGCTTTAGTCTACTTTCTTTTTAAGCCCTGCTTTTTTTTTAAGCTCTATTTAGGTAGGTTCTCGTTAGGCTCTATATATTTGGTAGGATTGTATGGGAATAATTATAGTGTTAGTAAGGATGCCTTTGAGATTTCCAATACTTTGCGTTTACGTCTGTGGTGTAAGGATAATTACAATGTTAAAGACTTAGGATCAGACTCAGGATCTATTAATGCTTTAATATCTATAATAGCTGATTTAGGCTAACCCTTCTAAACGGCTAGCAAGATTACTTGCTTTAAAGTTTTGTAGGGGCAGATATAAGGCAGGTTATTGGGGAGAATGGAAATATATTATACTACCAAAGGTCTATTTATTTTACTTAACTCGGGTAACTATGCCCTTATTAGTTTAGAATCTAGAATCTATTAGGTTTAAAATGTTGTAGATAGTAATAAAGATGGACCTCCTAGTATATATGCCAAGTGTAGGGATCCACTGTCTAGCGCATGGTGGGCTATACCTATAGCCCTAATAAAGTAAGTATACTGACACTAATTAGTAGACGTATAGATTAGGAAATACGTAATAAGCTAGAGCTTAAGAACCGTATTAGAAACAGTATACGGATCGCCTAGCCTTGTTTATTTTAGTTAAAGGAGAAAGCTATATTGCCCTTAAAGCTTAAGACTATGTATTAGCTTAACTACTAACGCGTTAAATCGCCTAGAGAATTATATTTTTACTTAGAGAAGATTATAACCTCCCTTAAGCTTAAGAGAATTTATACTGGCCTTATAGCTAATATAACAGATTGCTAAGAGAATCGCAGTCTTGCTAAGAATACTTTACAGGCCTAACAGCTATAAAGGATATACACACCTAAACACCCTTACCTTGACACCCTTACCTTAATAACCTTAACCTTAACCTTAACCTTAACCTTAACCTTAGCCTTAAGGACTAGTATACTGCTTTGTATAATAAAATAGATCCTAAATAGAAGGAGAGAATTGCTAGATATGGTTACGGGATTAATATAGCAACTGCCTTAGAGGAAGACCTGGAAGAATATATAGAAACGAAAATCTATAAGTATACATATAAGAACTTTACGGATTATATACTATAGTCGCTATTCTAAGAAGAATTTAAAGGCTTTACTATTAAGGACTTTAGAAAGATACGCTCTATTACTAGAGTAAAGCTCCATACTTACCTACTCTAAAGAGGAGTATATATCGCCACACATAGTAATAGATACCTACTTTATAAGGTTCTATATAATGTCCTTATAGAAGAGGAACCTTATAAATAGACAGATAAGGAAATTACAGGAGCTCTTAAGGAAGTTAGCCCTATAATTATAGTAGCACTATAAGAATAACTTAACTTAATATAAATAGCTCTAATATCAAATTAAGCTATCACCCTATTAGTTATAACCTCTTTAGTTCCTATAACCCCCCCTATAGCCTACTACTTTCCTATACAGTACTAACGCCTATAACCTATTAACTACCTCTACTACATCTAACGCCTGTAATTTAGCCTATAGCTATAGCTATAATACCTAGAATATAAATACCTACCCCTATAATACCCTAACTAGCTATTATATCTATACCCTAGCAAACTGCACCAACTGTTACCTAATAGTAAGCTGTACCTACCTCTACCTAGAATTAACTACTTACCCTTTTTACTTAACTCCTATAGACGCAGAATTAGCAATTATTGCCTACGGCAACTGCCTCTACCCTCCCTTTAGTAACTGCTCCTATCCTACCTAGTGCTTCTCCTGCCTAGTATCTTTACCCTAGTACTGCCAATACCGACCCTACTATGCACCTGCCTATATACAGTAAAGAGGCAGCTATTATTGCCAAGATTTACACAGACAACTAGAAGTACAATGGAGTAAGTAATAGCTTTAACTTTAAGTTAACTATCTTCTATAATATCTATAAGAGAGCTAGTCTACCTTCTAAAGGCTATATAACTGTATTTCTAACTATGCTAAAGGGACTTGCTTAGGATTACTACTATAATAGCAGCCTTTTAACCAGATTATTTACTAAGGCATATAACTATATACGTTACTTCTTTAAAGGACTAGAGTACTATTGGAGAAATCTTACTAAATAGAATACTACTAACTTCTAAGGAATTATTAACGAGAACCCTAATAAGCAAATCTATTAGAGTTTCCAACTACTCCTTAATAAGCTCCTAAAATATCGCTATAGATTATACTTAGAGTTTTATACAGACCTCTTCCTTATAAATAAGCTAGTTACTGCTTGCCAAGGAGTACTAGTATGCCGTATTACCATTTCTAACCCTTCTAAAGACCTCTCCTAGTTAATTAGCAAGTTTTAATCTTTTATAGTTATATAAAAGAAGGAACACCCTTCCTAGGCCTTAATAAGACCGTCTTAAGGAGCCTACTTTATAGATCGTATATACTGCCATAATATCCGTAACAACTGTAACTAAACCCGCTCCTATAGACAAAATACCATCAGATCTATAAAGGCTAAGTACTATATTTGCTAAAAGGAGACCTACCACTTATAGAAACACATAGAGGAGGAGCGGAACTGTTCTAGAGATAAGTATAAAAGACGTTTTAATAATAATAAGGGCCGTAACGGTAACTTTAAAGAACGCTTTAGATAATATACTATCTACTATAAAGGAGACGATAATAATAAGTGTAATAAGACTTTTAAAGCTCTTATACTAGATATAGACGCTAATAAAAACACTAATAATAACAACAGTAAGAAAGAATTAGAAGACCCTAACAGCTACTACCTTATATTATTTGGGACTCTTACTATAGACAAAGCAACCTCTATAAGCATAGAACTAGCTAATAAGGCTTATGCTTACTTATTTACTACAACCTCTATAAAACCTACTACGGAAACTAACCTATTTAACTATAACACAACAACTGCCGCTTTACGCTATACTTTTATAGTATTTATAGGAATTATAATCAATACAAGTGCGTTAAAGAAGTCTATAGCCAGTTATAGACAATTCTAGGTACTATAGGACGTGGACTAATCCATAAGACTTAATACCTTAACCAAAGGATAAGTTAATATATAGTTTGGTATTAGAATTGCTACCTCTATTAGAACTACGGATGTTATTACCCCTATAGGCAAGATATAGTTTTATATTATCTATATAGATACCCCCTTCTTGCTCTATTTAGCGGATATAGATAGACTCCAAATCTACTACAACAACCTTAGAAACGTTGTTATTACTCACACTAAAAAGTGCTAGTAGTATAACGGTTTAGCCACCCATTTCTCCTATAGAGCTTATTACTACAGTTATATTTGTCTAAATCCTTTAACGCGAACCCCTACTACTTAACAGATATAGAGCTACAGCGCCTATATTATTAATTTAGATATCCCTTAGTTAAGAGATTATAAAAGCTACTTTACTATACTAGCTATAAAACTAATAGAATAGCTATTAAGCATCTAACCAAGTTCTGCCACTACTATTAGAAGTTTAGTAAATTACTAGGCAGATTTCGCTTTACCCTATAAGGCAACATTAATTTTAACTATAATATTATTATTAACATTATATACATTAGCGGATTACCCCTCCTATATATTATTAATAAAGGAACGCAATTCTAAGCCGGTAGATAGCTATAAGATATTAGCGCCAAATACATATAGGACGTTCTATAGATGTGCTAGATTAATATCTACCTAGGGCCACTAGACCTAATTACCCACAACGCCAAAAAGAACTTCGTTAGTAAGGAATTTAAGTAATATACTACTACTATAGGAATTAGTATAAAGGGAGTACTAGTTAAAGTATATAACTCTATTAGAATAGTAGAGCGCTATTATAGTCTATTACTGTAACGGGACTAGCCTAGTTACAGTAGGAATGTCTCGGTAAAACACTCGACAAGATAAACTTGACGCTTTGACCGAATTCTGCCGAATTCTGCCAAGTTCTGCCAGATCAATCGAATTCTACCGAAGTCCGTCCGCGTGCGCACGTGCGCACGCATCGACCAAGACCCCTGACTATTTAATTACAAGATTCTCTGATTATTCCCTTCTCTTCTTTACGCAACGTCTTGTTCTCTTCAAAAGCTATATACCCTTAGATTTAGATAGAATTTATATTGTTCCTTCGAATCTTCCCCGAAGCCTCTTCGCGCCCTTACAATTACGGCGAGCCTATTAGATTATTATAACTAAAATCCCTAAAATTAATAAGGAGATAGGACTCTAAATAGCGTTTAAAGCAATTAATAATTTAGCTGGCCCTAAAGGACTAGTTCCTATACTTCTAGTCTTTAAAGCCTACCCCTAAATAGTTAAATCTAATATACTATCCCCTATAGTTATATAACGCGCTGCTGTAATTAAAAAGGCTATAGTAGAGATATAGAAGCTGTAAGCTAAATAACAGATTGCTAATACGCTAAATATGCAAAACGGACCCAATACTAATGCGATTTATAATCTCCCACTAAATTTACCTACTTTGGTCTGGAGAGAAGGAAATACTGGCTAAAGCGGCTATTAGGATAGGCCATTTACCTTACTTACCGTTAAGGGTAAAATATATACCATTAAGCTGTCTAGCGGACCTATAGCCTTTTAATCTATAGTTATAAAACCCTATCTTTAAGCAACTAAATTACAGGAGTAAATTGTTAAATTAGAATTACTACCTAAACCTCTACTTGGGTTAGTCCTTTCTAAAACTATCTTAGAGAGACCTACTAAGGCTTAACAACAACCCCTAAAATAAGGCAGAGGATACCCTTGTAAATACCCTCTACTTATAGCTATAGCTAACATTACTATCTACATATAGAATAACAGTTAATTTAGTACTTAATTTAGCGCCTCCTAATAGAAGGAGCTTACCGGCCTACTTAAAAAGGGAGTTTTTAAGATTGTAAGACTTATGGATATACCATAAGGCGTACAACTCTTTAATTCGCGATTTATTAATGAGATTAAGAATAAGGGAACTAATAAGGCCTTTAAGAAATCCTAACTAGTTATGTAAGCTTATAACAATTTAGAAAAGGAACTAGTTCTTACCTAATTACTAACTATTTAATAAGTTAGCTAATAACTAATTCTCTATATTACCGCTATAAAGCTTTTATAGGTATAACTTTACCTCTAAGATATTTTACAGGCCTATGTATAATTAACTACTATATTAAATTAAGAGTTCTATGTATAACCTCCATATAAGCTAATTAAGTAACTTGGGATTAATAAGGCCTCTATTTTAAAGATTATAAAACCACTTTATAGAGTATTAGAAGCTGGTAACCACTAGTTTGAAATATATTACTTATATTATATCTAACAGTTGCATATAGACTAGTTTATATATAACTCCTATCTCCTATAGAGTAATAAACCCTTTAGTATTATAGGCCTATAAACTAATAATACCCTATTCCTAGCAGATAAGACCTTTATAAATATAGAGTAAAATAAGCTGTATAAGGCTAAGTTTATAGCTAAGGAATAAGAATAACTTACCATTAATACGCCTATTAGGTTTAATGGTAGAGTTATTTAGCTACTAACTAATAGGAGTATTACGCTTACTTAGGAACAATAATGTATAAACCTTAGTATAATTAGCACTAAACTTGCTATAAGTATAGGATTAAGAGGAGCTATAAAAACCTTAACCCTAAAGGACTAGTATATTGCTTAATATGCTAGAGGTATATATATTGCCTTAGTTTACCAGCTAGAAGCCTTATTTAATTTACCCTTTACCACCTAGGTAATTAACCCTAATAAGGAAAATGTAAAATAGTTAAATAAGTATCTAAACTGGCAAATTGAGAACGCTAATAGAGGCCTTAAGTTTATTAAGTTAGATATTAAAACCCTATAGCTACTAGTATTTATAGATACATTATTTGCCAATAATAAGGACCTCTTTTTGCAGATTGGCTATATTATTATACTAGCTAATGCTATAAAGAAGGCCAATATTATTTATTGGAGCTTAGTTTAGTGTAAAAGAGTTACTTAGAGTGTACTAGCTTCTAAACTCTACGGTACAGCCTATAGCTTTAATATTAGTGTTATAATTAAGTCTATAGTAGATAAGATGTCACGGCACAGTCCTAATATGTACTGTCTCGTACTGTTTCCTACTGTTGACTGGCCCACCACTAGCGCCTTGGCGGCTGCCCCTACTATTTGTGTATAATACCCCCTTTTACCTCCTTCTCCTCTTTATACCACAATGTAGTTATTTAGCCTATTAGTATTATAGCACTATAACAGTTTGTAGTATCTCCTCTTGCGCCCTATTATGATCTTTATTCTCCCCAGTCCACTGTCTCTATTTTCCCAGTATAATCGCGACCCAGTATGACCGATAACACCGTACTACAGTCCCAGATAATCTTAGTATAGTTTTAAACAATTTTAGTATTGTCCTAAATAATCTTAGCATTATAGCCAGCCTTATAGATTTTAATTACCCTGCCTAGATCCCCTAAAATGGGTAACTAGAATACCCCATTAGCGAACACACGCAAAGCGCTTACCCGCCTCTTTAATACCTCCTACACCAACATTGCCTAGGCAATTAGGAGTGGTCTGGAGTACCCCAAGAACCTTAATATAGTAGGAACATTTCAGCACCTCTCCATATATATAACCCTTTTAACTAGCGTTAAGAGCGGTCTCCAAACAGTCTATAATAAAGGCCGGACTGTAAAGTCCTAACTTAAAGAAGCTTAACATAGAATTAACTCCCTTAAGATACTTAAACTATGTATAAAGCAATACAAACAGCAAGCTTTAGTATATACTAAGACTATACAAAGCCTAAGCTCTTAGATTACTACACTTACCTAAACCATTACTAATAAGAACACTGCTACTAGCTCTCCTCCCCTAGCTAAGCCCTATAGAAAAAAGCGTGAAGCAAAAGACCCTACCCTATTTAATGGCAAGGGATTGCCAACTAAAAAGCAAGAAAAATTTAAAATATGGGAAATAAAGATCTAAGGCGTTTTCTATAGAGATGCAAAGTGCTTTAAGACCCTAATGGACGAAGTCCTCTATATGTTAGATATGCTAATAGATAAGGCTTATAACTATATTAAGTATGGCCTTAATATGCTATGTATATACCCAAACAACCTAAGCAAATGGGCCTTCTCTAACCGAGAGTCTATATTTGCGTATATAAAAAAGTACTATAAAACCATAGATATAACCCAAGCGGCTAAGAATAAATTAGACACCTTAAACTAAGGCAAGTATAATTACTGGTCCTAGAAAGCAGAGCTTGACAAGTTAATAATAAAAGCAAATAAGATTAAGAAACAAAAGGTAGATCTGCTTAAAAAGAATATTTTATTTAAGATAAAGGACTTAGCCCTCACCCTTAGCCGTAAAATTGACGATGCTAACTATAAGGGCTAGAGTAAGCAAATGGACATGTTTGCTTATAACCTATAGAACTACGCCTACCATATTAAGCTAAATACTGCTAAGCTAAGTACCGCTAGCGGCTATTAACCTATACTACCTAATAACAACACCTTAGCACTAGCACCACAGAATAACCTAATAGACCTTAACGCCGTTAAATTCGGCGGTAGTAGTAGTAGCCTCCCTAACAACGTCTAAAGACATTATATAGATAATAGACTCTGCCTAGTATATGGTCAACCTAGCTACTAGAAAGATGCTTATAACCCTAAAATAAACCTAAATCCCCTTCTAATGCCACTACGCCAACCCCTTCCTAGCCGCGGCGGATTCTTTAGTAGAGGGATTAGTAACCGAAACAACAACCATAGATAGGGACATGGGTTCGGATATAGAGACCCACCCCTATAATTCCCTTCCCCAATACAGCCCTAGCTAATAGTCCTATATATAAACTATGGACAAGTGCTCCGTGCCGCTACTAACTATAAGACTGGCTATGTCCTTGGCAAAGTACCCCCTAGTATATATACACCGTCGGAGACTAATACGTTAGGATATACTAGCTAAGACTATAGCTACTAGCCAAGCCCTATAATCTAGTTATTAAAAGATTAACCCTTGGACTAAGTTGCCTCTAAGGGTTAGAACTATATAGGGAGGAGGACAAAAGGATTAGATCTATACTACTAGATTAGTTAGATCTTATTTTAAGTTAGCTGCTACTTAACCTTAGAATAGCAAACAATAATAAAAATGCTATTTTTATTTAGATTTACCTCTCCTTACTACGCAACCCACTTCTATAAGTTTTCATTAAAATAGTAAGCCTCGTTAACAGTAGTAGTATAGCACTAGCGTTTGCAGACAAAGACTTACTTATAAAAAAGCATAATATTATAACAAAAAGACTCCTAGTTTTAAAACCACTCCGCCTTACTAATGGACTCCCATCTAGCTTTATTACCCACTACTTTACAGTAAGAATAACAATCGGCCACTATATAGAATCCATACTCTTCTATATCACAAAGTTATTACCCTTAATACTAGTAATTCTTGGAATGCCCTAGCTTAAAAAGTATAACCTAAAACTAGACTTCCCTACTCTAGAGCTTAAGTTTAACTCTAATTACTATGCCTATAACTGTCTCCTATAGTATATTCCTAACTGTGACCAAGTAGCACTATGTAGACGCATTGCACGGCTAACGCTTAGATACTATTAGCTAACAGTAGAAGAGGTGCCTAATACTAGTAAGCCAATATACGTAGTAAATGAAATAGAGATTCTAGAAGACTAAATTACCGCCCTATTCCCAAAAAAACAAATACTACCAGAACTATAAGTCCCCTATATACACCCGCTCAACCTAGGTTAGCCAATAAGACACCTAACTTTAAGTTATTTACTATACGCATATGTGACCGCACGTATAATAGCTAAAGGTGTTATAGCTAAGACTAAAACTAGAGTAATTAAGACCTCCCCCCTATAACGCCTAACCTTATACCCGTCTCCCGCGCGTACCATGTAAGGCCGCCGCCTTGTTTCCGCCCCCCTAGGCTAACCAAGCCGTGCCAGCCTAGCCGTAGCACTAGAGAACCAGACACGCCCTAACCTAGACGATATTAAATATACTCATACCGTTAATTTTACCCAGTTCTGTAAATAAAAAGGCGTAAAGGTAATAAGGATCCATATGGCGGAGCTAGTAGAACTAGTTAAATAAGAAAAACACTAATAGCTGCTTAAGGAGCTACCTATAGGCCTAATAGAAGTACCGAACCTGTTAGAAAGGTCTTTCCGCTAGCTAATAGAAGGCAACTATATAATAGAGGAAGCCTGTAAAGCGCTACCCCCTTATTTCTATAACTTTCTTAAGATAAACCTAAAAACCAGTTAACACTAATATTAAGAAATTCCTAAAAGGCAAACCAGGATTAACCTATAAGGATATTTTATAATGCTTATTAAAAGAGTTTTATAAATATATTAAACACTTCCTCCCTAAGAACATAGATAAGCTGCCCCCTTACCAACTATAGGACTACAAAATTGAGATTATACCAGGAAAGTAGGCCCCGTACTATAAAAACAGACTACTCTTACCCGCTGAACTCAGCTGTGTAAAGAAGTGGATTAATGAGATGCTAGATAAGGGTTTTATCCATAAATTAACCTTACTAGCCGCCATACCACTCCTCCTTGCAGCGAAACCTGGTGGCGGTGTACAAATCTACCATGACTACTAAGGCTTAAACATAGTTACTATTAAGAACTAATACCCACTGCCACTAGTCCGTAAGACACTTGACGCACTCTATAATGCTAAGTACTTTACTAAGCTTAACGTAATTGCTGCGTTTAACCAGATCTGGATCACGGAAGGCTATAAGTGGCTTACAGCATTTATTACCCAGTTTGGACTCTATAAGATGCTAGTTATACCGTTTAGTCTCTATAACGCGCCCGCTATGTTCTAAAACTATATTAACCATGTTTTACACAACGCCCTTAACGACTACTGCACTGCGTATTTTAATAATGTCCTTATCTTCTTAAAAACACGCGCTGAGCACATGAAATATGTAAATGAAATTATCCAGAGACTTGGTAATGCTGGACTCTAAATTAACATTAATAAGTCTGAGTTTTATACTACCAAAATAAAATACCTTGGCTTAATTATCTTAACTAATAGCATAACTATGGACCCTAAGAAGGTGCAGGCCTTATAGAAATAGAAGGACCTAACGTTAGTTAAGGAACTATAGTAATTTCTTAGCTTCGCGAACTTCTACTAATAATTCATTTAAGGCTATTCTAAGGTAGTTAAGCCCATAACCAGGTTACTAAAAAAGAGCATTAGCTAGTTATAGGGCCCTAATTAAGCATAGGCATTCCAGACCCTAAAAATAGCGTTCACTAAAGCACCGGTCCTAGCGTATTACGACTACATAAAGAAGACTGTGGTAGAGACAGACGCCTCAAACTAGGCTTTAGGTAGAGTGCTCTATCAAGCCAATAAAAGTAATAAGCTTAAGCCAGTCGCATTCTTCTCTGCTAAGCACTTAGCCCCTAAATGTAACTATAAATATACAATAAGGAGCTCCTAGCAATTGTTAAGGCACTAGAAGAATGGTGTCCCAAACTACAAGGAACTAAGCAGCTGTTTGAAATTATTACGGACTATAAGAACCTCTAGACCTTTATAATAACAAAACAACTAAACTAGCGCTAAGTCCGCTAGGCTAAGTTCCTTTCCTAATTTAACTTTGTTATTACCTATAGGCCTAGCACTAAAGCTATAATCCCGGACGCTCTTAGCCGCCTCCTAGGCGTTGTACCTGCTAATACTAATAACAAATATCTATAACACTGAGACCGCGTTGTCTTACCACTAAAGAAAGTCGACCCTACTATTTTAGAAGAACTACTAAGCGAATCCCAAGACCAGAGCATTAAAGACTTTATTACAGTAATAGACCCGGAGCCTAAGAAAAAACCCCTTAAGGAGCTTATTAAGAATGCCTATAAAGAGAACGAACTCGCTAGGAATATATTAGCTGCACTACGCAAATAGGAAGACTATAAAGCACGCTATTAGCCTAAACAGATTAGGAAGCTGCTCCGCTATAACAAATCTAAATGTTTAATTGTTAACGGCCTAATCTACTATAGGAATTAAGTATTTGTCCCTAATTTATATAAACTCTAATTAGAAGTTATACACCGCACGTATAGTTTGGGCCCTACGGGTTACCTAGGCCGCGTTAAGACACTAAACCTTCTTAATTAAATGTATTAGTGGCCAGGTATTTTACAGTTTACGGCTACCTTTATAAAAGACTACGCTCTCTACTTCTATATAAAGACCCCACGCTTAGCACCGCCTGGTTTCCTAAAACCACTAGAACTACTAGTCCGCCTATAGACCGATATCTCTATTAACCATATTATCGACCTACCTAAGTGCCTTCGTAACGGCAAAATATATAGATATATCTTTGTCGTTGTTGACCGCCTAATAAAGATAAGACACTTTATTTCTATTACTAGCCTAGATACTAAGGAGCTTGTTAAAGTATTTATCTACACTATTTATAAGTTACACGGCGCTCTAAATACTATTATTTCTAATAGAGGCTCTTTATTCGTTTTTAACTTCTAGCGTTGCCTAAACTAGCGCCTAAAGGTAACCCTAAGCCCCAGCTCCGTATAGCACCCTAAAACGGATAGTTAAACCGAGATTGTTAATACAGCAATAAATAAGTACCTACACGCCTTTATAAGCTTCACCTAAGACAACTGGGTAGATTGGCTCCCTCTTGCCAAGTTTGCCACAAATAACCAGGTTAATAAGACCACGGAAATCTCACCGTTCTTTGCCAACTATGGCTATAACCCACGTCTAGGCGTTAAACTAGTAGGCCCCTAGCTATCAGCCCTATCTATATATACAAAGAAGGAGTACCTATAAGCTAATACTATTACTAACCGCTTTAGGCGCATCTTAACCCAGCTTAAAGCCCTAGCTCGTATCTCCTAGCGATAATATAAAGATAACGCTAATATAAAACGAGACAAAGGTATAATATTTAAAAAGGATAATATGGTTATAGTTAGCCTTAAAAATATAAAGACCAACCAGCCTAAGAGGAAGTAAGATAATAACTAGGACGGACCCTAGCCCGTCCTAGCTGCCTATAAAGGAGCAGTTATAGTTGACCTCCTAGACTACATCCGTGTTAATAAGTCTTTCTATACCTTAAAAGTCCGCCTCTAGTTCCCTAAAGAGATCTCTAGTTAAGCACGCATTAATAAAGAGGAACGTTGTAATATCATAGGTAGGATAGCCAAAAGGGATAATAATGGCAATATCACGGACAAGTAGGAATTTAAAAAGATCCTTAATATATATAATAAACAAATAGATAAGTATGGCTTAACATACTGTATTAAATGGAAATACTATAATAAGAAAACCTGGGAACCCAAGAAATCCCTAAAAGGGTGCGAGCGCGCACTACTAAGGTTCTATAAATAATACCCTAAGAAGCCAGGACCCCCAGACTAGGTATAAGATAAGGGAGAGCCACGCCAAGGCCATAGCCGACCACGAAGGTAATTTGTGGTGGTTAAGATCTTATAGAACTTTAACCGCCGGTTAAAGTTGTCTAATTAGTTGGTTTTTTGCCAAGAAGCGCCATACGGTAGCAGTATAAAGTTCTACCAATTTTATTTACTAAGCTAACCAATCAAGATTTTCCATGCCCGGCATAGAAAATCGCTATTGGCTCAGTTAAGGGCGGTGAGTAGAAGTGACATCTTTGCAGCGAAAATAGGTTACTTGTTCGGTTTAGGGACCAAACCTTCTGGGGAGGGGAGTACTGTCACGGCACAGTCCTGACGCGTACTGTCTCGTACTGTTTCCTACTATTGGCTGGCCCACCACTAGCGCCTTGGCGGCTGCCCCTACTATTTATATACGATACCCCCTTTTACCTCCTTCTCCTCTTTATACCATAATGTAGTTATTCAGCCTATTAGCATTATAGCACTGTGATATAAGATCCTATAAATTAACCTTCTACTTATACTTTATACTAACTCTAAGTCCTTATATAACTATTTAGTACGACTTAAAACTACCTAAGAAAAACGCCTAATAATTAACGTAATATGCCTCTGGTAAGCCTATAAATGGAGACAAATTATAGAGGTAAAATAGATTAATAGAGAGGCCAACTCTACTAACGCTATAATAAAGGGAAAACCCTACGCGGCTCTTTAATAGCTTATTAATCCAAACCAAATTAACCTATAAGTTATAGGATGGGTTAAATAAATAAACTTAGATTTAGCTTAGCGTTATATAACTAATTATAATAGTATAGACCCTAAATTTAACTAGCTAATTAGGATTTTCCATTTCTAGAATAGAAAATCGCTATTAGCTTGCTTACTACTAGCGCCTTAGCGGCCCTCGCGATATATTAACCTACTACCCCTAATAATTCTTCTTCTTCTCCTTATTGCGTATTAATTAGATCTTTAGCTATTACGTATACGCTATAAATAGTCTAAAAGTAGACTTAACTTTAGAGTATAGATTAGCCTTCTTTTTAGAGTTGCTCTAGTATTAAAATGTTAGTTATATAACATAGTTATAAAACTATAAAGTAAGACTAGCTAACCTAACCTTGGAGCAACCCCTTACTTCTAGACTATTAATAACTACCAACTTTAACACCGCATATGTATCGCAATATAGTGATATTTATACACGTTGATAAAGTAAGTATACCGACAATTATATCCTATAATAGAATTAAAATAAACCCTAAAAAAGTTGCTATAATTATAAACTAGGAAAGCCCTAGCAATATATAAAATATTTAAGGATTTTTAAGATTTGCAAATTTCTATTATTAATTTATTAACTACTTCTTAAAAATTACCTAGCTATTAATAAACCTAATAAGGAAGAATATAAAATTTAAATAAACCGCTAGATATAAATAAGCTTTTAATAATTTAAAATATTACTTTATAACTACTCTAATTCTTACTTACTTTAACCCTAACTTTAAATATACTGTTAAAACTAACTTATCTAATTATACGCTAGGGGGAGTATTATTATAATATAATAAAAATGGCGAATTATATCTAGTAGCCTTTCTCTCCTAAAAACTCGCCCCTACTAAATTAAACTATAAGATATATAATAAGGAACTACTTATAATTATTAAATGCTTTAAATAATAGTATTGGTATACTCACTTTATTAACATACACGAATATCACTATATTGCGATACGTATGCGGTGTTAAAGTTAATAGTTATTAATAGTTTAGAAGTAAGGGGTTGCTCTAAGGTTAAGTTAGCTAGTCTTGCTTTATGGTCTTATAACCACGTTATATAACTAATATTCTAACACTAGAGCAACTCTAAAAAGAAGGCTAATCTATACTTTAAAGTTAAATCTACTTCTAGACTATTTATAGCGTATATATAATAGCTAGAGATCTAATTAATATATAATAAGGAGAAGAAGAAGAATTGTTATGGGTAGCAGGTTAATATATTACGAGGGCCACTAAGGCGCTAGTGGTAAGCGAGCTAATAGCAATTTTCTATTTTGGGGATAGAAAATCTTAATTAGCTAGTTAAATTTAGGGTCCGTACCGTTATAATTAGTTATATAACGCTAAGCTAAATCTAAGTTTATTTATTTAACCTATTCTACAACTTATAAGTTAATTTAGTTTATATTAATAAGCTATTAAAAAGCCATATAGGGTTTTCCCTTTATTATAGTATTAGTAGGGTTAGCCTCTCCGTTAATTTATTTTACCTTTATAATCTGTCTCCGTTTATAGGCTTACTAGAGGCATATTATATTAATTATTAGGCATTTTTCTTAGGTGGTTCTAAGTTATACTAGATAGTTATATAAGGACTTAGAGTTAGTATAAAGTATAAGTAGGAGGTTAATTTGTAGGATTTTATTTACTATAGACTTAATTATAACGCTAATGTTAAAGCCATAGGCTGTACTATAGAGTTTAGAAGCTAGTACGCTTTAAGTAACTCTTTTATACTTAACTAAGCTTTAATAGACAATATTAGCCTTCTTTATAGCATTAGCTAGTATAATAATATAGCCAATCTGTAAAAAGAGGTTCTTATTATTAGCAAATAACATATCTATAAATACTAGTAGCTATAGGGTTTTAATATCTAACTTAATAAACTTAAGGCCTCTATTAGCGTTCTTAATTTGCCAGTTTAGACACTTATTTAACTATTTTACGTTTTCCTTATTGGGGTTAATTACCTAGGCAGTAAAAGATAAATTAAATAAGGCTTCTAGCTAGCAAACTAAGGCGATATATATACCTCTAGTATATTAAGTAATATACTAGTCCTTTAGGGTTAAGGTTTTTATAACTCCTCTTAATCCTATACTTGTAGCAAGTTTAGTGCTAATTATACTAAGGTTTATACATTATTGTTCCTAAGTAAGCATAATACTCCTATTAGTTAGTAGCTAAATAACTCCACCGTTAAACCTAATGGGCGTATTAATAGTAAGTTACTCCCATTTCTTAGCTATAAACTTGGCCTTATATAGCTTATTTTACTTTACGTTTATAAAGGTCTTATCTGCCAGAAATAGGGTATGATTAGTTTATAGGCCTATAATACCAAAGGGTTTGTTACTCTATAGGAGATAGGGGTTATATATAGACTGGTCTATATATAACCATTAGATGTAATATAAGTAATATATCTTAAACTAGTGGTTACCAGCTTCTAGTACTTTATAAAGTAGTTTTATAATCTTTAAAATAGAGGCCTTATTAATCCTAAGTTACTTAATTAGCTTATATAGAGGTTATATATAGAACTCTTAATTTAGTATAGTGGTTAATTATATATAGGCCTATAAAATATCTTAGAGGTAAAGTTGTGCCTATAAAAGCTTTATAGCAGCAATATAGAGAATTAGTTATTGGCTAACTTATTAAATAGTTAGTAATTAAATAAGAACTAGTTCCTTTTCTAAGTTATTATAAGCTTATATAACTAATTGGGATTTCTTAAAGGCCTTATTAGTTTCCTTATTCTTAATCTTATTAATAAATTGCAAATTAAAGAGTTATATGCCTTATAGTATATCCATAAGTCTTATAATTTTAAAAACTCCCTTCTTAAGTAGGCTGGTAAGCTCCTTCTATTAAAAGGCGCTAAATTAAGTATTAAATTAACTGTTATCCTATAGGTAGATGGTAATGTTAGCTATAGCTATAAGTAGAGGGTATTTACAAGGGCGTCCTCTGCCTTGTTTTAAGGGTTGTGTAACGGGACTAGCCCAGTTACAGTAGGAATATCTTGGTGAAACACTTGACAGATAAATTCCAACGCTTTAATCAAATTCTGCCAAATTCTGCCAAAGTCAATCAAATTCCGCCAAATTCTACCGACTTAATTAAATTCCACCAAATTCCACCAATATAATAGAATTTGGTTAAAACCTGTTGAAATCCGCATAGGCTCGTGCCCACGCGTCTACTGCCAAGACCTCAAATATTTAGTTATAAGTTTCCTATATTCCTTTCTCTTCTTTACGCAACGTCTTGTTCCTAGCAAGAGCTATATACCCTTAGATTTAGATAGAATTTATATTATTCCTTTAAATCTTTCCCAAAGCCTTTTCGCGCCCTTATATTACGTTGCATTAAAAACAACTACTATTGAAATGGCAAACGACCTTGAATCCCATACGTTAACTACGAGTATTATAACCCTAGTTAGGGAACAGTTAACTACAATACAAGAAGCCTTTATAGATGCTTTAGCTCAGCAGTGGGCTGCACTGGAAGCCCAGCATTAGCAATTAATGGAAACACTTTATAAAGAACTCCGTAACGTTAATACACTTATAATAGAGACCCCAACAGCAACACCTGTAAACAAAATTAAGATAACTATATGTAAACCCGGCCTGTTAAATACAAACCCTAAACTAGTAACGGTAGCTTAACCCATACCTATAACAAACCCAGTACCTATTAGAAAATTAGAAAAGCTTCCTAACCCTCTAATATTTAATGGAAATTAAAATAACCTGCGTCCCTTTATAACTAAGCTCCGTCTTAAACTTTTAATGAACTATAACTAATACCCTACTGAAGCTAGCAAGATTAGCTATAGGATATCTTAATTAAGCAAAGACGCTATACGAACTATAGACCCGTTCTTCTATAACAGCACCTTTGTTAATTTTAAAATCTTTATCTCTCTATTAGAATAAATGTATGATAACGCTAGCCGCGAATACACTACTGTTACTAAACTTAAAAACCTATGATAACGGAATCAAGACTTTACCAGCTTCTTTTTAGAATTTTTAGGCCTTATTAGCGAACTAGATTAGAATAAAGCCGCTAAAGTTACTGCTCTTTAATGAGCTATTTCGGATGAAATTAGAGCACAGTTAGTAGGTAGGGAATTGCCAAAGGACCTACCTAAATTTGCTATAATATGTTAATAAATTAATAAGGACCTTTAATATAATAAACAAACTTATTCTCTAAAGCCAACCACGCCTCGCGTTTAAGACTCTATGAAACTGATATATACCCTAAAGCGCGATCCTTCTCCGAAACCTACGCACGACCCTATAGACCTTAACGCCACTTAATCCTACGCACCCTTAGAAACCAACGAACGAAGAACTTAAGCCATAAATAGAGAATACTTTGGATATAGTAGGAAAGGACATATCTAAAGGAATTGCCGAACTTACCCTTTTAAAAAAGTCCGCCGTAGTTCCTCCTAGTCTTCAAATCGCACCCACTCCTCAAATCACACTCATTCTTTAAGCCGTACTTACTCCTTAACTTATACTCGTTCCACGAATTATACCTAGTTATTATAAAGCATTTTACGCTCGGCTAACTTGGAAAACAAATCATCCTAGGGCCAAGTCGCGCCTTAGGATAAGAAGTAGAAGAGTATAAGTGTCTAGGCTCTTCTAGCGCTAATATATAACACGACTCCCTTAATATACCTGGCGAAATTCAAATACTTAGAAAATAGAAGGAGGTACGAATCCTTATAGACAGTGGAGCTACTAGCATAGGCTTTATTAATATAAACCACACAAAAACCCAACGCCTAAATTTAAAGAAACTTAATAAGCCTCAAGGCCTATAAGGCTTTAACGGCAAACCCTTAATATATAGCGAATTGACGTACTACGCTCTTATAAAAATGCGGATAGGTAAACACCTTAAATACGTTTCCCTATTCGTAACACCCCTAAAGCAATATAAGATAATACTTGGACATAGATGGCTAAAACGGCATAACCCTTTAATTAGCTGGGTTAAAGAAACACTAAAATTCCATATAACCTACTGCTGAAGTTATTGTTTAAAACACCACCTACCCTATAAACATATACAAGACTATTCGAATTCGATATAATATAAATTGCCCTTACCATAAACCTTAAACCAACATAATAAAACTACAACTGCTGATCGCAGTAAAGAATGCGAAGATAATATATTAAAACCCCTTAAAATTTATATAATATAAGCCGCACCTTTTATTTTATTAGCAAGAAAACAAGACCACGAAATCTTCGCTATAATAATAGAAGACATTAAGAAGGCGCTAGAACCAAAGCAGTATATCAACCCTTAACCTCTTATACCCAAGGAGTACCACGATCTAATTAATAAGTTTAAAAAACGATTTGCAGACTAGCTGCCCCCGTATTAGGATAAATACAATTTTAAGATAGAACTTAAACCTAGTATAACACCAAAGTTCGGTCCGCTATACGGTATATTACAAGAAGAACTGCTTATAATATAATAATACCTTAACAAGTATCTAGAAAAAGGATTTATTTACCCTAGTTAATCTCTATTCGCCTCACCCGTATTATTTATTAAAAAGCTAGGAGGAGGCTTAAGATTCTATGTTAATTACTGTCGGTATACTCGCTTTATTAACGTGTACGAATATCACTTATAGTGGTATGTATGCGGTGTTAAAGTTGGTAGTTAATTGTTGTCTAGAAGTAAGGGGTTGCTCCAAGGTTAGGTTAGCTAGCCTTACTTTATGGTCTTATAACCACGTCACATAACTAACATTCCGACACTAGAGCAACTCTAAAAAGAAGGCTAATCTACACTTTAAAGTCAAGTTTACTTCTAGACTATTTATAGCGTATACGCAATAGCTTCCATGCTCCTTTTACAGGTCCGTAATTACATAACCCGTATTACGGCTCGTATAAATGTCTCTAAACCAAAGCCTGTAAAATACCATATTACGGAGATACTACGCTAAGAAAGAGAAGAAGAAGAAGAGTTATTAGGGGTAGCAGGTTAACATATCGCGAGGGCCACCAAGGCGCTAGTGGTAAGCGAGCTAATAGCGATTTTCCATGCCGGGCATAGAAAATCCTAATTGGTTAGTTAAATTTAGGGTCCGTACCGTTACAATTAGTTACCTAACGCTAAGCTAAATCTAAGTTCGTTTGTTCAACCTATCCTACAACTTATAGGTCGATTTGGTTCGTATTAATAAGCTATTAAAGAGCCGCGTAGGGTTTTCCCTTCATTATAGTGTTAGCAGGGTTGGCCTCTCCGTTAATTCATTTCACCTCCGTAATCTGTCTCCGTTTATAGGCTTACCGGAGGCACATTACATCAATCATTAGGCGTTTTTCTTGGGTGGTTCCGAGTCGTACTAGACAGTCATATAAGGACTTAAAGTTAGTGCAAAGCATAAATAGAAGGTTAATTTATAGGATCTTATCTACTATAGACTTAATCACAACGCCAATATTAAAGCCATAGGCTGTGCCGTAGAGTTCAGAAGCTAGTACGCTCTAAGTAACTCTTTTGCACTTAACTAAGCTCCAATAGACAATATTAGCCTTCTTTATAGTATTAGCTAGTACAAGGACGTAGCTAATCTACAAAGAGAGGTCCTTATTATTAGCAAATAACACGTCCGTAAATACCAGTAGCTATAGGGTTTTAATATCTAACTTAACAAACTTAAGACCTCTATTAGCGTTCTTAATTTGCCAGTTTAGACGCTTGTTTAACTGTTTTACGTCTTCCTTATTGGGGTTAATTACCTAGGCGGCAAAGAATAAATCAAATAAGGCTTTTAGCTAGTACACTAAAGCGATATATACACCTCTAGCACGTTAAGCAATATACTAGTCCTTTAGAGTTAAGGTTCTTATAGCTCCTCTTAATCCTATACTTGTGGCAAGCTTGGTGCTAATCATACTAAGGTTTATACATTGTCATTCCTAAATAAACGTAATGCTCCCATTAGTTAGTAGCTAAATGACTCTACTATTAAACTTAATAGGCGTATTAATAGTAAGTTATTCCCATTCCTTAGCCATAAACTTGGCCTTATACAGCTCGTTTTACTCTGTATTTATAAAGGTCTTATCTACCAGAAATAGAGTATCGTTGGTTTATAGGCCTACAATACCAAAGGGTTCGTTACTCTATAGGAGGCAGGGGTCGTACGTAAACTAGTCCATATGCAACTATTGGATGTAATGCGAGTAATATATCTTAAACCAATAGTTACCAGCTTCCGGTACTCCGTAAAATAGTTTTACAACCTTTAGAACAGAGGCCTTGTCAATCCTAAGTTACTCAATTAGCTCGTACGGAGGTCGTACATAGAACTCTTAATTCAGTGTGGTGGTTAATTATACGTAGGCCTATAAAATATCTCAGAGGTAAAGTCATGCCTATAGAAGCTTTATGGCGGCGATATAGAGAATTAGTCATTGGCTAACTCATTAAATAGTTAGTAATTAGGTAAGAACCAGTTCCTTTTCTAAGTTATTATAAGCTTATACAACTAGTTGGGATTTCTTAAAGGCTTTATCAGTTCCCTTATTCTTAATCTTATTAACAAATTATGAGTTAAAGAGTTATACGCCTTATAGTATATCCATAAGTCTTATAATCTCGAAAACTCCCTTCTTAAGTAGACTAGTAAGCTCCTTCTATTAAAAGGCGCTAAATTGGGTACTAAATTAACTATTATCCTGTAGGTAGATAGTGATATTAGTCATAGCCGTAAGTAGAGGGTATTTATAAGGGCGTCCTCTGCCTCATTTCGGGGGTTGTTGCTAAGCTTTAATAGGTCTCTCTAAGATAGTCTCAGAAAGGGCTAAACTAAGTGGAGGTTTAGGTGGCAATTCCAATCCAACAATTTGCTCCTGCGATTTAGTTGCTTAAAGGTAGGGTTTTACAACCATAGATTAGAAGGCTGTAGGTCCGTTAAACAGCTTAATAGTGCATATTTCACCCTTAATGGTAAGTAAGGTAAATGGCCCGTCCTAATAGCCGCTTTGGCTAGTGTTTCCTTCTCTCCAGACCAAAACGGGCGAGTTTAGTGGGAGATTATAAATCGCATTAGCATTGGGTCCATTTCGTATATTTAGCGCATTAGCAATCTGTTGTTCAGCTTATAGCTTCTATATTTCTACTATAGCCTTTTTAATTGCGGCAGCGCGTTATATGACGGTGGGGGATAGTGCATTAGATTTAACCATTTGGGGGTAGGCTCTAAAGACTAGAAGTATAGAAACTAGTCCTTTAGGGCCAGCTAAATTGTTAATTACTTTAAACGCTATTTAGAGTCCTATCTCCTTATTAATATTAGGGATTTCAGTTATAATGATCTAGTAGGCTCACTGTAATAGACTATAGTAGCGCTCTACCATTCTAATAGAGTTATGTGCTTTGACCAGTACTCCCTTTATACTAATTCCTATAATAGTGGCGTATTACTTAAATTCCTTACTAACAAAGTTCTTTCTAGCGTTGTGGGTAATTAGGTCTGGTGGCCCTAGGTAAATATTAATCTAGCACATCCGTAGAACGTCCTATATGTGTTTAGCGCTAATGTCTTATAGCTATCTACCGGCTTGGAATCGCGTTCCTTTATTAATAACGTATAGAAGGGGTGATCCGCTAATATACATAATATCAACGATAATATTATAGTTAAAATTAATATTGTCTTATAGGGTGAAGCGGAATCTGCCTAGTAATTTGCTAAACTTCTAATAGTAGTGGCAGAACTTAGTTAGTTGCTTAATAGCTATTCTATTAGTTTTATGGCCAGCATGGTAGAGTAGCTTTTGCAATTTCTTAACTAAGGAATGTCTAAATCGGCGATACAGGCGCTATAGCTTTATATCTATTAAGTAGTAGGGGTTCGCGTTAAAGGATTCAGATAAATATAACTATAGTAATAAGCTCTATAGGAGAAATGGGTAGCCAAACTGTCGCACTACTGGTACTTTTTTAGTATGAGTGATAACAACGTTTCTAAGGTTGTTATAGTAGATTTAGAGTCTATCTATATCCGCTAAACAGAGCAAGAAGGGGGTATCTATATAGACAATATAAAACTGTATCTTGCCTATAGGGGTAACAACATCCGTAGTTTTAATAGAGGTAGCAATTCTAATGCCAAACTGCACGTTAACTTGTCCTTTAGTTAAGGTATTAAGTCTTATAGATTAGTCCGCGTTCTATAGTGCCTAGAATTGTCTGTAACTGGCCATAGACTTCTTTAACGCACTAGTATTAATCATAATTCCCATAAATACCGTGGAAGTATAGCGTAAAACGGCGGTTGTTGTGTTATAGTTAAACGGGTTAGTTTCTATAGTAGGTTCCGTAGAGGTTGCAGTAAGTAAGTAAGCGCAAGCCTTATTAGCTAGTTTTACGCTTATAGAGGTTGCTTTGTATGTAGTAAGAGTCCTAAATAATATAAGGTAGTAGCTATTAGGGTCTTCTAGTTCTTCCTCACTATTATTATTATTAGTATTTTTGTTAGCGTCTATATCTAGCACAAGAGCTTTAAAAGTCTTATTGCACTTATTATTATCGTCTCCTTTATAGTAGATAGTGTATTGTCTAAAGCGTTCTTTAAAGTTACTGTTGCGGCCCTTGCTATTGTTAAAATGTCTTTTATACTCATTTCTAGAACGGTTCCGCTCCTCCTCTATATGTTTCCATAAGCGGCAGCTCTCCTTTTGGCAAACGTAGTACTTAGTCTTTGGGGACCTAATAGTGTTTTATCTATAGGAGCGGGTTTAGTTACGGTTATTACGGATATTACGGCGGTATATGCAATCCGTAAAATAGGCTTCTTAAGACGGTCTTATTAAGGCCTAGGAAGGGTGTTCCTTCTTCTATATAACTATAGAAGATTGCAGCTTACTAATTAACTGGGAGAGGTCTTTAGAAGGGTTAAAAATGGCGATACGGCATACTAGTACTCCTTAGCAAGCGGTAACTAGCTTATTCGTAAAAAAGAGGTCTGTATAAAATTCTAGGTATAATCCGTGGCGATGTTTTAAGAGCTTATTAAGGAGTAGTTGGAAACTCTAATAGATTTACTTATTAGGGTTCTCGTTAATAATTCCTTAGAAGTCGGTGGCGTTCTATTTAGTAAGGTTTCTCTAATAGTACTCTAGTCCTTTAAAGAAGTAACGCATATAGTTGTATACCTCAGTGAATAATCTAGTTAAAAGGCTGCTATTATAGTAGTAATCCTAAGCAAGTCCCTTTAGCATGGTTAGGAATGCAGTTATATAGCCTTTAGGAGGTAGACCAGCTCTCTTGCAGATATTATAGAAGATAGTTAACTTAAAGTTAAAGCTATTACTCACTCTATCGTACTTCTGGTCGTCCGTGTAGATCTTGGTAATAGTAGCTGCCTCTTTACTATATATAGGCAGGTGCATAGCAGGGTTGGTATTAGCAGTACTAGGGTAAAGATACTGGGCAGGAGGAGCACTAGATAGGGTAGGAGCGGTTACTAAAGGGAGGGTAGAGGCAGTTGCCGTAGGCAATAATTACTGGTTCTACGTCTATAGGAGTTAAGTAAGGAGGGTAAGTAGTTAATCCTAGGTAGAGGTAGGTGCAGCTTGCTATTAGGTGGCGGTTAATATAGTTTACTAGGGTATAGATATAACAGCTAGTTAGGGTATTATAGGGGTAGGTATTTACGTTCTAGGTATTATAGCTATAGCTATAGGCTAAATTGCAGGCGTTAGAGGTAGTGGAGGTAGTTAATAGTTTATAGGCGTTGGTACCGTATAGGAAGGTAGTGGGCTATAGGGGGGGGTTATAGGAACTAAAGAGGCTATAACTAATAGGGTTATAGCTTAATTTAATATTAGAGCTATTTATATCAAGTTAAGTTGTTCTCGTAGTGCCACTATAATTATAGGGCTAACTTCCTTAAGAGCTCCTATAATTTCCTTATCTGTCCATTCATGAGGTTCCTCTTCTGTAAGGATATTATATAGAACCTTATAAAGTGGATATCTATTACTGTATATGGCGACATATACTCCTCTTTAGAGTAGGTAAGTATGGAGCTTTGCTCTAGTAACAGAGCGTATCTTTCTAAAGTCCTTAATAGTAAAGCCTTCAAATTCTTCTTGGAATAGCGACTGTAGTATATAATCCATAAAGTTCTTATATATATACTTATAGATTTTTGTTTCCATATATTCTTCCAGGTCTTCCTCTAAGGCAGTTGCTATATCAATCCTATAACCATATCTAGCGATTCTCTCCTTCCATTTAGGATCCATTTTATTGTGCAAAGCAGTGTACTAGTCCTTGTGTATGTTTAGTTTAAGGTTAAGGTCAAGGTTAAGGTTAAGGTTAAGGTCGTTAAGGTAAGGGTGTCAAGGTAAGGGTGTTAAGGTAAGGGTGTTTTAGGTATGTACGTCCTTTACAGCCATCGGGCCTATAAAGTTCTTAGCAAGATTACTATTCTCTTAGCAATCTGTTGTATTGGCTGTAAGGCCAGTATAAATTCTCTCAAGCTTAAGGGAGGTCGCAATCTTCTTTGAGTAAAGATACAATTCTCTAGGCGATTTAACACGTCAGCAGTTAAGCTGATACGTAGTCTTAAGCTTTGAGGGTAATGTAGCTTTCTCCTTTAACTAGAATAGATAAGGCTAGGCGATTCGTGTACTGTTTCCAGTACAGTTCTTAAGCTCTAGCTTATTGCGTATTTCCTAATCTATACGTCTACTAATCAGTGTTGGTATACTCACCTTATCAACGTGCACGAATATCACTTATAGTGGTACGTATGCGGTGTTAAAGTTGGTAGTTAATTGTTGTCTAGAAGTAAGGGGTTGCTCCAAGGTCAGGTTAGCTAGCCTCGCTTCATGGTCTCGTAACCACGTTATATAACTAACATTCCGACAATTACTAAGCCCTAAACATAATTATGATTTAAAACTAATATCCAATCCCCTTAATCCAAGAGACACTTAACCGCCTAGTAAAGGCACAATATTTTATAAAGCTTAATATAGTCGCTGCCTTCAATTAAATTCATATCTAAGAAGGAGATAAGAAGTACACAGCCTTTTGTACATAATAGGGACTCTTTAAATACCTAGTAATGCCGTTTAGTGTAAAGAACGGTCCTAGTACATTTCAGCAATATATTAATAATATCCTAATCTACTCGTCTTCGCTTTCTAAGCATTAAAAACACGTCTAAATGGTCCTTAAACATTTGCGAGATGTGGGTTTATAATGCGATATTAAGAAATGCAAGTTCTATGCGTCTAAAGTCACGTACCTAGGCCTAATTATATCCCGTAACGGAATTAAAATGGACCCTAAAAAGGTCGCTGCGATTATAAACTAGGGAAGCCCTAGTAATATATAAGACATTTAAGAATTCCTAGGATTTACAAATTTCTATTGCCAATTTATTAACCAGTTCTTAAAAATTGCCTAACTATTAGTAAACCTAATAAGAAAGAACATGAAATTTAAATAGACTGCTAGATACAAACAAGCTTTTAATAACTTAAAGCAACACTTTATAAACGCTCTAATTTTTACCCACTTCGACCCTAACCTTAAATGTGTTGTTAAAACGGACTCGTCTAATTATACCCTAGGGGGAGTATTATCGTAATACGATAAGGACGGTAAGCTACGTCTAGTAGCCTTTCTCTCTTAAAAGCTCGCCCCTACCGAATTAAACTATAAGATATATGATAAGGAACTACTTGCAATTATTAGATGCTTTAAACAATGGCGCCTAGAACTTAAAGGATTGTTGTTTCTAATATGCGTGTTAACGGATTATAAAAACCTATAGTACTTTATAACTATAAAGCAGTTAACGCAGCGCCAAATTTATTAGGCCGAATACCTCTTATAATTCAACTTTAAGATTATGTACCAACTAGGCAAACTTAATTAGAAGCCTAATACATTAATATAACGATTATAAGACTTACCTGCAAACGCCTTAGACAAACAGATTACAAATTAATTATGGATCTTATTGCCCCCTAAACGTTTTAAGAAACTACATCCTATGTTCCTAAATATGGAACTTAATAGAAACGAATCAGAAATTAATAAATAGGAAATAGAAATTGATAAGCTAATGGAATATAAATATAAGAACGACGTATGGATAGTAGATATAATAAAAGCAATTCAAACAGGAAAACGATAGTATAAAGATATCACACTTACCGAATGCAAAATTCGTAACGATCGACTATACTATTAATAGAAGATGGCAGTTCCGAATTCCAAACCCTTACAATTTAAGATACTCGAATTCGTACACGATTCCCCTATAGCAGGACATCCTGGCCATATAAAGACTTATAAGATTATCCAACGAGCATATTACTAGCCTATAATGCACGACTATATACGAAAATACGTTCGAGCATATAAAATATGCGTGCGTGGAAAGACCTCTTATGTAAAGAAGTAAGGAGTACTTTAACCACTACTAGTTTTAATATAAAGATAGCGTAACATCTTGATTAACTTTATAGTCGACTTGCCTAGTAGTAACGGGTTCACGAACATTATAGTAGTAGTTAACCGTCTTATAAAAATGCGATATATAATTCCTATGGACTTAATTAATGCGATATTAGTAGCTAAATATTTCGTTAAGTATGTCTTTAAGCTACACGGACTTCCTAACATAATAATATCCAACTGCGGAAGCCAGTTCGTTTCGGACTTCTAGCAAGCTTTATATAAACAATTAAGCATTTGAATATAACTCTCAACTGCATTTTATCTAGAGATAGATAGCCAAACTGAAATTATAAACGCGATTATAGAATAATACTTATAAATATACTACTCCTACCTGCAAGATGACTGGGAAAAATGGCTACCTTTAGCTAAGTTTACTGCAAATAACACGATAAATGTATTAACAGGCATAACACCGTTCTATACAACCTACGGACAAAACCCTTAACTTAGATTTGAACCATGACCTAAAATTAATATAATAGGACCCATAATTAAACGGATCCAGTTAATTAACGCGCACAACTTTGCTAATTAAATAAAGTAGTTAACGGAACTATTATAAAGTGAATTAACGTACGCTTAAACGTTACAGGAATGGCATACGGATAAAGAACGAGCTCCCACATAGGACTTTAAGGAAGGTAATATGGCCTACCTAAATATATGAAACCTAAAGACTTAACGGCCCTTAAAGAAACTTAATTAGAAGTTCGCGGGCCTATACTAAATTAAGAAAAAACTAAGCCCGTACGCCTATAAGCTTAAACTGCCGACTGAGGTGAAAATACACCCAACATTTTATATAAGCTTGTTATAACCTTTAAAAGATAATCCTATAACTCGCGAAGTGCCGCCGCTACCTCCTATAATTATTAACAACGGTAACGGTTCTTACTTTATTAACTTAATTAATAATATACGATAAAAAATATAATCTAAATAATTTAAACTTCTTATTAAGTGGGAAGGATATAAAATACGAACCTAGGAAACCTATGAATAGATTAAGGCCGATGCGCCTTCCCTAGTAAAAGAATTCTATAAAAACCATCCTTCGAGGCCTGCTCCGGCTAAATGGACATGATATAAAGGTAAACAACTACCACCTGACACGAAGACATAAAACACAATAGCAGGAAACTCAAAATTGAAAAGAACTTAAAATATATTACGACGCTTATAATACGATAAGTTATAAATTCTTAACCAATTTAAATTGTTTTGGACCTTCGGCCAAAAGGGGGGGTACTATAACGGGACTAGCCCAGTTACAGTAGGAATGTCTTGGTGAAACACTTAACAGATAAATTCCGACGCTTTAATTAAATTCTGCTAAATTCTGCTAAAGTCGATTAAATTCCGCTAAATTCCGCCGACTTGATCAAATTCCACCAAATTCCACTAACGTGATGGAATTTGGTCGAAACCTGTTGAAATCCGCGTGGGCTCGTGCCCACGCGTCTACTGCCAAGACCTCAAATATTTAGTTACAAGTTTCCTATATTCCTTTTTCTTCTTCACACAACGTCTTGTTCCTAGCAAGAGCTATATACCCTCAGATTTAGATAGAATTTATATTGTTCCTTTAAATCTTTCCCGAAGCCTCTTCGCGCCCTTATAGGTTGTTGCTAAGCCTTAGTAGGTCTCTCTAAGATAGTCTTAGAAAGGACTAACCTAAGTAGAGGTTTAGGTGGTAATTCTAGTCTAATAATTTACTTCTACAATTTAGTTACTTAAAGGTAGGGTTTTATAACTATAGATTAAAAGGCTATAGGTCCGCTAAATAGCTTAATAGTGTATATTTTACCCTTAATAGTAAGTAAGATAAATGGCCTATTCTAATAGCTGCTTTAGCTAGTGTTTCCTTCTCTCTAGACTAAAATAGGCAAATTTGGTAGGAGATTATAAATCGTATTAGTATTAGGTCCGTTTTGCATATTTAGCGTATTAGTAATCTATTATTTAGCTCGCAGCTTCTATATCTCTGCTATAGCCTTTTTAATTACAGCAGCGCGTTATATAACTATAGGGGATAGTGCATTGGATTTAACCATTTAGGAGTAGGCTTTAAAGACTAAAAGTATAGGAACTAGTCCTTTAGGGCCAGCTAAATCATTAATTGCTTTAAATGCTATTTAGAGTCCTATCTCCTTATTAATTTTAGGGATTTTAGTTATAATAATCTGGTAGGCTTGCTATAATAGACTATAATAGCGCTCTACTATTTTAATGGAGTTATATACTTTAACTAGTACTCCCTTTATACTAATTCTTATAGTGGTGGCGTATTACTTAAATTCCTTGCTAACGAAGTTCTTTTTAGTATTATAGGTAATTAGGTCTAGTGGCCCTAAGTAGGTATTAATTTAGCATATCTATAGAACGTCCTATATATATTTGGCGTTAATGTCTCATAGCTATCTACCGGCTTGGAATTGCGCTCCTTTATTAATAACATATAGGAGGGGTAATCCGCTAATGTACATAATATTAACGATAATATTATAGTTAAAATTAATATTGCCTTATAGGGTAAAGCGGAATCTGCCTAGTGATTTACTAAACTTCTAATAGTAGTAGCAGAACTTGGTTAGATGCTTAATAGCCATTTTATTAGTTTTATAGCCAGTATAATAGAGTAGCTTTTATAATCTCTTAACTAAGGGATATCTAAATTAACGATATAGGCGCCATAGCTCTATATTTATTAAGTAGTAGGGGTTTGCGTTAAAGGATTTAGATAAATATAACTATAGTAATAAGCTCTATAGGAGAAAAGGTAGCTAAACTGTTATACTACTAGCACTTTTTTAGTATAAGTAATAACAACGTTTCTAAGGTTATTGTAGTAGATTTAAAGTCTGTCTATATCCGCTAAATAGAGCAAGAAGGGGGTATCTATATAGATAATATAAAACCGTATCTTACCTATAGGGGTAATAATATCCGTAGTTCTAATAGAGGTAGCAATTCTAATGCCAAACTACACGTTAACTTATCCTTTAGTTAAGATATTAAGTCTTATAGATTAGTCCGCGTTCTATAGTGCCTAGAATTATCTATAACTAGTGTTACGGACAGCTTAAGTACAATGTTACGACTACTTGGAGAAGAGTCGGAGGAAGCTAGTTGGTTAATACAGGCACGGTCCAGGATAGAGCCGGTGGAACTATGTAACGAGGAATAGTAACTAAGGTCACGTGGTTAGATCTATAATCTATAGGATTAAGAGAACGTAGGATCTAGAAGCAGACCAACAGATTAACAGATCAACAGATCAACAGAGCAAAGGGATTTCTTAGGCGTATGGTTATATATTTAAAGGACCATAGTCCCTACCCAGATAGTTCTCTCTTTGTAGTAAATCTTAGAATACAATTGGAGTTAATCTGTTAGGCAACTACTCCACTAGTTATTATTACGTTGTTAGTCTTGTTTATATCTATATACCCAGCCTAATAATAGGACCCACCGTAGTTCCTGCTATAAGGTTCCGTTACATATTTACTACCAAGGTTATGGTATTAAACGAGAAGTCAAATAATATGCCACCCAAAGTACTAGTCACGATACCATCAACGGCAGCTACTACCTCAGGCGGAGATACCAGTATGGCAGAATCGGATTCTCAGGTGGTTACGCAAGGTCAGTTATAAGAAATGGTTAATTACTTATAGGATAATAATAGGATACTTAAAGAACGCATTAATGGAATTAGAGTAGCAAAGGTTAAGTTACCTTTAATTAAGTGGTTCTTGGGAGAGAAGTTAAAGCTTAAGGGGTTCCTTACGCAGATGCATTTTAAGGTTATATAGGAGGGAGCAAAGTTGGTAATATTATTGGACTAAGTAGCGTATGCAGGGTTATTTCTGACAGGACGAGCACTTAAGTGGTTTAAACCTTATCTTACTAAAATATAGGCCAATGGCATAATAACTACTAACCAAGATGTACGGTATATATTTGCCAGTTAGAATGGGTTCGCAGAACGGTTAATATAGATGTTTAAAAACCTGGAAGCAACAACTATAGTAAAACAAAAGCTTTAGAACCTAGCATAATGAACCTTAGTAATAGAGTATATAACATAGTTTTAAACGCTAGCTATATAGGTTGAATGGAACGATAGGGCGCTTATAGCACAGTATAAATAGGGACTTAAGGCTAAAGTCCAGAACGTAATTATCCTAATAGAAGATGCGGATACTCTAAGGGAGTTAATAGATTAATTAATAAAGATTAATAATAGGATCTATTAAAGGGAACAAGCTAAGAAAGGGTAAGACAGAGTTCTATAGTTATATAAGGCGCAGAGCACGTATTAGCAAATACAGAGCTAAAAACTATAGAATAGCGCAGAGCTAATGGACCTAAGCGGTACTAAAGAATCTAAGAGATGGATAAAGAAACTATAGAAACCCAGAGGTTAAGGATTAAGTAATTATAGGACTGGGGAGTAGAGGCCAAACCAGAGATCTTAACAGCAGAAGACGTTTAGGCGGACTCCATAATAAGAAAAATAGTTTAAAGATGGAGCTTGCATAAATTGCGGAAAACAAGGTTATTTTGCTAGAGACTATAGAGGTGGTTAGAGTAACCACGTAGTAAAGGGCACTAGGTCGTTAAAGTATAATAATATAGATATAGGGATGTTGCGTGGGACTAAAAAGTGTTCAATTAAGCACTTCGCGTTTTGTTATAACAACGCATACCAAATTTATAAGGACGCTAAGTATGGCGTAAGCTATTAGCTATAAGAGCTAGAGTTAAGAGGACTTAAAGGAACTATAGAGTTAAACGAAGAGTAAGATTAACTCTATAAGCTAGATTAAGATATTACAGCAATATACGGATAAGGATTAGCAATAATAACAATAGAGTTAGAGTACTTATTAATCAACAGTAATAAGGAAGAAAAGGAGGCTAACTAGAAGTACTTATACCTTAATAACGCAACAGAAGTAGAGACTGAAACCACTATAAAACGCGGATTAGTAACGGGTATTGTAACACTATTGGATACAATTTCTATTACTTTATAAGATAAAAGGAGTAATATCTAAAGATGATTAGGTAAGCAGACAACTGCTAGTGCTAGCTTACCACTTGTAAAAGGCAAAAGGCCATAGGTCTAAGATTCTTAAGAAGAGATAAGAAAAGCTTTAGAGTTACTAGACGTAATAAGAATAGCTTAGAAACCCACAATGGACGAAAACTGATGGGAAAGGGTAGTAATTTAGTTTAGTAACTAACAAATAAGTATAGGACGCCAGTTTAAGAACCACGAGTTTGGGGAATAAATAAGAATGTTATTTAGAAGCTAAGATTTCGAGAAACGAATAAGGACTATAGTAATTCTAGGTAAACGCGGTGTTTAGCCTAAAGATTGAAAAGTTAATATAGAGATTAGGAAGTAAGACGACTTTAAGGATCTAGCTGTAAGACGTAGAAAATAAGAAACTATAGATAAGTTTAGGCAAAGAATTATCGTATAGTAAGAGCAAAAGCTAGACAAGAGATCGGCTATACTAGGTTATATAAGGGACAGAGCACCTATATAAAGAGTTACTAATAGGCCTAGTGCAGGGACACCTAAAGCAAAGTGGTTGGATAAACTGGAACAAGAAGAAGATCTAGACATTCCAGTTAGATTTAAAGAAAGACACACTAAGGGATGTCACGATGCAGCAATAATAAGGTACTTTTTTATAGATAGACCATATATACTAAACCAGTTATACGGAAAGTGGTATAGGCAACAACACAATAACGAATAGGAAGACTTTTATATATAGCTAGATAAAAAAGTTGTCCAAGACCAACCTATTATGGAAAAACGTATAAGTTATATTAAAGGAGCATTAATTATAATGTTAAGGAACCTAAAAGAGGGATCTAGGGACTGGAGAAGTAAATAATAGATCTTAATACCCGTAGCAAAAACACCAGTGGTTAGATTAACTAGGTATTGGTTTAAACTTAAGAACAAAAACAAGCTAAGAGTTAACCTAAGTTACCTAGCATACTATATGTTATTATGGATAGCTTGCGTGGATGACATGTATAATATATATAGGACACTAAAGAATAAAAACTGGAAGTACCCAGTAAGGATATATTGGGCACCAGAGGAAAAGCGGTTTAGAGACGCTAAGTATATATATAGATAGCACCCAGTAGAAGTATAGAGTTAAAGGGACCTAATACTTTAACCCAGAAGATTCCTTACAGAAGAATGCCTAGATGGATAATAGTGGTGGGATTGCCTAGAGAACACTTGCCTATAGTATATAGAGGAAAAGAAGCAAACTAAATATTAGCTAAAAGTGGACTAAGTATAAACAGGATCTAGCAGCTAATAGTTAGAAAAAGGGGAGGCCTACGGGACTAGAGGGAACTAGTAATAGAGCCTTAGACCCTTAAAGGAATTCTAGGATAACACCTAAACTTATAAGTTAAGTGGCAAGATCAGCAGTTTAAAGCGTTAATAGATAGTAGAGTAATAAGGAACCACATGTCACCAGTAGCAGTGGAGAGGATAGGGTTACTATATAGATAAAAGAAATACCTATATCCACTTATAACGATTTCAGGAGATTAGATAGCCTATAGAGGAGGTATTATTAATCTTAAAATAGAACCTATTTAGTTAACTATTAAAGGGAGACTTATTAAAGTGTCTTTTAATATCCTACCGTTGGGAAAGGACGAGGCAATATTAGGAATGCCTTAGTTACAGGAATATAATCTAAAGATTAACTGGATTATAGGTTAGGTTGATATTAGAGATACTTAATAACGTAAGGTGCGACAGTAAACCAAGTTAGTATAGTACTAAGTTGGAGTAACGTACGAAGAGACTAAACGGAGCTTAAGTTATGTACTAAAAAGATAACGTATTTCACGGGTAAGCTGGTCAAACGGGTGAGCTGATCACTTCAAAAACACACCAAAAAATGGAAAAATCACACTTTAATATCTTAACAACCACTTAATAATAAATTTTAATAATTTAAAT
>Ga0307507_10000855_pt1 | contig 67714 bp, 66 predicted proteins | sample 7_EM_MG_FD_207223 | JGI IMG/M metagenome (GOLD analysis project Ga0307507, IMG submission 207223) | Populus trichocarpa ectomycorrhiza microbial communities from riparian zone in the Pacific Northwest, United States - 7_EM | ecosystem: Host-associated > Plants > Roots > Unclassified | place... | reverse complement strand
ATTACTTTTTTTATAAAATTGGCCCCCCCCCCCCCCCCCATGAGGTTCGATCTGTTTCTTTGATGCCTGAAGAACCAGCTCACATCTCGACGAAATGTCCATCTAAGCACTGTTGTCCTGACTCTGCAAGTGGGAATTGAGTATTGAGTATATTTTTTCTGATGCAATGATGCATCAAGCTAGTAGCTAAGGAGTTTGGGGGAGTGCATGCCCGCTCAGACCAGTGTGGGCGTACAGTTTGCTGTTCGGGATATCTAGCTTCTGACTGACAACTCATATCTTACTCTAGCAGAAGCTCGGGAGTTGCCTAGAGTTCTGTTCTGTTCGTTTGATATCTATGCTTGTTTCACCGAGTCTACGTACAATCTAGTGCATAGAGTTCCGCAATTATGGTTTCTTTTCCTCAAATTTCCTCCTCCACGTAAGCCAAAGGTGATATAACCGCCGATGGGGCTGCTTTCGAGGCCTAGATGCTTACGCTCCCTCATGAGCTGGCTAATTCTGTTGAATATGGTTGAATTGAACGATTTTAGGATTCATCGGCGAGCTGATGTGTGGGATCTGAATCACCACACCACTAAGCAATCACTATATTGAATGCAGGAGCTTGAAAAAAATTTCATTCTATTAACTAGAGTTGGTTATTCTCGAAGTGTTTTGCAAAAAGGGTAAACAAATTTTATGACGGCTGAAATCGGGCAGTGCTCGGCGTATTATGGGGGTGCCGATGTCATGGTGAGAAGAGTTGATGTCTCGCGTGGCGGTGTTATTATTTACAGGGAGTCATTTAGAATGAACTAGATGATTGGATCGCTTTGGTTCTGCGGGGGAATGCGGCTTCTGTGATTCGCTATATTCTTTGGGTTTGGCTTGGCGTAGTGTCAGTAGCCTGAGTGAAAACAATCCTATCGATCTGAATTCGGTGCCTTTTTGCGGTCTGCACAATTTAAAGAACATGTTTAGGGAACCACTTAGATGGCGCCGGGTGTTATATGATATCGCTTGTGTTTGTGTTCTAAAGTATTGCGGATTTATATAACTTGCTTCCTTTGCTGCATTCCATATCGAGTTCGAGTTCAGTTCCTAAAGATCCTAACCATATTCTATACCACTGGCTGGTGTATTTTCTCTCATTTATTCCACATTTCTGCAATATCCTTTACTTCGCAGTTTCTCAGGCAGGGGGCCATTTCCGGTTGAATACAGATTTGAGAGACCCTCCAAACACCGTATTGTGAGTAGTCCTTCCTTCTTGGGGCCCGAAATTCAAGGAAAAACTAACGGATCACAGACAACTCAAATAGCTGTCTTAGAATACTGGGCTGCTGGGACAGCTCCACGGGCACCGAGTACTACAGGGGGCACCATGGGTACAATGACTGATTGGATGTCAGCCATTTGCTCGCTCGTTACGGCGGTTGTGGCTCTAATCACTCTCCTCACGGTGTATCAGGCATCGATTCAGATACTCAATCGGCGTCAGGTCTATCGCTTGGGCCTTTCTAAAAGGTCCCTCGGTCCATGGAAATCAGTCGTCGCCCCTCGCTCCAGACTACGAATGCAAACACAAATTAAAACACCAACTCTCAGCGTTCCCCTGCTAGTTTCTAAAGATTGGCAAACTAAGATCTCATTTCCGGTCGGTTTCGAATTTGGGCTAAAGGGCACAGAGGCAGACTTGGAAGCAGGCAGGGTGGTGCTTGCACAGGCGAGCTGGGTCAACTTCTTAGAGGGTCTCGGAGTGAGCCCAGAGGGTGGAGATTTTTACGAGATGAGGTACGAATCTGAGTTGGTGAGCGGGATTGTCCCAATGCACTGGGAAGGGCGTGACTTAGCCGCTATCTGCTCAATTCTTGGCTTCCAGTCGATTGGAAGCAAGTCAAGCACCGGGAAGCTTATGGAACTCCCAACCCAGTGGTCCGGCCCTTTGGGTTGGCTACACTTCAGAGCCAGCTCAGAAGGATGTATTGTCGAATACCGTAGGAGATCGGTCATCAAGAACCAACTCTCTCAGGAACTTCATGACTATTATGAGGGTTTAGATGTAGAGAGCCGACCCTTCAAGCTCAAGTCAAGGCTCTGGCAATCAATCAGCGGGATGCGTTTTTCCGACAAAGAAGTCATCTCTCTCTCCGACGCTTCGGAGTGGGCGGAGAAGATGAGAGATCGTGAAGGAAATGCAGAGCGGCCGTTCGATGAGACATGTGAAGTGTTCATGGAATGTGAGGAAAAATTAACCGACGAACAAGTAAGGGGGATATTTTTGGGTAAGAAAGCCAACCGTCCTGAAGGCCTCCGGCCCGAAGCCTTCGAGAATGGGATGTCCCAGTTATCTCCGCAGCAAACACACGGCATATCCGATCTCCTCAGATTTCTCGATTCGGACGTGAGTGCTACGGAGGGAAATTCTAAGAAAATGGTAGTGCTATACCATTCTCCCGGCCACCTCTCGGCATCGATAGAAGGAGAGCTTGTTCATAGTCGAGGACTGGGAAAGGATGATGCTTATGAGTACTCGTACATTTACACAGACGAAGACGAAGTTGAGAGAGTTTATGAACATAAACTTGGTCGTCTCTGTATGGATACGGACCTGCTAAAGCATATGAAGGAAGCTGTTCTTCAAATAGAGCCCGATGGCTTCTACTTTTCGCCGTCAAAGCTCCTCAACTTTCAGGTGGCTCAGATATGGAGCCACGCCTCCTCGGTATCAGAAAGATGCTTAGACCAGAAATGCATACTCCCAATCGACAGGCTTAAGTTCTCGGCTGGGGAAGAGGCCAACGAGGACGCTCTTGGGGAGGAGCTTTACAACGCGATAGAACTCATCAACAACTTTCAGCTGATCAAAAGTACCTCCCGTGTAATGTTTACCACGGCGGACATGGTATTGATTTCTAGAGCATCAGTCTCACTCCGTCGCCTTATCGGGCTCAAAGGAATGGATCTTGTTTGGGCTATACTGGCGTCCCCAGAGCTTTTTGACCATTTATTCCATTGCATCACAGATAGGACAATGAAAGACTTGCGGGATTCTAAGCTTACGTGTGAATCTGGATGGTTCGACTTCACACTCAAGAGGTGTTCGAAACCTGAAGCGAGGCCGGCCGAGGGTGGAATTAAAGTAGAGTTGGTTGAGGATGGAACCTTCGAGGGTATTCAAGTGGTGGCGGCATTGATGGACGTTTTCCTTAATTTCTTTTGGATTGATAGAAGTTGGGTCACTGATGTTGCACTGTATGACACCACGATGCCACAAAGCGTTACAATGTGTTAGCCACATTTTCATTTCCTAGTTTATTTCAAGTTTGTCCTTCATTTACTAGTGTTTTCTACTTGTTTACTTTTGTTCCCATGTTCTTGCCTTACTTTTTTTCCCTATACTTTCTCCACATTCTACATTTTTCTTTTTATATTCTCCACTGCTTTTTCATTCACCAAGTCCCCTTGTCCACACGTCTTCTCCTAACCCGACAAGTGTAAGTATTTTATTTCCTTCCCTTTGCTCTGAATTTTGTTTCGCTACTCGTTTTCTTTTTTCCAGATTTCACTTATCTCACTTGCTTCAGCTTCCACAAGTCTTCCCGACGATTTCCTTTGTCAAAAGTTTTCCTGAGTATTTCATCTGGTATCTTCTGATCCCTGTTTCCTTTCCTGGCTAGCCTGGCGGGCACCAGTCTAGTCGCCTCCCCCTCCATAGACTTTTCTAATAGATTTCCTTTATTGTAAATACACATAGGCTCGTGACCCTCACCCTTGCGGCTAGTGGCCAACAAACCAAAGAAAGGTGTGTAGCTAAAAACTACGAGTGACGTCTCATGACTCTGGGCTTCTCTCCGTTTCGAAACCGAAGGAAAAGGTCAATTTGTGGGGGGAACGGAACGGAGCCGTTGCATCCAAACCGGCCCTTAGCTTTCGTGTTCGAAGCTTACGGATTTGGGAGGCCAATAGGATATGCATATATGATACCTTCATACGCTCTGCGTGTAGGGGAGGTATCATTACTAAGTGAGGGTGCCTTACGTGCTTTAGTAAATCTGAAAACTTGACTGGTCGATGGGCGAGTGGCGGTGTTATTTTTGGGCATCTTTTGGTGGAAAGAAAAAGCAATGTAGCCCTCAATATGGGTTTCCTGCCAATAGACCTTCTTGTACACTTTCAGTTAGACCCCTCCAATTTTCCTAAACACTGCCTGGTCCTGACTACTCGCTAACTCGGCTGCCAGAAAGGCACTTGGAGAGGTGCCTTACATGCATAGGCGTTCTGGATGCAGTGGGAATGCGACCTTGGTAGTTAATGTGCCTGCGGGTAACTTTTTGTATTATGTTGACAAGCCCAAGTTAGTTTTCTGCTCACAGAGGCTGCACTATAATGAGTGACTGCCTCCCGTGCCCCTGACTGGTAGATAAATAGATAGTATAACTTCAAACACTCCTACGAGCTCGCAAATACACAAGCTATCTATACTAACTTAAGCATAGCCCGCTCGCATGGTTAAAAGCTAGTAGCTTTCTTGTAACATGATTAATTATTCGACCCTCCCCTCCGCACAGCGCATATATGTAGCTTACATTCCACTTACACACTAGATCAAGGCATTCAATACTCCAGCCTCTAGCCTTCTCCTTCTGCGAGTGAGTGTGCGGTGCAAGATCGGTGTTGCACGGCTAGCACCGCTATACCAAACCACACTACAGGGGGATCAGATACTCCCATGACAGTGCTACTGTACATACATATAGCACATATATCGTTTCTTCCTTTTACCCTTCTCCTTAGCCCTTCTTGAAAAGAAGAACGAAGGGAGTGTGTGATAGCGGGAGAAAGGAAGGAGAAAAAACAGGACGGGGTGCAATTCTGGGACGGCGCACCGGACTGACTACCTGTAAGAGCTGGAATAATTGAACTTCGCACTAAGACGTCCAAAATTTGCTCTCTTAGATAGGGGGCGGAACGACTGAGAAAACTGACGGCCCAGCCCCAACCCAAGATAAAAAAAAAAATGGGGGTGTACCGGACCTTACCAACTCCAACGTCCTACACGAAGACGGACGGCTGGGAACACTGCGGAGAATGGAATCGAGGATTTTGTAATCAGTTGATATCTCTTTGTAGGTTGAGATCTTTGTACCACCTTCCGTGCGTAGTTTAAACTGTTTAGTGCAAGTCCGATGCATTATTACAAAGAGATATCAACTGATCACAAAGTCCCCGAATCCATTCTCCACAGTGTTCCCAGCCGTCCGTCTTCGGGGGAGGACTGGACGGACTGCGGTCTATATTCCGTCTTTTTTTTGGGGGGGCAGGACGGACTACGCCCGGGAAGGCTCGGATTGGACGGACTGTAGGGGACTATATACCTAGCGCTTGGACCTCCGGTACTAGCCAAAGTTGAAATCATACACCGAACCAATCATTAAAGCATCATGGGACATCACTCGTGCCGTCACCAGCTGTTCCCCACTGTCTCCCGTACTAGTAGTCACCCACCATTCCCTGCCGTCCCGTCCCGTCCCGTCCAGGGCTCTTGGCAGTCCCCCGGACGGTTGGGAACACTGATCCCCCGGCGTCGTGGTCACGGACGAAAGACGACAAGTACTACAATGAGTAAAATTAGTACTCGTGTCTAAGTGAAGTCTTAGTTTAGGCTATTATACACGGTTATATACTAGTACAAAAAACGAAATTAGAGAACTAGATAGTAGGCTAGAGCAATAGCAAGGAAGAGAGATAAGAACAAAAGCAGAAGGCATGAGTTTGCGTCTCGATTGAAGGACAGATTGAAACAGCTGGGAAAAGAAAAAGAGAAAAAATATAGACAATTGGTGGAAGAGAATACGATGGGAGTTTAAGAATTGGGTACGGAGGGGAGAAACGCTCCAGAAAGTGCTGATAATTTGGATATCGAAGATGGAGAAATAGAATAGGAGGAGGAGGAAGAAGACATTGGAGGTTGAGGGCGGTGTGAATCCAGGTTGATAAATGGCTAGGGCCTGTCTGGATACAACGGTTCCGTTCCGTCTCCCCATACAAATGGCCCTTTTCCTTCCGTTTCAAAACGGAGAGAAGGTCCTTTTCACAGCAGAAACGGTCGCCCAACGGAACGGTCCTATATTACCAGTGTTGAGCTAGACTCAAGTACAGTATCCAGTTGTTTCAAGTCACTGTGCATTTCGGGTTACTGTGATGTACCACGCTAGATATTACGACTAAAAAAACCACAATCTTCTGCAAAACTCGAGCCAGTCGACCAGCGATCATCAATGCAACCTAATTTCTACAACAAGCTCCAGTCATGCAGGTAAACCCAGTTCCGCTGGGAACCAATATGTACACACCAGTATGAGGCCTATTGCTCTTCTCTTTCATCTGTTCTTCCTTCACCTTCAATCTTGCTTCCTTAGATTTTTCTTCTGTACTCTTGGTTTAGAATGTCTCCTTTATAGCTAGAATGGGGAGCAATCACAAGTCCTCCAGGGACTCTCCTTTCCTTTTATCGGCTGCTTTTTTTTGTTTCGCTTGTCTACTCTTGCCCTTTTTCCACGTAGGTGGCTGACAAAATCCCCTGCCTTCTCCCAGAACCCACTTCCACCTCTCCCCTCAAGTTTTATCGTTGCCGTCTTTTTCCGGGATACCGGGATTCCCTGCTCGAATTGAGGCGCTAGTGCTTCGGCTCCACTACGAGGGGTTTGTGACGTTAGGTCAGGGAGCTCAGATGGTCCTGCTTGACCAGGAAGGCCACTGAACATACTGGTGCCGGAGGGGGACAGAGAGGCATTTGTTTCTTGTTGAGCGCACTGATGTGGGGCTTGTTCGGCCTTGGCAGCTGTCTTTATTTCCATCTCGTTGTTTTGTTCTGAGGCTTTCGCATCACGGTTTACTCGAGTCTGGCCTGACCTCCAGCATTTATCTGCACATCCTCCTTTGCCGGAACACCTATGAATTTGCATGAAAATCATTTCCTTTGTGCAGTCTATCGCAACCTCAAAGGTAAGGACTATTGGTAGGCCACTAGGCCCATCTCTAGCCTTGATAAAGGTAGCGGCTGACATTTTCCGGGCCAAATTTTTGATATCGCGTGCATTGCTCCACGATGGAAAAATAGATAAGACCCGAACCAAGCGCATAATCTTCACATAGTTCTCGGAGAGGCTGTCCTGAAGGATGGAAGTGTCGATTCCCTTTGGTGAGAGTTCCCGTGTCAACAACTCTAAACAATTCTCAGGCTTGATGTGCTCAAAGACAATTTCTTCCTGGAAGAGGCAAGAGAGCTCTGGTCTGATTGTCATGAGCTTATTCATATCCGCCTCATATCCTGCCAGGATGACAATCATGTTTCTGGAGTGTTTTGGTGATCTGAGGAGATGGCTTAACTCGTTTACAGCCTCGGTCGTCCCATTTATGAGTCTGCAAGCCCCATCTATGAATAACACCTTTCCTTGGGCATTATCCAGCTGAGCTTTAGTATCTGGGCCCGTTTGTCCCACATATCTATCAATCAGGTCTGAGGCGGTGCATTCGACCATATCAGGTGTAGACAGGAGCCCTGTATCAAAGTATAACTTCCCAATAGCGCGGGCCACAGTTTTCTTTCCAGTGCCTAGGTCCTACCAGTAAGCACACTGGCAGGTTTACATGCAAAAGTGCTCGGAGGGATTTTTCACTAACCTGGTGGACCCTTAAAGATAAAATTGGTGGGAACTTCATCGCGAGGATCGGAATTAAGCGCTTTAGCTGCCGCTGCTAGTTCTTGGTATCCTTCTAGTTTAGCAATAATATTCTCGCCAGTTCGGCCGCTGAGAATATCCCGAATGTCCTTATTGGGGCTAGGATCAGGCTTGCAGTTTTTGCTACTTAGAGCATCCCTATCCGAATCCCACTTCGGATCGAGTACAGGTTTGAGAGCAGGGGATGGTGGGTTGGATGGCGGCGGTGTGCTTGGGCCTGGGCTATTGTGAACCCCGCATGGGGGTCTAGATACTAATCGGCCCCTGGTTGGTAGTGAATCCTCCGATGAAGGAATCGCCTGCGGGATGAGTAGCGCTTGAGCTAAGGATATAGCTTCCTCGGGTGGTGTGTTTGGAGTGTCAGGCTCATCCTGGAATGACGACGTGGTTTGAACTGATAGTTGACTTGAGACACCAGATGAATTGCTTGCTGATGATGAACTCCGAGTGAGTGAATCTTTGTTACCAGATGGGCTCTGAGCTCGAGGCGAACCCCAAGACCTGGCTGAACTTGCGCTTGAATAATTGCCTTGATGTCTTGGTAGACTAGAAGATGGGTTCTGAGAAAGTGGTGGCGCTTGAATCTCGAAAAGGGATGGTAGATTTTCAAGAGAGGTTTTAGGGAAGCTTAGAACAGTAGCCCCATTTGAACCTATACTCGAGCTCGAATCTATACCCAAATCTAGCCATGAAGGTGGGCTAGGCGAGGCAAATCCCAGCGATGGTTCTAAAGCTACATTGGGGGCAGGGTGCTGGTGCAATGGTGAGGATGGATTTTGCAGACTAGAAGTGGCAGATAACCGTGATATCATCGGTGAGCCCCCAGGAGAGGGTAATGACGGTGTTGGTGAAGGAGGAAGTAAAGAAGCTAGGGAATCATAATTGGATCTTAATGTTTGAGGAGGAGAATGAGAGTGAGAATGTATGCTTGAGGACCCGCCTGAAGCTGAATCCGAGCCTAAAAGTGAAGGTGCTGGAGTGGCAGAGGATTGTAACATTTTGATATTTTGGTTAAATCAAAATTATTTCGAGTTTCCCTTTGATATTGAATTAGAATCGAACCGAATTCATGGGGGCGGGTAGTCGGTAGCAATATATTATAGTAAATTTCTCAGCGTATGATGAACTAGCAGTAGGGTCAAGGCGGGAGTTTGCGTCCAGCACCCCGCAACACTCTTCACCTCCACAGCTTTCTGCTCGACCAACACACATACTGCACCAGTCATTGGCACAATCCGAGCTAGGCGAACGATTTCAGATTTTTCGTGTTAGTGGTTGGGAATAATGAATTAGGTATTATCCAAAGGCTGGTGGCCGTTGCGAATTTCCCGGCCCAACAGCAGCCATGTACAGTACGGGGCAACGGCATCTGCTGTCCAACTTCTAACCCCACCTGCAGCACCTCACCTCTTCTCTTAATGCTTAAGTTACTCGTAATGTCCCGACGACCACGAACACAACTGCTATTGCATACCGGCAAATACGTGAGGCTCGGCCGATTTTTTGCCGGCATGCAATAGCAGTTGTGTTCACAAACGTCACGACATTACAAGTATAACACTCGAGTATCATACATCCGCAGATCCTCGGACACGACCACCTGTTCAAGATAATCATGTTTATGATTTTGACAATAAAAGTGATACAAGTTTAAGCCCCCTGCATCATACCGTAGCAGCACAGAATGCACAAAGATGCACTTTATTTCGTCGTCGCCGCTCAATAACTTCTCAAATACTCAGCAGATATACATCGTTGAAACGTCTAGCGACCATACGCAGTATGGCGAACCATTCACTTCACCAGGCAGACGTAAAATTTCTTACTCCGATCGTTTCCCCTCAAACACCGGCGCGCTATCCGCCTTTCTCTCACATTCTAAAGCTATTACTTATCGAAGAAACCGGTATCGGCCAACGAAAGGAAAAAATTCCCCTCAATTGTTTTCTTCTCCAAAATCCCACCAAAGTGCTTGGTGGGCAGCCTGAACCCTATGTTAATATTGATATTATTGATGCTCAAACAGCTAGCCTACCAACATGAGAAAAAACCCTAGTAAAAAATTAAGGATTTCCAATGACCAAATACATCAACTTAGAAGCGGTAGTTTCTAAAAGTTCGGAAGCAAGTCTGATGGGTCTGGCAGGCTCTACTACCAGTAGGGGTGTTGAGTTATCATAAGCAGCATCTTGTTCCTGCGGGTCGATGCAGCGAACTTTTTCGCAAGGCTCGCGAACTATAGTTATGTCCGATATGCGCAGAATGTGTTGTTCCGCAACGGGGGATTGGGGCCGATAACATTGTTGTGTAAGGAAGGCTACCAATAACAACCCCATCAAAATCACGCGGGACGAACCCCATAATTTCTCGCGAAGATAAGGGGAACCCCAGGGAAACATAAGGTCGCGGCGTCTGGCTGCCACCTCAACCCTCCATATTGACCCCAAATACCGGTAGAGGTTTGCTGCCGGACTCTATTTTGCTTTTGTGGCATGTCTGGTTGGCACAAAAACGCGATAAGCAAGATGCAATAATGATGTCAAAACGAAGGTTTCTGAAATATCATACCGATCCGACCAGTATTTCACAAACTCTCATGACATTGTTAGAACAGTGTGCGCATGAAGTTTTGAAACTAATAAAAAATTTAATAATAAAAACATGTATTGCAACACAGGCGCTAATGTATTTCTCATAATAATTATTCTGGTTTTTTTGAGTGACCTTTTTTTTAAATTAATATTCCTAGTGGCCAGACATGCTTCTTAAAGTGAAAATGCCCATTATTGCGCACCGTCTCCCAGCTCCCGGAGTCTCCTGATCCCAAATTGTCATAATTGAAGACCTGAAAATTATTGTAGAAAGCAACACTCCACATACAGTGACTGTACAGTACATACATAAAAGAATCATGACACAACTGATTTTCCAGACCAAAAAAACCCTTCCGAGGAGCCTTCTAACATATGGGATTAATAGTGTCAATAGTGTTAATTTTTAATTCTGTGCTGGGAATATGATATGCGCGACAAACTGGAAGCAACAAAGTCAGAAATATTTGATTTGGTTCTCATTCATGAAAGCAGGCAGCTTGGCATTGTCGAACACGCAGAGAACTCCCGATTTGGTTGCGCACGGTCTCCCCCGCCCTTGGAGAGGTTACACTAAACCTAAACGAAATTCATCGAAAAACGAGCCGCATTCGAAATTTATTTCCATCCCCCCCCATCACCCCCCTTCACCTCCACACGAATCTCCACCAATCCTTTCAACATGCTCTACCTGATAGGGCTAGGTCTTTCTAATGAGAAAGACATAACCATTGCTGGTTTAGAAGTCGTCCAAAAGGCCTCCCGCGTCTACCTAGAGGCCTACACCAGCATCCTTATGATCGAGAAGGACAAACTAGTAAGCACTTCCCCCTTTCCTTCTCACCCTTAGCTAACCACCGGCTCCCTTAGGAAGAGTTCTACGGGCGTTCCATAATCCTTGCCGATAGAGAGCTTGTTGAATCTTCTAGTGATACAATTCTCTCAGGTGCCGAAACGGATGATGTAGCTTTTCTAGTCGTTGGTGACCCCTTTGGAGCGACAACTCATACAGACCTCCTCCTCCGTGCCCGAGCACTCAAAATCCCCCACCGCACGATCCACAATGCCAGTATCATGAATGCTATAGGGGCATGTGGACTTCAGCTTTACAACTTTGGCCAAACAGTGAGCATGGTATTCTTCACGGATACTTGGCGGCCCGCTAGCTTTTATGATCGGGTTCGGGAAAATGGAGAGATTGGGCTACATACACTCCTCCTATTAGACATCAAGGTCAAGGAGCAAAGCCTGGAGAATTTGATTCGTGGAAGAAAAGTGTACGAGAAGCCGCGGTACATGTCTGTGGCAGAGTGCGCCCAACAGATGTTAGAAATTGAAAACGAAAAAGGAGAGGGGGCCTATTCTGAGAACAGCCTTGCTATTGGGGTCTCTAGGCTCGGGAGTGAGAATCAGCAGTTCGTTTCGGGGACTTTGAAAGAGTTGTCTGCTGCTGACCTTGGTGCCCCACTGCATTCCCTTGTTTTGTTGGGAAAGAGGGTACATGAATTGGAGATAGAATACATCAGGGAGTTTGCAATCGATAAGGAGAGTTTCGATAGAGCTTTTGTGGCAGAACATGGGAAGGTTTGATGTCATTGTTATCCAAGGTGTCGTTCTAGATTCATTAATCATCACTCGTGCTTTATGCCCATGCATGTACAGTACATACACACAAAGAGGAGCCAAATACCTTTGTCGAATTTTCTCCGCTGCGTTGATTCGTTGTTGGATGGCAGCACTTGTGTATATACGCTACAAATATTGCGATACTACTCTCCCGAATCATTTGACAACGCCAAGGTCTGTGCACAAGCGGCAGACTATCAAGTTTGCTTTTAAAAAACCAACCTTGCCCTTTCATCTCCACCGCCATCGCCACGAGCACCCAACACCTATCGCCCCACCGACTATCATAAGATGAGCGAGGAAATCGAAGGGTTTTCTGGTCCCGAGAAAAGTCCGGAAGGAACGAACTTCATGGATACGGTGAAGGCTTACACCGAGGACTTGGAAGCCCCAGTACCGCCACATCAAGAATGCTCACCAGCCCCGTCTCATACTTCCTCCAGGCTCTCCGTAATACAAAGCGCTGACAGAAGCCATTCCATAAACGCATCTAACGAGCGAGGCAAGTCAGGCTATCTAGAGGACGAACAGGAGAACAACGGCTTTGAAGATCTATCCTCAACACCATCTATTCCTTCAACGCCCTCTTCGACAAACGACTTTTGGAACCCGGTTCCAGTTTCAAATGCTTCTCGTTGTTCTACCCCAAAGGCTAATCCCAGTCAGCCCCTTCCTACCCCGTCTGCTTCCACACGCAAAGTAGGAGCCCCTCCTTCCAGATAGGCTGCGCCTAAACTAATGCAGTGCAAGAACAAAGACAAACCCCCCTCGCCCTCTCGGTTCATCTCTCTCCTTTCCTCGTCATCATCCGACAGCTCCTGCTCGTCCTCCTCTGAAGGCGAAGTAACAATAATCCGCTCAAGAGCTCTCCCACCCCAGCCCCTAAAACGCAAATTTCTCGGTTCTTTAGAACCCCGGAAGAAAATGCACCGCATGGTTATGGAGCGCGAAAGTGATCGAGAGTGGAGTGTGAGGGATAGAGGCGTTTTAGCGGAAGCAATGCAGGATGGAATGGACTTCAATAGGGTTGCAAGAATGCTCGGGCGGGAGGTTGACGAGGGTGGGTTATCTTGTGACCCTTTTTATAAGATCACTCAAGGCTGACTAAATCAGTGTTCAGAATGTTCACAAAGGTTATCGCCGGAATCTTACTACACGCCCCGAGGCCTAGAGACAAGGCGACGCAAACCGAATGATGATTGCTCGAGGGTGAAGCGGCATTTACAGCCGAGCTAGGGTAAGGTAATGGGTTATCATTAGACTGCGCAATCGAGTGATACCACGTGAGCAGCACCGCGTGAGAGGAAGGTCTCGCGGGGTATTATTTCTCTCCGAATCATATTTTTGAGCATTCATGTTAGGCTAGACTATCTCTGCGTATTTATTCTTATTAATACAGATAGCGCATAGATTTGCATTCGAGCCATTTTCTTCCATATAAACCTTCCTAATCCCCGTTCCCGATCCTCACTCTCTAGATCCTTCCTTCTTCATAGAATCTATCAAAGTGCTTACAAGCGCAACTCACAAATATTGGGAAAGGTTACATTATTATGTTGTGCAAACCACCATCATGAAAAAAGAACTAATCAAACAAAAGTGGGTCTCTCGAGAAGGGCATTGTGCCTGTATTCATAAAAGCAATTATGTACTACACGCCCACCAAACTCCCCCATACAGTACCGTACCACAAACAACAACAACCCCACTGCCATCACAACCCCCTACTCACTTTGATGGAATCAGTTCGGTAATATTCGCCTTCTTAACACTAATCTCAACCGCCTTCTTCCCCCTCCTCTCTTTCTCCCCCTCAGCTCCATCCTCAAAATAGTACAACCGCCACTCCCCTTCACCTCCATCCCCCTTAACAGCCCAAAAAGCCGACTTCCCATCCATCACAAGCCCATTCTCATACTCCCAAACTCCAAACTTGTGCTCCGATGCCTCCGCCTTATTCCCCACGCGCACCTCGTGCGTTTCCGCATGCACATAAACCCAGCCCATAGCCGGCGGGTCATTGCACGTCGTCGTCACCATGGCTTGAATCTCGGTCTCCAGCATGTTACGTAGGTATCCGGCGAAAGGATGATTATTTTTGCAACCGATGTAGAACTTGAGCCAACAAAAAAAAAAAAAGTTCAGCATAGTATTAATAAAGGGGGGGAGGGAGAGGGGGAAGGGGGAAGGGGGAAGGAGGACCTTTCCATCACGGATTGTGATATCTTTACAGTCTAATTCTTTTATATCTGATGATGTATAGAGAGAAAAGTAAGTCGGTAAACCGGCAGCTTTCGCTTCAGCTTCAGCGTCACGTTGCCGACGGTCTTGGGTTATCCCCTGGGCTACGCCGATTGTCGTCGGGATTGCGGTCAGAATTAGGAGGCCGAGAACCATTTCCTTTGTTGTTGTGCGGCTTTTGTACTATATGATATCTATCGACGGGTGGTTTGTTTGTTTGTTTGTTTGTTTGTCTGTCTGTCTTCCTGCCTACGTAGGTAGGGCTGGTTGACGATAACGGGTTTTTGCCTAGGTCGTATGATACGATGAGACTCTTTTTTTTTTTGCCTTTTTTTCCTTTTTCTTATTTTCTTGAAAAACTTTGGGCTAGTGGGTGTTAGAGCGGCGCTCTATCATGGGTGGAGGGAGTTCTTGTCGGAGGTTGAGTCCGAGTTGATCCAGTGAACCGGGGGTTGGGAACGGTTACCGTATGGGGGGTCCGGGCCAAGATTTTCTCTAGCAAGACGTCACTAGCTTTTCGACTCCTTGTCTAGTGTTGCGTCGTTGCTAATGCAGAAAAGTTGGTCTTGTGTCACGTTAGGTTTTTCCTTCTAACTAATCATATCATACGTATCATATAACTTCTACAATCAGCGAGTGACATTCAGTGACTCTTTTTTGCAAAAAAGGGCGCAGGTACTTGTACCCTGCTCCCGTCGGGGTCTCCCCTCCCCACCATAGGACAATAGAAGTGACGGCGCCCCGCGTAAAAATGAAAGCTGGAAGTTGGAAGTTGGAGCTCTTGGCGAATATTTGAAAGGGAAGAAAACTCCTTAACAGCGAGAAGCTTGTGTCATTGCGTATTCCTTGCTTCTCTTAAGCGTTGCCTTGGGCATGGCTGCCAAGGCTTAGGAATTCTGACTTCTAACTTTGGTTTTTACAGCGGGGCGCCGTCACTCTAATAAGCTAGAAATGCGTCTAGGAAAACATCACAAGCGGAGCATTTTTTTTTTGATACGATATTTCGGTGAGAAAAATTCATGAAACTTTCCCTTTATCCTCTTATTCATGATGCGCAGAAATGGCAGTATTGGAAAGAAAAGAAAAGACCAAGAAAGGAAAAGAATAATGTTACAATCCGCACGACAACTTAAAGTAACCCCACCCCCTCCCCCAAAAATGAAGCCAAAAAGAGAGCCGGAATTAAAACCAAAAACCCACTACTCCCCTCCCCCTCCCCTTCCCCCTCCTCCATTCGTTTCTCATCCCCCAAACCAACCGGTATAAAACAAAGTGTAGGTAGATAAGGACAGCAAAATCTTTTCAAGGAAGGGAAGAGTCCTCAATTTCTAAAACAACGAAATGATCCACTTAGCCTCTGTCACTGCCTAACCCCTAATGACCGTCCTCATGAGCTATCGCACCTAACTCAGAAAGCCCCCAAAAAAAGACAAAAAGAAAAATTGGGAGCAAAAAAAATTGGGAGTAAATACGGGATTACTCACAGCAACGAGAGCTCAAGATCACCATGAATCTTAGCTCGGAGCTCGATGTGAATATCGATATTTAAATCGAGCCTTAATTTCAGCGTATCACTCTTCTTGCCTCCGCCCCCACCCCCTCCAGCAACCTGACCAGCCGTCTGGCCAAGGGTATTTCCCAGCGCCCCGCCTAGGCCGCCGGCGACTTCGCCGATCCCTCCGGTTGTCTGGGAGAGCATCTGGCCGGGGGCGAGGCCTTGGAGGGGACCGGATTGTTGCTGCTGCTGCTGCTGCTGACCACCGGCCTTCTTGTTTCTTCTGTTTGAGCGACCGCGACCACGGCGGCGGGATTGGGTTCGTGGGGCTGGGTCGTATTCGGATTCGGTCTCGGAGAGGTCGCTAACGCGGCTTTGGCCTTGGGTTGCCATTGCTGGGTTTGGACTGGAATGTAAAGTAAGGGGTAGGAGTTTGGGGGACCAGTATCAAGGCGGTGGGGAAAGTGTAGAAGATGGAAAAGGTGGGCTAGTAGATAGGGGAGTTTAGTAGTGATGATATGAGAGGGGGAGAGGGAGGGTGAAGGATAGAGAGAATGGGTGAGATAGATATTATATATTCCTGCTAGCTGCTCGAGTAGTTACTGTTACTGCTTTCCACTACGCACTCATTCCTAGAAACACGCACCTTTTCCTATATCCTGTTTTTTTTTTCCTTCTAACTCACCCCTGGTCACTGCCGCCGCTTTCGCCAAAGCACTTCCTTGGAATGGAGTCCAAATGGGTCTGAGATGGCGTGCATACTCGAGCACCAGAAACCATAGTGCCAGAAGCGGTAGCAGGAAAGTTTGTAACCCCCCTCTTGCCACAGGGCGGCTTGTGCGCAACCCCCAGCGAACCTACGACAGCTCCAAGCTTCAAAATAACTTGTAGTCCAGTCGACTGCCTTCAACTAATCGAAATAATCGAAGCGGGAATGTTACACACTTCCCTCGTAAGGTCTCCACTATCACTGTGGCTTTCAAGTTTTGCTCGAGAGAAGGAAAGATCTGACGCAATTATCAATTTTCATCGTGGTGGAAGCCAGAGGGGTTACATCACTCGGCATGGATTTTGATGTGACCGGCGGGCCAGGGAAGGAAAGTGAGGGGAGACCGTGTGTGCAACAATTGGCCGGGGGGTTTCTGTTGGTTGGTTTTGCGCCTATGACGTCTTGGCACAGGGATTTTTGACCTCTCTAACCTGGAACTGGAATGGAGGGAAGGATAGTGATCGGCGCACTGGCAGGCGAGCTCTGAGAAGCTTCGTATGCCCGTTTTTGTTCTTTCTCGGGCGCATTTGTAACGTTGTGCTCTGTGCTTATTCGAGCTTTTGTAAAGTCACTACCTCGCGGAATAGCAGCTACCGTACGAGTAGAATCTCAAATAATTACAGTAGACCCTATGCTACTCGAGTAAGTAATCCATAGAAAAAAAGGTGAGTTGTTCAGCCCCTCTGAAAGACATACTAGCGCTAGCGAGTTGAATTTGGGCACCAGGAACGGAAATTGATCGGTTGGCCAACCGGGTAACAGGATTCTCGAAGTCTTTGGCTTCTGTTTGGCTATGGGAATCTTAGATCCCCATAGTGTACTATAATGCCCGACTTCAACCCGGGAGCGCCAAAAAAAAACCAGACCTTACCAAAGGAGGCAAATCGAACGACACAGCACACGGTTCAACTGTTCGGTGGTCTATAAGTGCTACGCATAAGATATTCTACCAACTCCCCACTCCCCGCCGCCAAAAGCCGAATTTATATCGGCTGAGTATAATAGCTCAGTAAATAGTTTCGAGACATAGCAGGCTCAAACACCGAAAGCTTAGGGTTTTCAGTAAAAAAATCTAACACGAAATTCGCATTTAAGTCAAACACGAATAAATTGATAGGCCGTGAGCGGGCTCAATAAAGCCCTACAAAGTGTCTTAGGAGTGCCCATAATAATGAAAAACTAAATACAAAGTAGTTACTCTATCAAACCCCGCCTCCCATCCCATTTTCACCAAATTAAAACAAAAATCCCAATCGCCTCCATTTAACACAAAGGAGAAGAAATAAAAAATAAAAATAAAAAAAACATATATTCAGGCCTAAAGGCCGAAGAACCTCAAGAACTAAGTTTTTACGACCTCCGTGCAGTTAGCGAGTATGTCCAATATCTTTAAAAGAGTCGAGAACACTTACAACAATGACAACTCCAAATCGCCATGAATCTTCGCCTTGAGCTCGATCTCAATTTCGAGATTAAGATCCAACCTTAGCTTTAAGGGCTTATCCCTTCCACCGCCTCCACCACCGCCTTGTTGCGCTTGCTGCTGCTGTTGCAGCTGTTGTTGTTGCATGATTTGTTGCTGGCGCTGGAGCTGGAGCTGCTGCTGCTGAGCCTTCTGCTGCTCTTGCTCATCGTAGTCGTCGTCCGACTCGTCTACAGACCGAAGGTTGCCGCCCCTCTTTCCTCGTCTCCTCCTCGCACCGCGGCGGGATCGCGACCGGGCCGGGGCCTCGTTGTCGGAAGTGGGAGCGCCAGCCTCGGAGGAGCCGTTATCGTGGTCATCCGATGCTCGATCGCTTCGATTTTCCGGACGATTACCGTTGGTATCGCCATTCCGTTGTCCCCGCCTCCCACTGTGACGGCTCCCACTGCGGCCTTGACTTTCTGAGCGGTTTTGGTCTGGAGCTTGACTCTGTACCCGGGAACCCGGGTTTGAGCCCGCCTCCTCTGTCTCTGGCCTCGTTTCTTCTGCTGTGGCCATTTCGTCCGATTGTTCGTATGAGGTCTAAAGGACCAGAGAAATATAATGAAAAAGAGAATAGTATTCGTCCGATATATCGTGATTATACAAATATATAGCAATCCGCGTTTTTTTCTTTTCCCCTTTTGAAACTCAGGGGACGGGAAAAGCCCGTGCTTAATATACTCTGCCAACATTTACTAAAAAAAAAAACATACACCACTTTTCGCCAGATGAAACCAGAGAAGATCGAGAGCATGATCTCTAGAAAGTTCCTCAGAGTCCCATCATCGATTGTCGATTTTCCTTGAATTGGATATCCTGTGACGTTGGACAAAATGGATGGGAGCGTGATCCCCGTCGATATGCAGGCCAAGACAGGTTCTGAACGCATGCCTTGTCGGAAACGTCATTACAGGGATGGTTAACAAGAAAAAAATTAGGACGGGTGGACAAGGGTCAGTTCCTGCCAAGACTTAGTCTTAGCGATTACCTATTGATTTCATGGAGCCAGCGTTTTGAGGGTAGAATATCAGGTTTGGTTCCTTCTGAATCTTGGTAGCTGAAGAGTTTATCCCATCACAGTAGCCTATCATACTCAATTTCCGTACAACCGGGTTGTGCGGAGGTGCGACGGAAAATAAACCAAGCTGGATCGATAGAGTGCCCATGCCGCCGAAATCAACCCGCAGCATCCAGGGCACAAACTGCATATTCTAGACTCCCTAGCCTAAGCTTAGGAAAAGAAAAAAAACTCCTCTTCCCCCGTAAAACCGCGTCTGGAGGTATGCAGCTCCCATAGGAACGTCAGAAAGTCAGATCCCAGCTCAGACTGTGAAATAAGCACACTATTAGTATAGCGGAGGCCATGATATCACTAGGAGATTCACTCAAATAATGTTGGGGTAAGAACTGCGTATTTTGAGGACTTGGGAGTATCTGTGTTCCCGGCATATCCCCCCGTAGCGATACCCCTCCCGGCGCAACCTTAATAACCTTTGCACCCTCCTTCCCTCTCTGATCAAAAAATCACCCAACTTTACGTCCCCGAGTGACTGTCCATGATGGCTTTGCCACTACACCCCCTCTGACTTTTCTTACTTACGAAGGAAAAGAGGAGTGGCTGGCGCGTCATGCTTAGTACCGATAGGGTATTGGTTCCCATCATAGGCGCACCCCGCTGGTGATCTGGTTTCCCCAATTCGTTCCCTTAAGGATCCCACCAAATCGGATCCTAGTCCTAGGCTTCCCATCACGCGTTCAAGCAAACCTTTCTTTTGTTAAGAGTGCTCGGGCAGGGGTATACCAGTTCTAGTGATGTTTCGTCTATTCAATTCTATTCTGACGCAATGACGAGGTCATTACTTCAGCCACTAAGTTACCGGTATTAGTAGGCAATGCCCTATTGGAGGTAGGGCTAGGAGGCTAGGGAAACAAAAGACCGTATATAATGCCGCCAAAAGAGAATTCTCTAGAGTTCGTCAGACGGAAAAGCCTATTGTTACTTAACCTAATTCACTACTACTTTATCGCATTTAAAACACTTTTATCCACATTTCTACTACCCATCATGTCTACCGAAGCTGCCCAGCGAGACCTCACACACGTCCCTCCAGAGCCCATCAACCCGGAGAAGGTCGCAGCTCCCAGGAACGAAAAGGTTTCAGCAGATGCCGCAAAGGAGGACATAAAATCCAATGGCGACGCCGAAGAAGACGCCGCCAAGATTGCAAAGAAGATGTCCGGTATCATCGACCCCGCCATCGACAGGGTGAAGCCAATTCTGCAAATGATTACCGAAGTAAGTACCCTCCCACTCTGCACTATCTCCCCTTTCAGGTTCTGGTTTGAGTACGGAAGCTAAGGGTGAGCGATAGCATGTCGACAAAGCAAACAACACCAAGAAGGAAGACCTCGACGAGGAGAAGCTAGTCGACCAGCTCAAGCCACTTATCCAACAGGCAACCGGGATTCTGCGGGAGACTCACGGGGCTATCAAGGCCCTTGACCCCGACGGAAAGGTTGGCCGCAACGCACAGCACAAATCTGCCGACAGCGAAGCTTCATCAGAGGAGCAGCACCTTGCTCAAGGTCTTGCGGAGGTACTTACCCTCTCTCTCTCCCTTCTAACGAACCAAAAAGCTAATCTACTCCCCCCCCCCCGCTATAGTTGACCGGAGACGTCACAAAGACGATCCAAAATGCCAAAGATAAGATCAAGGACATGCCGCATGCACAAAAGAACTTGGGCCCTCTCCTAGACCTTCTCGGAGATCCTTTGTTCCAGATCATTTCTGCCGTCGGATTGCTGCTGAATGGTGTTTTGAGCCTTCTCGGGAACTTGGTGCGTAACCTCCACACTTCTGTGCTTTTTGTCGCGCTTTGTTTGTGGCGGCGGGAGACTAACTACGGGAACTATTTTAGTTGGACGCCCTTGGCTTGGGCGGTATCGTCAGGAACATTCTTGGCGGCCTTGGACTCGCCAAGGTGCTCGAGGGGCTCGGCTTGGGCAAGTGGCTTAAGCAGCCGGACAGCAAATAAAATACACCTTTCTATTCTTTCTTTCCTTTCTTTCCTTTCTGCAGACGAAAAAGTAATAATTGCCCAATGGTGCGATATCGGATTTTTGATGTCTATCTTTTGCGACTACTCCTTCCGCAATCTCATGACGCTCCTTGCATGAGTCAGTTGTTTTTAGATAGCCAAAAAAGTATCGCATTATAGGATTATGAAAAATCTTTTTAGGGGGAAACGTTCATCTTATCACACACAGAATTTGATGATACTTGTAAAGTGTGACCGTGAATCAAGCCACCATGCTGAAATCAGTTACCCTGTCCAGACTTTTAAATCCCGCCACAATAACACCCCGCGTGAGTCCTACAGTAAGCCTCAAAGCCACATCTTAAATGTAACCCCTGCTTGACTCAAAATAAAGCTCACCAAGTGAACACCATCTCTCTTATTCCCCGCCAATTTGACCTCATAGCAACGGCAGCGGACCCTTCTAAAGCCCTACCCCAACCCCGCGCCTGCCCGCTAGACCACCCTCCCGCAGATTAAACTCGTCATGGAGGAATCGCCTCTAGCTCTGGTACCATACCTACCCTACAGCTCCCCCCCACTACCACTCTGTTTCAAACTGAAATAAACACTAACACCCCAAACCCTAGGCCCATTTGCACGCTTGCCAGGCCTCAAAAACCCTCTCCTCAGCTCAACCCCCTTACCCTTCCGCCACTCTCCTCGCAGCTGCAAATTCCCACGCTCTAGCAGCGACCTCATTTACAGCTGCCGCAAAGCTAACGAAAGACCCCGAAGCTCTACGCACCCTCGAGCTACTCACTAAAGAGCATCAACGATGGGAAGCCCAACTCCGACGGGACGCCGAGCGGCCAGCACAGCAGAGCAAAGATCAAGAGAGCCAAGGTGGGCCTGATACTGTTGTTGGAGCGGGGGGCTCGGGCACTACCGCTGAGCCATCGAAGGGTGGGGAGAAAGTCTCACCGAAGGATACACCTACTTCCCCACCTTCATTACCGTTCGCGAATACCGGTGGTGCGCCTTACCCGCCAAGGTTACAGAAGTCTACGTCGTCACTAGCAACGAATCTAGCGTCTGCTCGTGGGATCCAGCTCCCCGGTTCATCCAGGGTTCCCGGCGCATCCTCACAGTCACCGAATCGGCGACGCACGGGTGATCGGCCGCCAGCGATAGATGTATCGGCAAAACCAACAACGAACCCACTGACCATCCTACCCCCGGACGAACCTAAGCGAAAGGATCCCGAGGAAGGCTTCAGTATTTTCTACTCTTCGCTAAACACATTCATCTCACGGGTCGGCAGTCCATTCGCTACATCTCTAGCCTTCGCCGGCCTCCCACTACTAAACGACGATGAGAAAGACGAAGAAAAAGACCGCGAAGCCCGCAGGAACGTCCTCCCGAAGAGCTGGGTAGAAAAGCACGGTCGCGGCCGAGGCCTCGAAAAAGGATGGCCAACCAACGATCCTAACGGCGGAGAAAGCTTTTACGTGGTCCCCGTATCCGGCGGCACACTATCCTATGCTGGCGTCGTCCGCCGCGATGCCTCACCAGCCAGTCAAAACTCCCCGATAGACGATTTCGAATCCCTCCCCCGAGATCTCTCCTTCAGAGCCCTATCACCTCCCCCTCCTCCTCCTCAAGCCCAGAATCAAAGAGACCTTGGCCTAGCCGGCCACATAAAAACCAAAGAGGAACTCCAACTGGAAAACACGGGCCTCCGCCAAACAATAGACCACATGTCCCGCACCATGCAATCCTGGCAACGCAAAACCCGAGAAAGCGAGAACATGCTGAAGAACTCCCTCATGGCCTTCTCCAAGACCAACAACCGCGACAACCCCGACGCCGGCATCGACATCCTCAACCAAGTCCAGCGCAAGTCCTGGTTGCACGTACCCTACGATGAGCCCGACGACGCGGAGTTCGCGGAAGGCCGCGCCGCCGCTGCCGCCGCCGCCGCCGGCGAGTTGGAGTGGGAGAAGGATAGGGAGAGGGAGAGGGAGAAGAGCGAGGCGGAAGAGGAGGAGGAGGATCGCGAGGTGAGGATCAACACGCTTGAGAGGGAGTTAGCCGAGGCGAGGGGCGAGAATGAGAAGCTGGTTAGGGAGAACGAAAGATTAGGCAGAATCGTCGAGAAGTTCAAGACCAAGTGGGAGAAACTGAAGGAAGGGGCCAGGAGCAAGAGGGCACATCCACCGACTGGCGGTCGTGGAAGTGGGAGCGGGGGGAGTAATGGAGGGCAGTTGAGCAGGGTTGATGAGGCAGAATAGTTAGTTGTGGCAGTAGTAGCAGTGTTATATGGATTGGGCCCCTCCTTCGATAGAACATAAATTGAACGTGCAGTGGGAGGAGGAAGAGCAGAAAGGGCTAAAGGTGTCAGAAATACTGTATTAGTAGTCATTTTCATTTTTTTTTTCATTTTTTTCATTCTCATCTCCACTTTTCTCCCTACACTACAGCACTTTTTTTTTTTTATCCATCATACGAATCCGGCGTTTAGTTATAGGCCTTCACAAACAATCAAGGAAGGGGGAAATTTAAACCTAACAAATTAATTATACAGTACGATCTTGGTGACGAAAGAAATGTACCCCCAACCGGGTTTTCCATATTATACAAAATGGTCATTAAATTTTTTTTTAAAAGATGCCTATAATACTTACCACCATAACATTTGAAAAACCGAAGGATTATTTTATTTTATTTTAGATAGGGTTAAAAACAACAAAAACTCGAACAATTTTATAAATTTCATATGTTAAATTCTGTGATTCCCTTTCCTTTCCTTTCCTTTCCTTTCATGTTGATTATTTTAAAAAATAAAGAATAAAATTTGGTGTCCACCTTGGTTGGTTGGTGGTGGTTGTCTAAACTTGTGATAATTAACCTGGCCGCTGGAATAGAGTAAAAAAGGAAGGGTATCATAACACATCACTCGCGCGCCAACTTTGCCCGGCTCGACCACCACAAAAAAATTAATGTCAAATATATTCCAATAAACAAACTAGGAATGGTGATGATGATGGTGATGATGGTGAATACAAAATAAAAATTAAAAAAAAGCAAGAAAAAGAACTAACCAGCAAACAAACTAAAATAAATAGAGTAAACTACACCCAGCGCCAGGAGCAACAAACATGCTAGCTTTCCAAACTAAAAAAGGAAAAAGGAAAAGAAGAAAACGCTATAATTTCCAGGCATCGAGGAAAGAAAGTACACCTACCCAAGGAATCAATAATCAAAAAATCAAGGCAAAGCAACATCCTATCCCTACCACTTCCAACTACACCTCCAAACAACGAAATCAACTCAATCAGCACCAGCATCATCATCATACCTCCTCTCCTGAACCACCTTCCGAAGTATCGCCAACCGTTCCTCCATAACTCCGATCGCATCTTCAACCTCCCGGCGCTTCATACCCTGCGTCAAGCCAGCGCCTGCATCACGTCTCGACCGCGCAGCCTTCTCGAAAGAATTCGCGCGAGGGGAGGGGGGGGCGACGACCTCGTTGATTCCGACGCGGTCTTCCAACCACTCCCATAATCCGTCCTCCTCTGAGCGCCAGAGGGTGTCCCAGTACTGGTGTGGGTGATACACGCCCGGACCACCGCCAACGGCTGTATTAGCATGCCGGGAGTAGGCACTACGACTTTGCCACCAAAAGAATACAGTCAGGACAAGGCATATTGCAACAAGTCCTGGTGCGCCGCCGATCAGCGGGCTGATGATGTCCGCTGCGGGCCCTAGGTACGTCTTCAGTGGAGCGAATATGCCCCAGCTATCTTGGCCCGCGGAGCCCTCGAAGCCGGCGGCTTGCGCCTCGCGGTTTCCCATGGTTCCGCCAGCAACACCGCTGATAGCTTCGCTCTTGGCGTTCAAGTCCTTTTTGCGCTTCTTGTTCTTGTTCTTGGCATGTTTACCAATGGACTCCTTCGGTTCGACTTCCTTCTTGAGGGCGACACGGAGGTTTTTGTTGTAAGCAATCTGACCGTCGTTAGCACCTTTTTCAATTGGACCTGGAGATGGTTAGTTAGCATAGCACCGCGATAATTACTTTGAGGGGGACCGTATTACCCTTAAGCCAACTCTTCCCGGACCATTCGACTGTGCAGGTTGCCACAAGCTTTGTTTGGCCATCGTCCGCCCATGTGAGGCAGTACCGAGTCTTGACCATAAACATGTTTCCAGAAGGGACGTCGGGTGTTTGGGTAGTAGCGGTAACAATGACATTCTCCTCCAAGTCGCAGTTGTCTAGAGTCTCTGTGATATTACACTTTGTCTGCTTCGGGCCGATACTGCCGCCAAGAGGTTTGATATAAGAGAAGCTGCGAGTCTTCTTTCCATCTGGCCCCTCGATCCACTCGCCCTTATCCGGGATTGAGAGCTCGAGCACCTTCTCCTCATCCGTCAAGAACCGGGACATAAACGGGAAACTAGCAGGGCCAAAAACGAGTGAGTAAACCTTCCCGAGCGGGGCAGGAATAATGTCATCGCAGAGCGGCCTGTCGTAGTGGTCATCATTGCAGGATGTCGGAGGGTGGGTCTGAGGTCCAGGATAGTCCACCACCGCTCCGTTACCGTCCCCACCGGATGCGCCTAGGACTGCTTGGCTAACCTTTCTGCTCACTGACTTGGGTGCCCCACCCGCGTTCTTGCCCTTATCATCGGAAAGCACCACATCACCTGCATCGGTGTAACTCTCTCCTAGATCGTCGTTGCTAGCATCCTCGTATTCGTCGTCGTCTCCATCCTCCTCGTATTCGCTTGCCCCATCCGCCTGATCACCTCCCTCAGCATCCCCACCCTCCTCAAGCCTAACCCCAGTAGCTCCGGCAACAAGTTGCGGATGTCCGATCTTCCAAATACCGACGATAAGATCATATGTACTGTCTCTAGATATAAAACTTGCAAAGACATTCCGTGCATGAAGCGTCTGAATAACAATCGCATTAGGAAACAGCATAGCGGTATTCTTCTTCTCAACGCTAACAATTTCATCGAAGCTGATAATCAGTGTATTGACCCATCCAAAAATATTAGAGTAAAAGCATATGTGCCCTTCGGAAACGTAGAGCCTCCCCTGAAGCAAGATTTCCTTTTGTAGAGCACATCCGTAATCTTCTATCAGATAATCATCTTCAGGCACAGACCTAAACATCTCGTGAAATTCGCGGTTACGTCTCTTAGGCGCAACAGCGAATCCAGTAGGTTTAGGTACTGGCTGTGGGTTCGCCCCAGAAGCCGCAGACGACCCACGTTTCCGCCGCCCACCGCTTCTCACACTGCCAGACCTTCGTTGGTCAGCATCGCCGGACCAGGTGTCATCTCGATCTTCCACAAGATTTGGGGGACCCTTCTCCGGAGTGTAGTCGCTATCTCGGCCTATAAAAGCGGAATCTTCCGCCATGGGTGTTTTCCTTAAACTCTCCAAAGCATAAGAGCCGCTAGGGCCAACGGGACTGTTAAAAGCACTTTCTCCAGCAGCCTCGACAGCAGAATCCAGGGATTGGAGAGCCTCATCACTGAGGCCCCCGTCAACAAACCCTGCCCGGTGAATCGGAACAACGGAAACCCCGGTTTGCAGCGCGGCTCCACCGCTTCCGGCGATTGCGCGACTATCTCCGGTCTCCGAATTCGCCCCGTGACTATTAACACTTGCTGATCTCGAAGGCCGGCCCTCGCTAGGAGACGCACTCGATTTTTGCGAATTGGGGAGTATGCCCAAGCTGCCCAAGCTAAGCTCACCCTGGCCCAACGTCTCGACGGCAGGCCGCTTCTGCGGCTCGCTCTTTTCCCCCTCAACCCCAGAGCCTCCGCCTTGCTGCACAATTTCCCCCCCAGCCTCGCCCCTCCCGGGCTCCGAACCCCCCGTTCCACTTCTCGATCGGATTCCACTGGCAGTGTTTGCAGCGTTGGCATTAGCGATAGTATTACCTAGGGTTGTCGCCGCATTCTGTGCAACCGAAAACATGGATTGAAAGAATCCGCTGCTCGTATTATTGCCTTGACCGGGTTGCTGACTTGCGTCTGGAGTGGCACCACCTTCAATCGTAGGAGTCAGGGGCGCCGCCATACTCTGGGACAGCTTGCTGGGAATATTACCCAAAGAATTTGTTCTACTCCTCTTCTTCACACCGCTGTCTCCAGCCTGCACTGCACCAACTGGACTCTTTAGTGGGAAGTGCTGCTGCGAATCTGTAGGCGTGGGCGGGGTTATGGTTGTCTTTATAGTCCCATCTGCATTCACGCCGCTTTCGGAAGTGGTTATCGGCTATGCATGAGTCTCAGTCAAAATACTTAATCAAGGTTTAGGATCGCGTTCACTAGAGGCTACCTTTGGTGGCATTGTAGCAGCTATATCACTTCCGTCTGAAGTTCCAACGGACGAACGACCAGAGCGTCGGTTTCGATCTTCGGATATACGACCAGCTTCCCCTCCAGATGTGGCGGGACGAGCCGCCGAGGACAATGAGGGTGAGGATTGGTTGGGGGCACTTGGATTACTACTAGAAAATATGGTAGACAGGCCGCCACCGCTATTGGAACTCGTATTCGCCTGTTTCTCCGGCGGTTGGGGAGAGGTGCTACGTCGTAAAAATGGAACACCCAAAATGCCACCTGAACCCTTCTTACCGCTTCCAATCTCAGGTTTGGCGTTTCCAGCGACTACGGCAGCGGTTGTATTTGAGTACGGAGAAAAGGTTGCAGCGTGAGAAGGCCGTCTAGACCCGGATGGGGAGGGTTGTCCGTTTGAAGGAGCGGAGGATGATGTGAGGTAACCAGACGCATCCGTAATTGGGTGAGCAGGCCTGACAGCGGCAGCAGCAGCCATGTCAGTCACGACAAGCTGCGAGTGAGTAATCAAAAAAAAAAAAAAAGAGGAAGAAAGGAAAACTAATAAGAAAGAACGAAAAAAAAGGAGGAAAGAAAAAACAAAGAGTGAGGGAAGGAAATTGAAATGAAAAAACGCTCGTGGGAATAAGGTGAGCTTATATCCAAGGCAGTCCACAAGAATGCACACAGTAGTAATAGAACACATGTTCGGTGTGAGGGCAAAAAAAACCGGTGAATCAAGTCAAGCGAACCTCAACTTACATATCTTCATCCGAATCAGACAGAAAACTATTCCTATCATCCTCACTGGCGCCCCGTTCCCTCCCGTTCTCCTTTAAAGAATCCCCGCCTCCTCCTCCTTTATTATTATCACCACCGTCCCCTTCATCGTTCTTATCCTCCTCAATACTTGTAAAGCTTGCGCCACCCGAATCATTCTTTACCTTTCTCCCGAAAACTCCCTTCCTCTTCTTCACCCCTCGTCCTCCTTCCGCCCCTCTCGTCCCACCACCGGAGGTGGTGACAACAGCAACAGTAGACCCCGTAGCACCAGCCGAAGCCTTGTCCAAACTCTCCGCACTTTCCCCGCTCCTCAACGAGCTCCCAGCCGAAGCGAGGGTATTCGACGACGACGAGGCGCCGAGGTTTTGCGTCGACTTCTTTTTCAACCCGAATAGTGAGCGTTTTGGTTGCTGGAGTTGGCTACTATTCGTGCTACCGGTGGACGGGGTTGGAGCTGGAGCAGGAGGAGGTGGAGGTGGAGATGAAGCTGTAGAGGTTAGTGCATCGGGGATGGTGGTCGTCGACATCGGGATGACTGTAAAGTCCCGTTCTCTATTTCCTTTTAAAGAAGATAAAAAATGGTTCAGAAAGAAGTAAAGGGAAGAAGATAGGAGAGAAGGGGGGAAGCGGAGCTCAACCTGGCAGAGGCCTTTCTTGCTTACGAAAGTAAGAGTGAAGAAACACGGATGGAGAGAGCAAAGCAGGAAAGCAATTCAACGGGTCATCGTGCTCAAGTAAATTAGCATACCGGTAACTAGGATGAACACCGGTGCACGGGCTACAGCCTACAGCACTACCGTAGTGCTGCTTCAGCCACACGAGCCCCCTTCGCCTCTCGCCCTCGCCACTGAATACCGGTATGATGGTATCATATCCTGCTAGATATTAACGAATTGGACTAATCTACGGCTAACCAACTCATTATCGCCTACGGTACTTCTGTATCCCCAAGCCCACCGTACCGCGCAGTACAAGTGTTCAATGCATAAATAGAGCACCGGTACTGTACCAGTAGAATAGCAGATTCTCGCCACCACTCCACCTTCTGGCGAACGATCCGCTGCACAAATGCTCGTAATTTAAATTTACATACAATCAAGACTTACGGTATTACCGTATGATATAACATACCATAATATCACCATTGTATCTCCCGACATCCCACCCACCCTATCAATCCCATTCATCTCATCTCCCAAGCCCATCCCGCGCCCGCACCCACGTCCAAACGGTTTGCTCAAACCCGGGAACAAACCTTTCCGTCCCCCGTCCATCCTTCCTTTTGCGCACGGCTGCAGGAATCTCCACTTATGCATTCATCGTATGCGAGCGTCCGAGCTCAGCCGTGGACCGGGTTACGGTATGGTATTTCCAAACTATGCAACACTTTTCGGGAAAAAGCGGTAAGGTCGTATGATATCACTCGGTTTTTAGTTTTAGGTTTAATTTTCGAGTGTGTTTTGCACCGTAAGGTTGGGTAGGGTTGGTATTATAGGATACCGGTGGTAAACTTTTATATTATTATGATCTATGATAATATCGCACCGAGATTTGCCGAGAGATGGGCTATCGTAAATTTACCAGTACCGTAGGTCGGTTAGGTTGAGGGAGTGGAAGGTGTGTGCACTTTAGGGCCTGTTTGGCAAAAATGGGACCGTTCCGACCGTTTTTGCTATGGAAATGGCCTTCTTTCCGTTTTGAAACGAAAGGAAAAGGGCGATTTGTATCATATGGGGGAACGGAACGAGACCATTGCACCCAAACAGGCTCTTAATGAACTACGCCGGGACCAGACCTGAGGGATCCCCAAGAAACAGGTTCAGGGCACGGGTAAAGTAGTACGGTATGATATTTCCCCATTCCGAAAGTACGATACCCGGAAATCAAAAAGGCATTTCCTATGCCTAAACTGTGCCAATAATACCGCACACTATGACCCGCGGGGAGAGACGGAATCCCGAGTGAGTACGTATGACCGCCTCACTCCTGATCCTTCCTCCCCCTTTTTCATAAAAGACTCTCTCAACACTCGAGAATAGGGCCCTGTTTGGCACTCCATAAAAGCGGGCTTTTCAGCAAATTAAACATTTCAACACCACACTTTTTCCAACCCCATAGCTCAACTTGCTAGCCACCAAGTTTTACACATCACAAATGTCAGTAAGGCAGCTGCTATGTGGATACGGCTTTTGGATTCGAGCTTTAGCAAAAATTGAATTCCTGAGAAGAAAAGAAAAAGACTTAGGGAATGAAACTGCCTCCCTCTTTCCCCACCATATATTCCCAACTTCGAATTAACAATTCCCATGTCAACCCAAGTGCCCCTCTTCCCCCTCTAAGATAGTTCACCAACCCACCTTAGCCTCAGACACATATCACCCCTTACCTTACCTTACCTTACCTTCCATAAACCAACCCCCTTCGGTACCAATGATGTAATAAACCCATCCCCACCCGTCACCCCCCCCCCCCCTCCTCCTTCCTACAGGTTAGACTAACATCCCACCTTCTTAGGCTCCGTACGGTAGATTTTCCCGGCTCCTGTAGTTTGGCTAGACTCGAACTACCCAGACTTGACTAAATTTACCGATAGTTTGGCTTGGAAATATAATCCGACCCAGCGACGCGGCTTCGGTGCCTCTTATCATGAGTTGTGGTGAGTGCGTTCGCTGTCTCGCATCCGGGAAAGTATTATGTAACAGGTGCTAGCTACCGTACTGTAGGTTAACTCTATGCAGTAAGTGCGGTTTTGGTCAATGATATTTTATTGAAGTTGCAATGCCGGTATTGTGGTGGGTAAGTGGATAAATCTCCAAGTACCCCATCGGTATAATATTAACGATTCAAAGGATCCTATAAAGACGCCCCACCTTATTAGATATCCCGAATGAAGGTCTAGGGGAAAAGACTAGATAATTCCGGCCCTTTCCTCCCCCCTCTTTTTTTTTTCTTTTCGTCCTTGGGATAAACGTACCCCTCACTTCATTCAGGGGCATTGTGGTATAGTATAATACTTGAATGATAACCTATGATGGGTAAATTCTTCCAATGCTTAATTAGACTAGCCCAACACTCAATCCCACTACGACCCGCTCTCCACCAAAGCACCTCCCCATCCGATCCTCATCAATCCCCGTCACGCTCAAACCACCGGATCATTGCAGTAAGTGTGGTACTAACACTCCGGGGTAAAATCAGCTTCAACCCCCCACCTCTTAAAATACCGTACAAACTGTACTCTCCCTCACCTCCTCCTCTCCCTCACCTCGAAGCCAGCGAACCTCCTCAGCTTAGACTGCAAAGGTACATCAGCACCCCAGCGCCTGAACCTTGGACACACACCCGCTTTAAAGAGCCTCTCGAGCTTGCATGTCTCCTGCTAACTGCACAAGCCCTTCCACGGCAAGAACGTGCTCTTCTTTGAAGATACTAGCGTAAGTTTGGTATTTGCGAGTCCACTGTATCGGCGGATTCTAGTACGCTCGCCTAGCGACCCGCTGGAGGCCACGGCTCCCGTGTCGGCGAGCCCGGACGCGCACTTAAGGGACTTTGCCTGTCATCTGGATTTGGGCTGCTCGGGGGAGGCAAGGGTTGGGTGCCTAGGTCTAAGAGGAGCTATGATCTATGCGGACCTAGGTTGATGCTTTTAGGGATTGCCATTTGGAAACCGGTTGATAGAATCTTGGAGGGGAGGTGCTTGAGAGTGAGGGGGTAAAAGTACGATGCGAATTTCCCCCACGGGAAGGATTTGGAGCAGAGGTAGTTGAAGGTTTTCCGGGACTCTATGGCGCATAGGGTGGGGGGGGTGGTATCGGGATGCTGCTGAGGCGTACTCAACTTGGCGTGATGGGGATGGTAGACAGGCCTTTCTGCGTGAGCTTATTGGGAGGGTGGGAGTGCTTCTGTAAGAGCACGCAATAGGTCACGATATTCTCGAATGTACGTTGTTACATCTAGTAGAACGTACGTCCTGTCAACTGCACCAGCACCACCCGCCAGCACCCTATGTAGGAATGGCAAGCCACAGCGACCGCGTTTACGTCCGCTCAATCGTCTTTTCACAATCGAAACACCGTCACAGTGAGATCTTATCCAGGCTTACGAAAATGAGAATGCTTGAATGAAACGGGTTGAAAAAAGATAAAATTTCTAATGTAAGCAAACTAGCTACCATCCGAAATCTACCTAACAGCCACAATGATTTTAAAAGTGGGCATGAGGCCCCGGGCGTGCGTGTATACTATCCTCCTGAGTGACGGCAGGAAGCATACCCTGGTTATGCTTAAGGATTGAATTAACAATAGTCTCGAGTTCCTGTTGTTCACCCCAAATTAGCTTAGCCCTTGAAGATATCACGGCGAATGAAATGTGAGCCAACCTCGACATCGCCAGTAGGAACCTTGGAAATCGAGACACCGAAATGATCCGAGACTTGCATGAGCTGCATCCAACTGACTGTATCATGCACGAAGCTAATACTGACACCGATCCGCCCGAACCTTCCGGTGCGGCCAATTCTATGAAGGTAAGTCGGGAAATCAATCTTCCCATCCTTGTCCATAGGAAGATCATAGTTGACGACCATGGAAACGGTGGAAACGTCGATCCCACGGGCTAGAACATTGGTCGTAATCAAAACCTTCGCGCGGCCGGTGCGAAAGTCGTCAATGACCTTATCACGGGCTACTCCACCATTCTCAAGTGCGGAATGGAGCACAGATATTTTATGTCCTTCTCGCGCCATGCGTTCCGCGATACGTGTCGCATCCTCGCGCCGCTAGTAGGAGTTAGCAATCTACCCAAATTAATTTCTTGCTGGGACCTGCTAACATGGACAAAAATAATTGATGATCCGATGGTTAGAACATGGTAGAGCTGTACCAGAACGCCAAATTTAGCCTCAGCGTTTAGGCAATCCATGTACATTTGCTTAATGCCAACAACAGTCAACTCGTGGTGCTCAAGAGTCATTGTAAGGCAATCCGGTGCGTATCTCTTGCTAAATTCAACGATCCTCTGAGGGAAGGTAGCACTCCAGAGCAGGATTTGAACGTTATGGCGTATGGTACTAATTCAGTTAATGCCAGAAAAAAAAGAAAAAAAAGACAGAAATCCAGGTACCTACGATTTAATACGAATACATTGTTCGCCTAGCCCTTGTAGATCGAGCATGTTGTCCGCCTCGTCGACAACCAACATCTTGAGGTGATCGAGATTCAATTGTCCTTTTCTAACACAGTCCAAGGTAGTTCCCGGGGTTCCTACGACGATGTGGGCGTCGAAATCCCTTCCTCTCACAAACATTGCTGGGATAGCAAATTGCGTCTTCACACCCATATACTGGCTAAGCGCCTGAATGACATCCATTATTTGCCTAGCAAGCTCGCGGGTAGGGGCAAGGACAAGTCCTTGAGTGGAACTCTTGGTTAGATCGATGCGAGTGAGCATGGTGATAACGAAGGCAGCAGTCTTTCCGGTCCCCGACTGAGATTGTCCCAACAGGTTTCTCGGAGGGTCCCGTAAGAGAATTGGGATGGCTCTGGCCTGGATTCTCGAAGGCCATCTGAAATTCAACAAGGCTAGTGCTCTCAAAAGAGGCTCAGGACTGTAGAGTGTAGAAAAGATTTTAGTCGGTCAAACTGAGTTACTTAGTACAAGGGGAGGTTAAAGTTAGAGGGATAAAAGATAGGGGAAAAGGTAGGAAGGAACAAAAAGAGAAATATAAACCTACAGACCAAACTCATCAAAGGTCTTACGCTGAGCTTCGCTAGCAGTATCGCTGAAGGCCTTCCTATGAATAGACTCCATCATAGGGTGATCCAACTGCCCGGAAATAGTAGTAGTATCGCCGGAGGCTTTCCCATGAACAGACTCCGTCATAGGGTGATCCAACTGCCCGGAAATAGCAGCAGTATTGCTGTCGGCTCCCTGGTGAATAGACCCCGCCGAGGGCAAATCCGATGGCTTAACAATAAAAGAGAGTGTGTTGTAATCGGTATCGGGATCCAGAGCCAAGTCGTAGAATTTACCATCCCTTCCTTGAATTGGTTCAGCCATTTTGTATAGTCGAAGTGAATGGGCTTGAATATGATTTGAAACAATATAAGCCACGATAAGAGGGTGGAGGACGTTTTTTAGGGGGTGGACGATCTGGGAAGAGGAAGGAAGTGGGGGGATGATAAAGGCACGATAGGGACGAGAGGAAGCGAGCCTAAGGAAGAACAAGAGTAGGGTTAAAGGGTGGAAAGCACAGGGTTTCCGTGGAGGCTTGCGACGTCTTTGTCCAGGTTACGGACTATTATTTTTTCCCGCGAAGAAGCGAGTGATCTTATGTGATTTCACGAGGCGAATAGAAATTGCCAAGACCCATCGATCAGAAGCCAAGAATTCCGGATGTCACGTTACTCTACAAGTCACAGCACGATTCCGAGTCCTGTGACTTTCTATGCGAGGTCACAGCGTCACCCCAACAACTTGGCACTCTTATGTGGTTTGGCGCTCCACAACGAGTTCCAGGCCATGCTGATTCAAGCGCTGGCCAATGCACTTGTGCCGGATGCGTGTCCTACTCCAGCTCGATACGATGCTTAGAAACAATCACTAACTTAACGCAAAATAACTACAAGTACAAGTACAACCCTGCGAGTGAGTGGGTGAGTGACAGCGTGACTGACCGCAAGAGCGGATGAAGCGTGTTCTCTTTTATCCCATATATTATTATGTGCCCTTGCAAAACCTTTCCACCCTTCTTCCCTGCTCCAAGCCCCTCGGGCTCCGGAGTAGATTATCTTACTTCTGACACCCATTTATGGTGGCCTAGCTGGCTCTCTATTTTGCTTTTATTCCCCCTCCTTCCTTCTCTTCCCCCTCTCCTTCCTCACCACTTCAACTCTCAAGCCCCCCCCCCCTATGATATTACCGCTGCTCACCTTGTCCCACATTCCTTCCCCCGAGAAGACCAAGACCCGTTAGTCTGTAGGGTTATTCCGCATTCATCATCGCTCAAAACTGTCGTCATTATTTCACTCTTGAGCCCCACATCCGGTCGACCCTGGCGAAAGCTTAAAGTTGAGCCCCGAGCATGGCTTCATCGGTTCTATTCGCTCCTTGCCCACCGGCGCTGACCGAGTTGGTGAAACCCTATGCCACCAAGATTGGTTTACACTCACTTCCACTCCACATCCACCAGGTTATAGCAGCATTCGTAGTGTACCACTTTATCTTTGCTGTTATCTCACCCGTACTTTCCTCCATCGCCCTCCCGAAAACCTACCGCAACTTCGATAAACGGACAAAGGTCAACTGGAACGTGCATGTTGTCTCCTTTATTCAGAGCACCTTCATCTGCGTTTTAGCGATATGGGCCGCCCGTAATGACCCGCAGCGGGACGCGTGGAGTACGGATGAGGCTGCGATGTTGAAACGAACTTTTGAATACAGTCATATTCAAGGCGCCGTTCAAGCCTACGCAGAAGGATACTTTATTTGGGACCTGTTTATGAGCGCATGGCATTTGGACATCTTTGGGCTCGGGTTTCTGGCACATGCCGCGAGTGCCGTGATGGTTTTCAGCTTGGGCTTTGTGCGTATTCGCCTTTTGTATTTTTTTCGTTTAATGGCGATACAAGGATTTTTTAGCTAACACTATTTCGGCGCGAGTTTAGCGACCTTTCGTCAATTACTGGGCATCCGTATTTGTGCTATTTGAGATTTCTAGTCCATTTCTCAATATTCACTGGTAAAACCTCACCCCCGAGCTCTGCCTACCCCCCGCTTGTCAAACACTAAACAGCCAATTAGGTTCTGCGATAAAACAGGAATGACCGGGTCACTTACCCAACTGATCAATGGCTTCTTCCTTTTGACCAGCTTCTTCTGTTGCCGTCTCATCTGGGGCACATGGAACGCAGTATTAGTCTTTTGTGACCTCTATGGCATCTACAACAACCCCCCATCAGTCCTACGCCCGTCGGACGATAACCTCATCCATCCGGACCACCTTGAAACCGATGAGATCGTTGCCCACCCATTCGCTGGAAAGAGTCTCCCATTCTGGCTCATCATGGCCTATCTCGGCTCAAACATCATCTTGAACTTGCTAAACTATTATTGGTTCGGCCGCATGATCCAGACCGTCAGCGCAAGGTTTACAAAGAAGGACAAGCTGGCCAAGAAGAAGAAGGAAAAGAAGGAAAAGGAGGAAACCATTGAGGTGGATGCTAACGGAAAGATCTGGGTCGAGGGGACGGATGTGGACGTTGGAACTACGGTTGAAGTTGCGAAGGAGAAGTTGAAGAAGAGAACCGTCACTAGACAAGCTTAAGGATGCGCTTCCTTTCTTTTCCCTGAACTAAAGAGCGCGCCTTCTTGCTATTTCCCTCTCCCCTCCCTATGGTTTCTTGTTACTTTCTTTCCTTTCCCTTTCCCACCTCTCCTCTCTTATTAAGCCCTCCACTCCGAGCTATGTATAAGATAGATCCCATTCTGCGAGGTTATGAAACGGTCGGTTAGTTGGTTGATTGGTCTGTGGACCAAGTTGGGAATGTTTGTTTGTTTGTTTGTTTGTTGGTCTGGTGGGCGGGGTAACGGAATTGAACGAGCAGGGTTTTTTTTTCTTTTTCTTTTTCTATTGGAGTCTGTCGTTTTGCGGTTTTTCTCTTTTTTCGCAGGCGTGATGTGGCTATTCTCTGTGTGCGTTTAATATACTGTACTGTCACTCGATTGATTGATTTAAATTCCGTGTAACGATATTTCGTATAACAATATAGTGCGGCTTACAGTTATATCCGGACCGGGCTGGACCCGACCTAACCGGACCGGAGTGTGTGAGCCCTGGAGGGAGCCCTATTCAACCATCCCTTGCGAAGCCCCTGCTTTAGACACGAATGATCACTCGAGTTTCCCTTTCAGTTACTGTTTGCACGTGATTTGTAATGTAGCAGGTTAGCCAAGCCATGGTATTAATTCATTGATCAAGTAGCTAATGTACTGGCTTTTGGAGTTTTCTCTCAGGCGCCTCGCTATATTAGAAGCTCGAGAAAGCAAGAGAAGAGTGTCCCCACTGCGGATGGACTGCTCGTCAAACTTGCAAATTTTCAAGCAAGCAAGTTGGTAGGTAAAGTAAAGTAAAACAAAGCAAAAACAAGTGATTCTCAGGCTCCTACCCCAGCCACGGCAAAATAAAGAAAAGCAGGTCACCTATAGTCAGAATTCCGCCAATGTCAACGCAATGCAATGCAATGCCAGAAGAGCAAATAATAAAGCCGGTACAATCGATCAATCGCCCGCCACAGGGCACTCTCCTACGAGCTACCGGTACCTGGAGGTTTTAGTGGTAGTAGCTTTTCCCTCCAGTTCCTCCACCCTGTCCGTCTGAGTGCTGGCATCCACATCCTCCGTTCCTCTCTTATCGTCCCCTCCATCGGTAGGGCTAGCGCTATCATCGTCGTGATCTTCTGAAATCCCCTCATTATCACTATCACTCCTCTCATCATCCCCATCGAATCCTCCACTTGCAATCCTGGATCTGCGCAAGCGAGCACTTTCTCCAGAAAGGCTTCTATCCCTATACCTCCCCAATCTTCTCTTTTGAACGGCTTTATGTCTCGGGGACAGGCCCGAGACTCCATCCCCCGGTGACGACGACTCACGTTCCGTGAAACGCCGGAGCGAAGTGGGAGTCTTCGTGCCTGTTGCCGTGGTGGTGGTAGTGGCTGCGGTCGAGATATCCAGAGATGCTAGAGCGGCGGTGGCGCCGTCCAGGTATGTTTCTATAGTTGGAGGGCTGGAGAGCGGAGAATCTGGCGGATCAAAGTCGACGTCTGCGAGGTATGCTATGTCAATGAATTCCTGCGGTGTGTCATCTACCCCCCCTGCCCCTAGGGAAGAGATGGGGCTACTGCTACCGCTGCCACTTGCCCTGGCACTAGCATCGCCACCGTCCGAACCAGCACGCTGAACCCTTCCCTCCTCCATCTGCACTTCCACCTGCACCCCTCTCACGCCGACGTCTGCGAACGGCAAAATCAGACTTTCTGCACTCCCCTCCGATACCACCCCTTCCCTACCGCCTCCTTCCCCTCTACCCCCTCCCCCACCACTTCCGCTCCACCCCTCCCTCTCATCCTCATCCTCAAGAATCTTCACACTCCCATCACTGACCTCCTCCTCCAACTCTGGTGCGTACAGGTCTAACGTCTCAGCACAGTACTTGCGAGATGCCCTCGCTCGGGCACGTCGCCGGGTGATGTTGTGGTCCCACGCCAGTATCGCAGCCGGGGATGGGGTGGAGACATTACTGCTAGCACTTGTGTCACGGGGGTGTAGGTTGCGGACTTCATCCGGGGTTAGGACGATGCGGTTTGGGCGGAGGCGGATTATTGCTGACATTGTGGTTGTGCGTGCGTTCGTTGATGGTTGGTTGGTTGGTCGTGGGTATATTAACCCTCGGTAGGGGTCGAGTTTGATGATGGTGACGATGGCGATGAAGAGTGGAGGTGGGGCAAGGAGGACGAGGTGGGGTGGGAACCGGCGGATGTGGCGGCGTCGTAAGCTAGAACGTCAGCCTTTTCAATCTAAGCCCCGACCCTTCACCTCCTCCTCCTTTCCTCCCTCCCAGGGCCAGAACTCGGGGCCAAAAAGTTTGAGACAATTGAATATTTCGAGTGATAATTCGTGAACGTTATGCCTACAGCACATTACCCGAAACCCCGCAGACTTTTCAATTTCTTTTGAACTTTTTTTCTTTTCTTTTTCAGCAGAAATCATATCAGATGGCAGTATCATCCGACCGATCCACCCCCCCACCCCTCCAATACGATGACCCCAAAAGTACGCACCGCAGTCCATTAATCGAACTCAAAGCCTTCCCTCCTTACGATAGGCTCTAATTATAGCCCAGCGCACACATCAGAGCAACGTCGCCCTCCCTATATTCCCCGACCAGTAGGTATAATAGGTGTCGAAACATGATACATACCAGTACCAAGTTTGCCTCACCCAACTGTACGGATCACCCTAAGTTTAGGGATTAAATCCCCTTGTCGATTACTATAATCGGTTTATGTCATCTATTGTAATATTATATCATCCAACCACCCAATCTCTTTACCACCGGTATGATACTCTGCGAGTACTCGAGTAAAGTAACCTGATCAACAACTTACAGTAGTTATTTCGTCATCGTTTTTTTCTTTTTTTTTCTTTCTTTTCATCATAACAATATTATCATCATACGGTGCCTTACTCGTACAGTAGTTCAGCGTAATAGACCAAGCTCGCTCCTGCTCTCGTCCCGGTTCGTTCGTTCCTGGCGGAGCCTCTATTATCATAAGTTAAGTATCATATTATGACAAAAACTGATTGAACCTTGAATCCTCAGCACAAGGCTACCTTACTGGAGATTATCTTCTAAATATAGAAAAGCATGGATTGATTGATTGTCGTTGGCGTTGGCGTTGGCGTTGCCTAGGCTGCGCTGGAAGTAAGCAAGCTGGACGTGTGCGGAAGGGAAGGGAAGCGGGCAGATCTAATCGAGATTCCGGCTCGATGACGGAGAAGTGGCCGGTTAGGTGTGTGTGGGTGTGGGTGGGATGGGTGGGGGTTGTATGGTTGGTTAAGTTAAGTTAGTAGTGCAGAAAGTCAAAAGTGCACCTTTGTGTGGAAGGGAAGGAAGAACTTTCGCACAAGTGTGAAATTTGCAATTCAAATATTCTTATTATAACTTCATACAATAATATTATTATTATTATGATAAAACGTCGTCTTGGATTTTCATGCTAAGAAGTGGAAAAATTTGTTTTAAGTTATGGATTTTAAATATTTTATAATCCAGCACTTAAATTATTTGTATCCGAGGTGGCCCTTCCCGTATGTACAGTAATGGTTAACTTACTGCGGCCCGTAGGAAGGGAAATGGGTGCCAATCATTGGCCCGGATATGAGTGTTCCATCCCCTCTCTCTGCTCAGATTGGAAAGGTTCGGAAAAAAAAAGAATTATGGAAGCTTGAATGCAATTGGTCAGCAGGCACCGTAACTTCTCAATCTCTATCTCTATATATGTACTGAGTAGTTTATCTCAAAATAATATCCGATCAATCTCAAATACAGGATCTGATGTTCTGATAGAGTGTCATGGTGTGTACTGCAGTGTATATTCCAAGTCATAACATGTGATGATGAGGCTCATATGTCAAGATCCTAAGCCCAAATGCGAAAATTTCCCTTCTCTATATGGTTAAATCTCCCTTCCTACTTTCCTTTCCACAACCATCATCCTCCTTACAACTACGCTCTTACTGTTTATCAACCACTAAAACCATAGATTTTTCACACATCACCATCATATTCTCAATACATCATTCAATCAGATTCATTGTTACACTGCCTGGATATAGTGAGTGCAGAAGGGGCTTTCTGGAGAAGGCATTTGACTGTACTTGCATAAGTGCTTTTTACCACACCTGTCCACAGTGCTTCTTCAGTTATCCCTGTTGTGTCTTCAGTGTTGATTCAACTCAAACAAGATACTAATATTATATATTGCTTAAGAATAGAAATAATAGAAAATGATTAAGGTGAGTGGAGGCAGTAGAGGCGGGCGGATAAAGAAGAATGCAACAGGAGCATTCTGGAGGTGGTAGTTGAGCAGCAGGGGTAGGAAATGTGGTGGTGCTGAGGGATGTTATAACTGATAATATATCTGACTTCAAACGGTCTTAAAATAAAAAGAGGGGTTAAGGTAGTGGTCGGGAGGCAGGAGGGGGTAGGAGGAGAGGGGGGCTGGGGTTGGAGGTGTTTGAGGTTGAAGGGCAGAGAGGTGGAAGGGTAGAGGGGGATGGTGATAGGGAGGATGAGGGAGAGGAGAGGTCTGGGGAAAGAGCCTCTGCAAAGACTGAGGTGAGATAATACCTACAAGAGCATATGTCTCCTGAGAAGATTAGGGGGCAAGACTCCTGCTATCAAGTTTCTGGAGAATTCTCTCTATATAGGTCTTATCTCATGTACTTTTAATATTTGCTCCATACTTGAGCTGTAGGCACAGGAGGGCAGAGTGGGATGGTTGCTGACAACTTGTAGGACGTGTCTGATGAGTGATTGTTTATCAAAAACTATTCAAGAGGGGGATTAGAACGAAGATAATGAGTATATACCTTATGGACTATATCAATAGTATCCCTCTTATACTTTCAACATTTACTAGGTGCCTGAGCCGTAGGCACAGGGGGCTGGTAGTAATCAGTACTGTTCAGCATTGCCATGACGGAAACAAGAATGGCCGCGTAGATTTGCTCCCAGATACTAAAATAGGCTAATCCAGAACGAGGGCTGGTTAGGAGATAAACTCGTGGCGGGGGCAATGTCAGTTCGTGTGTAATGTCGGGAAGAGACCTACACAGTGCGTGTAGGAACGAGAATTAACATTAGACGTCACTCTGGATATTCGAGTCTGTACCGAGTACTGAAGTATATTCCCCTGCGTATCTGCGTTCCCGACATAACCCCCGAACCGACATAGCCCCCGTCGCGAGTATAAACCAAATTGGTTGTGATGGGCACCGGAAAAATACCCTGTCGGCCGTGAACCGACAACCGACCGCACTTCGCAGCACGCCACGCAGCCATGAATTTCGGCCACAAGGTAGTCTAAGGGATTGCTCTAACTCTTCTTCTTGTAAATTGTGCTCTTCTATAGCTACTTCAGTTTCATTAGAAAAGAGCTAGATAAATTTAGTAGAGCTATATAATCAACAGGAATAATAGCATATTATTAAACAGATATAGCAAGATAAAGATTATGTGGTTATAGCTAAAGTACAAGTACAAAATTTGATAAAAAATGTGAATTCTCTTTGCTTCGCTGGTAGCTTATCTAAGCAACCCTAGCTTAGGTTTTTTTTGCACCTGAGTTCTATAATACTTGACCTGCCATACAGCCCTGCTGTGAGAGTGAATAGAAATAGATAAGAACCGAGTGGTTGTGGTTGGGTGGAGAACTTGGAATTCCCTTCGCTCCAGAGGCAGCTTACGTAAGCAAACTCGAAGCTTTGGCTCCTGCTCGCTTAAGATCTTTTTTGCACTGGATGTCTACTTGACCCGCCCCCCCCTTACGTTCTACCAGGGTCTATCTCCTTCAAATTCAAAGCATCTCCCTTGAGCATTAGTTTCGACGAGGACGTCAACTGGTATCCATAAAAATAATGGAAGGCGATTTGAACCTCTCCCAGGCGCTGGGCGGCCTCAGGATCGCAAATCAGTCAGACGATTCACCCCCCCCGTCGCCTCGCGATACCGGAGCTTCGAATAACTTTCAATCTCCTTCGATACATATTCCTAACCTTCACCAGCTCTCACCTAAGATTACAGAATCGCATTCCCCACACACCCCCATTGCTCTATCCCAAACACCACCCTTAGGGCCTCCCGAACAACTTCGGCAGTCCGCTGCTTATCCCCCGCCTACCCCTCCGTCACGGCCTACCTCTCAGTATCTAGCATCCTCTTACACGTCCCTACCCTCAACAATCTATCATCCCCAGGGTGTTTCCTCCTCTGGTTCTGTCTCTTCCATTAACCCCCTGGTGTATCCGGACTACGCTCGCATTTCGCGTGAACCCTCAAGGTCTTCCTTGTCTGGGCCATCGATGGGGACAAATAGGCAATCTCAGAGAGAACGTTCGAACACCGAGAGGTCTTTTCGACAATCGGGCCTGACAGGTCCGTACCCCCCTCGTGGTTCCAGCAGAGGAATGGCCCAATCGGGATCGGAAGACAGAGGTCTTGTAGGCGCTGATGGCCTATACGCTCTGGATAACGGCCCTCCCAATAGCAGTGAGGAGTGGAAGGAGAGAGGCGCGGCAGTAGGAGTCCAGAGAGAAATAGATGCTAACGGAAACACCATCACACGAGTAGTGAAAAAAGGTGTCAAGGATTTTAGCTTTGGTCGGACTTTGGGTGAAGGCAGTTACAGCACGGTATTCCTCCTTTATTATTATGATTATTATTGTTTGTATACCTAATTACCACATGTTTTCTGACAAAATATAGGTTCTTGCCGCGACCGATAGGACAACCTTAAAGGAATATGCTATCAAGGTCCTTGACAAACGGCACATCATCAAGGAGAAAAAAGTTAAATACGTCAACATAGAGAAAAATACCCTCAATAGACTAGGTGAACATCCAGGAGTTGTCCGACTGTATTACACATTTCAAGATGAGCGGAGTCTTTATTTTGTGTTGGATCTAGCAGCTGGCGGAGAGTTACTTGGCTTTCTGAAGAGGGTATGTTTTGCGATCCCCCCTTGAGAAAGAGTTGTGCTCACAATTTAGATGACTACTTTCGATGAAGAATGCACCCGGTATTACTCGGCGCAAATTTTGGACACAATTGAGTACATGCATTCCAAAGGAGTCATACATCGTGATCTGAAGCCGGAGAATGTTTTACTGGACGATCAGATGAGGGTCAAGATTACGGACTTTGGCACTGCGAAGATTCTAGACCCACCAAAGAAACCCCCACAGAATGGGGATGGGCCAAACGGGATGTCGTATCCCGAGGATCTCGCGAAGGGGGATGATTCAAAGGCAAACTCATTTGTGGGTACAGCCGAGTATGTTTCTCCAGAGCTCTTGACAGATAAGGCTGCCTGCAAAGCTTCGGATTTGTGGGCCTTTGGATGTATCGTTTTTCAGTTGCTCTCCGGAAGGCCTCCGTTTAAGGCGGCAAATGAATATCAAACATTTCAGAAGATTGTCGGTTTGGAATATGAATTTCCAAAGGGATTTCCTCCGGTGGCCAGAGACCTTGTCGAGAGGTTACTGGTTCTCGATCCCGCCAAGCGGCTCAATATCGAGCACATCAAGAATCATGAGTTTTTTGATGGCATTGAGTGGGGCCGGAAACTCTGGAAGATCAAGGCGCCTAGATTAAAGCCATATGTGCCGCCACCAGTCGAGGAGAGAATTATCAAGTTGAATGATGTCGGACCAGCTATTCATCGAAATGGCGCCACAAATGGGGGCGCAACAGTTACTCGACCACAGCCACCCCCTGTCATTACAGAATTACCGCCTCCGAGTCAGCTTGACATTGAATGGTCACCAGTACTTACAAAATCCAATGAGCGGATATTAAAACTAGGCAACGCAGTTGTTCAAACTAGCCCTGCACCACACTCACCTGACGGCAAGGGAGGTATCAACGGGCATACGGAAACACCCAAGAAATTTGCTAGGTTCTTTGGTAATGGTAGCAAAAAGCGACAGAGATTGGTTATGATAACCACGTGTGCCCGCGTAATTGTGGCTGCCGCTGGAGGAGATGATAAACGTATGAAACTAGAGATCAACTTGCAGGGACTTGGCGTTGTGGCCAGAAGTATGGGCGGAAGTGGTAGCACATCTTGGGCCATTGATACTGTGAGTTTAGATGCTACCAAGGGCGGCTCTTCTAAATGTACGGCTGACGTAATAAATGAATAGCGCGACAAAACCTACACTTTCGAAGACCCCAAAACTCCAGCCAGTGAATGGCTAGAAACCATTGACAGAGCCCGGGAGATAGCCGCAATTAATTATCCAGCTGACGACGGCTTTATGTCCAGTAATCTATCTAGTCCGGCCTCGACGATCACCATGGAGGCCGGAAACGGACCGTTTCACCCCGACAAGTCTGGACGGGAAGGCGATGGGCACGGCAGCAGGGAAAAGTCGAATAAACGGTTCTCCAAGCGGAACTCTCGGCACGGACTGGCAGCGGTGTTTTGACAACGAACCAAGCTCTAAATTTTGAGCCTTCTCCTACTTTTTTTTTTACCTTTTATGATTTTTCTTAAATTCCATTATACCTTATTCTAAACTCGGTTGGATGTGCGTTGCGTGACGTGAAACTTGGGGGTCAGCGGGTAGGCTACTGACTGTAGGGAGGAAGGGGGGGAAGTTGAAGAAATGCGGGAAACTGATGGGAATCATAATGCTGTTATTCAACTTTGAATCCTTTTCTTTTCTTCTCTTTTCTTTTCCTTCCTCATTCCTTACTGCCAGGGTGTCCTGTACTGTGGAACTTCTCATTTCCCCTTTCTCCTTTTATGCATTTTTCTCTTTCCCTCTCCTCTTTCAGGGGCTTGGCGTGGTGTCCGTGTTTGGATTTTTTCCGATTTTTTTTCTTTCTTCCTCTGTTTACTTCTCAAAGTTTTCCTTTTCCCCCCCCTCCCCCTTCCCCTCCTCTACAAAAGGGATGTTTGCTTCGACGTCTTCCCTTGTGCGCCCTGCCCTGTCTTGCATTATTTTCCAGTGTAGCTTCCAGCATCTGTCTGTATATCTCGCTGGGAGGGGGGTAGAGTTTAACACGAGAAAAATAACATTATTTCTTGCCCTGTCATTATCATACGCCAGTAGCTATGGTAGAGTACGTAGGATGAAAAGCGGACCAGGTAAACCGGGAGTCGGGCCCGATATTTTGTGTTAGGATACTCGGGTATAGGTAAACGATGAAACCGGCAGGGGTATGGTTGTCCCGAGAAAATATCGCTGCCTAACACCAATTTCAATAAAGTCTCGGGCACACATGCTTCGGTCCGCTGATCATTTACCTGTTTCCCCAAGCACTGAGTAAGTTGGGTTTACGGAGGTACAGCGCCTAAGTGTTGTATGTTCCACAAGCGAGGTTTGCTGCCATTACCCTCTGTGGAACATACAAAACTTAGGAGCTGTGCCTCCGTATATTAATTCTAGGTATCGTGTATGGTGCTGGCAGTAAGTTAAGGCTTTGCTTCTCTGGGTTAGCTAAGGTAGTCGAATCTAGCGGGACTGGTTTAGTTTCATTAATTTTTTAGTTTCAATTTGAGTGAGTCAAGATATGGAAGGTTGGTTCAGGTTTTGTAGGACAAGACAGTACAGTATGAGTGCCGCAGTCATGGAATGGAAGGTGCATCAATCATCTCCTGAACGCCCAGCAAGGCATTGAAATGTTGTGTCGCCCCTGTCAATGTTTGAGACATGGATGACTAAGGAACTTTTGAACAAGCATAAGTGTGGACATGCAGCTAATGTTAGTTAACTTATGGTCTGAAGTCTACGTCCGCGTATCAACAAAAAAGCTGCTTACTAACTTCCGTCCCAAAAACTGACAGGGGCGAGGCAACATGCTAGTCTACCGTAATGTCTTGTGGGTCCGCGAGGTTTTGTGTTGCGAGCGAGAAGCCTCGCTCATCGGAGTTTACTCCTAATTAGCGCTATCCCGGCAGAGTGAAAAATTGATCATAACCAGCCCAGCCACAAGAGCCTCTACAAGTACTAGTATCATACCAAAACTCACAACCCCTCACTCGCGTACCGGTACGGTATCGTATCATACGGTAGTCAAAACCTTTCCAGCCGCAAATGCATGCTCTCCTCTCCATCCTCCTGCACCATCCCGACCCGCCAATCCAAAACCCCTTTTACCCTGCCGTGGGAACTGGAACACAAGTAACCGTGAATTCACGCCGGGAACGTCTAGAATTTTCCCGCTTTGGATTAAGGGGAGAAAGTAAAGGGAAAAGATTCTCCTTCGCTCGGTTCAGCCCTCGGTTGGGGCAAGTACCGATAAAAAGGAAAACATCCAATAGACCTTGCGAGTGATAGGTAGATGCTTGTGCTTGTAGGAAAGTACTTGTACCCGAATACCGGTATTTGAGTACGGTACGTGTACCAGTCTGGTATGAGCGCTCAGCTACGGGTACTCGAGTGTGCATAGATAATTATCTAAATGCATTTTTTAATCCTTGCGTTCAGGTGCTTCCCACGATATCTACGAGCATTGCTCGAACCAGGAGAGGCAACTCCTAGGCCCTAGCGATATCCTCAATCACTCCAATTCTTACCCTACCCTACCCTACCAGCAGGCAACCCTAATGCACCGAGCGCCAAACCAACCAACGGCACGGCCAGTCACTCAATTACTAAACCCAACCCACACAAAACAAGGCAAAGCGTCTCCGGTAGCCCCCGGCCGAGGCATTTGCCTGACAGCAATCAAATCTTGGCTCAAGGCATAACATAAACCTTATTAAATTTTGAGCTTAATTCCATCCGACCTGACCTGACCTAACCTGCCCAACAATCTTTTTCTTTTCTTTCCCATAAAAAGTGCGGAAAGGTAAGGAGCTTCCTTTCCTTTGTTCCTCATTCCAAAAAAAATCGAAAATCTAAAAAAAGGGGGTGGTATTGCACGGGTAAGTCTAACCCTCTGGTTGGTCGGTCGGTTGGAATTTGAAAAAATTTAAGATCGATCGAGTGATTCTTTGTTTTTTTTCTTTTTTTTTCTTTCTTTTCTTTCTTTTCTTTCTTTTTGGTTGTGCGGGAAGGGTGGTTTGTGGTGGCGGCGGGATGTTGTGGAATGGCACTCGCTCGGAAGTGTAAGATTTAAATTACCGTACGGTACCCACCCACCGTATGTAAGAAAGAACTGGAGCAGTTAGGCCTCATGCTGAGACGTCCGAAATTCCCTCTTTTGGATATAGGGGGTGGTAATAGTGGTGAAGGCACCACTGTGAAAACTGACCGCCTTAGCCCCGGTTTAAGACGAACGAAAGAGTGTTGGACCTTGCTGGAGGAGGAGGCAACTCCAACGTACTTGTGCCAGGGCTCGGTTCAATTATTCGAGTTCTTACGACACTTGCGATGAGCAAGGTGAACACCGAGGAATAAAAAAAAAAATAGGGAGAAAAGGGGAGGGGAGGCTTTGATATTTCAAGCGAGGTTGTATGGGATGTGTAATTTATGGTATTGTATGGTAAGGGGGGAGTTGCGTGCTGTAGCCGGATCCCTACTTTTTTTTTGGGCACAGTAGCTGGAATTAGTTAGTGATGGGTAATAATGTCCTTTACGGTACTGGTCTCCCAAAACCCAAAACACCATGCAAAAACCTCGTATTTTATTGTATTGTGTTGGCCACCTCCACCACCACTAGTAACCCGTGCTTGCCTGCTCAAGGATATGAATTTAACCAGAGAAGGTTAGAAGTGGATACATGTGGAGTCACAAGAAAATGAGATGCCACCCATACCTCCCTATCGGGTTGATATCGGTCAGGTAAAACACACCCTCGAGGGTAAGGGAGGGAAGGGGAGGGCGAAAATAAAAAAGGAAAAAAAAAAGGAAAAAAAAAGGAGAGAAAAAATAGAAACACTCTGTGGAAAAGTTCGTTATAAATTCCTCATTCCCGCCTTCAAGGGGGATTTCTTCTCTTCTTCTCCTCTACCCACCCACCAACCGTCACTCGTTCATCGGTCTGCGTATACACATTCGTTCGTTCGTTCAATCGTTCAACTACCATCACCACTACCACTACACTTACCTCCTCTTTAATACCAAAAACCAAAAACCAAAAAACAAGATGCAGCCTCAAACACTCATCCTCATCCTCGCCTCTGTCATCCCGGCAATGGCCGTCCTAGACTGCGGCGGTGGACGTGCCCCACCAAAGACCACCGTTCCAGGGTGCCCGGGATACACCGGCACTATGCCAACGGATTCAACTGCCACATCCGACTCCACAGCCGTCAGCGTGGCAACTTCAACTCCCACTGGAACCGGCTCCAGCATGACCCTGTCCGTACCCACGGGTACCTCTGTTTCTTCTTCTGGCACTGGAACTGGATCAGGGCCTTCGTCCTCGAACAAGTCAGTGATTGCCTCGGCGACTACCACTGCTAAAGGTGGTTCCCACACTGGCGCTGCGAACGCTACTAGCACTAGCACTGATATTCGGGGCACTGGAACGCGTGGGAATGGGACTGCGACGGTTACATCTCTTTCTGGGAACAACAGCACTAGTGGTGGCTCTGGATCCAATTCAACCTCTGGTTCGGGCTCTGGATCTGGCTCTGGGTCTGGGTCTGGAAGTGGCAGTGGAAGCGGGAGCGGAAGTGGAAGTGGAAGCGGAAGTGGAGGCTCCAGTTCATCCGGTTCCTCACCGAGCCCCACTAGCCAGTCGAATAGTGCCGGAAAGGTCGTTGGAGGTGTTAGCGCTATGGTATTGGGTCTTGTTGGTGTCGTTGCGTTTGGTATGATCTAAGTGTTGGATATAAGTGGATACGGATATTCGATTATAGCATGTATAGATAGTGTTATTAATGTAATCTTGGTGCGCTTTAAAATAATATCGGTAACGGGCTTTTTTGTTCTCGCGTTTTCGTGATCTGTATGGCCAGGTATGGTGCTATAGTTTGTTATGTCGTAGTCGTTCTTGGTTCGATTCCGACGATACTCTTCTATGGACTGTAGTGTATCTGAGGGTATCGGAAATATGGCACAGCTGGAGATGGGAGGTTCGGCGGGGATTAGCTAGTGCTTTCGATCCTCTACCGTAGTCCTCGTCCAAGACTGGACGATGCCAAGGCCCTCTGTCTGCTGTCGGACGGCACTTGGTTAGCTACTTGAAGAATCTGATCATTCGTTTTGTTTTTCGGAATTTCACAGAATCACGCACAAGAAGTAGGCACTTCTACAAGTACTGGTGTTTAGTAGACTGCGCATTTTTATCTTGTTCTCCAAACGCGGTTGTTTAGTTGTGTTATCATGTTGACAAGTAGTTACGGGTTTTCTCTATGACTTGTTACCATGGTTACCGCTGCTGTCGCGTGCTTCACTGCTTGCCGTTGTCAAAAGTATTCGGAAACCTTGGCCTTACCCAGGCCAAAACCGTGCCAAGATTTCCGGATACTTATGGAAACGGCCTGTAGATGCATCGACCAATTCAAGTCGTCTGCGGCCTCTTGTCCTGGGCGGACTGGACAACTGGGGGCGCTGGGGTCGGTGGAATACAATGGGCGGTGGAAGGTTTACTTCTATATACCGGTAGACTGAGTTTTTCGTCACAGTATATTTTTCGGTATGCCCTTTGGTATCATACTAGTAGTGCTTCCGGCCACAATTGCCCGGCGACTCGGGTCCGTATCATACTTGGTGACTCGTGCAATATGAAACCTTAGCCCTCCGCGATTGATGTGGTCGAGAATCTAAGTATAGTATGTTGATTGGCTTGCGCTTGTCCGGTCTCCTCTCTACCGGCACCAAATCGAGTGCGTTTAAGCAGTTAGCCAAATATTAAGTCCCTCAAGTCACTATATCTCCTGAGTAACTTTCGGGATTTCGTATTTAGAATTCGCTTTTCCCAGAGGAATTGATCCAGGGAGTAGACAGGTGCGGCAGGGTGGGATCGAAAGTGGGAGTAAGAAGTAAAAAAAGAAAAGTAAGGCTTGTGGCCGGTGAAGTTAGGTGAGTGAATGTAGACTCTAACTCTAATATATCTCCTTCACTATGTCTCACGCTGTGGTACCACCACCTTATCCTCTTCCTTGAGCACGCACTAATGCCGCTGCGAAATAAATCTCAGGAAATGTGGGTCATTATCTGGAAGAAAGAATGGGGGGACATCAAATGAGAGTGCCTGAGGGAGTTAAGGGTATAACAGGTCCATGCATATAATCTGCTGTCACGGCGGTGTAATGTGGGTTAGCTCTCGAGGTTATATGAACCTCCCGGACTCCCTCCATTTTTGGGCTACCATTACCCCTCTAGGAGATACCCTCTCTGAACAGTGTTGACGAATCTAGAACCGGGCTGTTTCCTTCATACATATATTGATGGTGTTACCTCTTTACGCAAAACTTCCGGGAATATCAAAAAAAAAAGAAGGATCCGGCGGAAGAGGGATGGAGAGACCGTCCAGATGTATTTCAAGATTTCCATCTTCCATATTGGCTGGCCCGTGCTGAGCGCTTAGTTTACAACGGTATATAAGGTCGGAGGCCACAAAATACAAAATATCTGTGTAGACAGGGTTGTACTCCTCCAACAAACCCTCTCATGCCAAGAAGGAACTTACTTTAGTATTCATCGCATGAACTGAATTATCGCTTTTGGCCTTGGGAGCGTGGCTGGCCTGATAGAATCTGCTTCCCCCTTGGAAAAACGGGTTTCTGGCTAGTTGAGCTTGTTCTTTCAACAGCTACACTATTTGCTAGAAACTGCACATTGAAGCTTTATTGGAGAGGGAGGTGGGGTTCTAGAAGCCTTAGTCTGAGTTGCCTTTTTTACAGGATCTGTTGGATATTATGGGTCCCACGCTGGGGGTTTTTTCTTAGTCATGGAGCTGTCCTGGTTGGTATTGATAGCGGGTCTCTTGCCTCTTTTTAAATATTTTCTTTCTTAATTTGCACACACCAGTCTTTTCACCTTCCTGTAAACAAATTAATCTAACTTGCGTTACCGCAATTCTTATCTCACCTTTCTTTTCTCTCCACTCGTGGCACCTTCCGTACCCAATTAGTGGTGTGCAAACACTCGATACTGCCCGCTGCTTATCGGGCCTCGCTCGGCTCGTATCCTTTCTAACAGGACGTATCAAAGCTACTGGGTGCTTGTCCGGTCGAGTGAGCCCCCGTGACTGCTCTCATGCCACTATGGCGTAAGGCTAGAACGTCGGGACCCCCTATATAGCCTGTTGTTATACTTTACTGTAATTTTCTCTAGTCCCCGCTAAAACAGAAAACCTAGATTCCATGAGAGATATTTCTCTTATGCAAGGTAATACAGTATAATTCGGGGAGCTAGCTGTGGTCGTCTACCTTCCTTGTAATTTAGCTGGTTGACAACGATTCCTCCTATATAGAACAAACAATAAACACACCGCTTTTCCTAAGCACACATCAACATGATTTCGTTTTGTACTTTGTCAGTTTGACATCACCCTCACCGCTCTGCCATTACTAGCTAAATGTGGACTGTTTGACTAATTACCCAAACCTCTCCCTGCTATTTCTAACTCTCTGCCATACCTTCGAGACCCAACCCCCTACCAATTTCGGTAAATCTATCACTACCACCCTAGGATCCTTTAACCAGGGCTCCCTCCAGAGCCGTATTTTTCGCGGAAATGGTGGGAAGTTTCGGCCCATGCGACTTGCTAGATCTACCTCCGGCGGGCCACCTTCTTGGCCCTTCCTAGTCCCATAACTAACTGACACCCCTAAGACACAATCAAGAGACACTGCCAATTCCTCCCCGCTCATTAACTTGCCATCATCGAATCTGGTTATAACTGTTTTCAATAGTTCCGCAGTTGCCAAGTGGCTATCATCCCGGGTGTAGACACCATTGCAGTAGTAGAGAACAGCTAGAATTGCTAGGATTTGGCTAACCATAATGGAAAACTCCTATGAGGGTAACACGGTGCTAGTTTACCTCTAAGGTTGCATGTGGAAATACGGTACTAGAGGTCTGATTCGAGAGTATATCTCGTGTATACCGGGGTAGCATAGTATTTGCGCACTTTATAGTGAGGAGTGGTAGCAGGCCAGAAAGCCAAAGGGTATGGCTATTCCAGCGGGTTTTATTCAGTGGCACTGAGAAATTCTGGCGGCAGGTTGCGCCTATTCCATCCAGCGCGGTCGGGGTGATGAGCTACTAAGGTCATTTGTATAGAAGGTATAGTGATCCGTGGTATTACTATCCACATACTGGCCAAGTGCTGGTAGCGAATATAAGTTTGTGGGATGGAACAAACACTCATGGGTTTGAGGTTGGTGGGATTTATTGGCCACAGTTTCCGTTGGGTTGGCTAAATATTCCCAAACCTGGTAACTGCGTACAATATCTAGAGACACCGTAATGTTAATGCTCTTGGACCTTGATGTGACCATGGAGTAATAGTACTGATAAATTCGAGAAGATTCATGGCTTCTATTCGAAAATGGTTCAAATGACACTCAACTGTTGTAATGGATATCTAGTTTATTTAACCCCACCACGAGCCAGGATAGCGCTTCATCACTATCCTTCCTAACCCAACCTAATTAGCCGAATCTAATGTCAGTTTTATTGATACTCCGATCGTGGTTTATTGAGCTATGACAAAGATCTTACCTACTGAATGGCCCGGTTCTAGTCTAGTTGTTCCAGCGCCAATATTGGCCCTGCTCTGGTTCGACCTCGATCAAGCTGCAGTTTACAGCAGGGTGAACAGTGCAGTTTGAGGACACAGAGTGACCCTCTTGGAAATCCTTCAATTTGTATGTGTTGGAAATGCTGCTTGGCATGCTAGAGTTTCTTTTGTTTCATGAAAGCACGGAAGTTGAGAATGATGTTTCATTGATGAACGGATATGAGAATGGAAAGTATGGAGGCTACGGGAATGAAGGAAGTCTTTGTGATGCATTTCTTTTGTTCAGGGATAGCGCAGGATGTTTCTTCTCTTTTGTTTCTTTGAGGGATAGACAAAGTGATGAGGAGATACGTGTGGAAGGAAGTGGAAGTGTGTGGTGGTTGTTGGACGACTGAGGAGAGCGTTTTGATTTTCATATATACACCTGTTATTTCCCTTAATTTAGCGAGTAAGCCAAGTACGCAGAATAGACCTATCTTGCTCGCTATCATTATCCTCTCTCCCACTGTTGCCCTTTCGGTGCCGTATTTGCTCTTATTTTGTTCAGTATGAATATTCAACTGTGTTTGGGCCCACCGGCCCTTTGAGTGTAGAATTTGCGATCTCGAGATAAGACAGTAAGTAGGAACTGTTATCTTTAATCTCTGGGTCTTAGGAACAGTCACTATCCTAGTCGCAAACCTCCCGTGAATATCTGGCAGTGTCCCACTCTGGAACCTTGGCGTAGCTCGGCAATCCATTCCACACCGAATTCGAAAACTCTTTTTGGACATGTTAGTGCCAGTCCATTGCCACAACGAGTCTAGGGGCACAGTATCCTTGCCTTCGGCCGCTTCAGGGTTAAGTCGATATTGCTCGTATACCTCGTTGGTGGATGAAACAGAGGTCCAATTTGTCGCAAGGATTGGGTACTCAATCCCCGTTCTATCCACCATGTTGTAAGCTAACCTAAAGATAGCTACACTCAACCACCTAAGGATATTTGTGCTAAGGTATGCAGCGACAATAAATGTAGTTCTTGATATCCTCAACTCTCGAATATGTCTTTTGATGAGCTGTAGTGACCCGGTTGGTGGCGACATGGCCAGTATTAAGTCCACCTACTCGAGTAGTTAACAGGAGCATTTTTAGGGAGAGGTAAGCTACCATACATCTCGCATTTGATATATTGTTCGGTCAAGTAGAGGCCATCTGAGCATGGAGCCTAGGTACTCCAAGAGTGATCCCAGACCCAAACTGGCACTGCCGGAGAATAGGATTGATAACATATTGAACAACCACTGCTCATGCTTGCTCAAAGACTGCGATTTAGAAAACTGCCAAAGACAAATGGCAAGGAGGCCGAAGGAGAAAAATGTTAGTAAGAATCTCCATAGGAGTGCAATGAGGTCTTTATGGGAGTGGTTATCACTGCTGAATGGTTTTAGTGGCCATTTCTCAGAACTTGTTGTCAAAGACAAGTTTGTGTTGTGGGTGTCGTAGGGGTTTTGTGGAATGACAAGGGGCTTTGATAGAGTTTGGAGAGGGGACATTATATGAATTGAGGAGACCTTGGAAATAGCTGGAGAGATGAAGTTTGGGGTAATTTCAGAGATCTAAACTATATGCTGACGCTCTTCATAAGTAGGGGGCCTAGAGATCCTATATGCTAACCTCTGGGCCTGTCCGCGGATATAGGGTACCAATGCTAGATCACTTCTGATTAGTTGGTAGCTTTACAAAAACACATTTAAGATATCGAATTAGAGGCATGAGGTGCTCAGCTTAAAGATTGAAAAGCCCCTATGCTAGTTTTTCCGGTTGAAACACTTCAGGATGTGTTTATGCCTTTTTCCATAGAAAACTGACAGATCCTCACAAACGTTAGTGCTAAAATGTACTTTTGTAACTCCAGGACTGGATGCCTTCTATTACCTTGGTTATCCCAAAACTTCTTACTTTTAGCGCCATGTTATGCAAGGCCATTACCCCTGTTAGTTCATGTATCATTTATTAAAAGGAATAGGCTCGCCCATGGAAAGTTGACCTTGCTAATTAGCGAACTTGGCCTTCTTCTAGTTAATTATAATTAGTATCGGTTTGCAGGGGGAGGAGGAGGAGGAGGAGGAGGAGGGGTGGCAAAACCAGTGCCTGAAAACGGATTAAGGGATAATAGAATATAATGCAGTGGTTCCCCCTCTATCCCGGGCTTCAGTCTACTAGATTGTTGGTAGTCCCGGATTTCCACATATGCTAGCCCAAGGCCTCTTATCACTGCTGCTCAAAGGCACAACTGTACTCTGCGTGGTCAACCTACTCTGTATATTGGTCAAATTTCCCCATGATCCTCTCTGTCCTCCTCTTGTTGAGATATATTGGGAATCGGAGTGGACAAGTGAAGCGAGCGGTATCACAAGTTCCAGTAAAGTGAGGAAGAGGGCGAACAACTTGTATTGCTTAATAACCTTGAGAGAGAAAATTAAGGGAAAGAAGAAGAGAAGAAAAACAAAGAGGAGAAGGGAAACGTAGTGTTGAGAGGGGACAGGGGTTGGCTCAAGCGGTCACGAGGTGTCACTCGTGACCGCAGTAACGGAGGAGGCAAGAACACAACCGTGACCGTGACTACAGTTTCCAACACCTCTCAATCATCTCCCATACAGCCAGCACAGTCCTCCACATATAAAAATCTGTTGAAAAGTAGTATTGGAAGTTTTTGGAAAGTCTATTCCGCAGTGGTAAGTTGCCACAATGCTGTAATGCAGATTGCTGGCAAGTAGAAATATAACCTCGTATTTAGTATTTTGAGGGTTTGTTCGACTTTCATCCTGTTTCCCTTGTCTTTTATTTTCGGCTCTGCCTCGCATCTAGGTCTTATCTGGAATAGTTGCTGGTAATTTCTACTCAATTATCACTCGATTTTCCTTTTTTTCAAAGACAATTATTATTAACCGTTTCACTCTACGGGATGGTTCACCGGTACCGTCACTGACAGTCCATTTCTGGTTTTGACCACCGGGGACAACGGGGTGTGAATATGTGCAGATGGGTCGCTTCTAGTAGAGTAGGCTCGGGCCACTAGGGTACTCGAGTTTCGCTAATCGCACGAGGATACCAGGGTGGAATTGGTCTCCGCGACTGCCAAAGGTGCATCTTTTGATGCCTAAGCGCTACAGCGGTCTCAATGATGTATCCAATTACCGAAAAACTATTTAAAGAGAGGAGGTTAAAACTATGTCGCGTCGGTCGAAACTCCGTCATGTCTGTCGAACTGCCATTGGCTCCTAGCAAATTCAGTTGCAAGATATTATACCTTGCCCTATGGTGCAAGGCCTCCGGAAAAGTGGAAATCAAAGCCGGAAATCACAAGTGAGGGTCCAAAAAAGTCGGAAACCATATCTAAGCGCCCGGCGGATGTTTTTATGCTAGATAAGAAGCAGCTTACAGGTCAGCCTAAACTAGCTATTCAATAACTTTCTGATGAGCCTCTCAGGAACTTCGTAGTTTCAGGATGAAAGTGTGAAGTTTTTAGGGCGAATGGACGCCGTGGTATTCACTTCAGCGCAGGAGCAACTATGCGAGCGATAGAGATAGAGTAGATTTGTATCTAAAAAGAGAACGAAGAAAATAAAAATGATATGAATGATAGTTATAAAAGAAACGCGAACAAAAGGGTCTCTTATAGAGACTGAGTCGGCCAAAAAATGATTGAGACAGAAAAGGAAAGGACCGAATGAAAAGTAGGGAATCCTCCACTGCCTCGCATGTCAAACTACATTGATACATAAAGAGTGTTATAGTAGGTAGCTAGTGCTAGTCTTGTTCCATCTCCAACAACAAGTGTTTCCGCTATATAGGTCAAACACAGAAAAGAGTTTTCCAAACACTGGGTGGTTCCAGTGAGAGTGCGAAACACTAGGCCAGCCATAGTAGGTTTCAACAGAAAGTAGATCTTAAGTTAGCTCCGATATATCTCCTTCACTATTATTCACGCTGTGATAATGTCATCCATCCTCTTCCTTGTACGCATACTAATGCAGGTGGGAAAACGTTTAGGGGAATCATCTGGCAGAAAGAACCGGGGTATTAAATGAGAGTTGCTGAAGGGCCTCAAGGCATAGCTCTTCTGTACATACAGGGTACAGGCAAGAAGTATCCGAACATGAGACATTCAAAGCGCCATACTAAATCTTGCCAGTTACCTGTACCAGGATGACCCCTGTGTTCGGATACTTCTTGCCTGTTACTTGTACAATCTACAGTCATGGCGGAGTACTTTAAGTTGGCTTTTGATGTTATATGAACCTCATGGGCTCCCCCCTGCATTTCTGTACCACAATTACTCATCTGCGATATGCCCGCTCTTTAAGGCATTAATGATTCTTGAGCGGAGTTGACTCCTGAGTAGTCGTCTTGGTGTTACCTCATTGCCTAGGACTTTCGGGAATGTCAATTTTTTTTTTGGATATGCTGAAAGAGAGACGTGAAAAGACCTCCCAGATATAGTTCAAAATTTTCGCCGTCTTCCACGCTGGCTATCCCTTACCAAGTGCTTAGTTTAGGCGGGTATATAAGAAGGAAGGCCACGAAATAAAAAAAAATCTATGGGTTGTACCCCCCCAACAGCCCCTCTGATGCTGAGAAGGAAACCATTTTAGTATTTTAGTATGTTCGTTCCGTAGCTGCACTATTGGCTAGATACATGATAATATTATAACAAAAATTTATCCTGAGTTTGCCTTTTCTAATATACGTACGTGTCATTGGAGGGTGATTGCTTAGTCATGGAGCTATCCTGGATTCCTGGTTGTCATTGGGAGCGGGTCTCTTGCCTCTTTTCAAATCTCCTCTCAACTCGCACACATCGGTCTTTTCATCTTCCGGTAAGCCAAATCAATCTAACTTGTCTTACCGCAACCTTATCTCACCTTTCTTTTCTCTCTTGTTCTCGTCTTCGGTAAATTCACTCTTGGCATCTTCCGTGCCTAATTAGCGGTTGTGCAAATACCGCATAATCTGGCGAAAGTTGTTTTCACACTAAGAGGTTGGAAGAAAGTGTGGTGGAATACACAAGCCCCTTTGAGTAGAGAGTAACCTTTGGGGGTAGGATTTTCACAAATATTTATCCTGGGGGTTATTTTTGAAATATTTGTCCTCTATTCAGGGAAACAGCTAACTAAGGAGGGTTACTTGATGAGAAATCCTGACTCGCACCCTATTCTGACCTCTTAACTCGAAAATGAGTTTCCATTCCCCCACCCACCCTGCTCGTCCGGCCTCGATCGCCTTGTATCACTTCTAACGGGACATATCAAACTTGCGGAGTGCTTGCCCGGTCGAGTGAGACCTCGTGACCAATCGCGTCTGGCTGTGCCGTATTATCTTGGATAAGCGAAATTTTGGTTAGAACGTCGAAGTTTCCCTTGGATATAGAGCGTCGTTTTGCACTGCTGGCATTTTCTCCGGTCTCCGTCAAAACAGGGAACTCAGATGAAACGCAAGACATTTCGCTTATGCATAGTAATACGGTATGATCCAGGAAGCCAGCTGTTGTCGCCTACCTCCTTGCTAATTTAGCTAGCGGGAAACGATCCCTCCTATATGCGACTAATAGCGAACGCAATACTTTTCCTCTGTGCACATCTGAGTAACGCGATTCTATGTTGCGCTCTATCATATCCTCTCACCACTCTACTATTTCTAGCCAAATCTTGGCCCTACAACCAAATGCCCAGACCTCCCCCTGCTCCCAACTATCTGCCAATTCCTCACCACTTGAACCCCCTCTAGGTCCAACAAACCTATCACCGCAGCTTTGGGATTTTTTCAACCAGTATCCTCCTGAAATGCTGTTTCCGTGGGAATGGTGGAAAGTTGGCGTCCAAGCCACTTGCCAGATCCACCTCAGGCGGGCCACCGCCTTGACCCTTTCTAGTCCCATAACTAACTGGCACTCCTAAGACATCATCAAGAGACCCTGCCAATTCCTCTCCTGTCATTAATTTGCCATCATCGAATCTGGTTATAACTGATTTTAATAGCTCCGCTGTCGCTAGATGGCTATCATCTCGGGTATAGATACCATTGCAATAGTAGAGGACAGCTAGGATCGCTAGAATTTGACCGGTTATAATGCAAACTGCTATGAGGATAACGCGGTGCCAGTTTACTTCTAAGTTTGTATGTAGATATGCCGTGCCAGCTGTCTTATTAGAGTGTGTATCTCGTGTATACCGGGGCAGCTCAGTATTTGCGTATGTTATAGCGAGGATTGGCAACCGAACTACTAGGCCGGAAACCCAGAGGGTATAGCTATTCCAACGTGTTTCATTCAGAGGCATGGAGAAATTCTGCAGGCAAATTCTCTCTAGTCCGTCCAGTGCGGCTGGAGTGAAGGTTCTGCTACCAGGCTCATCTACGTAAAAGGCATATTCGCCTAAAGGAGTCTGAACATATGGTCCCAAGTCCTCGCCCAGTCCAAATAGCCAATACAAGCTTGTAGGATGAAAGAGACGTTCATGAAGTTCAATTGGGTAGGATTCGGGGGTAGTAGTTTCCGTTAGGGTTGGCGAACATTCCCAAGCAAGCTTATCGCATATAATATCTAGAGGCGTTGTTATGTTAATGCTCCCTTGCGTTGATACGACCATGGACAGATAGTACTGACAAATCTGGGAAGATTTCCTAGTGGGCGCTTGATCATAAAAATTTAGGGGCGATACCCAGTAATTGGGAAAAGCTGAGCCACTGCCAGTGGCAAGCGACTCGGATCTACTAGTATTCGATACCCATAGTACCCCGGATGCTACATCATCGGGATCGCCCCTGCTACCCCAATCTTATTGGTTGGATGCAAAGTTAGCTTGATTGAAACTGGGGCTGTACAGTAGATGGCTGAGTTGTGACAATGGTGTTACATACTGAATGGTCCAGTTCTATCCCAGTTGTCCCAGCGCCAATATTGGCCCTGTTTAACCTCGATTAAGCTGCAGCTTGCAGCGGAGTGAATAGTGCGGTTTGACAAGATAGTATAGCCCTCCTGGAAATCCTTTAATTGGTATGAATAATTGACTGTGCTTGTGCCCACTTGGAGAGTAGAGTTTGAGATTTCAAGACCGGACAGTGAGTAGGAACTATTGTCTCCAAACTCTGGGTCTTCCCGAGAGTAGTCTATAATCCACTCTGGGATCTTGGCGTACTCTCGCAATCCATTCGATACTGAATCCAACAATTCTTTTCAGATGTGTTAGTACAAGTCCATTCCTACAGCATAATAATCATGGATGTGGCGTCTTTACCTTCTGTCGCCTCTTGATCCAATTCCATCTCCTCGTCCGCCTGGTTAGTAGTTGTGTCGACATTGCCTGCCCATGAAATAGAGGTCCAATTTGTCGCAAGGATTGGATAATCAATCCCTGTTTTATCCAGCATATTGTAAGCCAGACCAAAAATGGCGACACTCAATCTCCCAAGGACATTTATGGTGAGGTATATAGTGACAATAAAAGTAGTCCGTGATATCCTCCGCTCTCTGATGTGTCTTTTGACGAGCCGCAAGGACCTAGTTGGTGGCGACATACCCAGTATTGAGTCTACCTAATCTGATAGTTACAAGGGCATTTTTAGGGAGAGGTTAGCTACCGCACATCTTGCATCTGATACATTGTTCGGGCAAGGAGGGGCCACCTGAGCATGGATCCTAGGTATCCCAAGAGCGATCCAAGACCCAAGCTGGCACTTCCTGAGAACAGAATTGATAGCATATTGAAGGACTGCTGCTCCCACTTGCTTAAAGACTGCGATTTGGAAAACTGCCAAAGACAAATGGCAAGGAGGAAGATGGAGAAAAAGGTGAATAGGAATCTCCATCCGAGTACAACGAGGTTCCTATGGGACTGGTTATCACTGCTGAATTTTTTTAGTGGCGGCTCCTTAGAGCCTGCTGATGACGCATTTGTGCCGGAGGTGTTGATAGAACTTCTGGGGTGTCAAACCACTTTGATATGGTTTGCTGAGAGGACATTATATTAATTGAGGAGACCTTTTGAAATAACTGAAGAGATGAAACTTAGGGTGAATTCAGTGACTCGAATCCTATGTTGATAGCCTTTATAACTAGGGGGCATACGAATTATATATGTTAACCTCCAAACCTTTCCGCACACATAGAATGCCGATATTGGCACACTGCTGATCGGTTGGTAGCTTTGCACAAATACAGTTAGAGTATCCAACCAGTGGTGCCGGGTGCTCAGCTTCAGGGCTGGAAAGTGCCTATGCCGGTTTTTTTTGGTCGTAAAACTTTGGTGTATGTTTATGTCTTTTTACATACAAAACTGACAGATCCTCACCAAGCTTTTCTATCCCCCGGGGTGAATGCCTTCTATCCTCTCGCCTATTCCAAATTTCACTTACTTTTAGTGCTGTGATACGCAAGGCCACCACCGCGATTAGTTCGAATATTATGTGTAAAGGAATAGGCTCACTCATAGAAAGCCGACCTTGCCAATCAATGAAGTTGACCTTCTTCTAGTTGAAGGTAAACCACGATTAGTTTGTGGGGCTAGGAGGAGGGACAAACCAATGTCTAAAAAAAGGTCGAGAGATAACAGAATATAGTACTGTTGCACCCGCTGTCGCGGGCTTTACTCTACTGGATTCTTCGTTGTCTTGGATTTTCGCTCTAGACTGGCCTAAAATCGTAATATGACAGCTGCTTAAATGCATGATTGTACCACCCATGGGCTAGTAGGAATATTAGTCAGGGCTTCCTCCTGGCCCTCTCTGCCCTCCCCCCAATTATCCCGCTTTCGATGAGTAGAGTGGACATATGCACTGCCCTGTGGAACAGGTAGATTGGAGATCTTTTGGAAGCGCTTTCTGCTGTTGTAGGTTACCCACAATGGGGTAATGCAGATTGCAGACAAGTAGTTAAAGTAAAAACTGCGCATTCACTAATGAGAGGTTTCGTTCAATTTTTCATCTTCTTCATGTGGTTTATTTTCAACTCTACCTCGTATCTTTCAAAGACTATTCGACTCTTTCATTCCCTGGGATAGTTCACCGCCCGAGACAGTCAATTCCGGATTTTGACCCAGGGCAACTGGGTGCAAATATGTGTAGAGGGGTCGTTTCTGGTGGAGTAGGCTCCAGTCACTAGGGTACTCGAGTTGTGCTAATCGCGCTACGGTGCCGGGATGAAATTTGCCTCCGGGACTGCCCGAAAGTGTATCTTCCCGTACTCAAGCACTACATTGGTCCGAACGATGTATCCAACTACCGAAAAACTATTTAAGGAGAGGATGTCGAAACTCGGTCGCGTCGGTCGAAACTCCGTCCTGTCTGTCGAACCGCCACTGACTTCTCTTGTAGCAAATACAGTTGCAAGTACCTCGCTCTATGGCCAAAGTTCGGAAAAATGGATATCAAGAGCTAGGAATCATAAGCCAGGGCTAAAAACGTCAGAAATCTTACCTAAGCGCCTAGACAGATATTTTTGTGCCAGACAAGGAACAGCTTACATGCTAATCTAAACCAACTATTCACCAACTTTCTGGATTGCCTCTCGGAAAATTTAGAGTTTTTAGATGAAAGTAGATTGTGCCTAATTCCCCCACATGTACTTGTAGAGTAGCGAGGCCCCGGGCGAACGGGAGAGTCGGAAAGAGTACCGACTTGGTTTGCCAAAACTTGCCGTTTGTTCACCTCACCAGCCCGGATTCTTTCTTTGTGTGGGTGTCCCCATGGTTGCTGAGTAACTTTAAGCGCAATTAGAATTATCTCTTGATTAGGGGGGGTAGGGGGTAGCTCACAATTGAGTTCTAAGTTTGATATATAGAAAGAAAAGGAAAAAGAACAATCAGGTTTATTTATTTATCAGATCGTCGTTCGATCTTTTGAAATGTTGTGGCATCCGAGAGACGCTGTAGCATTGGAGGGATAAAACGTGAAAAGCCGTTACACTGGAGACCTTAACCGAAAAAATAAATCCGTGTAGTAAGGGTTGTACTAGTGTCTCTGCGCTCAGAATGGGCACTCGTTTTGAATAATTGGACAATGTGCTACAGTCCCTAGGCAAAAGTGTACGTGGGAATGTGAGACATCTGACTAAGCAAAGTCACGAACACTTTTGCCTAGGGACTGTATGTAGTCCAAAATTTCCTACTCTGGAGAGGGGGCAAAAAAACACAGCAAAAACACAGCCTCTTTCCCCCAAGTATTCAAGTTTTTATGGTAGCTTCTCTAGATCCATGAAGAGGATAGCTTTAATGCTGCTTTTCTTAAGAAACATGAGAGTAAATTTTAAAGTGTGAGACTATTTCCATATAAGGCCTTCACTGGCTACTGGCGCTGTTCACCACAATCTTTCAAGCAGCACGAACACTATACCGGTACTGTTTATGGGTTCGTGGTGGTTATTCCAAAACCGATGCCCAATTTTGGCCCAGAGACACGAGAATACTTCTAACAACCCCTCTCATGCTAAGAAGGAACTTATTTTAGTATCCATCGCATAAATTGAATTATCGCTTCTGGTCTCGGGAGGGTTGCTGGTCTGGTAGAATTTATTTTCTCCTTGGGCAAGCGGTTTTCTGGCTGATTTAGGCTATTCATTCCACAGCTACACTAGTTACCAGATACTGTACTACCGGTATATCGAAACCTTATCGGAGAGGTACTGTACTCGAGTAGCGGGGTTCATGGGGTTTTAGCCCGAGTTGCCTTTTTTACAGGACGTGTTGGATATCATGGGTCGAATGCTGGAAGGTTATTGCTTAGTCATGGGACTGTCCTTGTTATCACTGGTACCGGTAGTGGGTCTCTTGCGTCTTTTTCTCTTAACTTGTACGGTACGTGCACATCAATCTTTTCATCTTCCGGTAAGCCAAATCAATCTAACTTTGTCTTACCGCAACTCTTATCTCATCTTTCTTTTTCTCTTATTCTTATCTTCGGTAAAGCCACTCCTGGCGCCTTCCGTATCCAATTAGCGGTTGTGAAGAAGCTCCGTTCCGCCGCGGCTTAATGGGCCTCGCTCGCCTCGTATTGTTTCCAAGGGGACGCATCAAACTTGCTGAGTGCCTGCCCGGTTGAGTGCGGCCCCGCGACCACTCTCGTGCCACGCCATGTTTTCCCGAATAAGAGAAATTTGAGTTAGAATGTCGAAGTTTTCCCGGAATAGAGCACGATGTTTTGCTTTGCTGATGTCTTCTCTGGTCCCTGTTAAAACGGGAAACCCAGACGCCCTGGAGATATTTCGCTTATGCAAGGCAGTGTAGTATAGTCCAGGAAGCCAGCTGCGGTTGCTTACTACCCGCTTGGTAATTTAGTCAATTGGAAGCGATTTCTCCTATATACAACTGATAATGAACACAAGGCTTTTCCTCCACACACACCTGAGTAACAATCTCATATTGCGCTTCATCGATTCTGCATGGCATCTCACTACTCTACCATGCCTAGCTAAATTTTGACCCTTCAATTGAATACCTAGACCTTCACATTATCTCTAGCTATCTCCTAATCTTTGATCACCCAAACTTCTATCAGGTCCAATAAACCCATCACCGCAACTTTGGAATTTTTTCAACCAGTATCCTCCAGAACTGTTGTTTTCGCGAGAATGGTGGGAAGTTGCGGTCCATGCCACTTGCCAGATCCACATACGGCGGGCCACCATCTTGACCCTTCCTAGTCCCATAGCTAACTGGTACCCCTAAGACACGATCAAGGGACACTGCCAATTCCTTCCCTGTCATTAACTTGCCACCATCGAATCTGCTTATAACTGTTTTCAATAGTTCTGCGGTTGCTAGGTGGCTATCATCTCTGGTGTAGACGCCATTGCAGTAGTAGAGGACAGTCAGGATCGCCAGGATTTGGCCGACGATAATGCACGCTGCTATGAGGGTAACGCGATTCCAGTTTACTTCTAAATTCGTATGAAGATATGCGGTACCGATGGTCTGATTAGAGTGCGTATCTCGTGTATACCGGGGCAGCTCAGTATTTGCATATTCTATAGCGAGAATTGGCATTTGAGCCACTAGTCCAGAAACCCAAAGGCTATAACTATTCCAACGTGTATCCTCAAGAGACATAGAGAATATCTGCTCACAGATTCTGTCTACTCCATCCAGTGCGGGGGAACCCGATGATGCACTACTGTCCACAAGGAAGACATAACCTGCTATATGGTGGGAATCAAAACTGTTGCGCTGTGCCAATAGCCAATACAGGTGTGTCGGGTGAAAGAGGTGCTCATGAGGTTGAATTTGGTGGGATTCATTGGTGGTGGTTTCCGTTAAGGTTGGCCAACATTCCCAAGCAAGCCTACCACATACAATATCTAGAGACGTTATTATGTTAATGCTCACGGGCCTTGATACGACTATGGAGAGGCAGTACTGACAACTCTGAGAAAATATACGCCTAGTTGGTACGATTTCTTGAAATGATACCCAATAAGGCGGGCTATTATCAAATTTAGTAGTATTCGATGCCTGTAGTACCCCGGGTACTATAACCGAGTCATTAAGATCACTGCCCTCATCCCAATATGATTCATTGAGATCACTCCTATTACCCCAATCTAATTAGGTAAAATAATTGTCAGCTTGATTTGCGCTTGGGCCATAGATTACTGAGTTATAACAGAAGTCTTACATACCAAATGGGCCCGTTCTACCCCCGTTAGTCCAGCGCCAATATTGCTCCTTCCCAACCTCGATTAAGTTACAGCTTGCAGCAGAGTGAACAGTGCGGTTTGATAAGACAGTATAGCCCTCATGGAAATCCTTCAATTGGTATGAATATTCAACTGTGTTTGTGCCCACTCTTAGTGTAGAGTTTGAGACTTCAAGGCCTGACAGTAAGTAGGAGCTATTGTTTCCAAGGTTAGGGATAGGGACTTTAGGCTCGTCCGAGTTAACCCAGTCTGGTCTCTTGGTATACTTCCGCAATCCATTCCATAGGGAATTTGACAACTCTTTTTTTTTTGTGTTAGTTCGTTGCTACAGCTCAATGCTTTGGATGAGGTGTCCTTGCCTTCTGCTCCCTGAAAATTGGGAATAGGTGGGTGGACCACTGCGTTGGTGGTAGGGTTAACATGGTTAGTCCATGAAACAGATGTCCAGTTTGTCGCAAGGATTGGATACTCAATCCCTGTTTTATCCATCATGTTGTAAGCTAGACCAAAAATTGCTACGCTTAATCTCCCAAGGACATTTATAATAAAGTATATAGTGACAATGATGGTAGTTCGTGATATCCTTAGCTCTCGAATGTGTCTTTTGATGAGCCGCAGTGACCCGGCTGGTGGCGGCATGCCCAGTATTGAGTCCACCTAATCTGGTTAGTTAGCCACCGCTGTTTTATGAAGAGGTAGGCTACCATACATCCTGTATTTTATACATTTTTTGGGCAAGGAGAGGCCACCTCAGCATAGAGCCTAGATATCCTAAGAGCGATCCAAGACGCAAACTGGCACTTCCGGAGAACAGAATTGATAACATATTGAACCACCTCTGCTCCCACTTGCTCAAGGACTGTGATTTGGAAAACTGCCAAAGAGAAATCGCGAGGAGGACCAGGGAGAAAAGGGTTAGTAAGAATCTCCACATGAGTGAAATGAGGTTCCTATGGGGTTGGTCATCACTGCTGAACGGGTTTGATGGTGGCTTCACAGAATCTGTTGCCAGCGAGTCGTTTATACTGTAGGCGTTACGGGGAATTTGTAGGGTGTTGGACTGATTTGAGAGGGTTTGGTGAGGGGACATTGTACGAATTGAGGAGGCCTTCTAAAATAACTGAAGAGATGAAGCTTGGAGTAATTCTTTTTTCAGAAGCGAAATTTTGTGTTGACAAGCTTTATAACTAGGATGCTTCCGGATCATATATATTAACCTCCGGACCTTTCCACAGATATAGGATGCCAATACCAGTACACTGTTGATTGGTTGGTAGCTTTACACAAATATATCTAAAATATCTCACAAGAGGTGCCAGGCGTTCAGTTCAAGGGTTGAAAAGCCCCTATGATAGATTTTTCGGTCGCAAGACTTTGGTGTATGTTCATGCCTCTTTGCATACAAAACTGATGGATCTCCACAGGGCTTTTCTACCCCTAGGCTGAATTCCTTCTATCCCCTTGTCTATTCCAAATTTCACTTACTTTTAGAGTAGTAGTACGCAAGGCTGTCACAGTGATTAGTTCGAGTAGCACCTATTGGAAAGAATAGGCTCACTCATAGAGGGTTGACCTTGCCAATCGATAGACTTGAACTTCCCCTAGTTGGAGATAAACCACCATTAGTTTATGGGGCTAGGAAGTGGGACAAAACTAGTGCATGAAAGCCGGTTAAGGGATAATGGAGGATAGTGCCGTCGCACCTGCTGTCCTGGGCTTTACTCTGCTGGATTCTTCGCTGTCCTAAGTTTCCACCCCATACCGCCCAATGCAGGATATCACAACTGCTTACAAGCCTCGCAATGGGTCGACCCGGGTCGTAATATCAGAAACCCGACCCAAACCCGACCCAAACAATGTCAGACCCGACCCGACCCGGCCTGACCCAATCAAAACCCGGGTTACCCGAACAGCCTGAACTTTTGAAAGTCGATTTTGTTAACTGATATAGGTGTAAGATATATTATTCTGCTTCAATCTGTACTCTTTGCCTACTCGCATGCTCGTGCTGTTGTACCTGCTGCTTGTGGGCAATTTGAGTGG